>Ga0209796_10000381_pt1 | contig 31945 bp, 29 predicted proteins | sample AgamicOrSfrz_FD_187167 | JGI IMG/M metagenome (GOLD analysis project Ga0209796, IMG submission 187167) | Agave microbial communities from Guanajuato, Mexico - Or.Sf.rz (SPAdes) (version 2) | ecosystem: Host-associated > Plants > Phyllosphere > Phylloplane/Leaf | place: Guanajuato, Mexico...
TGGACGTCGGCGGCAAGCAGGAGACGAAGCGCATTGCCATCGCACGCGGTTCGATCCGCATGCTGCCGGAAACCTTCGCATTGATCCGCGACGGCAACGCCAAAAAGGGCGACGTGATCGGCGTCGCACGCATTGCCGCGATCCAGGGCTCGAAGCGCACCGCCGACCTGATCCCTCTGTGTCATCCGCTTGCGCTCACGCGCGTCAAAGTGGATTTCGAACTCGACGACACGCTGCCGGGCGTGCATTGCACCGTGCAGGTCGAGACGCTGGGCAGAACCGGAGTTGAGATGGAGGCACTCACCGCCGTGCAGGTTGGACTGCTGACGGTGTACGACATGTGCAAGGCGGTGGATCGCGGAATGACGATCACCGATGTGCGGGTGCTTGAGAAGCACGGCGGGAAGTCGGGGGATTGGGTGGCGGGCTGAATACCCACTCACGTCGTCCCCTCTTCGACTCAACCTCAAACGACAGCGCGGCTCAATCCTCCTCGCTGTCGTCGTCCGGCGCGACGTCGCCCGACGGCATGCCATAACGCTTGACCAGTTCGGCCTTGAAGCCGGCGAGCGTCTTCTGCTCATCGCAGAGCTGGTACAGGTAGCTCAATTGCGACGGCCAGTCCTTCAACTCCTGCGCGAAGATTTTGAGCCGCTCAACGGTGTCGAATGCCGCGGCCGTATCGCCGCTCAACGCCTGCAGCACCGCATAACGACGCAGCACGGTTTCGCCGGGCAACAGCGCCATCGCCTGGCGGTGCATCGCGAGCTTGCGTTGCAGATCCGTCGAATCCATCGGCAACAGTGTGGCCATGCCGTATTCGCCCCATGCCTGGAACAGGAACGACGGATCGGCGCGATATTGTTCGGCCGGACGCGAGCCGTAATACAGCACCTCGGCGCGCGCGTAATCGCGATAAACCGGATACAGCGCAGCAATGCCGCCGAACACGACCACCGCAAATGCGCCGAACGACAAGCGCGCGGGCACGAGACGCAGCGGGCGCGTCTCCAGCAGACCGAACACGAACATGGCAGGCAGCAGGAAGAACATGTACTGCTGCGGATATTCCACGAGCGCATGCATGACGAGCACGCCGATCAGCGCAATGCCGAAAACACGCGCGGCGCTCTGCGGAGCGCGCACCACCCGCACCAGCCACGTAACGAGACCGAACAGCACGATCGCGAGGCCGATCAAGCCCGTCTTCGCGAGCAGGTCGATAAAAATGTCGTGTGAATTGTTGGCGATCTCGACGCCGCCGAGGGTCTTCGCGAACTGATACTGGTAACTCGGAAACTCGCCCCAACCGACGCCCATCAGCGGATGAGTCCGAAACATCGTCCAGCCGTATTTCCAAAGCGCGAGCCGCGGCGCGATCTGGCCAGCATCTTTGAAGCGATCGGCCGCGGACTGCCCCAGCTCCAGGTGATAACGCACGTTGGCCCATCGGATCAGCGCGTTGACGACAAAGAACATCACCCCTAGCGCGATCGGAATAAGCCACTGACGATGACTGCGGCGCAATTGCGGCTCGGCGCGAGTCTGCGCAAACGCCATCCAGAAACCGGCTACCACGATCACGCCCATTTGCAGCCACGGTCCGCGCGAGACGGTCAGCGCGAGTCCGACCGCGAATAGCGTCGACACCAATGCCCAGATGGCGACGGCGATCCGGCGCGTCTGGACGAGAAACAGTGCGCCCGCCATCGCGAACGCGATGTAAGTGGCGAGGTGATTCGCCTGCGCCATGTTGCCGAACGGCCGGCGCTCGACGGTCACGTTGTACGCGACGACCAGTGGCGATACTCGCGCCTCGAGATGAAAAAGCTGAATGACCTGGCAGAACACCGCGTAAAGACCGCCGACAACCAGCGCTGAGGCGGCCCACCGGAGCGCCGTCTCATTGAGCTTCGCGCGTACGAAGCCATAGCCCGCATGTGTCGCCATGAAAGCGGCGAGCAGGAAACCGCCGCCGAGCCAGTTCATCGACGGCTGGGAGACTGGCAACACCACCGACTGCGCGACCAGCAGCAAGCCGAACAGCAACGGCACGAGTGCGACGACGGGAGACGCAAAGCCGATACGCGGCCGCGAACTCGCGATCAGGAAGACGACGCCCGCGCCCACCAACAGGTACAGCGCGAGCGCGGTGAACTCCGCGTAGAACGTCGGAATCGGATAGGTATGGTTGACGACTGCATAGGGCAGCACCAACGCGAGAGCCAATAGAACGAGAGAAAGGTAGCGCGCGAATGGGGTGGGCATCGAATAAGCGGTGGGCGTCAGCAACCGGCGCACTATACAAAAAAATCCTTGTGCTGTGCGCCGGCCCAGCCGAAATATCCCGAAAATCAGCGATTTACGCTCGAACTGCCCGCCATGCGCCCGCCCGTTGCATTACGTGCGGCACTCGGGCGGCGCAAGGTTCGACGACAGCGTAGGCGCGTTGACAGGACTCGGTCCCGCGCCCGGCGCGGGCAAAGAGGAAGCCGTTTTACCGCCAGCGAAGCATTCCCACGCGAGCGCTCCTGCCTGCACCGAACCCTTTGTCAGCGCGACGCGTGCGGTGGGTGCATCGACGTTGTCGGGCACCGACGGTACAAGCGTGATCGTGTTGGAGCCGGACGGAGCCACACGTGTCGTGAAGGCGACGGTGATCTGACCCGTGTCGTCGTCGACATGGACGGACTCGACGTTGCGCGTCGCGGGCGGCGACGCATAGCCGCCGCTAAACGCGTTGCCGCTCGCCGCGTTTTCGGATACGGCGAGTCTCGCCGACGCCGCAAGCGACAAGCCCTCGCCGACACGGCTGCGCGCCAGATAGTCCTGATACGCCGGAATCGCGTAGGCCGCGATCACGCCGACAATCGCGAGCACGATCATCAGTTCGATCAGCGTAAAACCGAGACCGAGGCGCCGGCACGCGCGCGCAAATGTAGACGACCAGCGTGCTCGCGTGAGCCGCGACTGTGAGATCAACGCGGACTGGGAATATGGGGAATAAGGCAAAGTGACGATCATCGGCAGGCTCCTGAAACGAAAAACGCCTGCCCCACGGATCGGGAACAGGCGCTTCCATCGTAGCGAGCGACGCTCGTGTCACCCAGTCAGCCGAATGGCTAATGTTGAGCCGCCGCGCGATTCGCGTTGCGACGCTTGATCAGGTAGCCAAGGATCACGACGAACAGCGCACCGGCAATGCTCATCCCATATTCGGCTACCGGCGTATCGAGGACCGGCCAACGGTCGCCTGCCGGATCGTTGATGATAAGACCGCCCGCAATCCAGCCGAGCAATGCGGCGCCGAGCGTAATCACGATCGGGTAACGGTCCAGCAGCTTCAGCACCAACTGGCTGCCCCACACGATCAACGGAATGCTCACTACCAACCCGAAGATCACGAGCGCGAGGCGATGCTGCGGGTCGGCGGCCTCGGCCGCACCCGCAATGGCGATCACGTTGTCGAGACTCATCACGGCATCCGCGACGATGATCGTCTTGATTGCCGAGATCAGCTTGTCAGCGGGCTTCACGTTCTCGTGCGCGTCGTGCGCCGGCGCCATCAGGCGAACGCCGATCCACAACAGCAACAGCCCCCCCGCGAACTTCAGCAGCGGCACGTCGAGCAGCGCAACCGCGAACGCAATCAATACGACACGCAACAGGATGGCGCCCGCCGTGCCCCACAGCACGCCCTTCGTGCGCTGGGCTGGCGGCAGATTGCGACAGGCAAGCGCGATCACGACGGCGTTGTCGCCACCCAGCAGGATGTCGATGACGATGATCTGAATGACTGCGCCCCAATGGAGCGTGGCGAGGAACTCGAACATGAGCGAAAGAATAGAAGGGAACGGGAAGCGCGGCCAATAAAAAAGCGGAGGAGTGTTTAACTCCCCCGCTCTTGAAACCGCACGCTAACGAAAGGATCTCGTAAGCGTATCAAAAAAGGCGCTCTAACTGGGCGCCAGTTTCGATTTACAGCATGGCCTTCAGAAGACGCGCCATTTCCGACGGGTTCTTCGTGACCTTGATGCCGCATGCGTCCATGATTTCCAGCTTCGCTTCGGCCGTATCGGCACCGCCCGAGATCAGCGCGCCGGCGTGGCCCATGCGCTTGCCCGGAGGCGCCGTCACACCGGCGATAAAGCCGACCACCGGCTTCTTCATGTTGCCCTTGATCCACTCGGCCGCGTTCGCTTCGTCCGGACCGCCGATCTCGCCGATCATGATGACGGCGTCCGTTTCCGGATCGTCGTTGAACATCTTCATGACGTCGATGTGCTTCAGACCGTTGATCGGGTCGCCGCCGATGCCGACTGCCGACGACTGACCGAGGCCGATCGCCGTCAATTGGCCAACTGCTTCATACGTCAGCGTGCCCGAACGCGACACGACGCCGATGCGGCCCTTGCGGTGGATGTGGCCAGGCATGATGCCGATCTTCAGCTCGTCCGGCGTGATCGTGCCGGGGCAGTTCGGTCCGAGCAGCAGCGTCTTGCGGTTTTCGCGACGCATGCGGTCCTTGATCTCGATCATGTCGCGCACGGGAATGCCTTCCGTGATACAGATTGCGAGATCCAGGTCGGCTTCGACTGCTTCCCAGATTGCGGCAGCAGCGCCCGCCGGCGGCACGTAAATCACCGACACGGTCGCGCCCGTTTCAGCCTTGGCTTCAGCGACGCTAGCGTAGATAGGAATGCCTTCGAAGTCTTCACCGGCACGCTTCGGGTTCACGCCGGCAACGTACGCTTCGCGGCCGTTTGCGTATTCACGGCAAGCACGCGTGTGGAACTGACCGGTTTTGCCGGTGATGCCCTGCGTGATGACCTTGGTGTCTTTGTTAATCAGAATCGACATGTATTGACCTCTGTTCGTTTGGCGTCGCGCGGGAGCGCCACTGGACGACACGTTCGCCGCCAGCGTCGCTCGCGCGATGCCATTCGTAATCCTGGTTAATCCTGGTAAACGCGCTGTGGACTAGGCTTACGCCTTGCCCGAAGCGGCCGCGACGACCTTCTGAGCCGCTTCTTCCATGCTGTCAGCCGCGATGATCGGCAGACCGGATTCAGCGAGCATCTTCTTGCCCAGGTCTTCGTTCGTGCCCTTCATGCGGACCACGAGCGGCACCTTCAGCGACACGGCCTTCGACGCCGCGATCACGCCTTCCGCGATCACGTCGCAGCGCATGATGCCGCCGAAGATGTTGACCAGAATCGCGGTCAGGTTCGGGTTCTTCAGCATGATCTTGAACGCTTCCGTGACCTTCTCCGTCGTGGCGCCACCGCCCACGTCGAGGAAGTTCGCCGGTTCGCCGCCGAACAGCTTGATGGTGTCCATCGTTGCCATTGCGAGGCCCGCGCCGTTCACCAGACAGCCGATGTTGCCGTCGAGCGAGATGTACGCGAGATCGAACTTCGACGCTTCGACTTCAGCCGGATCTTCTTCGTCCAGATCGCGATACGCGACGATTTCCGGATGACGGAACAGTGCGTTCGAATCGAAGTTGAACTTTGCGTCGAGCGCGATGACCTTGCCGTCGCCCGTCAGAATCAGCGGGTTGATTTCGGCGAGCGATGCGTCGGTTTCCCAGAATGCCTTGTAGAGGCCTTGCAGGATCGCGCGCGCTTGCGGGATCGATGCGTCGGGCACGCCGATTTTCTTCGCGAGGTCGTCAGCTTCGGCGTCCTTCAGGCCCGTCGACGGATCGACCGCAACCTTGTGGATCAGCTCGGGCGTCTTTTCCGCGACTTCTTCGACGTCCATGCCGCCTTCGCTCGATGCCATCACGACGATCTTCTGCGAAACACGATCGATCACGAGGCCGACATACAGTTCCTTCTTGATGTCCGCGCCTTCTTCGATCAACAGGCGATTCACCTTCTGGCCTTCCGGACCAGTCTGGTGTGTGACGAGTTGCATGCCGAGGATCTGGTTCGAGTATTCGCGAACCTGTTCCAGCGACTTGGCAACCTTCACGCCGCCACCCTTGCCACGGCCACCCGCGTGGATCTGAGCCTTCACGACCCAAACCGGGCCGCCGAGCTCTTCCGCGGCCTTGACCGCATCATCCACCGAGAAGACCGGCTTGCCGCGCGGTACCGCGACGCCGAATTTCCGCAGGATTTCCTTACCCTGGTACTCGTGAATCTTCATGCGTGATTCCCTTCAGTCTGAGAGTTGGATTGAACTTCGTTTCCGCTACCGTCCAACATGCCGGGCGCATTGCCCCTGCCTTCTTGGCGGGCCGCCCCGTTGTCTGGCGATGCCGGGCGGTCAGCTGGGCGTGGCGCATAGCCATACCAGCGCGGGTAAAACTTCTGCACTGCCTCCCCGTCGAAACGCAGCGCCTGGCAGCGTCCCAACTGGAATGGCGGTTTGTCGTTTAAGTGTTCGGCGGTACCGTCGGCCGACTCATTTTCTGAACTGGCGCTCGCGCCTGCCGCCTTGTCACCGGTATCCCACACGTCGCCAGCGAACGCCTGGATAGCAGCGGTCGGCAGGATCGCGCACAACTCGGTGAGATGCGTGCAACCAGCCGTGCCGGCCAGCAAACGGGCAGCATCGCGACGGAAGTTGTGAAGGAGATTGAGCCCGATGAGGGCACGGTAGGCAGGATTGCTGGCTTGGCATAGCCCGGGATAGGGCACCCAGTCGGACGACGCCTCGGCGTCGACGACATTGAGCTTGCGATCGATGGTGATGCGAAGCCAGAGTTCATGGATCGGTTGACCATTGGGCCGGACGCCCGACGCAAGCGCCACATCGCGTGGCTTTTCGTCGGTCAAGCACGCTTCCACATCCCACAGGCCATCGGCTCGCTCAAAAGCTTCCGCTCTGATTGCGCGGCGATGGCGCAATTGACGGGGCACTGGCGAGGAAAGCGGCATGCGGAAAGGAAAGGCCGAATTGGAAAACGCGTGAATTTTAGCATACTGGGTATTTGAGACAGCCCCGAATGCGGCCTAACGGCCTGCAGGCCGCCCAGAGCCGGTTTCGTGCTCGACGACCCTGTGCGCGCGGTCGCGGACTACGCCCGAGCTTGCGCCTATTCACCGCTCCATTCTTCGTCGATGCCCTTGAGGATTTTGCCAATCGTGGCGCCCGAAAAACCGCGCGATGCGAGAAAGCGCGCCTGCTTGGCGCGCTCGGCCGGTGTCTGTGGAAGTTCGCCGAACTTCTTGCGCCACACCGCTTGGGCGCGCGCAAGCTCCGTTTCGCGCAAATGGGCGCTCGCCTCTTCGACGAGCGTTTGGTCGACAGAATGCTGCTTCAATTCGCCGACGATCCGGCTCGTGCCCATTCGCGACGACCGGCGATGAATCAGACTTTCGGTGAAACGCGAATCGGACAGCCAGTTCTCGGCTTCCAGCATATCGAGCAGCGTATCGAGCGAGTCGTTCTCTTCGACGAACGGCTTCAGCTTACGGGCAAGTTCGCTGCGACTATATTCGCGACGAGAAAGATAGCCGAGCGCGCGCCCCTTAAGCGAACGTGCCGGACGCTGGGATTTTTTCGCTTCGTTTTGCCCGGACTTCGCGTCGGCGGATGCTCGGCGTGAGTCACGTGAGCGGCTATACGTGGGCTCGGTAGCCGTGGCATGTCCTGCAGTCTCGAATGGGTCCGAGATATCTGCGGAATTTGGGCTAGCAGGCGGTTTGTGAGACTGGGCGCGCCGCGGGCCACGGCCCGCAGCGCGATCATGCGCGTCGAACGATTCGGACGGATCGAACGAATCGTTCTCGTCATTACGCGGGCCGCCCGCATTGCGTCCGGTATCGGACAGTGGCCGGCCCTTGCGTATCACGTAATGGTTACTCTTCTTCGCCCGCGACTTCTGCGCCTGCGCCGGTCACCGCTTCAGCCATTGCATTCACGCCGAGCGATTCGCGGATACGGTTCTCGATTTCACGAGCGATGTCCGGATTCTCGCGCAGGAATTCGCGCGCGTTGTCCTTACCCTGGCCGATACGCTCACCGTTATAGCTGTACCACGCGCCGGCCTTGTCGACGATCTTGGCTTGCACGCCCAAGTCGATGACTTCGCCCTGACGCGAAATACCCTCGCCATACAGGATGTCGAAAATCGCCTCGCGGAACGGTGGGGACACCTTGTTCTTGACCACCTTCACACGCGTTTCGTTGCCGATCACTTCGTCGTTCTTCTTGATCGAACCAATGCGGCGAATATCCAGACGCACCGACGCGTAGAACTTCAGCGCGTTACCACCCGTAGTGGTTTCCGGGTTGCCGAACATAACGCCGATCTTCATGCGGATCTGGTTGATGAAGATCACGAGGCAATTCGTGCGCTTGATCGTGCCGGTGAGTTTGCGCAGCGCCTGCGACATGAGACGCGCTTGCAGGCCCGGCAGCGAATCGCCCATTTCGCCTTCGATTTCAGCCTTCGGCACGAGCGCCGCGACCGAGTCGATCACGATCATGTCGATCGAGCCCGAACGCACCAGTGCGTCGGCAATTTCCAACGCCTGTTCACCCGTGTCCGGTTGCGAAACCAGCAGGTCGTTCACGTTCACGCCGAGCTTGCCCGCATACTGGATATCCAGCGCGTGTTCCGCGTCGATAAACGCTGCCGTGCCGCCGAGCTTTTGCATTTCAGCAATAACTTGCAGCGTCAACGTGGTTTTACCCGACGACTCCGGACCGTAAATTTCAACCACGCGGCCACGCGGCAAACCGCCGACGCCAAGTGCGATGTCGAGGCCGAGCGATCCCGTTGAAACGACCTGGATGTCTTCGACTACCTCACCTGCGCCGAGCCGCATGACCGACCCTTTGCCGAACTGCTTTTCGATCTGCGCGAGGGCGGCAGCGAGTGCCTTGCTCTTTTCAGCAGTCAGTCCAGCCGAGCCTTTCTTGCTTTCTTCCATGAATCGTCCTTTGCTATGATGAACGGCGTCTGAGGCAGATGTGCGGCCCACCTTTTGAAGGACAGCACACGAAACCCAGACACTGTATAAAAAAACAGTGGTTTTGGCAAGCGCGATTCTCATGCGAACGCGCATGTTTACCGCCGCGCCGCCCAAACCACCCACAATAATTTTCGGAGACCGCTGTGCGCCGCGGGGACACCCGAGGTGCCGGCCAAGCCTTGAGCTGGCGCACCATGCGAATTCTGATTGCCGAAGACGACAGCATACTCGCGGACGGTCTGGTTCGATCACTCCGCCAATCGGCCTATGCTGTCGATCACGTGAAGAGCGGCGTCGAGGCCGACACCGCGCTGTCCATGCAAAGTTTCGACCTGCTGATTCTCGACCTCGGCCTGCCGCGCATGTCTGGACTCGAGGTGCTACGCCGCCTGCGCGCTCGCAACTCCAATCTGCCCGTACTCATCCTGACCGCTGCAGACAGCGTCGACGAACGCGTCAAAGGCCTCGATCTCGGCGCCGACGACTACATGGCCAAGCCATTCGCGCTCAACGAACTCGAAGCGCGTGTGCGCGCGCTGACGCGGCGCGGTGCGGGCGGCGGCCCGACGGTCGTGCGGCACGGTTCGCTGTCTTTCGACCAGGTAGGCCGGATCGCCTATATCAACGAGCAGGTGATCGAGCTTTCGGCGCGTGAACTCGGACTGCTCGAAGTACTGCTGCAGCGAATCGGGCGTCTCGTTTCGAAGGAGCAACTCGTCGATCATCTGTGCGAATGGGGTGAGGAAGTCAGCAACAACGCGATCGAGGTCTACGTGCACCGGCTGCGCAAGAAGATCGAGCCGAGCGGTGTGCGCATCATTACCGTGCGCGGGCTCGGTTACTGTCTCGAGAAGGCGGTCGCGCCCGCAAACCTCAATGCGAACGCCGCCGCCTCCGCACCCGCCGAGCCCGAACCCGTGCCGCCTTCTTCGCCTTCGTCGCCGCAGTCAGACGGGATGCCGGCGAGCCACCACTACAAATAGAGCACACCCATGTCCGCACGCGCCGATCGCGCGACGACCCGCGCGGCGGATTTCGACGAGGCGCGCGACGAGCGCTACGCCAATCCGTTCGCTCCGCCCGACGAAACCGAAGCCGCCGCCGAGGCCCGCCCGCGCTCGCTATTCGGTGAAATTCTCGACTGGATGCTCGCGCCGCTGTTGTTGCTGTGGCCGATGAGTCTCGCGGTGACTTATCTGGTCGCCAAGTCGATCGCGAACGGACCGTTCGACCGCGCGCTCGAAACCGACGCCTATGTGCTCGCGCGCCAGATCCACCCGGTCAACGGCGTGGCCGAACTGACGCTGCCCGACTCCACACGCGACTTTTTGCGCACGGACAACGTCGACAGTGTTTTCTATCAGGTGCTCGGCACGCGAGGCGAACTGGTGGCCGGCGAGCGCGACATGCCGCTGCCGCACGAAGAAGACCGGCCGCAACCGGGGCTCGTCGCATTTCGCGACGACATGCTGCGCGGCAACGACATCCGCGTGGCCTATACGACGGTCGAGTTTCCGCAGACGCCCGGCGCGGAGCCCGTGCTCGTGCAGGTCGCCGAGACGCTCGACAAACGCAGTCAGCTTGCCAACGACATCATCAAAGGCGTGATCCTGCCGCAGTTCGTGATCCTGCCGCTCGCCATCCTGCTCGTGTGGTTCGGCCTGTCACGCGGTCTCGCGCCGCTGCACGCATTGCAGGCGCATATCCGCGCGCGGCGCCCCGACGACCTGTCGCCGCTGGAAGCGCGTCGCGCGCCTCCGGAAATCGAGCCGCTCGTCACGTCGTTCAACGATCTGCTGACGCGCCTCGAACAGAATATGGAATTGCAGAAGCGCTTCATCGCCGACGCCGCGCATCAGATGAAAACGCCGCTTGCCGGCCTGCGGACCCAGGCAGAGCTGGCGTTGCGGCAGGACGCGTCGGCGGAAGTGCATCGCTCCCTCGAGCAGATCGCGACGAGTTCGGAACACGCCGCCCGCCTCGTCACGCAGTTGCTGGCGCTCGCTCGCGCGGAGAACCGCATGTCCGGACAGATTTTCACGCCGGTGGAAGTGACAGAAGTGGCCCGCAACGCCGTGCGCGACTGGGTGCAGGCCGCGTTCGCCAAACAGATGGATCTGGGCTACGAAGCGCCGGACGAGCCCGTCGAAGTCGAAGGCAATCCCGTCATGCTGCGCGAAATGTTGTCGAATCTCATCGACAACGCCATTCGCTACACGCCGGCGGGCGGCCGCATCACGGTCAGGGTGAGACACGAGAAAGCCGCTCGGCTAGTGCATCTGGAGGTGGAAGATACAGGCCTCGGCATTCCAGTGGCCGAACGTTCGCGAGTGATCGAGCGGTTCTATCGGATTCTCGGCCGTGAGGGCGACGGCAGTGGCCTCGGGCTTGCGATCGTTCGCGAGATTGCGACGATGCACGGCGGCGAGCTGACTATCGACGACAACATCTATCAGAACTCTCCGCGGCTCGCAGGCACGCTCGTACGTGTCAGTTTGCATGTGCTGGAACGGGGCAGGACTTACCCTAACGCGAACTGACCGCGACGGGCGCCAGATAGCGAGATAGGCGGCGTTCATGCCACGCGAGGCGACGTTGCATGCCAGTTGACGGATGTTCACGACATTCCGCCGGCGCATCAAAAGCTGCGGCAGCAGCCCTTCATGTCAGAAGGCCGTAAGTTTTCACTCCAATAATCGGTTGCACGGGAACGCCGCGGGCCGGCGCACCGCGTGCATATCAATATTGGAGACGACATATGGCTACCGTTGGCGGACACATTTCGCCCGTGCCCATGACGCGCGATGAGAAGCGGGTGATCTTCGCATCGTCGCTAGGTACGGTTTTCGAGTGGTACGACTTCTATCTGGCCGGTTCGCTCGCGGCCTTCATCAGCAAGAGCTTTTTCTCGGGCGTCAATCCGACTGCGGGCTTCATCTTCACGCTGCTCAGTTTCGCCGCGGGCTTCGCAGTCCGGCCGTTCGGCGCGGTGGTGTTCGGACGGCTCGGCGATATGGTCGGCCGCAAGTACACGTTCCTTGTCACGATCGTGATCATGGGTCTGTCGACCTTCCTGGTCGGCTTCCTGCCCGGCTATGCGGCGATCGGCATTGCTTCGCCGGTGATTTTCATCGCGATGCGCATGCTGCAAGGCCTCGCACTCGGCGGCGAATATGGCGGCGCTGCAACCTATGTTGCCGAACACGCGCCGCCGGGACGTCGCGGCTTCTACACCGCGTGGATCCAGACGACTGCCACGCTCGGCCTGTTCCTCTCGCTGCTGGTCATTCTCGGCGTGCGCACGGCAATGGGCGAAGACGCGTTCGGCGCGTGGGGCTGGCGAATTCCGTTCATCGCGTCGATCCTCCTGCTGGGCGTTTCGGTGTGGATCCGCCTGCAACTGCACGAATCGCCGGTCTTCGAGCGCATCAAAGCAGAAGGCAAGACGTCGAAGGCGCCGCTTTCCGAGGCGTTCGGCCAGTGGAAGAACCTGAAGGTCGTGATTCTCGCGCTGATCGGGCTGACCGCCGGCCAGGCCGTGGTCTGGTACACGGGCCAGTTCTACACGCTGTTCTTCCTGACGCAGACGCTGAAGGTGGACGGCGCGACGGCCAACATCATGATCGCCATTGCGCTTCTGATCGGCACGCCCTTCTTCCTGTTCTTCGGCTCGCTGTCGGACCGGATCGGCCGCAAGCCGATCATCATGGCCGGCCTGCTGATCGCCGCACTCACGTACTTCCCGCTGTTCAAGGCGCTGACGCACTATGTCAACCCGGCGCTTGAAACGGCCACGGCGAAGGCGCCGATTGTGGTGATCGCGAACCCGGACGAATGCTCGTTCCAGTTCAATCCGGTCGGCACGTCGAAGTTCACGAGTTCGTGCGACATCGCGAAGAGCGCGCTTTCGAAGTCGGGCTTGAACTACGAAAACGTTGCGGCTCCGGTGGGCACGCTCGCGCAGATCAAGGTCGGCGATACGGTGGTCTCCACCTATGACGGCAAAGCCGCCGACGCCAAAGATCAGGGCAAGGTGTTCGACAAGTCGCTTTCGACGACGCTGAAGTCCGCCGGCTATCCGCCGAAGGCCGATTCTTCGCAGATCAACTGGCCGATGAGCGTGGTGATTCTGACGATCCTCGTGATCTACGTGACGATGGTCTACGGACCGATCGCGGCGATGCTGGTCGAGATGTTCCCCACGCGGATCCGCTATACGTCGATGTCGCTTCCGTATCACATCGGCAACGGCTGGTTCGGCGGCTTCCTGCCGGCCACGGCGTTTGCGATCGTCGCGGCGAAGGGCAATATCTACTCGGGCTTGTGGTATCCGATCGTGATCGCGCTCATTACCTTCGTGATCGGCATGCTGTTCGTCCGTGAAACCAAAGACTCGGACATCTACGCAAAGGATTGAGGCGCCCTGCCCGGGCGGCAACTGAAAAAGTTGGGCGCCGGGGGTTGACAGCCCTCGGTGCTATCCTCATAATCTCGCTTCTTTCGGCGAATTAGCTCAGTTGGTTAGAGCGACGGAATCATAATCCGCAGGTCCGGGGTTCGAGTCCCTGATTCGCCACCAGTTGCAAGAAAAAGCCGCTGATCCGCAAGGTTCAGCGGCTTTTTTGTTTTACACCCGCAACTTCAAGGAGGTTTCTTGATGACGTTCCGCACCGCCGCGCGCGCCGTGGCTGCCGTATCGATCGCGCTTCTCGGCGCCGCTTCCGCAGCTGCCGTTCTGGCGCAATCGACCGACAATCAGTGGCGAGCAAGTCAGACCACGTTGTCGACACTCCTGCAAAACGGCTACAAGATCGTCGCCGTCGTCAATACGGCTCGCGGCGCGGGCGGTTCCGCCGACACGATCTTCGTGCAGCGCGATCAAAGCGCTTTCAAGTGCATCGATCCGCAAGCGCCGGAAGCTGGTAAGGAAGCGGGCAAAACCGCGCCGGGCTGCTATGAACTTGCGCCGCCGTCAGGCACGGCTACAGGCTCCGAAGCGAAATAGCACGCGACCGGAAGCGGCTGCGCCAGTTGCGTCGTTGACACGCATAGCAGGCGGTCACTTTGACGCCGGCCTAGCCGAGCATTTGCCAGCGGCTCGAACCGCGGCATGCCGGCATTGACCGCATGAACCACGCAGTTGGCGTCAATGGCCGCTTGTCTAAACGACCTAACGCTGACGTTCGCCGCGAAGCTGCCGGTCATTCCGTCACTACTGACACTCCACCAGACGCATAAGACGCAAGAAGCCTCGACGGCACACGCCGCGATGAACCGGTCACGCCTCGATGCGGCCGCGCGTCACGCTGAGCAGGCGCGCCATTGCGTCGCGCGCCGTGTGCGCGTCGCGGTCGCGAATCGCCTCGAACACCGCCGTATGTTCGGCGAGCGAAGCGTTGAAGACGTCCGCACGTTTCGCATTCAGTCGAAGCTGCGCCTCGAGCGTGCGCTCGATCAGCGTGCCGAGAGGTATCAGCAATTCATTGCTGCACGCAATCAACACGCTCAGGTGAAATTGCAGGTCGGCACGCACCCATTCGTCGACGTTGCGCGCACCGGCCATCGCGGCGTGAGCGGCCGCAAGTGCGCCGAATGTCTCGTCGGAATGTGAAGCGGCCGCGAGACCTGCGGCATACGGCTCGATCATCTCCCGCATTTCCTGCAGCTTGAGCGCGAACTGCATCGGCTCGGCGACGCGCGAATACCAGTCGAGCACGTCGACATCGAGCAGATTCCACGCGTGCCGTGGCCGCACCCGCGTGCCCACGCGCGGGCGCGATTCGATCAACCCTTTGGACGTCAGCGTGCGCAGCGCCTCACGCAACACCGTGCGGCTCACGCCAAACGCGTCCATTAGCTCCGCCTCACGCGGCAGAATCGAATCGGGCGCATAGTCGCCGCGCAGTATCGCAGTAGCCAGCCTGTGGGCGACGCGCCCATGCAGATCGTGCTGAATAGGTTCCTCCTTGCGGCGTGGCCGCTCAACATGTGGCGAATAGTACTATTAATAGTACTGTAGCGGCCTTTTGTTGTAGCATGAAGATCCTCGAAAATTTGGCATGCGATCGGAGACGCACACTATGAAAATCACCAAGCTCGAAACTTTCATCGTTCCACCGCGCTGGTGCTTCCTGAAGATCGAGACCGACGAAGGCATCGTCGGCTGGGGCGAGCCGGTGGTCGAGGGCCGCGCGCATACGGTCGCGGCAGCGGTCGAGGAGTTGTCGGACTATCTGATCGGCAAAGACCCGCTTCTGATCGAAGACCACTGGCAGGTCATGTATCGCGCAGGGTTCTATCGCGGCGGTCCGATCACGATGAGCGCGATTGCCGGCGTCGACCAGGCACTGTGGGACATCAAGGGCAAGCATCACGGCGTGCCGGTGCACGCGCTGCTCGGCGGCCAGGTGCGTGACCGGATCAAGGTGTATTCGTGGATCGGCGGCGACCGTCCGAGCGACGTCGCGAACAACGCGCGCGCCGTGGTTGAACGCGGCTTCAAGGCCGTCAAGATGAACGGCTCAGAAGAGTTGCAGATCATCGATACCTTCGACAAGGTGCAAGGCGTCATCAACAACGTCGCGGCCGTGCGCGAGGCGGTAGGGCCGAACATCGGCATCGGCGTGGACTTTCATGGCCGCGTGCATAAGCCCATGGCCAAGGTGCTGGCGAAAGAACTCGACCCGTACAAGCTGCTCTTCATCGAAGAGCCAGTGCTTTCGGAAAATGCAGAAGCGCTGCGCGACATCGTCAATCAGACGAACACGCCGATTGCACTGGGCGAGCGTCTCTATTCGCGCTGGGACTTCAAGCACATTCTGTCCGGCGGCTATGTCGACATCATCCAGCCGGACGCGTCGCACGCGGGCGGGATCACCGAGTGCCGCAAGATCGCGTCGATGGCCGAGGCCTACGACGTCGCGCTCGCGCTGCACTGCCCGCTCGGCCCGATTGCACTGGCAACCTGTCTGCAGATCGACGCCGTGAGCTACAACGCGTTCATCCAGGAACAAAGCCTCGGGATTCACTACAACCAGGGCAATGACCTGCTCGACTACATCAAGAACCCGGAGGTCTTCAAATACGAAGACGGCTTCGTGTCGATTCCGCAAGGTCCAGGCCTCGGAATCGAAGTGAACGAGGAGAAAGTACGCGAGATGGCGAAGGTCGGCCACCGCTGGCGCAATCCGGTCTGGCGTCACGCGGACGGCAGCGTCGCCGAGTGGTAATCGCTTCACTCGCTTGCTGACTGACGCCGCCTGCGGGCGGCGTTCTCTTTTGGGCGCCGTGACCGGTCACAGCGCTGCGACTTGCGTCGCATCTGGCCTTGCCCGATAGGCTTGCTTGCCCTTTGTTCGCCATCAGACAGATGCATGGCCTGCTCCTTGCTGAAATGCGTCCGAACAACGAATGCATCGGGGAGTCTCATGGGCGAATTCATTCCGGATTATCTGCTGCGCGAGCAGGCGGCCGTCGGCGCGCTGGTGCTATTCGGCGTGCTTCGCGTGATCGGCGCGGCCGTTGCGTATGAACGCGGCTGGCGCATCGCGGCGATTGAAAAATGGTTTGTCGTCGCCGCCGTCGTGTATTGCGTCCCTCAGCTTTTCGATCTGCTCATGCATGTCTACGGCGCCCATGCGGCAGCAGCCGAACTCGAAGGCAAAGTAGCTGGCTGCGCAATCGCGCTATTTTGTGCGCCGATTCTCGGGCACCGGCTGGGTCTGGAATGAATTGGTCGATCGGTCGAATACTCGACACGCGGTTGTTCACTCGAGTTGGTGATTGCGCCGCACGTTGAAACCGTGCGGCGCATTCTTACGCGGATGCACAGACGCCTACTGGCAATACGGCCCGCGCCGTGGCGCCGGTGATCTCGCGTATAGAACTCAGTTCACCATCGCGAACGCCGGCACGCTATGCGACAGCGCGGCGGCAGCAACGAGAACGCCGATCATGGCGAGCGCTTCCAGATAAAGCACGTTGGTGAACGTATGGGCGTCCATCGTCGATGCAGTACGGCGCAGACGCGGAAGCGCAAGGAAGCGATTGAGGCCGCCGAGCACAAGTGCGAGAGCGACAAGCGAAAGCTTGAGGATCAAAACGTGGCCCCATGTGCTCGACCCGATCGCCTGGAATGAACCACCGGAGCCACGCACCGCGTTGAAGATGCCGGAGAGCAGCACGAATCCCACCGCGACCACCGACACGTTCGACACCTGCGTCGCTGTCCGGATCAGTATGCCGCGAGCGGTCGACAAGCCGAGCGCCGGCAACACCGCCAGTCCGGCTGTAATCGCGAGGCCGGCCCACACGCTGGTCACGAGCACATGAAGCGTTTGCATTGCGATGGCCGCGGATGCCGGCCCTGCGTCCACCGCGTGCCCGAGCGACGCCTTGCCTGCGGCGATCGCGATCACCGCGAGCCACAGCAGCGCGTTGCGCAACATGCCGCTATGAGCCGTCATTGCCGTGCCCAGCAACACCAGTGCGCCCGCGAACGCAATGCTCCAGCCGTAGCCGACATGCGTTTGGGTAAGCACCGTCGGCACGAAGGCAAATGCGGCGGGAAGCGCAACACCACTCATCGACGCCGCCTGATACAACAGCCAGCCGAGGTCTGCGAGCACCAGGACGACGCTCGCCGTCAGCATTGAACGTTGCGCGCGCAACCAGGCGGCACGCCCGGGCGCGACCTTCGCCTTGGCGTCGTTCGCGAGCCACGCGCCGAGCAGTGCCGAACCGACGGCAAACGCAAACGCGACATTCATGAGCGCGGCCATGGCGACCTGCCCGATCCACAATCCGTCGATGCTCATTTGACGATGAACGCAAAGTCGCCTTGCGTGCGATGACCGTCGGTGGCCACGGCGGTCCAGTGCACCGCGTAGCGTCCCGCGCCCAATTGCGGCAGCGGCAGATGCATGACACGCGCGTCGTGCTTGTCGACTTCCGACGCTGCGGGCGCTGCTGCCTTGCCGTTCGCGTCGTTCAGCGCGATTTTGCTGAAGGCCGGCTCGAGCGGCTCGCTGAAGTGGAGGGTGACCTCTGCAGGTGCCGCGACTTCCGCGTTGGCTGCGGGTTCGCTGGAAACCAGATGCGCATGTGCGAATGCCGAGGACGTCATAACGAGCGCCGCGGCGCCGAGCGCGGACGAAAACCACGCCGGACTGAAAAGATTGATTAGCTTCATGTAAGGCCGATAGCAGATAAACGGGAAAACGGCGGGCGCCTGCCGGACCGGATGAACCGGGTCCCTGCGCGCGGACAAAATCTCGTCCGCGGTTCGGCGCCCGGAAGTGTACGCTTCGATGGCACGCGCGCGGGTCGGTTCAACATCGAGCGGACAAAAGTTTGCCGGGTACAGCGATTGCAGCGGTGAACCACGCAGCGAAGTCTGAAAGTCGCGGCGGTTCCGTGCGGCAATGCGCGTCAAACTGTCGCACGCCCGTGACGGCCGTAAGCTTGTCGAATGTGGCAAATAGTCATCATCACCCTTCGATGATAGAATGCTGCGTCGCCGCAGCGCCGGCTGCCCTTCACACCGAGCCGCTCGAAGTTCGGTCAGGTCCCCGATTTTGATGGAGTTACGCGTGTCTTCAAGACGCATTTTCCGCCCGTTGCTTGCCCTTCTGCTGATCGGCTCCGCGGGTGTCTATAGCGCTGCGAAAGCGCAGACTCAACCGAAGGCCCCCGATACGATGGAAGCGCGCGTGCAAGGTTGCACGGCCTGCCACGGCACGCACGGTCAAGGTACTGACAACGACTACTTCCCGCGTCTCGCGGGCAAGCCGGCCGACTATCTGTACAACCAGTTGCAGAATTTCCGCGAAGGGCGCCGCAAGTACCCGCCCATGAATTACCTCGTCACGTATCTTTCCGACGACTACCTGCATCAGATCGCCACGTACTTCTCGAAGCAACGTCCGCCCTATCCGCAGCCTGCCAAGCCGACGGTGTCGTCGACCACGCTCGCTCGCGGCCAGCAGATCGTGCTGAACGGCGACGCGTCGAAGCAGATTCCGGCTTGCGCCGCCTGCCACGGCAAGGGTCTGACCGGTATGGAGCCGGCAATCCCGGGTCTCGTCGGTCTGCACTCCGACTACATCAGCGCGCAGCTCGGCGCATGGCGTTCGGGCACGCGCCACGCAATCGCACCTGATTGCATGCACACCATCGCCACGCGTCTCACAGACGAAGACGTGAACGCGGTCGCTGCCTGGCTTTCCACGCAACAGGCCCCACAAAACCCCGTGCCGGCTCCGGCCCGCTCGATGAAGACTCCGCTTGCCTGCGGCAGCGAACCGCAATAAGGCACCGGGAGAGACACTCAAATGAAACGCAAGTCTTTGTTCGCCCTCTCGGCAGTTGTCGTTGTTGCGGCTGCTGCACTCGTTCCCGTCCTGTGGTCGGGCGGCGACAATCTGCATAACGGCTCGGCCGTGGCGGCAACGCCCGCCGACCAGGCTGCGCTCGTGAAGAAGGGCGAATACCTCGCCCGCGCCGGCGACTGTATCGCCTGCCACACGGTCCGCGGCGGCAAGCAGTTCGCCGGCGGCCTGCCCATGGCCACGCCGTTCGGCACGATGTTCACGCCGAACATCACGCCTGACGATCAGTACGGTATCGGCAAGTGGACGCAGGACGACTTCTACCGCGCCATGCACACCGGCCGCTCGAAAGACGGCAGCCTGCTCTATCCGGGCTTCCCGTTCACGAGCTACACGAAGGTCACGCGCGCCGACTCGGACGCGATCTATGCGTACCTGCGCTCGGTCACGCCGGTCAACGTCCCGAGCCGCCCGCACGAACTGAAGTTCCCGTTCAACCAGCGCAACATGCTGATCGGCTGGCGCACGCTGTTCTTCCGTGAAGGCGAGTACAAGGCGGATCCGACCAAGTCGGTCGAGTGGAACCGCGGCGCGTACCTGATCGAAGGCCTCGGCCATTGCGGCATGTGCCACACGTCGATCAACGCAATGGGCGGCCCGGTCAGCTCGGCGGCTTTTGCTGGTGGCCTGATTCCGCTGCAGAACTGGTACGCACCGTCGCTCACGTCGAACAAGGAAGCGGGCCTCGGCGACTGGGAAACGAAAGACATCGCCGATCTGCTGAAAACGGGTGTGTCGAACCGCGGTGCGGTCTTCGGCCCGATGGCCGAAGTGGTTCACAACAGCCTGCAGTACATGACCGATGCGGACATCAACGCAATGGCCACGTACCTGAAGACGATTCCGCAGAAGAGCGAAGCACCGGAACCGCTGCAACTGGAAACGTCCGAAAAGTTCGGCGGCGAACTGTTGAAGCAAGGTCAGAAGATCTACGCTGACAACTGCGCGAAGTGCCACGCGGACAACGGCCTCGGCCAGCCGCCGGCCTTCCCGCCGCTCGCGAACAACCAGTCGATCCAGATGCCGTCGGCGGTCAACCCGATCCGCATGGTGCTGAACGGCGGTTATCCTCCGAGCACGGACGCGAATCCGCATCCGTACGGCATGCCGCCGTTCGCGCAATCGCTGTCGAATCAGGAAGTAGCCGCTGTCGTCACGTATATCCGTATGTCGTGGGGCAACCACGGCACGGCCGTGTCGCCGCAGCAAGTGTCGGATCTGCGTTCGGCGCCGCTCGACTAAGCAGCGTTCGATGCACCAGGGGCGCGGCCTGCGAAATTCGCGGCCGCGCCCTTCGTTTTTTGAGGACCGGTATCATGAGGCTTCGGCAACACATGCCTCAATGAAACCGTGCAGGAGGAAAGACCCGTGCATGTCGGTGAGCGTTTCAACAGCATTACCCACCTCGTCGGCGCCGTGCTGTCGGTGGCGGGGCTGGCTACGCTCGTGACGATGGGTGCGGTAGAGGGCGACGCATACAAGGTGGTTAGCTTCAGCGTGTACGGTGCGATGCTGTTCGTGCTGTATGCTATCTCGACGCTTTACCACAGCGTGCGCAGTCCCCGTATCAAGGCAGTGCTGCAGAAATGCGACCATTCGGCGATCTATCTGCTGATCGCCGGAAGCTACACTCCGTTCACGCTTGTCACGTTGCGCGGGCCGTGGGGATGGTCGCTATTCGGCGTAAGCTGGGGGCTTGCTGCTCTCGGCATCGTGCAGGAATTGACGCTCGGGCGACGCACCCGCAGCGTTTCGATGGTGCTGTATGTCCTGATGGGATGGCTCGCGCTCGTTGCCGTCCGCCCGCTGGTTCAAGCATTACCGGCTGCGGGCACTGCCTGGCTCGTGGCCGGCGGAGTCATCTACAGCGCCGGCATCTACTTCTTCATCAACGACGAGCGCATCCGGCACGGACATGGTATCTGGCACCTGTTCGTACTGGCGGGCAGTCTGTGTCAATTCGTCAGCGTTGCGCGCTATGTCGCGTAACGTCCACGGCGGCGAAATGCAACTTAAGGCCAGTCAACGTGTCTGCATAGCGCGTTGAAGCATTCGGCACGCATCCGAGCGTGCCGCCGATTTCTCTGCGAACGGAACTGGGCTTCGGCCTTGATCTCGATCACGCCATGCGGCGTGTTCATGCCGCATTTGTGCCCGCTGGGGGCCCACGTGTGCCGCTCGCGAAACTGCATTGCAAAGAGTTTCTATGTCTTTTGATTCCCTCGGCTTGTCCGAACCCCTGGTCCGCGCTGTACACGAACTCGGCTACACCACTCCGACTCCCATCCAGACGCAAGCGATTCCCGCTGTGCTGAACGGCGGCGATCTGCTCGCTGGCGCGCAAACCGGCACCGGCAAGACGGCCGGTTTCACGCTGCCGATCCTGCAACGTCTCAATTCCATGCCGCCGCACTCATCCGCGTCCGGCAAGCGCGCGGTGCGCGCGCTGATCCTCACGCCTACGCGGGAACTGGCCGCGCAGGTCGAAGAAAGCGTGCGCGCTTACGGCAAGTATTTGAAGCTGAAGTCGACGGTGATGTTTGGCGGCGTCGGCATCAATCCGCAGATCGGTGCGCTCAGAAGCGGCGTGGACATCGTCGTCGCGACGCCTGGCCGATTGCTCGACCATATGCAGCAGAAGACCATCGACCTGTCGCATCTCGAGATTCTCGTGCTCGACGAGGCGGACCGTATGCTCGATATGGGCTTCATCCACGACATCAAACGCGTGCTGGCCAAGCTGCCGCCGAAGCGCCAGAACCTGCTCTTCTCGGCTACTTTCTCCGATGAGATTAAAACGCTCGCCGACAATCTGCTGGACTCGCCGGCGCTGATCGAAGTCGCGCGCCGCAACACGACCGCGGAAACAGTCGCACAGAAAATTCACCCGGTGGATCGCGACAAGAAGCGCGAGTTGCTCACGCACCTGATCAAGCAGCACAACTGGTTTCAAGTGCTGGTATTCACGCGCACCAAGCACGGCGCCAATCGCCTTGCTGAACAGTTGACCAAAGACGGCATCAGCGCGCTCGCGATTCACGGCAACAAGAGCCAGTCGGCTCGTACGCGTGCGCTTGCCGAGTTCAAGGACGGCACGCTGCAGGTGCTGGTCGCGACCGACATCGCCGCGCGCGGTATCGACATCGATCAGTTGCCGCACGTCGTCAACTTCGATCTGCCCAACGTGCCCGAAGATTACGTCCACCGGATCGGCCGCACCGGTCGCGCGGGTGCGACGGGCGAGGCAATTTCGCTGGTGTGCGTCGACGAACTGCAATTGCTGAAGGACATTGAGAAGCTGATCAAGCGTCCGGTGCCGCAGGAAGTGATCGCCGGGTTCGAACCGGATCCGACCGCGAAGCCGGAACCGATTTTGCGCCGGGGCCAGGGCGGTGGCGGCGGCGGTCGTTCGCCGCGTCAAGGTCAAGGCGCTGCGAAGGCTGGCAACGGCGGTGCCGCCAAGCCAGCGCAGCGCTCGGGGCAACGCCCGGCGAACGGCCAGCAGCAGCCGAAGCCACAAGCCGCGAAGCCGGCCGGCAACGGTGGCCAGCCGCGCCGCGACGGTCAGCGTCAGGACGACCGTCCGCGCGCTGTTGCTCATGAAGGTAGCGGCGCGCAGCACGCGCCGCGCAAACCGCAGAGCGGCAATCCGGGTGCATTGCTCGGCGGCGCAAAGTCGCGCAACGACTCGCCGCGCGGGGGCAATCCGGCGCGCAGCGGCCAGCGCGGTCGTTGAGGTTGGAGGTTGAGGCTGCGGGCGGTTGAGGCGGCGGGTCGGCTGAGGCTTTGGGCGGTTGAGGCTTCGGGCAGCCGAGACTTCGGCCGGCTGAGGTTGCCGGTGAAGGTTGCCGGCTCTCAGCTAGGCCGCCGACTACCGCCGTCAAGGCCGGCAGCCAGCTCAGATGCCATCTAGCCTCACCATCAGCCGCCACGCGCAAAGCGCACTACACGGGCCAAAGGGCCCCAGAGCCCTCCTCGTCACCACGCAGCAAACACAGCCGCAGCACCGGCGCGGGGCCTCACCTCAGCCCCCCAACGCCGCAGCCCGTTTCAGCTGCTCGATCTGCCGCTCCCATCGGTCGAGCACCTTCTCCGCCCCTTCTTCCAGTTCAAACGTAATGCCGCTTGTCAGGCGCGCGTAGCGCACGCTTTGCGTTTCGCCTGAATCGATCGTGCAGCTCATATAGACGAGACCGCTGTCGTCGCCATCGGCGGGCGGCAGCGGCGCGACGAGCAACTGCACCTGATAAAACGCCTCTTCCAGGACGAAGCTCAATGCCGCCCGCCCGCTTTGCGCGATTGCGCGCGCCGCCCGGGCTTGCGGCCACAGCGCGATACACAGGGTGCGCGAATCGGGCGCATACAACTCGCCTGCGCCGAGCAGCGATGTGCGGATATGCTGATTCGCGTCGACGGTCAGCAGCGAGGCCGTGAAACCGGTCTTGCTCGCGAGCGACGAGCCGTCGAATAGCGCGCGAACCGCGTCGGGCCATTCGTCGAATGCAGTCTGTTCGAGCGGGCGCTGGGGCAAGGAGGAATCGCTCATCGCATGGGTCCGGTTAAGAGGCAAGCCTCCATGATGCCCTGAAACACAAATGGCCCGCATAGGCGGGCCATCTTCTACGCCGGCGAATTGCCGGGGTTCGCACTACCGGTTAACGGAAAAACACATGCTGTGTGATTTTGGCGAGCGGGTAATGCACCCCAGGCTGAATTTTCGCCGGCAAATCGAGCGGTTTGAGCAGCATTTTCACGCACATGTCGGCGGAAAGATTACGCCGCACGAGCGCATTAATCCGCGCGGCCCGCTCGCGGTTGTAAGCCTGGTCGCGCACCCGCTCCGGATAACGAATCGCGAACACATGACGCAACGCGATTTCCGAGTCTTCGTTCTTGATCTCCATTACACGACGCATTAACGCGCCCAGAACCGCGAGCCGGCCATTGCCCTCGATCTTGTTGTACTTCTTGAAGTACTTGAAAAAGTGTTTGTAATGACGGACCTCGTCGGTACGAATGTTGTCGGTAATCTCCTTGAGCACCGGCTCGTCCGAACACTCGCCAATCGCGCGATACAGCGTGGCCGTACCTGTTTCGACGACGCACCGCGCCACCATTTCAAGCGCGCGGGTTTTTTCGAAATCTTCCACTGAACACGTTAGCGAATATTCGTCCATGAAATTACGGAACGCCGTGTCCCAATCGTATTCTGGCCACACGTAAGCGATATACGTTTTGAGTGCGCGGCCGTGTTGCATTTCCTCGGGCTCCCACTCGTTGTTGAGCCACGCGGAAACTTCCGGATCGCCGTCGAAAAACTTGCTCAGATTACTGGTGTAAAGATCGGTGCCGCTTTCAATAAATGAAGCGGCACACAGCAGCAATAACAGGTCTTCGTTCGCGACCGCTTTCTGGCGATCAATGCGCGTGAGGTCTATGTCCTCGATCCGCCAGGGCATGACATGGTTCAGCTCTGTGTGCATCGTGTCTTGCTCCGAAAGCTGTATCGACTCGTGGAGCATGCTTGGAACCGCTGCTATCGCGCTACCTCGCGTTGCGGTTCGCCGTGTCGGATACAGCGCCGTGAATTAGAGTTAACCCCTTGTGTCTGCATCTTAGCTGCTGTTTCGCAACTCTGCAGACAACCCAGCACTGACCGTACCGATCGGCCAGGGTTCCAATTTCACGATAGACGAAAGTTTCAGTGAGGCAAGCACGATTGCACCGCGCACGAAAAAGCCAGCTCAACGAGCTGGCTTTGCTTCGCAAAACGCGACAAACCGCGACTCGAAAACTACGACGCACGGATTCTTCGAGCCACCTGTCCAGCTACCTCTCGCACCCCGCTGAAAAGGCGCCGACGGGCATCAGAAGCCGGCAGCCAAACCGTCCGGCGGCTGTCGCTGGCGGCCACGTAACCACGCTCCGGATCATTGCGATCGAGCTTCCAGATGTACTGGCCGGAACCGAAATCCATGTAAGGATCGTCGACGGATTTGATCATGTGCCCGAGCTTCTGCAGTCCTTCTGCCGTCTTTGCGTCGAGCGTCGATTCAATGTCGATCGTGAAGTCGCGGTTCACCTTCCAGCGCGGTGCGTCGCACGCGGCCTGCGGCTGCTGACCGTAGTCGAGCATGCGCACGACAGATTGCAAATGCCCCTGCGGCTGCATGTCGCCGCCCATCACGCCAAAGCTCATGACCGCTTCTTGCTGCACGTTCACCTGCTGCGTGAGAAATGCCGGGATGATCGTGTGGGACGGCCGCTTGCCGCCCTCCACCACATTGGGCGACTTCGGATCCATCGAAAATCCGCAGCCGCGGTTCTGCATGGAGATACCGGTATCCGGCACCACGATCCCCGATCCGAAGCCCATGTAGTTCGACTGAATGAAGCTGACCATCATGCCGCGCTCGTCCGCCACCGACATGTAGATGGTGCCGCCCGCCTTCGGCATGCCGAAATCGAATTGCGTGGCGCGCCTGTGGTTATGTCGAACGCTCTCGAAAGCACGGCTAGGCGACGCAAGCCGGCGGACACAATAGGAAAGGTGAAACGCGGACGGAACAGAAAATCTTCGATTGCAGCGCGAGCGGCGGCAAAACGCAAATTCATTCATCGCATGGAAAAATCCGCTACCGCGCTGAATGCGTCGATGTGCGGCGCGCGCAGGCTTATGCATGTCGCACGGCCCGGCAGACGACCCGCGCGATGGTCTTACAATACACGCACACTCGCATACGCATCCCGCCCACGCCGACTGCGGCAGGCCGATAACAACTCATCACCGAGACCCATGACCCGAGACCCCCGCCTCACTCTCAATGCCCGGCAACAGGAACTGCTGGAGTGGGTGCAACGCGACGGCTTCGTGACCGTGGACGACCTCGCAGCACACTTCGACGTGACACCGCAGACGATCCGCCGCGACGTCAACTGGCTCGCCGACATGAATCTGCTGCGTCGTTATCACGGCGGCGCGAGCCTGCCGACCAGTTCCGAGAACGTCTCGTACACCGCGCGGCAGCGCATGTTCCACGACGAAAAAAGGCGCATCGCGGCGCTAGTGGCCACTCACATTCCCGACCAGGCGTCGCTCTTCATCAATCTCGGGACCACCACCGAGGAAGTCGCGCGCGCGCTCAACCGGCATCGCGGATTGCGCGTGATTACCAACAATCTGAACGTCGCGAGCATGATGAGCGGCTATCCCGACTGCGAAGTGCTGGTGACGGGCGGCATCGTGCGTCCGTGGGACAAGGGCATCGTGGGCGAACTGGCGATCGACTTCATCCGCCAGTTCAAGGTGGATTTCGCGATCATCGGCACCTCGAGCATCGAGCCCGACGGAACCCTGCGCGATTTCGATACGCGCGAAGTGCGCGTGGCGGAAGCCATCATTAACCACGCGCGCACCGTTTTTCTCGCCGCCGACAGTTCGAAGTTCGGCCGCCCTGCGCTGGTTCGTCAGGGACATCTCGACCAGATCGACGCGCTCTTCACCGATGCCGCCCCGCCGCCTGACATGGCGGAGACGCTCACCGCCGCCAATTGCCAGGTGTACGTGGCCAGTTGACCAGGCAGTTGCGGACATGTTGCAGCGCACGCAAAACTTCAAGTGAAATCAAGGATTTGGCCGCGGGGAATAACCGCCTCTGTGGGGAGCGCTTGTCAAAGGGAAAATTTGCAGGGGCCAGTTTGGTGTTTAACGTTTGCTTGACTACACTCCAGTTCCCCGGCGTTCATTGCGTGCCCGCGTGCCGCCGGTGCTAAGTAAACCTGTCGTAGCTGCACCTCCCGCCCCATCTTTTTGCGGACCACCCGGCCATGGCTGTCGCCATGCATGCCAGTCGCCGTCGAGGCTGTCCGCGTTTGCTTGACATGGAGAGAAACGATGCTGAGTCCGCACGAATTCGCCACGTTGTTGCTCGTCAAGGACGCTCCCAATCAGGTGGACATGGAGCGAGAAGAACTCGACGCCCTCCTCGAACGCCAGCTCGTGCAACTGGAGCGGCTCGCCTCGGGCAATGAACAATGGCGTGTAACGGAATCCGGCGATAGCGCACTCCGAGCAATCAAACGCCTTTCCTGATAACAACCCGCGCATCGTCGGGCTGATTGCCGGTTCACGGCCGGTGCGGCTGCTAGCTCAGCCGCACGGACACGGCCAACCCTCGAGCCGGCCACGTCCGTTCTGTTTGTGTCAACGTGGGCGCCCGCAGCGGCGCCCACTTTCATTACGGCCGCGTCCTCCCGACCAATAAACCGCCGCGCCGCCGCCTAACGAACAAACCTCAACCGCTGCGCAACGTCGGATCCACTGCGGCGCGCCAGCTTATTGCTCGTGCGCGTTGCTCCGTAAAGAACGCAACCCACTGGTTGCGAATCTGTGGGTCGGTGCTCGCCCCCTGGCTCGTGTAGCGCTGCGCAATTTCCGTCTGGAACGCGCAGTAATCTTCCTTCGACAACCGCCCGCGCCGGTTCGCCACATAAGCGTCGAACAACGTCGCATACACGCCTTGAGCGTCGTTGCCGTAATCGACCGTCTGGGCGCTGCACATCTGCTGCAACGACGCGAACGACGGCGCGCCCATCGTTCCGCTCAAGCTCGGCGAGGCGACGCACCCTGCGAGAAGCGCTGCCGCGCCCACCATGAAAAGTACACGCATGAAATCACCCTGAAATGGCTACTGGCAAGAGTATCGTCCGTGGCCGTGTGTTGCGCTACTGCCTTGGCCTTTCGATAGAGGCGCACGCCAAATGCGCGAACTTTACTTTTTCGAATATGTTCATTAAAGTTCGAAAACGAACACTATCGGTTCGATAGGTTTCGGACAAAACTTTCGGACGAGTCAGGAGACGCAGCAGGTGACGCAAGGCACGAGATACGATTTGCTCGTCGTAGGCGGCGGGATCAACGGCGCAGGCATCGCACGCGACGCGGCGGGCCGAGGCCTGTCCGTGCTGCTGTGCGAGCAGGACGACCTGGCAGCGCATACGTCCTCGGCGAGTACCAAACTGATCCACGGCGGTTTGCGCTATCTGGAATACCGCGAGTTCGGACTGGTGCGCAAAGCGCTGCAGGAGCGGGAAACGTTGCTGCGCGCCGCGCCGCACATCATGTGGCCGCTGCGCTTCGTGATGCCGCACATGCCCGATCTGCGTCCCGCCTGGCTGATTCGCGCCGGTCTTTTCCTTTACGATCATCTCGCCCGGCGCGAACTGCTGCCCGGCTCGCGCGGCATCGTGATGCGCGATCATCCGGCCGGCGCGCCGCTCGTCGAATCGATCAAGCGCGGCTTTGTTTACTCCGACGGCTGGGTCAACGACGCTCGCCTCGTCGTGCTGAATGCGCTCGACGCCGCCGAGCACGGCGCGAAGATTCTCACGCGCACCAGGCTGCTGAGCGCCGTGCGCGCAGGCGGCGAATGGCGCGCGCAACTCAGGCGCGCGGACGGCACGACCGTCGACGTGCGAGCCGCGTCGATCGCGAACGCCGCAGGCCCGTGGGTCGGCGAACTGCTCCAGGGCGCGCTTGGCCGCGCGGCGTCGCACAGCGTGCGGCTCGTCAAGGGCAGCCACATCGTCACGCGGCGCCTGTTCGAACATGACCACGCGTACATCTTCCAGAATCCGGACAAGCGGATCATCTTCGCGATTCCGTACGAGCACGACTACACGCTGATCGGCACAACCGATCTCGAATATCGCGGCGACCCCGCGAAAGTGGCAATTAGCGCCGACGAAACGCAGTACCTGTGCGACTCGATCAATCGCTACTTCAAGCAGAAGATCTCCCCGGCCGACGTGCGCTGGACCTACTCGGGCGTGCGGCCGCTGCTCGAGGAAGAAGGCGCGGACAATCCGTCGGCGGTGACGCGCGACTATTCGCTCGAACTGGATGCGCCAGCGGGCGAAGCGCCGCTGCTGTCCGTGTTCGGCGGCAAGATCACGACCTTTCGCAAGCTCGCGGAAGAAGCCGTCGACAAGCTCGCGCCCGCTCTCGGCAGCGACGCGCCGTCGTGGACGGCCGGCGCGCCGTTGCCCGGCGGCGATATCCCGCAGGCAAACTTCGAGCGCTTTCTCGCTGGACTCAAGCAGCGGCACGCGTGGTTGCCGGCCGACCTCGCGCATCGTCTCGCCCGTGCTTACGGCACGCGCGTGAAGAACGTGATCGGCGACGCGCGCTCGCTCGCCGGTCTCGGCCAGGCATTCGCGCCGGGTCTCTACGAGGCCGAACTGACGTATCTGCGCGACACCGAATGGGCACGCAGCGCGCACGACGTGCTGTGGCGCCGCTCGAAGCTCGGTCTTCACGTCGAGCCGGGCACGCTCGACTCGGTTACACGCGACATCGACGCATGGTTCGCTCGCCAACCCGAGCGACAGAGCGCCTGACCTGATGGAAGTCCGCGCGCTCGCAGCGTAAAAAAACCGTTTCACCCCGCGGCTGCATCGAGCCGGCTGCACCGACCCGAGCGGTCGCGGCCGCTTGGAACGACAAGCCGTTCCCGTCGCCGGTAAGCTGTTACGGCGATTCATAAAACGCATGGAGAAGAGACAATGCAGGATCAGTACATCCTCGCGCTTGACCAGGGCACCACCAGTTCACGCGCGATGCTGTTCGACCGCCTCGGCAACGTCGTGTCGACGGCACAAAAGGAGTTTGAGCAGATCTACCCGCGTCCGGGCTGGGTCGAGCACAACCCGCAGGAAATCTGGTCGACGCAGGCGGGCGTCGCTGCCGAAGCCGTGACGCGAGCCGGGATGAACGGCACGTCGATCGCCGCCATCGGCATTACGAATCAGCGCGAAACCACGATTGTCTGGGACCGCGAGACCGGCCATCCGATCTACAACGCGATCGTGTGGCAAGACCGCCGCACCGCCGACTTCTGCGACCAGCTCAAGGAACAAGGCCTCGAAGCCAAAGTTCGCGCGAAAACCGGCTTGCCGATCGACTCGTATTTCTCGGCGACCAAAATCCGCTGGATTCTCGATAACGTGGAAGGTGCACGCGAAAAAGCGAAGCAAGGCCGCCTCGCGTTCGGCACCGTCGACAGTTGGCTCGTGTGGAATTTCACCAAGGGCGGCCTGCATGTCACCGACGTGACCAACGCGTCGCGCACCATGCTGTTCAACATCCACACACTGAAGTGGGACGACGAACTGCTCGACGCACTCGACATTCCGCGCAGCATGCTGCCCGAAGTGCGTCCTTCGTCCGAAGTGTATGGGCCTACGAAGACCACCGTATTCGCCTCGAAGATTCCGCTCGCGGGCATTGCCGGCGATCAGCACGCCGCGCTCTTCGGCCAGATGTGCACCGAATCGGGCATGGTGAAGAACACCTACGGCACCGGCTGCTTCCTGGTGATGAACACCGGCGACAAGCCAATTGAATCGAAGAACAATCTCGTCACCACGATTGCATGGCAGATCGGCGATCAGATCAACTACGCGCTCGAAGGCAGCATCTTCATCGGCGGCGCGGTCGTGCAATGGCTGCGCGACGGTCTGGGCATCATCAAGAACGCGGCTGAGATCGAAACGTTGGCGCGCGGCGTGCCGCATTGCGACGGCGTCTATCTGGTGCCCGCGTTCGCCGGGCTCGGCGCGCCGCACTGGAATGCGCGCGCCCGCGGCACGCTGTTCGGCGTGACGCGCGGCACGACGTCGGCGCATATCGCTCGCGCCGCGCTCGATTCGATCGCGTATCAGTCGCTCGACGTTCTGAAGGCCATGGAAGCCGACTCCGGCATTCGCATCGGCGAATTGCGTGTGGACGGCGGCGCCTGCGCGAACAACCTGCTGATGCAGTTCCAGGCCGACATCCTCGGTGTGGATGCGGTTCGCCCCAAAGTGTCGGAAACCACTGCGTTGGGCGCGGCGTATCTGGCGGGCCTCGCGGTCGGCTACTGGAAAGATGTGAACGAACTGCAAAGCCAGTGGAAGCTCGACCGCCGCTTCACGCCCGCGCTCGAACAGGCGGATGTCGAGGAATGTCTCGACGGCTGGAAGCGCGCGATTCGCGCCGCCAAAGCGTGGGCCGACACACCTTGAGAGCGGTGTTCGCGATGGACGCGGCTAAGCGTTCGCCATGAGGCAAGTACAACCCGGATGAACGCGGCCGCGACCGCAGCGCGACGAAAGCGCGATTCGATCGCGACATAACCGCAACGAATCAACAAAAAGCCAACGACGAGGCGGCAAACACCAGGCCACGAAACGCAACCAGGCCGCCCGTCCCGTGGTTTTCCTAACAACAATATTTCGGATACCAAACAATGTCACCATACATTGCGGAATTCATTGGCACGGCGCTCGTCGTGCTGCTCGGCGACGGTGCTGTCGCCAACGTGCTGCTCGCGCGCACTAAAGGCAAGGGCGCGGATCTGATCGTGATTGTGATGGGCTGGGCAATGGCCGTCTTCATCGCGGTCTACGTCACTGCGTCGTACAGCGGTGCGCACCTGAATCCGGTCGTGACGATCAGCCTTGCGCTCGCAGGCAAGTTCGCGTGGGCCAAGGTCCCCGGCTACATCGCGGCGCAAATGCTCGGCGGGATGGCCGGCGCGCTGCTCGTGTGGGTCGCGTATCGCCAGCACTTCGCGAAAGAAGGCG
>Ga0209796_10000383_pt1 | contig 31590 bp, 31 predicted proteins | sample AgamicOrSfrz_FD_187167 | JGI IMG/M metagenome (GOLD analysis project Ga0209796, IMG submission 187167) | Agave microbial communities from Guanajuato, Mexico - Or.Sf.rz (SPAdes) (version 2) | ecosystem: Host-associated > Plants > Phyllosphere > Phylloplane/Leaf | place: Guanajuato, Mexico...
GTATCCACCGGGTTAAGGATGATGGCGTCCACGCCCTGATTGATAAAATCATCAACCTGCTGTACCTGCAGCGCGACGTCCCCTTTGGCGTCCGAGAACTGCCCTTTCATCCCCTGTTCATCCAGCTCGTGCATCATCTGCGTTCGCAATATCGATACAAAATTCAGATCAAAATTGGCCAGCGCTACGCCAATCTGCGCCGTTTTCGCCTGCACCGCGGTGGTCAGCGTCAGGGTTATCAACATCAGTAAACAGAATGTTTTATTCATCATCAGGCCCTGTCGGAAAGGATTTTTACGTCCTTAAGGTAGAGAGCGACCGCTTTCTGCTCAGACTGTCTTCGGCATATGCCTGCCCGCTGAAAGTTTTTTGCACCCGGGTGCAAAACAGGATGCAATAGCGTTATCAGGGCTGCAGGCAAATCTCTGTTGAAGACGCCTTGACAGTGAGTCAGATAAAAAATTTAGTCAACAGCGCTTTAACCAATTACATACACAGGATCACAAAATTTTTGCAACCGGGTGCACAGACCGATGTTATGCTGTAGAACCTTCGTCACAGGCGGCATGAGAGTTTGCTAAAAAGAGAGATCAGGCTGATGCAGTTACCTTTTTCGCCTAAACAGACGGGCCCCGTATGACAACCAAAACAGTAAAGCGACAAAAAGTCACCGCCAGCGATGTCGCCATGCGCGCCGGCGTATCGAAATGGACGGTATCGCGCGCCTTTACTCCCGGCGCCTCTATTTCCGATAAGGCGCGGGAAACCGTTTTGTCCATCGCAGAGGAGCTGGGCTACCGTCCAAACCTGCTTGCCCGGGGGCTGTCGCAAAAACGCACCCATATCATTGGCGTGGCGATTGATGAACTGAAAAACCCTCACTCCCTGCTGATGCTGGACGAAGTGACCCGCCAGCTTCAAAAGCGCGGCTATATGGCGCTGTTGCTCAATATTACCGGCGATAATTATGCTGCCGTCATGGCCCTTGCCGATCAGCTGCAGGTGGATGGCATCCTGTTTCTGGCAACGGTGCTGACGCCCGAGTTCATATCGATCGCCACGGAAATGCATGACGTTCCGCTGGTACAGGTCGGTCGTAATGCAGAGGGAAAGAAAATCGAGGCGGTGAATATTGACGACTATGAGGCCGGCCGCGTGATCGCCCGTCTGTTAACCGAACAGGGCCATAAGCGGTTCGGTTATATCGCCGGGCCAGGTAACGAAGAAGAACAACTGCAGCGGAAAAAGGGATTTCGCGATGAGCTACACGCGCGCGGATTTAAGGTGGCGCTTGAACTTTGCGCCCAACACTACGATCGCCAGCTAAGTTACGCCCTTATACGACAGTATTTGCAGCAAACGCCTGCTGCTGAACGCATTGACGCGCTCTTTTGCGAGAACGACATACTGGCGCTGGGCGCATTAGAATCGCTGCGGGACGCCGATGGCAACCCGACCATTGCGGTGGTGGGCTTCGACGATATCGATGAGGCGGCTTCCGTCGGATGGCAGTTGACAACATACAGCCAACGTCTTGACCTGCTAATGGAAGAAGCGCTGAACCGCCTGATAGCCGGGAAGGCAAACCCGGACGGTAGCTGGAAACAAGGCGAACTGCGCATCCGCTGTTCGCATCTGAAACGCTGAACACTCTTTCTCTCTGATAGCGAAACGTTCGCCGCAGGCGGATGGTTGCAGACCAAAAGCGCCGATCCTCTCTTCCAGATGCGAAAAAGGCCGCCCGCTGGGCGACCTCTTCCGGCACTTCCTTTTGCGACCATTCCTTATTTGTAGAGCTCAGCGGTCATGTGGACGCGGTTATTGGTGTTAGCCTCAGTAATTTTATACTGAGCGCCCTGCTGCTGAGCCTCTGCGGCGATTTTGGCTTCGGCACCGTCAAGCGTGCCAGAGGTGACGGAGATGCTCTGCGCGAAGCTGGCTGCTGACATCAGTGAAAGAGCGGCGACGGCTGCGATTGACAATGCTTTGATAGTTTTCATGGTCTTAATCCTTGGTTTGTCTGGTTGAAAGCACGTTTGCTTTCGATGGGATAATGATACCCAAGGTTACTATTCGAATGTTATCAATAAGTGCTTGTATTGTTACCATGCTAACTATCACACCAATAGGCGATCTTACTAAGCAGCAGAGTCTAAAAGTAAATTCGGTTCCAGAAAGGATGCCCGGACGGCCAGCCCAGCGGGGATTTACAGTCGTGCTTTTGTCCAACGACGCGCGTCTGAAACTCTTCAACTACACGGCCAGGGTAGCTGATTAACGCCCAGGAGCGTCCATTAAGGCCGCTCCTGGCGCGTCAGCGCTTTGCTGCGCACCGCGCTTTAATTAAAAAACTTAATATCTGTTGGCGTAGATATTTTCGCCGCGTCACCCGCAGCTTTCATTTCGCCGGTATTCTCATCGAAATGGAACAGAGAAATATTGTTAGTGAATACATTAGTCACGTAAAGATATTTACCGCTACCATCGAAGGCAAATGCACGCGGTTCAATACCGTTAGCTTTATAGCTCACCGGTTTGCCTAACATGCCATCCGCTTCAATTTTGAACACCAGCAATTTATTATCTGAGCCGCGATTCGACGCAATCACATATTTACCGTTCGGGCTTAAAATAATTCCTCCACCGCTGCGATATTCTGCGCTGCTATTCTCGCTATTCAGTTTGATATGGCCAACCGGTTCCAGACGATCCTGATTCACATTAAACACGACAATTTCACCAGCCATTTCAGTGATGACATAGGCATGCTTACCCTCTGGCGCAAACACCATATGGCGAGGCCCCGAACCGGCAGTAAAATTCACGTCGCGCGCGCTATCCGCCTCCAGCGGCTGTGCTTTATCAGCGTGATAGCGATAGGCGTACAACTTGTCACCGCCGAGGTCGGCTGCGTAGAGATACTTACCATCATGAGTAAAAGTGGTGGAGTGCGCATGGCCGCTCTCCTGACGCCCTGCAACGGCGCCGGTACCGTGCTCAAACGGGAAATGTTGTACCTGCTCGCCCAGTTTGCCATCGTGATGGATCGGGAAGACCGACACGCCCGCTCCACCTTTCGCCACGGAGTAGTTCGACACAAACAGGAATTTACCATCCAGACTGATAGTCGCATGGGTAGGCTGCTGGCCGTGACTGTCCACGCTATTAAGTACTCGCACCTGACCGCTTTTATCAACGCTCAGCGCGGTGACCGCACCGCTATTCTCTTCATTGGTGGTATAGGCGAAACGCCCATCGCGCGATTTTACAATCCACGACGGACTTTTCATCTTGATCACATCGAGTGGCGTCAGCGTTCCGTCGCTGTTTACCTTCAGGCGATATAAGCCTTCACTGGGATGGTCAGGTTTTTGCTCTGACGGCGAATCTGGAATCGACGTCCAGGTCCCTACTAATGCTGTTTGATGCTCTACCGCGGCATTTGCCATTGCGCTCCCCGCCAGTGAAAAAAGAGTCAGGGATAATGCCATGGTTATGTTTGTGGCTAAACGGCTGCGCGCGGCTTTTATATTTCTTTTCATGTTAGTACCCCACCGTAATCGGAATGTTTAACGACTATAGTGGGGTTCGTTTGCATAGCGTCCGGCGAGGAGGTGACCGGGTTCACAATACAGAAGATTAAAATTCAGGAGATGTATGTCCGCTTATTACTTAAAGTGGATCCTGACCTTCAAGGAACACGCTTTCTCAACATACCGAGGTAACGCCGAAAAGCTCTCGCCCTACCCGCCTCTGAAACCTTCAGGTAATACTTAATCCATATCAGCCACCATCGTGCAGTCTCTTCCTTCTCTGGAGCGCTTTGTGGGAGTCTGTTTCCGTCCTTTTTCAACATAACGTGCCAGTTTAATTTTCCACTGAGTCTGATAATCCGCCACGTTTTCTGCAATCCAGTAACATATGACATCAGTCAGTTGCAGGTTGTCAGGGTTAGCGGCTAGTGCAGGCAGAGTCATTGCCGCGCCAACGTCACCGATAAGCTTTGGAAAGTTGTTAGTAGCACTATTCATGTGCTGGGCATGGTCGGCAGCCGAACGGATTGCGCTGGCATAATCACGGGCTCCGCGGGCCACGACAGAGAACTGATTATTCACAGAACGGTTAAGCGCCCGCAGCACAGATGTCGCCTCTTTTGCAGCGCTTTGATGTTCTTTGTTATCGTGATGACCTTTTGTTGAGTCGTACTAAAAACCCACCAGAGCGGTTCAGTCAGACGTGCGAAAATTGTAAAAATCATCATGAACTTTAACGTTAAGTTGTCGATAACTAGCTTTAAGCCCAATCAAAGGAAACTCAGGCTATGGATAATCTCGTTCACTTATTTGAAAAATCCCAGGATTGGCAGTCGGCTTATAAGCGAACCACTGACGCCCAACTCAATTATATGGCCAAAAAGTGCAACCGTGACGAAGTAGCTGCAATTCACATCAGGCTGAAGCTATTTCGTGCAGAGCTTGCTGCCTGCCCAGAATGGGATGGTGATACTCAGGACCAGATATGGGATGCGATCGATACACACGAGCGCCTTCTCAATCAGATAGAACTGCTAAAAAAACCTTAGTATTTGATTAGCTCTAAATATTAATATAGCTACCTGTCGATAATGACAGACATTTAATTCATGGAGAAATTTGAATGGAAAAACCTAATCCTCTCGCTTCACTGACACTCGTAATGTGGTTCCTTATGTTTATCCCGAGCTTCCGAATGGCTCAGAAAGCGGGTTTCGGCTGGAAGATGGCCTTACTGTTTTCATGTCCGGGGCTTCACTTCATCATGCTTTTCGTATTTGCTTACAAAAAGTGGCCAAGCCTTCCGCATGCTTGATAAAAGCAAAAACCAAATTATTTTCAGTTTTTTGTTAATGAAAATCGCTTTTTAATCTTTAGCATCAATTCTGTGTTTTTATCCGCCGCTTATGGTTCGGAAAGTGACACTGATAAAGTCAGGGCTTCAAGTGCCCTGGCTACTTATCGCTGTTCAATGAAATAGATTTAAAAGAAAAGCAGGCATCTTTAATGAAACTACAAAAAAATTAAAGACTCTATGCCTGATCAAGAAACATTAATGTTATCTTTTGAAAAGCTAAAAAAGACAGGGCGAGGAAGCCATTAAGGCATATACTTCAGTGAACTGTGACTTAATCAGGTAAAAAACCACTGCATGCTGGGTGATTTAAATAAGGCCTCGTTTCCGTTAGTATTACTACTTAATCAACATATAACGTTCAATGCAGACATTCTAAATATTGTTAATGTAATACGGCCCTTTCATTTAAAAGAAAGAAAATTGCATCCTCATCACTGATACCAGATTAAAGCCAATTAATAGCCTGCCTCGGCATGGCCGCTCAAAACCAGCCTGGCGATGCGCTTCAGAATAAAGACACTCTGGAATTACAAAGCAGGAATGAAGATTCATTATAATTATTCTTAATTAGTCTCAAAAAGGTTGATTTTCATGAGCCTTAAGTCCACTAAGGCAAATAAGACTTGATCGTGGTCACATTATTATTAAAACAGGGTTTCATTTCTTGAGTTAAGCGAGGATGTTATTAAGTGTCTAATGATAAAATAGTGTATAGCGTCGAAAAATTTTCGACTCTATTTTGTACTTTGTGCAGGACCTGGAAAAATGGCGTTGACAGCAAAAGAAAAATTGTTCCATGAGTTACTCACTCATTATGCAGAAAGTCCTTTAGGTTTCACAGCTCAAGACTGTGCAGATTTCATGCAGGTTAATCGTAGCGTCATTAGCCACTACCTCAACAGGCTATGCGATGATGGTCGATTAAGTAAGCAAAATACGCGTCCGGTACGCTTCTTTGTGCTGCGCAATGGAGAGAAAAGATCGGTACCTTCCCAAATAGTGTCGAAAGTAACCGACGCATTTAGTCATTTGATTGGCGCACAAGGTAGTCTGGCCGAAGCCGTCGCCTTGTGTCGCTCAGCTGTAGACTATCCGGGAGATGGCTTGCCGATCCTGCTCTCTGGTGAGAGCGGAGTGGGTAAAAGTTATCTGGCTTCGCTTATTTATCAGTATGCATCAGAACGTAACGCTATCGCTGCCGACAAATCTTTCGTTGAACTCAACTGCGCCGACTATGCCAACAATCCCGAGCTACTTTCCGCCACCCTTTTTGGCTACACGCGCGGCGCTTTTACAGGAGCCGATCGCGACAAGCGTGGTGCCTTTGATGAAGCCAACGGCGGCTTCCTTTTTCTTGATGAGGTACACCGTTTATCAGCGGAGAATCAGGAAAAGCTCTTCCTGTTTATGGATAAAGGTTACTTCTATCGTCTGGGCGACAACCGTACCCGTCATCCCGCATCGCTGCGCTTTATCTTTGCCACTACGGAAAATACAGAGACGGTGTTACTCAACACCTTTCGCCGCCGTATTCCAGTGCGGGTAACGCTACCCAATTTCATCTCTCGCCCGCTGACTGAGCGGATTGCTCAGGTGAACCTGTTCCTGCGCCAGGAGGCAATAAGCCTGCGCAGGGATATTCACCTGGATAATCAACTTATGCATCAGCTTGTCACTTCACCAGTGCGCGGCAATATTGGCGAGCTGAAAAATCAGATCAAAGTGATGTGTGCCAGCGCATGGAGCGATAATCGGGAGACGGACGTTATCACACTACACGGCGCACATCCCGGTGGGGAAATGCTGGTTGTTTCTGCTGGCAAGCGGGTAACCGAGCCGGATATCCACGCGCTGCTGCCCAAAGCGATGCATGACGAAGTCATTTTTCGCGAGTTTTGCCACAGCGGCAACATCATGCTGCTGAGTCGAAAAATTGAACACCTGCTTACCTCGGTGAATGGCGTCGTCTCTCAGGAAGCGCTTTATAGCGGCTACGTCTGGCAGAACACCATGCACGCCATCAATGAGCTAGAAAATCTGACCGGCGTGCACTGCGGGCAAGAAATCCGCAAGGCTATCTGGCTGTGCCTGACCTATGCGCTGCACATGCCAATGCAGGCTCAACAGGTCAATGAACTCCAGACCATCGCCGATTATGTCTCCGGGAAAGCACGCCTGCTGGCGGAAGAGTGTATGAGCCTGCTAGCGAAACATGTGGTCAACACACCTTTGCTCCCCCTGCTCCCTTTACTGAGCTGTATCTTCCATTCCCTTGCAGGAGAAGATTCGCCAATCCAGGGCATTATCGTCTCACACGGGCGATCTACCGCTTCCAGCATTGCCGGCGTAGCCAACCAGTTGACCGGCGGGTACTACTTCAAAGCTTTTGATATGCCCAACACCACTTCTACGCGCGAGATTATCGATCTGCTGATCGCCCATCTGTCGAACCTCAAGCAGGGGGCCGGGCTGATCATCCTGGTCGACATGGGGTCGCTCAAGGAAATCTACGAAGAAATTAAACTGCATCTGCACGGTGAGCTGTTGGTGATAAACAACGTCAGTACCGCGATGGCGCTGGATATTGCGGCAAAGATTCAGGGCAAGCTACCGATGGAGACGATTATCGAGGGCGCGAAGGGAGCGTATGACGTGGAAACGCGCTACTACGCCGGAATGCTGCCGGGCAATAAAATCATCATTTCTTGCATTTCCGGAGAAGGGATTTCGCGCAAGCTGAAAGACATCGTCCAGCGCTACCTTGTGCAGGACGAGATCGACATCCTCACGATGGAATATGACGATTTAAAGTGGAAAATCGCCCGTGCTGACCCGGCGTTGAACGGTACGAGGCTTATCATCACCACCACGGAGCTGGAAGCGGGCTATATTCCGCTAATTAGCGTTGAACGGTTGATCAAAGAAAAATCCCAGATGCTGAAGCGCGACTACTTCAAGGACCTGCTGATGGAAGGGGGGCTGGAGCCGATGGTCGAAGAAGTAGTGAAGCTGTTTACCGTCGAGGGCGTTGCCAGCCGCCTGAACTTTCTAAACCCGGTGGTGATTATTGACGAAGTGGAAGCCGTGATTAAACAGTACGAGGCATTCTACAAAATTCATTTCGAGAGCTACCTGCGTATTAACCTGTTTATGCATATCGCGCTGATGATTGAACGCGTCATGGTCCACAATGGCGTTCGTCATCGCGAAGAGGCAGAACTGACGCTGCCTCAGCAGGCATTTGTCGCTGTCCATGACACCTTCTTCCAGGCGCTCAACCGTAAATACAACATCACGTTACCGCTTACCGAAGTGCTGATGATTTATGAAATCATGGAACCGTGGATTAACACCGACCCGCTCAACTAAACGCTCTGCCAGCGTAAGCTGGCAGACGCTTCGACACTCTTCCTGTCACCGTTTCCAACACTATAGCATGTGCAGACACTGCATTATTTATCAATTAAATCAAACAGATAAAAATATGGCACGGTGATTGCTAAATATTTCAACAGATACCGAAAAAATAAAGGAATGCGAAATGCGAGAGATATATATCGCAACTCATGGTCGTTACGCGAAAGGCATTATCTCGGCGCTGGATCTGTTGGTTGGCAACGATCATGGTGTAACGCCCATCTGTGCCTATTGCGGCGAGATTGGCTCTACGGCCGAGCTGGCGATGCGCTTTGATGCTATTGCACAACAGGCGGCCAGCCAGGAAAAAGAGCTGGTGTTGTTCACAGATATGCCTGGCGGCAGTGTCAACAATACCGCCGTGCAGATGCTGGTGAAATACCCGCATGCCCATGTCATTAGCGGCGCCAACCTGATCATGTTGATGGAGTTTTGCCTCTCAGAGCATACGGATACTCTCTCACGACTTCAGGACGCCATAACCGCTGCCAATGGTGCGATGCAGTACATGAACGAGCAGCCGGAAATCATTGCTGCGCGTCAGGCCGCACAGCCAGCCGTTGATGACGATATGGATGATTTTTTTACTACGGAGACAAACGTATGATCGTTGCGCAGGAAACGCTCGACCGCCGTTATTTTGCATTACCGCCGGGGCTAGACTCATGCTGGTTGAGCGAAGCACTCTGCGAAGTACTCGCAAAAGTTGACGCCATGCTGCCGCGTTTTACCAATACCTTCCCGGCGGCCAGCGCGACGGATGGCCGTTACCCGGCAGTAGAAAAGGTCGACTGGACCGAAGGATTCTGGACCGGCATGCTGTGGCTGGCCTGGGAAGTGACTGGCGATGACAAGTACCGTAGGGTGGCAGAAAACCTGCTCAACAGCTTTGAAGAACGCCTTGATCAACAGATTAAAGTCGATACCCACGACCTGGGTTTTCTCTATCTACTCTCCTGCGTAAACGCCTGGAAGCTCACAGGTAACCTCCGTGCCCGCGCTCTGGCGCTACGCGCCGCTGAACTGCTGTACCGCCGCTTTAACCAGACGGCAGGGGTGATTCAGGCCTGGGGCGATCTCAACGATCCGGCGCGTCAGGGCCGCATGATCATCGACTGCAACCTCAACGTCCCACTGCTGTTCTGGGCCGCCGACGAAACGGGCAACGCCGCGTGGCGTGAAGCCGCTAAATGTCATCTGACGCAGGCTGCGCGCTATCTGGTTCGCGAGGATGCTTCCAGCTTCCACACGTTCTACGTGGACGTACACACGGGCCAGCCGCTGCGAGGCGATACCCATCAGGGGTTTTGCGATAGCTCCTGCTGGGCACGCGGCCAGGCCTGGGGAATATACGGTTTTGCCCTGGGGTTCCGCCATACCGGCGATGCCTCACAGCCAGAGCTGGCGCGGAAGCTGACGCACTATTTTCTCAACCGTCTGCCGGAAGATTTTGTCTGCTACTGGGATCTGATATTCACCCCACAGGACAACGCCCTGCGCGATACCTCAGCTGCGGCAGTCGCCGCCTGCGGGTTAGCGGAATTACTGACCCTGTTGCCGTTGACCGACCCGCTGCGCCCTGCTTACTGCAACGCCATCAAGTTGATAATGCGTAATTTACGTGAGCGCTATTTTGCCCACACGCAAGACGGTCTGCTGCGCGAAGGCGTTTATAACTTTGGCCGTAACATGGGCATCAACGAACCTAACCTATGGGGCGATTATTTTTATTTCGAAGCCCTGGTTCGCCTTTCCCGCGTCTGGACCCCCTACTTTAGCTAACTGGAGCTACACATGATTTCTTTAGTACGAATTGACGATCGTCTGATTCACGGCCAGGTCGCCGTAGTCTGGACCAAGCACCTCGACGTGAACCGTATTCTGGTCGCCAACGATCAGATCGTGAATAACGAAGTGCAGAAGATGTCGCTGCGCATGGCGGCCCCCGATACGGCGAAGTGCGCCATTATGGCAGTCAAAGACGCGGGCGATATTCTCAATGACCCACGCTCTGAGGCTATGAAAATTATGGTAATCGTCAACAATGTCGCCGACGCGCGTCGTCTGGTGGAACAAGTGAAGGACATAAAAATTCTGAACGTTGCTAACTTTGGACGCATTACCGACAACCTGGCGGCAAAAAAACGCATTAGCGATACCGTGTACGTTACGCCTGAAGATGTGGCTGATTTTCATGCCATCGCCGCTCGCGGCGTTAAGGTGGAATATCAGGTACTGCCATCTCATCCGGTGAAAAACCTGATTGAGATGCTGGATAACGCTGCTGGCTAAGCGAGGTCGCTATGTTAACGTCTGCACTGCTTGTCGCGCTGGTGATGTATATCGCCAAGTTCGCTGACCATACGTTAGGCCAGCCGCTGATTGAACGTCCGCTGATCTGCGGCGCTATGGTGGGTTTCGTGCTGGGAGACTTTCAGCAGGGAATTATCATTGGTGCAACGCTGGAGCTGATTTTTCTCGGCACCATCACAATTGGTGGCTCAGTACCTGCCGATCTGGCGGTAGGCTCGGTTCTGGCAACGGCATTTACCATCCTTACTCGCGCAGAGCCCGCCGTCGCAGTGGCTTTAGCGCTGCCCATCAGCCTGATGGCGGTCTTCGTTTACCAGGTTCTGAAGCTGGTTTATACCGCGCTGGTTGAGAAGTATGACACCTTACTCGATCAGGGCCGCGCTCGCGCCGCTCTTGGTATCACGCTGGGTATGACAATGTTTTACGGCGTACCGTTTGCGGTACTCGCCTTTTTCGGCATTCTGTTCGGTACCGACGTAATCCGCAGCCTGGTTGAAGGCATTCCGGATACCGTTATGCGCGGTATGACGGCGGTGGGGGGCATTCTACCGGCTCTGGGCTTCGCCATTCTGCTAAAGGCGCTGTGGAACCGAAATATCGCCGCCTTCTTCTTCATCGGTTTCGCCATGGCGGCTTATTTGCAACTGCCGATTATGGGCATTGCGATTATTGCCGCCTCTGTCGCGGTTTATCTCTGCTTCAACGAATTCAACCAGCTGAAAGCCAATAAACAAGCCACAACCGCCGCAACCGCTTCGGTTGACGATAAGGATGGGTTCTTCAATGACTGATACTCATAACAGCGCGGTAAGCGCCTATGACGACAGCAAGGACGAGAAAAAGATGTTCCGTCAGCTGTTCTTCCGCCAGTTCCAACTGCTGGGCTCCATGAACTTCACCCGTATGGAGGGGTTAAGCTACGGCTGGATTCTGGCGCCGCTGCTCAAAAAGATCTATGCCGGCAACCCGCACGGTTATATTGAGTCGCTGAAGCGCAACAGCCAGTTCTTCAATACAAACCAGCATCTGGCGCCATTCATTATGGGTCTGACGCTGTCGATGGAAAAAGAGAACGCTGCCAACCCTAATTTTGATACCTCCAGTATTAACGGCATCAAAGTGGCCTTAATGGGGCCGTTCGCTGGCGTCGGCGATTCCTTTTTCTATGGCGTGCTGCGCATTATTGCCACAGGAATTGCTATCGGCCTGGCCTCGCAGGGGAACCCGCTGGGGCCGCTGCTGTTCCTGCTGATTTACAACGTGCCTAGCTACCTGCTTCGATACTACGGCGGGGTGATGGGCTACCGACTGGGTTCGAAGTATATCGCCGAAGCCACACAGTCCGGCTTGCTCTCGTGCATCACCAAAGCCTCGTCCATGATGGGTTTGATGATGGTGGGCGCAATGAGCGCCAGCATGGTGAAATTCACCACCACCTTTAAGACAACCATCGCTGGCCAGCCGTTTGTACTACAGGAGATTCTCGACAAAATCTGTGTCGGACTGATTCCACTGCTGCTGGTGCTGGGTTGTCTGAAGCTACTGAATAAGAAAGTTAGCCCTAACAAAGTCCTGATAATGCTCATCATCTTTGGCTTCGCTGCCGCAGGCGTTGGGATTATTTAACCATAGCCCCCTTACTGGGGGCATGTAACAACAGGATATTCAATGAAGAAAAAGCTCACCTGTTGTGCGCTATTATTGGCTCTCTCAAGCCTGAGCGGCATGGCAAAGCAAGAAGAAATGACAGTGGTTGATCATCAAATCGCTTCCTGGTGGGATTGTACTTTTTTGCCACGCCTGTTATCAGACTGCATCAGTCCGGATCGCTGTGATTCCCTTCTTGCTCAGTTGGTACGTCTGGGTGAACGTCACACTGAGGGCCGAAGCACTTTATCTGCACACAGCCAGTTTTCCCGCTTAGGCAGTTATGAAAGACATGCAGATTGTTAAACCTGACATTAGATACAGTGTCCATATGAATGCCGTAATCTGCGTTGTCATAAACCTCAAGATTACTCATATAAACATTGATCATATGTGAGCCGCGGATACCGTGACCGCGTGGACTGCCGTAAATGCCGCCGCTGTTTTTGCTGGTCTGAATCAGCCGCACATCAGCCACGCGGCGAAGATAGATATTATGGAAATAGTCTTTCAGAGTATTTCCATTATTGTGGAGCTTCAGGTCTGTCGCCGTTACATGCTCAGCGCCTTTAATGTGGATCCCATGGCTGCTGTCTTCTACTTCAACGTTCTGGAGAGTGATGTCACTGCAGCTGGTTTTTTCACCCGCTGTAGGATCACCGCTACAGTCAAAAAACAGCCCTATCTGATCGTTCCTCAAATCCTGACTTTCTGGACGCTGGTCAATCGTCCCAACCACTTTGACGTCTTTTATCGCGACGTTGGTGACGGCGGTTGCGTGCAGAAGGGGGGCATTTATCCTGCTGGCAACTGAGGGGTTCCAGGTAATCACTGACTGCGACCCGACGCCTTCAAGCGCCACATTGCTGGCAAGCTCGAGCGTTTTTTCCAGAAAATAGGTCTGAGAACTCAGATGTACGATCCCCCCGCCTGCCCTGGCAGCCGATTCCACACACCCCTGGAGATCCTGATTAGCAGAGCACTCAAAACTGACCGAAGCCCGGGTCTGCACAGCGCAGGCAATCAGAGCAAAAGCAGCGAAAAAGCTGGCGAAATGCATATATGTTTTCACAGGATTAGCCCTTTTTATTCAGGTTACTACTGGATAAAAAGCCTGATACCCAACAGGCACATTACGCCGCCGCCTATTCTGTCCAGCCAGCGCTTATAACTGATATAAACACGACGTGGGCTTTCGGCTGAAAGCAGACAGGCAACAAGTGCATACCAGAGTGTATCTATGCAGAAAGCCATCAGCGGCAACACTAAATAGAGGACAGGTGATATATGGGATCCCAGCGTAGCCGCGAAAATACTGCCAAAAACAATCGCGGTATTAGGGTTGCTCAGCTGAGTCAGCATGCCGCTCAGAAAAGCATGAGGCGCAGAGACGGACTGCCTATCTTTCTGATGGACACTGTCTTTTTTGTCAGAGCTGAACAGCAATCTGGCACCCAGCCAGACCAGATATGCTCCCCCGACTATTTTTAGCGCCGAATAAAGCCACGGTACCAGAACCAGCAGCGAATGAAGCCCGGCCAGCGCCAGAACAGAAAAAATCATGCATCCTGTTCCCATGCCCGCCGCTGCAGCAAGGGCGCTCATACGTGAAGAAACGACAGCCGTGCGCGCAATCATAATAAAACTTGGTCCGGGGCTCATTGCCCCCAGCAGGATCGCACTGCCGGTTGTCAGCAAAGCTAAAAATGAGTCATTCATTATTTATCGCCAGTCTGAGAGCTACGTTATGCACCACGCCACAGAGCGTGGTGCGCAAGCTCTTTTAAGCGCGGCTGCGGGTATAGCGCTCAGCCAGCTTATTCAGAAAAATAAACAGCGCCTGGTTCATCTCCCGGTAATCATGAGCACGCAATTCGGCCGGCGTATGCACAAAGCGGTATTCAGCGGCGCGGCTGAGATCTTTCTCAGAATTTGCGATCAGCAGTTCAACCACTTCAGGCGTCAGTTCCATATGACACTGGAATCCGTAAACCAGGTCGCTGTAAGCAACAATCTGACGCGGACATCCTTCACTGTGGGCGATGACGATAGCATCCGGTGTCAGTCCCGGCATATCGTTATGCCAGTGTCCAACATCAAGCGTGTTGCCAAAGTGGGTAAAAAGCTCGTGTTGCTTGCCCGCTTCAGTCAGGGTAATCGGAAATTTTCCAATTTCTTTTTCAGGGCTGTGCGAGAAGGTCGCGCCGAGCGCCTCACCGATCAGCTGCGAGCCCAGACAGATGCCGATGACGGCCTTCCCGGCACTGACAGCAGCAGCAATAACACGTTGCTCAGCCTTAGCGTCAAAATGAGGGCATTCTGCCGTTGTGGTTGCCGGATCCTGCGGTCCGCCCATTACGATGAGAAAGTCAATATCCTCCACGCTGGCCGGAAGCGCATCGCCTTCGTAAACTCTGGAAAAGGACACCTCATGACCGTGGCTTGTTGCCCAGTGCTCATAGGCGCCAGGGGCTTCAAAGCTCTCATGAATAATGAAATGTACGTGCATATAAACTCCATGGTATTTGCCAGTCAGCATGGCTGACGGTTTAAAAGTTATTTATTTACAGTGAAACAGCGGACATTGCGTCAGAAAGCGATAGGGCAAACTTTCCGGCTTCCGCTGCGTCAAGATCTGAAACAGTGATACGTAACCCATGTGCAGGCTGAGACAGACCAAATACTTCACCTCCGCGTACCAGCCAGCCTTTAAGCGCCAGCTGCATTACAAGACGTGAGCTGTCTTGATCGAGCGGTATCCAAACATTCAAACCGTCATGTCGGTCAGAGGCCTGAAAATCGTAATACCTTAAAAGGTCAGTCAGGACCTGACGACGTAAGCGATAGGTTTCTTTGACACGCTCAAGGTGAGAAGGGAAATCAGGTGAATTAATCGCGCTGACAGCAACTTTCTGAATAATGTGGCTGACCCAGTTCGTACCCGAATTCAGCCTCTGCTGCAGGCGTAATGATGTTTCCTCATCACTCGCAACAAAAGCGAGGCGCAGGTCGGGACCAAGTGATTTAGACGTAGAACGAACCAGCGCCCAGTGCCGGGAGGTTTCGGGAATGATGTGATAATAGTTTTCCGTAGAAAGTAAAGAAAAGTGGTCATCAACAATCACCAGCACCTGAGGGTAGTCAGAAAGCAGCTTTTGAATACGCTGCGCACGACGCTGGCTGAGACCAAATCCAGTAGGATTATGTGCTCTAGGCGTGATGATTATTGCCTTTACTCCCGATTCAAGCAGTTCTGCCAGGCGATCTGGCTGCATGCCCTCTTCATCTATAGGCACGCCCGCCGCCTGCAGACGGTTGTGCATAAGGGTGCTGATGCTGCTGAGAAAGCATGGGTCTTCAACCGCAACCCGATCGCCTGCAATGAGATAGCAGTTCAGCAGTCGTTCAACGGCATCAACCGCCCCACTGGTCAGGTTCAGCTCAAAAGCCCCGGTAATATCAGGCTCTATCCATTTGCGACCAATAGACTCAAGTTCCGTACTGATAGTCCGTTCCCCATACAGTCCGGGCCGGCTGGAAGCCAGAGCGAGTTCAGGCAAAAAATCCGTGCAGGGATTTCCACCTGCCAGATCGCGAAGCGCCAGATCTGGTGGCGTTCCTTCCAGCGCAACCGCTGGCGTGACAAATCCACGGATTACCGTGCCATTACGACCTTTAGATATTGCAAAGCCAGCATCTGTAAGGCGTTTGTACGCTGTGGCTACGGTATTGCGGTTTACTTCGAGAGAAACCGCAAGGTCCCGTACGGTCGGCAGCGCCTGACCTGGTTTAAGTTCGCCAGACTGAATCAGCGCCCTGACCTGTTCGAAAATCTCGCCTGATGTTTTACCTGATAGCTTCATTGATCTATGACAATAAATTATTTAACCTAGGACAATAATACTCATACTCGTTACGGGCTGTCTATAACTATGAAGCAAAGTGAATATCATTCCGTCAGCAAACCGGTTGTCTCTGCTGACGACACACAACCGCGGCATGACATGCATAACCGCTGGCCGCGTGCAGAAAGCGTCGACGACTTCCGCAATAACCTCAAAGCTGTGCGCCAGCGTATTCAGGAAGCCTGCCAGCGTAGTGGCCGAAGCGCTGATGGCGTAAGACTTTTGCCTGTGAGCAAAACCATGGACGAAGCGCATATTCGGCTGGCCTGTCAGGCCGGATGCGATTTTCTCGGGGAGAACAAGGTGCAGGAGGCCTGGCATAAATCGCAGGCAATGTCCGATCTGGTCGACCTGAAGTGGTCCGTTATTGGCCATCTCCAGACCAATAAAGCCAAACTGGTGGCGAAGTTTGCTACCGAATTCCAGGCGCTTGACAGCCTGCACACTGCTGAAGCGCTTGACCGACGTCTCCAGGCCGAGGGACGGTCGCTGGATGTTTTTATCCAGATAAATACTTCACATGAACCCAGCAAATATGGCCTTCATCCTGATGACGCGGAGCTGTTTTTACGGCAGCTGACGCCCTACAGTGCCCTTCGGGTTAAAGGGCTGATGACGCTTGCTGAGTTCACGCAGGATGCAACGCGTGTACGCGAATGTTTCGTCCGTCTGCGAACGCTACGGGATCGACTCTGTGAGTGCGCGCCTTTGGGCATCATCCCCTCACACCTTTCAATGGGTATGTCCGGAGATTTTGAGATAGCTATCGAAGAAGGCGCAACGGTCGTACGTGTGGGTCAGGCTATCTTTGGAGCCCGGAGCCTGCCGGACGATTATTTCTGGCCAGCACAATGAGTACAGAAGATTATTATGCTCGTCTGCGTCTGCCAGAAGTTATTTCCGTGCAGTCGCAGGTGATTCGTGGCTGTGTAGGTAACAGCATCGCATTTCCTGCCCTGACAAGGCACGGTCTTGACGTCCTCGCTGTGCCTACATGTATTTTTGGTCATACCCCCGACGGGCAGCCCACGTCCGGAGGCGAAATGCCAGACGCCTGGTTTAGTGGCTTTCTGTCAGAGATAAGCAACCGAGGGCTTGATACCGGACTGCGTGCAGCCGTAACTGGCTATATTGGAACACCTTCTAAAGCAAAAGACTTATTATGCTGGCTCACCCGCTGTTTAGTACTAAGGCCTGACTTACTGGTCGTAATCGATCCCGTACTTGGCGATGAAGATACTGGATATTACGTTGAAGCTGCCCTGACAGACTGGTACAAAGAAAAGTTGTTGCCTCTTGCAACAGGTCTGACGCCGAATTTTTTTGAACTGGAGTGCCTGACTGGACAGGAGCTGAAGACCCCTTGCGACATCATTCAGGCGGCAAAGTCGCTTATTACCGGAAGAGTGCGTTGGGTCATCGTAACCAGCGCCATTCAGAGCCCGAATCATCGAAGTGTAGGTGTCATGTGCGTGACGGCTATCAGTGATTTTATGATTCATCATAATTTTCACCCCGGCGCACCCAAAGGAACCGGTGACCTTTTTACGGCGGAGCTGACAGCTGCTCTTCTACGCGGATTCACTCTGAAGGCGGCGGTTAAAGCCGCCTGCGCCTTGGTCCATCAAAGTGTCATAACAGCGATGGAAAGTCGCTCAGAGCAACTGAAACCTGCAACATCATATTGAGGAGCCACAATGAAAGAATTTCGTCTTACTTTCAGCTTAAAAGGTATACCAGCAGGAAATCTTGATGTGCGCGGAGACGCTGGTGTGGAACTGGCTTTATTACTGACTTCTCTGCTGAAGGTTAATCCGGACTGGAGCATTATTCAGTCAGAGAAATGCGGTGAAAAGCGCATTCTTGAAAGTACGCCGCAGGGCATCCGGTTATTAAGCAGTGAAAACATATACCAGCAGTCAGACATCTCTCCTACTAGGTAACCTGGTATTACCAGTTTTTTGTCGGCGCATAACACAACCAGATTAAAGACAGGCAAGAGAAAAGAGACACGAGACGATTCTTGCAGCCAGCTGACTGCTGATGGCCAGATTAAAACCGCGCTGTCTTTTTATGCAGGAAATAATCCTCTTTCTGAAGCAGCTGATTTTTTTAATATCCCGGAAAATAAAACATTCAAAGAAGTTGAGGTCACTTTGTTTACTGAAAAAAAGCAACTTTGATAACATATCGAGGCAGTGTGCGTGAAAATTCCCATATTGCTCATGTTGCAGTGGCCGACAGTACGGGACACCTGCTCTTTGCCTCTGGCGATCCGGAGCGCATGACTCTTGCACGGTCGACAGCCAAGCCCTTTCAGGCCGTAGCGATACTCAGGACCGGCGCGGTGTAGCATTTCGGACTGGGGAGGCAACACCTCGCGCTGATGTGTGCATCTCACAGCAGTGAACCCGTCCATATAAGATGTGCCCGACAGATATTTGAAAAGGTCGGCACGGGTGAACATTGTCTGGCCTGTGGCGGCCATCCGCCTCTTTCACAGGAAGTCAGTCAGCGGTGGATAAAAACAGATTTCATCCCTACAGGCATCTGTAACAACTGTTCAGGTAAACATGCCGGTATGATAGCTGGCGCGATGATGCTGACGGGGTCTGCAGAAGGGTACTTTCACCCAGAGCATCCAATGCAGCAGCTTGTTCAGAAAACTATATCTGACATTTCGGGCTTACCTTCGCCATCAATTTTATGGGCAACAGACGGCTGTAACCTGCCGGCACCAGCCTTTCCTCTGCGTATTCTGGCCTCATCTTATGCCCGTCTTGCCGCTGGCATATCTGTCTCACAGCCGCATGCCGCCTCTTTGCGCCTTCTGTATGAAGTCATGGCTGATTATCCCGAGCCTATCGGAGGCAAAAGAAGATTCTGCACTGTGTTGGGTGATGCATTCAAGGGCGCACTGGTTGGCAAACTTGGTGCGGATACATGCTACGCAATTGCAGTAAAAGAATCGCCGGAGACACGAAAACTCGGCGCATCAGGCGCCCTCGGCATAGCGGTAAAAATAGAAGACGGCAGCATTGAAGCACTTTATTCGGTAGTGTGTGAGTTACTGACAATGCTTGGCCTCAATAATGAAAAAACGGCCGCGGCGCTTGAGAAACTTCACTTTCCGATTATGTGCAACACAGCCGGCATGGTCACCGGTCACAGAACCTTTGAATTCTGAACAGATAATCAGATTAAAAATACCAACCAGCGGCGTGAAACGTCCGTCGCTCGGTTATTCAGGCAGCTGGCGATCCGCGCCTGCCTGTCCCGCCGTTCAGTGAATTGGGCTGCCAGCAGCTTAAAAATATGCTGAATACGCTTTGCTGACATTACATTCCCTGTAAAAGACCAGACCTCACTGACAATTTGTTTAAGGTTTCGCAAACTGTTTTTCATAAAAACTGACCTGCCGCAATGGCAGGTCAGTTCATACCTCAGACGCCTATTTTACCGCGGTCTATGGGCCGTCAGTTTCATGTTTAACCCTGGCTGCTCTTCCCGCAGCTAAGCGCGCTTCCACCTGCATAACCAGACTCATAGCTGCCGGTAAAACCGTGAGCGTCACCAGCGTGGCCACAAGCAGTCCGCCGATGATGGCCAGCGCCATCGGCCCCCAGAAAATCTGACGGGAAATAGGGATCATGCCCAGAATGGCTGCGCTTGCCGTCAGGAGAACAGGACGAGCGCGGTGCAAGGCAGCAGCCTCTATCGCCGCGTTACAAGGCATTCCCGCTTCCCGGTTATTGTCTGCCTCGGTGATGAGAATGACCGCGTTGCGTATGATCATGCCGGCAAGCGCAATAATCCCCAGCAAAGCCACAAAACCCATCGGCGTTCCGGTCGGCAGCATGGCAAGAACTATCCCGGGTAAACCAAAGGGGGCCATCAGCAGAGCCAGAAGCATGCGGGAAACCCGCTTCAGCTGGATCATCAGCAGCACCAGCATGCAGAGCAGCGTGACGGGTAAAATGGCAATGACTGAACTGTTACCCTTGTCAGACTCAGCGACAGCCCCGTCCTCGCTGAGGCTGTAACCGGCCGGCAACCCTGCCTGAAAGCGGTCAATAAGCGGCTTCAGGCCAGCAGATACCGTTTCGGCGCGCAGACCGGGTGCCAGGTCCGTCTGCACGGTGATAAAGGGCAGACGCTGGCGCCGCCAGATAACCGGATCCTCCAGCCCCCACTCTGGCGTGGCCACCTGCGCCAGCGGGATTTTTGCCCCCGACGACGAGGTCAGAAGCAGCCCGGAGAGGCTGTCAAGATTGCGCCTTTCATCCGCGTTGCCCTGCAGCACGACGTCAATCAGCCGGTTCCTGTCGCGAACGGTGGTAACAAGCGTGCCTGACCAGACCGTGTTCAGATAACGGGCAATCTGGTCAGAAGAGAGCCCCGCCGCCCGGGCCGCCGTCTGGTTTACGTTTAACGTAATGACCCGTTCGGGCTCGCCTGCGGTCTGGTTCACCTCGCGCGTCAGAGAGGACGCGCCCAGCGCTGCCGAAAGCTTTTCAGCCAGCGCCTGGACGCGCCTGTAATCAGGCCCGCTGACGTGATAGCGGACGGGCCAGCCGACGGGCGGGCCCAGCTCAAGAGGAGAAACGCGGGTCGTGATGTCGCTGAAATCCCGGGCGAGCACCTTGTCGAGGTAGTGCTGAAGCCTTTCCCGCGCCGCCAGGCTTCTGGCCACCACCACCAGCTGGGCGGTATTTTCATCATCAAGCAGCACGTCCATAGGCAGATAAAATCGTATTGCTCCGGTTCCGACATAGGAGGAGTAGTGGTCGACGTCACGACTGGCTGATACCGCGCGCTCCAGACGCTCTGTCTGACGAAGAGTCGCTTCCTGAGAGGCATTCGCCTGCAGAGAGAGGCTGACCAGAAGCTCAGGACGATCGGAGGCCGGAAAGAACTCACCCTGCATATAAGTCGTTCCCACACCTGCCAGCAGCAGGGCCAGCATCGCCAGTCCAGTCGTCAGTAACCGGTGCCGCAAAACCCCGGCAAGCAGGCGCTGGTAAAGTCTGCCGAGCAGCCCGGGACCAGCGGTGTGTTTCTGCAGCGTGTCAGGCAGCAGCCAGCTGCCGGTCAGCGGAGAAAACAGCACGGCCACCACCCATGAGCTGATCAGCGCGATAAGCACCACCGCAAACAGGGTGTAGCAGTATTCCCCGGCGCTTGAGGCGGCAAAGCCAACGGGAATAAAGCCCGCAATCATCACCAGCGTGCCGGTCAGCATCGGGAATGCCGTTGAAGTGAAAGCATAGGTCGCCGCACTGGCCCGGGATTCGCCGGCTTCAAGTCGCGCCACCATGGTTTCCACCGTTATCATCGCGTCGTCAACCAGCAGGCCCAGCGCGATAATCAGCGCGCCGAGGGAGATGCGCTGCAGGCCGATGCCGGCAAGATGCATACAGACAAACGTCATGGCAAGCACCAGCGGGATCGCTGCCGCCACCACCAGCCCGGCACGGAGCCCCAGCGAAACGAAAGAGACAGCCAGCACGATAATGACCGCCTCCCCCAGCACGTGCACAAACCCGCTGACGGCCTCCTTCACCACGGCAGACTGATCGGCAATTCGGGTCATTTCAATACCGTACGGCAGTTGTGCAGCTTCGCTGTTCATGCGCGAGCGCAGCGCCTGCCCGAAATCAAGCATGTTTCCGGTTGGCGCCATCGAGACGACAAGGCCAACGGCAGGCTGGCCATTAACGCGAAAAAGCGGAGCCGGCGGCTCTGCCAGCCTGCGTACAATGCTGGCAATGTCCGTAAGCGGGATATAGCGGTTGTTTACCCGAAGCGTCACCGCTCGCAGGCTCTCTTCGCTGCTGAACGCGCCGCTGACGCGCAGGGCAATATTGTCCCCGGCCATGCGGGCGGTACCCGCAGGCTCAACCAGGTTCTGCGCGCGCAGCGCATCGGCGACCTGCTCTAAATCCAGCCCCATGGCGGACAGCCGGCGTGGAGAGAAGGCGACCACCAGCTGCTCTTCCTGCTCGCCCAGCAGCTGAATTTTGCCCACGTCCGGCAGACTCATCAGATCCCGGCGGATGCTGTCCACCCGATCCCGCAGCTCCCGCAGGGTAAAGCCGTCGGCGGTAAAGCCGTAAATCGTGCCAAAGGTGTCTTCAAACTCATCGTTGACCGCTGGCCCCTGCACGCCCTGGGGTAATGAAGGCGCCACGTCCTGCATTTTCTTTCGCACCTGATACCAGATGCCGGCAACCTGGTCGGGAGGAGTGTTATCACGAAGATTAATGAAAATAACGCAGCGTCCGGCGTGCGTCTCACTCTGGACATAGTCAAGCCAGGGGATTTCCTGCAGCTTTTTCTCCAGCGTATCAGTGACCAGGTTTACCGTATCGCTGAGGTTCGCGCCCGGCCACTGCGCAGAAACCACCGCCGTTTTGATGGTAAACGCCGGATCTTCGTTGCGGGAAAGCTGTTCGTAGCTGATGATGCCGGCGGCCATAATCAACAGCATGAGAAAGGCCATCAGCTGCTGTTGTTTCAGCGCCCAGGCCGAAAGATTAAAGCCCTGCTTCATCCGGCGCCTCCTTTATGCCAGCCACGTGCTCGCCGTCACGCAGGCTTCTGACGCCGGCCGTTACCACACGATCTCCGGGCGATATGCCCGCCCTTATAAATACCGCGTCCGCAGAATACCCTGCAATGTGCACGGCCCGCCGGCGAACCAGATTATTAGTCAGATCCAGAACGAATACGGCGGGCTCATCTGACAGGCGCGTCAGGGCGGTCGCCGGAAGCGATATTACCGGTTCAGTCTCTGTCGCTGCGGAGGGAAGCGTGATGGTGACGCTGGCTCCCATTACCATGTCAGTCGGCGGATTATCAAGCGCGATGCGCACCCGCCAGCTTCGCGTCTGCGGATCGGCCTGAGGGCTGATATCGCGCAGATGCGCCTGTGCAATCACAGAGGGGTTCTGAAGCAATGCCACATGGAAAACGGCGCCGGGCTGACGGGATATGATGTCGGGACTGGCCACGTCAAATGCGACGTCCCTTTCATCACCGGACGCCACGGTAAAGACGGTTTGACCGGCGCTGACCACCTGCCCCGCTGACGCGCTGACGCCCGTAACCACGCCGTTTACCGGCGCCGTAAGGGTCGTCCAGCGCAGATTTTCCTGCGCATTTTTCAGCGCCGCCTCACTGCTCTGAAGGCGCGAAAGCGCGGCCTGCCAGTCGGCGGCGGCGGTGTCCAGCTGCGCCCGCGCAATGGCCCCGGACGGCATCAGAAGACGCATACGATGCAGATTGAGCGCCGCCACTTTTTCCGCGGCCCGGCTGCTGCTGACGTCTGCCTGAGCGCTGGTTAACTGGTTCTGCGCTGCCGGAGAGTCGAGAACAGCAAGTACGTCGCCCTGCCGAAACCGGCTGCCCACGTCAGCACTGCGCGTGATTATGCGCCCGTCCAGCCTGAAGCTCAGGGACGTTTCATCATGTGCGCGGATTTCGCCGGTCAGCGTCTGTAGTTCGGGGGCCTCATGCGGGCCGACCGTCACAAACCTGACCGGACGCGGGGGTGAAGGCTTTGGCTGTTTTTTACCGTCGCATCCGGTCAGCAGGATGGCCGTCAGAACAAAACAGGGCAGCAGGGGCATCAGAGAGACAAGATGCCGCGTATCCAGCAGGTGCCTGACGCCCTGTTTAAGCAGGCCGGGAAGTTCATCAGACATGGCGCAGTTCCTCCAGTGGGTTTTGCGCCATTAAACCTCGCGATTATCAAGATTCCTGCGACGATGTATCAAGAGGGTGTCAAGACCGTCAGAAATCGTTACGCAACATCCGGCAGCACGATCCGCATCCGCAAACCGCCCTCTGCAGGGAGAGTGGCCTCGATGGTTCCGTCATGCGCATGACAAATTGCCTGCGCGATAGAGAGGCCCAGCCCGCTGCCGCCGGAGTGACGCGCGCGGGAGGCGTCGCCACGAGCAAAACGTTCAAACATGACAGGGAGGAATGCCTGCGGCACGCCGGGTCCGGTATCCTGAACGATTATTTCATAGTGTCCGGCCGTGCTACGGGTACTCAGGAAAAGAGTTGTGCCTTCGCCGGTATAGCGCAGCGCATTTTCCAGCAGGATGGTGAACATCTGGCCCAGACGAAAAGGATCGGCGTTCAGCATCTCCTTTTCAGCCATGTCCGAAACCGCGCGAATTCCCGCCTTCTCCAGCTGGGGCTTTATCCACAGCAGGCGCTCGCGCAAAATATCTGACGGGCAGCACCTCACCTTTTCCAGGCTGAGCTGACCGGCGTCGGCAAGAGAAAGCAGGTGAAGTTCATCAATAAGCCGACGCAGGCAGCTCAGCTGGCCCATGATGAGAGCAAGATGCCGTTGTTCCGGACTGAATACCCCATCGAGAAGCGCCTGCAGCCGTACCATGGCCGCGGTCAGCGGAGAACGTAACTCATGCGCCATGGCAGCATGTGAGGCGCGAAGCTCTTTTTCATAGCGCGCCAGCTGGCGCGTCATCGCGTTAAAGTTCTGCGCGAACTGGGCAAGTTCAGCGGGCGCTTCAGGCGTTAACCCGGCCTGGGCACCAAAATGCCCCCCTGTCACCTGCTCTGCTGCGTTTCTGAGCTGGCTGAACTGAGTAGAAAGAGGCCGGGCATGACGCAGTCCAAAGTAGGCAATAAAGGGGATGGTAACCAGCACGAGAATACCTACGGTGATCCAGTCCGACGACGCAATGGAAGGACTGGAATAGCTGATACCCCACCAGGTATCGACAATCTCATGGTACCGGACGGGGTTGAGTTCCGGATGATCCCGGAGTGCGAGAAATTCCCTCAGCACCGCCGCCGGCATATGATGCGTGGTCCAGAGATACTGCACGGTAAAGCGCAGCCACATGCACAGGGCTATCAGTACGACCGTGCCAATGGCAAGCGTGAGAATGCGCAGGCAAAGCCAGCGCCAGAGCGTCTGGGGGTGTTTGTCTTTCATGGCTGACGAAACCTGTAGCCTATGCCGCGTACGTTCAGCAGCACGTCAGACTGGCCTGCCGACTCGAGCTTTTTACGCAGATTATAAATATGCGTGTCCACCACACGCTCCAGCGCGTCACTGTCTGGCAGACACTGCTCCAGCAGAAACTGTCGGCTCAGCGCCCGGGTCGGGACTCTCATCATGGTGACCAGCAGGGTAAATTCGGTGGGCGTGACGTCAATGCTGGCTACCCTGCCCTTATTGTCAGTCACGGTGACTGTCATGGCCCCCGTATTGACCTCCAGTCCCTGCCAGCGTAATACCTCTTCCTGCGGCAACCTGCCCGTGCTGCGACGCAGTACGGCCTGCACGCGCGCGACGACCTCTCCGGGGTGATAAGGCTTCACCACGTAGTCATCTGCGCCGTAGCGCAGGGCACCAATGCGATCGGGTGTGTCACCCATGGCCGTCAACATAATGACCGGAACGTCACTGCTGCGCCTGATCTTCGCCAGCACCTCGGTGCCGTTCAGGCCTGGCAACATGATGTCCAGAAGTATCAGGTCTGGCTGCCAGCGTTCAGCCTGCTCCAGCCCTGAGAGGCCGTCCGTCGCGACGCGAACGGTGTAATTTTCCCGGCGCAGATAGGCCTCCAGCACCTCCGCCGCGTCGGCGTCATCCTCAACAATCAGAATATTTTTGCTCTGCATGGCTCACCTTGACAGTTTCTTCATAAATCCCTGGCTGTTTATTGACACAGCTACGGGACACTCCAGATTCGCGATGCAGTCGCCCGGGCAAGGGGCGAATAACAGACGGATAACGAGGTGACACAATGATAACCAGAAAAATGCTGATGTACATGGCCGGTCTGGCCCTGACGACTTCAGCGGCCGCCCGGGCTGACAGCAGTGCTGCGCAGAATGGCGTAACCATCGGTGCCGGCGCGCAGTATGCGCCCCGCTACAGTGGCTCAGACAAGACCCGCGTCCAGGCAGTTCCGGTTTTTCAGGCCAGAGAAGGCGCCTTCTTTGCGGACGCCCAGAAAGGGATTGGCTATGACCTGCAGAGTGACAACGGACTCTATCTGGAGCACTCGCTGGGCTACAACCTTGGCCGGGATGACAAGGATTCAGACTGGCGCGATGGCGCCAGCAGGCTGAAGGGGATGGGAAAAATCAGGGCCACCGTCAATACGGCGCTGGCCGTCGGCTGGCAGGTAACGCCTTGGTTCAGCGCTGAGGGAAAAGCAACCCTGCCGCTCAGCGATGATCAGGGAGCTAATTATCAGGCCTCCGTCACCCTGTTCCCACTGCAGGATGAAAGCGACACCGTCGCGCTCCAGACTGCCGCCCTGTTTGGCGACGCGCGCTACATGAATACCTGGTATGGCGTCAGCGATGTGCAGAGCAGACGCAGCCGCTTTACACGTTACAACGCATCCGGCGGGTTTTACGGCGTTGACACTTCGGTAACGTGGAGCCATCAGTTTGATCTGCACTGGGGCACGCTCGTCAGCGCAGGCTACACGTGGCTCGGCGATCATGCAGCAGACAGTCCGATAGTTTCGCGGCGGAATGAAGCCACGGGCACGGTTGGTTTTACCTATACATTCTGAGACAGGAGGCGGGGCTGATGCATTCTCAAAAGCACCTGTTTTCACTCATAAACGTTCTGTTGCTGTGCACCGTGGTGCACCTGCTCGCGTATGTCCTTTATGTTTCCTGAGAGAACAAAACTGTACAGGCGTTTAGCGAATCAGGTATCCCAGAGGAATTAATAAGATGTTGTCTGACGACCTGTTGTTTAAGGGGATCGAGATCTGGATAAAAGAAAATGCGACCCGAAAAATAACTGTTCAGGAGGTGGCGGTCCGATATGGTTATTCAAAATGGCACCTTAACCGGCGCTTTGTGCTCTTTTCAGGGATCAGTCTGGGCGCCTTCATTCGTCTGGTAAGAATGAAGGCGGCGGCGGATGAACTCGTCTGCAGTGATAGTCCGATTATGGAGATTGCACTTCGCTATGAGTTTGAGTCTCAGCAGACATTTACACGGGCATTCAGCCGGCATTTTGGCATGCCGCCCGGCACGTTCAGAAAAGTCATGCGCAACAAGCAAAGCTCGAATTGCAGGCATTCATAATCTGGAGTTTGAACAGCAAGACGCCTTACGAATGCACTTGTCTCCGGGGCATCCGGTTAAGCGCCTTGTTCACCGTCTACAGCTCATGCCTCGACGAGGTCACTACGTTTCTGGAGTGTATGAATTAATGCCTCCGTTGATACAATGTAGCATTTAGGGAGGGGGTGAGCCTTAAAACCCAGCTTAAGTGCGAATGCTTCACTGTTTTTATTAACACATTCGATTCCCAGAAATTTATAGTCGTATTCCTGAGCAATGCCCGCCAGAATCTTAAGCAAAGCAGTTCCGTGTCCCGCACTTTGCTTTTCAAAACCTATCCTGGCAATAACAATACTTTTCAGGTTTTTGGAGACCCATGTGTGACCAAACCTGAGATAGATATCGTATTTCTTCCTGTGTGCCATGATGCGAAAGTTCTCCCGCTCTGACTCAAAATTGTCACAGATGTAAGCGGCCCGCTGTTTGTAAGGATACACGGCAGAAAGGTACTCACTGATCCTCTCCAGAATAGCGTCAGCCTCCTCCTTAAAAATCATAACGGTTTCGATATTCTCAATAATGTTTTTCATATGCCCTCTCCTCTTCTTCAGTGTTTAGCCTGAGTTCCTGACCATAGTTCAAAGGTGACATGTCACAGCTGAAATTCATTTTTTTCCGGATAAAAGTAATGAAAAATGACACGACAGCCATCATTAAAACAAGGTGATTGCTCCATTTGGCGTAAGGTATCAGTCCGTTTCCAGGCGTCAGCTTTCCGGTGAGCATGCCTTCCTGATATTGAGGAAGCTGCAACACTATCTTTCCCCTGCCCTCGACAATCGCGGTGATGCCATTGTTGGCCGCACGGATCAGAGGTCAGCTTAATTCTATGGCCAGTGCCCTCGCCCCCATAAAGTGCTGGCGTGGGCCGGCAAACAGAATGACCAAACCAGGTGTCTTTGGAAATGGTTAAGATAGCCGCACCCGAGCTGAAATTATCGCGGATCTACGTGCCCAAAACGATTTCATAACAAACTGCAAGTGTTATGACCTGGCTGCCAGCGTCAGGGTGACTGTATATACCCTCCCCGGCAGAACACTAACTCAGGAAAGGCAAAAACAATGACAGTGGCGAAGCTGAGATTCCAGCAGCGTATACTCTCCGACCGCGAAACCAAACGATGTTTGTAAAGACGGTTAACTGGCGCTGGCTGAAGAGATAACTGATTTTCCAGTTTAAGAATGACATTAAAATCTTTAACTTCACCCTCTAGCACTTGAAGAATCGATAGCAGATATTAGTGGCAGCTTTATCGATACAACACAGGGAGAACTAAGGTCTGGACATCACTATAAGCAAAGCACAGCCTGAACATTTTACTTCTCTACGTGCCATTGAGCTGGCTGCGTTTGAAACACTGCGGGAAACAGGCGCTGTGACAGGTCAGGCGGTGGCAAATAGCCTGGAGGAATTTAGTCATTTCAGCCGTAACGGACTGTTGTTGGCGGCTTTTACGCATGACGCCAATCCCGTAGGATTTATCGCCGGCGAATTCGAGAATATCTGGCTGCACATTGCTGAAATGGATGTTCATCCGCGCTGGCAGCGCCGAGGAATCGGCAGACTATTAATGCAGGCTCTCCTCTGCTCAGGTCAGCAACGCGGTCTGGCCGGCGCCACACTGACAACAGATAAGATGGCCGCCTTCAATGCCAGGTTTTACGCCACGCTGGGTTTTGAGATAGTGGAAGGTCAATCTTGCCCGCCGCACCTGATTAGCCGCAAAGCTGAGGAAGCTCAGATGGGTTTCAATCCGGCGCGGCGCGTAGCTATGCAGTTAAATTTTTAACCGCTACGGCATAGTGCTAGTGGCCATAAAGCTACTTCCCGCTTCTGGCAGATGATGCCCGTATCAAGCCTGTGCTAACTCACCCACTTTGGAACCCTCACGAAAGCGCAAATAAAATATCAGTGTCAGCTTTGAATTAACGTCTCATCATGGCATTTTGCTCAAATTTGTCTGTCGCGCCTCAGTACCTCACTGAGCGAGCCTACGATTCATTAACAACCTCAATGTTCTAAAAAATGCTGATTTCTGGTTTTAGTAAAAAGCGTAAATAAACCTCATTTCCCCATCCCCTCAGAACCTAGGATTGTGCACCTGGCCAATGCTCAAGACAGATTCTGGTATTATGATTAGTTTATTGATCTCGAGAAGTATCGTTTAATTCAAGCTCAAATGTGCCACCTTTTCGCGGCATGACCTGGTCAACCATTTTTATAAAACGATTCCATCCATATCCGTTAGCGATAGCTAAACGCTGTATCATAATTAAAGAATGCAAATGCTGTGATAACATCGGATTTCCAACATCATCAGTAAGCCATTGATGCATTTTATTTTTGCGCTGACCATTAGACTGTTTTGGCGTTTTTTTCTCAAGCTCCTGTAGAATAGAGTCGCCAAGGCGCTCATAGACAAGATCTCGAGTATAATGAGCAACTACGCTGAATCGGTTTTTACTCATGCCGCTCCAGGGCCAGTTCCTTAATTTATAGATATTTTCATAAAATTCATCTGGAAATTTTTTCGCCCACGCAGCCAGTTCTTTGCTTATGATTTTGTCCAGATAAGCTTGTAGTGCGTCTTTGGGACGGATTTCCTGATAACCAGTAGCTTCATCGACTAAGGCTATGATCCCGACCTTGGCAAGTGAGCGCACCAGAATTTCGGCTTTTTGAGCCGTATCCATTTGGTTGGCTTTCAATGCGCCATCCTGACGAGCTTTTAGATAGACATCACATACTAATGGCAAAATTGAAGCATCATATCCTTCAAGTTCTGCTCCGGAATTATCAATAAAACGCTCGCGTTTGATCGCCTCCATAAGGTCTTGATTTAAGTAAGGAAGCAGGTTGGCCGCATCCATAAAAGCAGGCAGTTTGATCTCGCCATCAATTGTAGCCCTGACACCACGACTTGGACGCCCCAGAGCCTTAAAAACGGACGATTGAGAGATGATGCGCTTACCATTGTTCAGAACAGCAACTTCAAGTTCAGTGTCATTGATTTTTAGAACACCTTCAAACTGAGCTGATGGGAGATTATTTTTAATTCTTTCCCAACGCTTGTTAGCAGCATTCTGAGCAACAGCTTTTCGCTCATCAGCAGTCATTTTCTCCGCTCGAGCTTTTCCGCCTTTAGCCTGAGGTGATTCACCTTTAATAGTCATACTGAATCCCATACTGGTGTGATGAGATTATTATCTTCATCATCATGCGCCTTAGCAAGCAAAAAGCAAAAAAGTGCTTGCTAGAGCCAGTCGAGTGAGTGATAAAAATGACATCTCGGACGATATTTATGGCTGAGTAAGCTCCTTCTCTATGAACCGTGCCAGCTTCATTTCCCTCTGCGCCAGCATGCACAAAGGAAATGAGCTAGTCCGCTTTGTGCCAGAAGCGGACATAAAAAATTCCCCGATGGTAATGATTGATAAATCCCTTTATTTCGGAAATGGCAGCCTTAAAATTTGCATCCTCAAGATAATGAACATTAAAGTTACTCATAAAGATTATGGGTAAAATCAGGGAATAACTTATGGCCCGCCGAAGGGAATTAAAAGGCATAGCGAACGCTATAAATGAGAGTTTCGTTAGTAGAAACAACGATTTCAAAGGTTACTGGTCTATTGGTCAGATTAAATCCCTCGCTCTTGATAACGGCCTTACCTCAATGACTTTCCCTCTTATGCTATCCAAGGCTAATCCCACATCGGGACTACAAAGTTACACTGTTTGTCATTACGCTAACATGCTCAAAAGCTTGCTAAAAAAACAGAAATTACCTAACTTTTGGGTAAATAACGCTGTCATTGAGATTGACTTTAATCCTAATGTGGAACTGGCACAACTGTACGAATACACCATCTCAGGCGAACCTTTCCAGTGCAGCTGTCAGATAACGAGTGATACCGGTCGAGATTACACGTCCATAATCTATGGACGTTGCTGGCGACATGCTATTGCGCAAGAGTTTAAATCGACCCGAAATTCATCTTGAAGTGAATCCGTTTAACGTCCGCTCCTCGCTCATAGCAGACCATATAAGCGCACCCCGGCGCAGGTTATACATCCCCTCATCAATCAGAAGGCACACAAACTATTTACCTAACAAACGTTAGATAGATGTTGACGTGCGTCGAATCACCCGTTAAGGTTTGTATACCTAACGTTAGTTAGGCATCCCAGCCACCCACATTCAGGATTAACCATGACGACTAAACTTCAGCTTTTTACCTCGCCTTCGGCCTTTCCGAACCCACAGCGTCTGCGTCT
>Ga0209796_10000386_pt1 | contig 31510 bp, 30 predicted proteins | sample AgamicOrSfrz_FD_187167 | JGI IMG/M metagenome (GOLD analysis project Ga0209796, IMG submission 187167) | Agave microbial communities from Guanajuato, Mexico - Or.Sf.rz (SPAdes) (version 2) | ecosystem: Host-associated > Plants > Phyllosphere > Phylloplane/Leaf | place: Guanajuato, Mexico...
GGATGCTGTCGTAAACGTCCTTTTCGACAACCAGCGCAGCAGTGCCGGGCCTGTCTGAATTCAGGCCTTCGATGGACAACACCGGAATGTGATGCGGGGGCGACAGGACGCAGCCGCGCGCCTGCCCGACAAAACCCGTCCGAGCGAAGTCCTGGCCATTGCCGGACTGATTCGCAACGTTCTTGATGAAGGCGCCATCGTGATCCTGGCTTGAATAGGGTCGCGGCCCCTGCTGTCCGCCGACGCCGGCAGCCGACAAGGCGGCGGCCACGCGGTCACCGACCGAAGCGCCTGCTGCCTGCTGTGCGGCGGCCTGTTGTGCGGCAACCTGCGCGGGCGTGAGAATGCCTGGGATTTGATTAGCCTGCTGTGGGGCGGTGTCCTTCACTTTCAGGCCAGCGCGAAAGATCGGAGAAGCGAAAACTGCGTCCGAATCTGCCTGTGACTTGATCTGCTGCGTGTGCTGGTCCCCAAGAAAATTATCCGCGTTCAAACCAGGCGTCGAGCTAGCCCCCGCTGCCGACTGCGCTCCCGGCGCGGCCGCCGCACGCGCTTCTGAAGCTGCCTGACGCCGCGCCGCTGCCATCTGGTCGTCGATGGTCTTGTTCAGGTCCTGGGTATTGTTCGACTTGTCGACAACCTCCGCCTGCTTCGCCTTCTTCTGGAGCTTCGCCTCTTCTTCGGCCTTGTTGCCTTCCTTGACCTGATAGTAAAAGCCCAGCGCGCCAATAATGACGGCGACGACCACGCCTGCGCTGATCAGCACATTGCGGGGCGACTTGCCTTTGACGATCGTCGCCCGGTCGCTGTCGGGTTGTCCGTTCTGGTTAGCCATGGTTCAGCTCAGAATCCGAACAGGCCCGGACGCCGGCGCCTGATGGTTACTTCCTCATTCGGCGCGCGCAGCACGATTTCCTTCGCCATTTCCTGAATGACGATGTACTGCCCGCGGCGGATGAAGTTTGGACTGACGACGTCGCCATGATCCTTCACGATTGGGACGGCGAACGGAGCGTCGGGCGGCAGCCGCAGCCAGACGGACTTGCCATCGTCGAACACGGTTTCAGGCTTGAACGACGCCGACCCGGAAACTGTGTAGTCGAAGTTCAGCTTGTCCGGTGACACGCCAATGGGACCCGAGTCATTCGCTGAACTCTGGCCGTCGCGCGAATCGTAGCCAGCCTCTTCCCGCGCACGCACCTTTGCCATCAACGAGCCGGGATAGTTGAAGCGCACGGTTTGATAGAACAGCCCACCCATCGGAGAAGAGACGAGTGTCATGTCGTATTCGCGCAGGTTCGTCGTCAGATGCAACGTGTTGACGAGACCGGGCTTGATCGGCTTTACGAACACATGGTTGGCTCCGTCCGTGTCCACGATCCATTGCACCGAGTCGCCCATCGCTGGATCCGTGGTTAGTCGTTCGCCGGGCGCGAGCTCGATTGTCGTGTTCTTCAACGGCGCGGTCATGATCCGGTAGATCTGGTCGCGGCTGTACGGAAACACCGCCATGCGCGCGTCGCCAGGCATCGTGACGGGATCGGTGCCGGCGTTGTAGGGATTAACCGGGCTCATAGGGTCGCTCATGGCGTTCGCGATATCGAACGACGCGCCCGACGGCGTCTCGCCCTTTCTAGCGGCACTGGCCGGCTGGCACATCGCGCCAACGCACAGCGCGGCGGCGATCAACGAGGCAAACGTTCGGTTCGCATTCATCATTGGGTCTTCTGCATGGAGAACAACGGATAGAAGAGCCCGAACGGATTGCGGCCGAGCGCGTCTTCGGCAGTCGGAGGGACAACCTGATAGCGGAAAGTCAGGGCGTATTTCTGGACGACCGGCTTGTCGGTCGGTGACTGGGTGGTGCTGGTTGTGAACTCAACGACAGCCGTCGAGTCTTCGAGCAATGCGACGTTGAAGACGCGCGGCTCGCGCACGAGCTTCGGATTGAGCGTAATGGCCTGGAATGGCGCGTCAGCCTTGATCCAGTCAGCGAACTGATTGCGTGCGTTGCCGACCATCATCGCCTTGACGGCGTTGATGTTTCGCGCCATACGCGAAGCCTGGATGTCGTCCGTGAGCACCGGCTCAATCGTGAACCAGCTCTCTACAGTTTCTTTCAGCGCGGTCCGGATCGCCTGGTCATCCGGCTTATAGGCCGTCAACTGGCGAACAACCGCATGGCCGTTAGCATCGGAGGAGACGCCGTAAGCCTTGACTACCGACGGCGGCGGATTTCGCGTGTACACCGCCCCACCGGCCACGAACGCCAGAAAGAAGGCGAAGAGCTTCCAGTGATTCGCCTCCGTGCGCAGGCGCGCGCCCATATCGAAGATGAGCCCTTCCGGGTCCTCTTCCGAATAACCACCCGGCGCTGTAGAGAGCGCTACCTGTTTTTTACTGCGGAATAAACGCATGACGATCGGTCCATTTGTGCCGACTCAATTGAATCAGCGCCAGCAGGAAGCCGGTCATGCAAAAGAGGTGTGATTTGCAGCCGCATTAGCGACACGGGATTCGTCCCGCGATTGGGACGAGCCGGCTCACGGTCTTAACCCGGAATGACGGTAAATAATTGAAGCTTTTACGGCCGATGCACCCTGGCTAGCCCCTAAAGTAGAGCAGTTTCCGTCGCCACGCCGGTTCCATAAATTACAAGGTCAGTCTATCCGCGTGCCACGCCAGGCATCACTCCTAAGCACCTGATTTTTATGCGTTCTTCGGAGAATTAAGCGCTGGACTGCTCCGATCGAGACCGTGAGCCGGCTCACGGTCCTATTTCAAATTCGGCAACGTTAGCGTGTGTGAATGGCGAAAATGGCTATATTGTTACGTTATTTGAAATTGCCAGCTAGCCTGGCGCTTGGTTCTCAAGCCAAATGACCGCTATCAACCTTGTCAATTGCCGCTAGGATTTTTCCCCCGGACCCAGAATATCCTTGTAAGGACGCCGACTCGCCGGTTGACGACGCAGCCGCTCAGCGTTTTGCGTAACGAGCTTCGCAAGCGATTGCGTCCTTGACAGAACTATCGGCACGATAAGATCTGGACGTAAAGAACTGATACATGAGGCCTCGAAGATGCAGTACGACTTTAGTGTGCGTCAGATTCCCAACCGGCTGGCCGCAGTCTCCATGCACAACCGGCTCCGTGCCGCTAAGGCGCCCGTGGTGGTTATGGGTCGGTTCTATTCGGCAATGATTGAGCGCGGTCTTTGGGTAACCCAAAAGGAGTTGGCCGCTGGACTCGGCGTTTCGACGGCTCACACATCACGGATATTGGCCGTCGCGCGACTGCCCGAAGTCCTGTTGGAGACAATCGCCGACAGGCCGTTGTCTGCCGCACAAGTGGCCACACTCCACACGCTCATCCGGCAGGTCGGAGAGAAGCTGATCTCTGAGCGCGCCGCAAGTCTTCCGCGTGGAAGCACGACGGCGGACATCTTCGCCTTTCTGACCACGGGACAATATCCTCCGCGTAAGGCCGTGAGCATCAGCGTTGCAAGAGGCAAGAAGGGAGGCAAAAACTACCTCCGCATTGACACGCCAGACTTCGCGAGCGTTGCCTCGCGTGTTCGAGAGATCGAATTGCTCGTGAATGCGCTGTTGGCGACCGATGGCGCCGCGCGGCGGTGACGCTGCGATACCTCCAGCCAAGCTCGAAGGATGAGCTGGGTAGTCGTCGAGGCGGGCAAATATATGGCCACCGCTACGGACGACCGTGTGAAAGCCTACAAAACCTACGTGAACGACATGCCACGCCGCTTCGACGACCGTTAAGACGGTGTATGGTCACCGCTTATGGGTGATTGGGGGTGCCCCTACGCGTCCGTCTCGCTGCCGTCGCTATCTCCGGTGAGAAAGTAGTCGATCCCCAACGCCGAGTTTTTTGAGGCGCTTGAATGCTCAGAACCCAGGATCGCTTTCGGGTCTTCACTTTCGTCACTGTCTAGCATTGACCGTTGCGGATTGTCGTCGCCCAAAACCGGATTTGAACCACGCCCTCGCCTCTCTCTCGTACCCGGGAGTGACGATGATATTGGAGACCTGGTTTATGTCTTTCACCGCCGTCTTGATGACCTCACTTGAAAAGTGCTTGAAGTCATCGTACATGCTCGCGTTTGCACCAAGAAGTCGTCGCCAAGTTTCTACTGAGATCCGGCCGGTTGATCCCGTTCGTTCGCAGCGAAGGCAATTTCATACAACGCGAGCGCATTGCCGCCGTTTTACGGCCGTTCCGGGGGCTGATGCACTTTACGTTGCCAGACGGTTTCGGCGCCGGCTGCGGCATCTCGGGAGAGACAGGCCTTGGTCTTGTCGGACGTGTGACGCATGCGCTCGTTGGACGGTATACGCATCAGCGCTGTGGCTAGCGATCGCTCGCCGATTGGGCCCATAACATTGAGCGCATTTGAGAGCAAGATTGCGCGCTCACGGCAGAATGGGGTCAGCGGTGAACAGTCACTTCTGCGGCACTAGGTCCAGGATTCGGTTAGCGCCCTTTGCCACTCCTTGATTTATGAAAGACAAATCCGGCGAACCCGTCTTTGAGATCGGGGTATTTCTGGACCATCGCTTCGGAAAGTTCCGCGCCGGGGTCAATGCCTAACCGCCGCAACGTCAGTTTTCCCGCCGGCGTCCCTTTGTACGTCCGTCGCCAGTCGTCCCGCTGTTTACCTGTGGCTGCTTCATAAGCCTCCCATCCTCGGCGAAGTTCCTCCACCATTCGGTCTTGTGCGTGGACGTCTTGGGCAGCAACCCGCAAAGCGATGCGTGTTTGAACCTGCTGGTTCTGTTCCAACTCCCGTCTTTCTGTCTGCGCGAGTTTCTCCTGTATCTGAACCATCTGGCGTTCAGCGTCTGAAACGATCCACTGTTCCTTCAGCGCTTTCATAAAAAAACCGGCTGGACTTTTCGAGATGTTGCCGAGTTTAAGGCTGAAACGAGTCCGCTCAATCGCCTGCTCGAGACGCTCGTCACTGTATTGATCGCGGTCCGCCGCGATCTGATTCAGTTGTGCGCTAGATAGCCCGAACTCCTGCTTCAGGGTCCTGTACAGTGCCTGAGCTTGCTCGTGGGTGTGCAAAACGCGCTCGGCCAGATCTTTTCTTTCGAGCCGGAAACGTAGTCGGCCGATCTTGCGAGACCCTGATTCGTTGCGAGTCTCAAACGAGATCTTTAGATCCGAAACTTCGTTGATCTGCTCCACAGCTGGGGCCAGCCAGTCCCGCTTGAAATATTTGAACTCTTGCGCCTTCGCGCCCATTGTGCCCTGCCATGAGCGCAACTCGGCCAGATCAAACCAGTCAGTAATCCCGTCATCAGCGTACGGCAGCAGGTGGTCGTACATTACCCTAGCGTAGCTAAGCGTAAATAGTGAAGTTATGCGCAAGCTCAGCCAGTGCGACTTCCCAGGGCCTCTTATGATCCCAATAAGGTCTGGCGGGACACGGAACTGGAAGCGTCCGCCCTGATAAGAAATTCGCCCAATCAGTTGTACCGATCCGAACGGCTTGTCCCCGTCTGCGTCAGGCGTCGTAGTGGCTTGGATAAGAGCTCGTTGTGCCTCGGTGATGACCTGCTCGAGGTGTGCGTTGTTCCGGCTCGAATACCGCATCAGCCATTTGAAATAGTCCAACTCCACGTCGTAAAGATCGCGAGGTTGTTCTTCTTGCGCAACAATGAAATACGCTGCGTCTATCAGACGGCGCGCGGCTACGCCGAGGTCGATGATACGAATGAGGACGTTCTTTCGTGCGAATCCGATGTCCGATGGTGAGGCATTGAGTGGCAGATCTTGGGCGTTTGCATCTTCGAACAATGCTAATGCCAGTTGCTTGGACGTGGCCACGTGGCCTGCTGTCACCATGCGGCCTCCCCTTTCATATTCATGGTTCCGACGGTCGGGTACGCTACCGGCGTGAAGGTGCCCTGTCAACACAGACTACCTCACCTTGTGATCCGTGCTTCACAAAAGGCCTCACCTAATGCGAGTCGCTGCACATTTCTCCTCACCTCGGGCTGTTTGCGAACCTCACCGTTGCATCCGATTGACCTCACTTCAAGGACCAAAGTACCTCACCAAACCGCTCAATTCACAGCACCTTGGGCACACAACGCTTCACCTTGCTGACCTAACCTATTGATTTGTCGCAACAACTCATGTCGCTGTTTGTAGTGGGTTAGTTTTTGTCTATTAAAACACCAACGACACGGCACGACGTTCTTTGATCAGAGGCGTGCGTCATCACACAACGAGCAAATATGAAGGCGGCTTGCGATGGCGGCCTCTGCCCTTGCAATTGCGCACTGCTAGTGCGAAACGCGTGCATGCGGGCGAGATCGGTGGTGAGGTGAATTGTGCAACTGGAAGAAACAGACGCACCAGAGTGCCCTTTTGGGCCGCAATGGTGAGGTCTTTTGTGATCGCAAGATCGTTCCGCTTCCCGCGGATTGCGCTGAGTTTGCAGTCGGCATGGAGGAAGTCGGCCTACGTCTTTGATTCGACGAGTGAATTTTTGGGGAAGCCCTTGGCACGGTTTGCGATCCAATAGCTATTCTTCGGGACTGACGGTATTCTACGCTTTGCCGATATGTCTGTACGAAACCGTAGAATTGCAGGTTGAGCGTGAAAAAGAAAGCTCACCTGTCACCAAAAGGGAAACTAAAAATGAAACTGAGCGAGTTGCCCAGCATTGACCGAAGCGTGAAGCTTTCAGACCTCGGGGAGTTTGCGGAACGTTTGTCGGTAATGACCAATGAACTGCGCGACCAGATACTAGCTCCCCGGCCACGAAAGACGCCTCCAGTGTTCACAATTGGTGAGCTGTCGGAATTGTGCGGAATTGATCGTCAGAAGATCAATTATCTCGCGACAAAGGATCGTGGCGATTTACCCTCTGGCGAAGTACAGGGCACAGGGCGCGCTCGGATTTTTTCTCTCAAAGAGGTACGTACTTGGGTGCAGCAGGCATCTGATATCTATCAGACGCCATTGGTCACCGGTACCCGTGTGCATAGAGGCCGGGTCCTCATAACGGCGAACTTCAAGGGAGGTTCCTGTAAGACCACGACAACGATGTGCATCGCGCAAGGCCTCAGCCTGCGAGGCCGGAGGGTGTTGGTGATTGACTTGGACCCCCAGGCGTCGCTTTCGGAACTCTGCGGTCTATATGCAGAGAAGGACGTCACCTGGGAGGATACGGTTCTTCCCTACATCTACGACCCGGCGATCGAAGGAGGATTAGCTGCCAAGGTTCAGAGCACTTACTGGGACGGACTCGACGTCATCCCAGCGCACAATTATCTACATGACGCAGAGTTTCATCTTCCTACCGCGCAGAAAAGCAACCCGGGGTTCGAGTTTTGGTCCGTTCTACGAAAGGGAATTGAGCCGCTTCGATCCCAGTATGACTACATAGTTTTAGACACAGCTCCATCGCTTTCGTATATGACGCTGAACGGGCTGATGGCTGCTGACTCGATGGTGATGCCTTTGGTGCCCGAAAGCCTTGATTTTATTTCGTCAGTGTCTTTCTGGTCTCTCTTCGCTGAAGTAGCGAACGGGTTTGTCGAGCACGAAGTCGACAAAACATATGACTTCGTTTCTGTACTCCTTTCCCGCGTGGACTACGGGACCACATCGTCTGCGCCGGTGGTGCGCTCGTGGGCACAACGAGCATACGGGGATTGGTTGCACACGACGGAGGTACCTGCAAGTTCGGTCATGAGCAACGGCGCATTGGCATTCTCCACCGTGTTCGACTTGTCACGGGCTGATTCTGTGGCCAAAACTCTTGCACGAGTGAAGTCCCCGCTGACGGATTATTGCAAGTGGATCGACGACCAATATGTAGCGCAATGGAGGGCCGGACAATGAGCAGTTTACGCGACCGCATGATGAGTAAGACAGCTGAAGTCCGGGCAGCAAAGGACATCACTATCGAACCGCAGGAGAAACCGTCTAGCCCCCGCACTGCGCCGGGAATGGCGGGCGCGCTGGCCGCTGCGCAGCAGCGAATAGTTGAGCTGGAAAAATCTGGATCACCTTCGGAGTTGCCGGTCAAGGACATTGTTCCCAATCCGTGGCAGCCGAGGCAGGTGTTCAACGAGGCAAAGCTCGGACAGCTCGCCGAATCGATACGGGAGGCAGGGCTAGTCCAGCCCATTGTTGTTCGTCGCGCCGGATCCGGTTACCAAATCGTTGCCGGCGAGCGCCGCTGGCGGGCTCATCGAATGATTGGCAAGGAGGTGATCAAGGTCGTCGTCATTGAGCTATCCGACGAAGAGATGGCAATGTTGGCTTTGGTCGAAAACGTCGCCAGAGAGGACTTGTCGGACTATGAGGTGGCGCGTTCCATACGTCGTGCGGAAAAGGAATTTCCAAATAGGAAGCGCATGGCTGAGGCTTTGGGAATGTCTCGTTCTGAACTGTACCGATTCCTAGCGTTTGGAGAGTTGCCCGATTTTGTGATTGAAGACCTGGATGTGCAGCCACGCCTCATCGGGTCGCACGCCGCAGAGGCGGTTGTATCGGTTCTCCGAGACAAGAATTCACGTGCGTTTGAAATCGCAAGGAGCTTATGGAAAAAGGTGGTGAGCGGCGAGCTTGATCAGACGAAATTGGCTCGAGCGCTCAAAGTAGCCATTGAAGGGGATGGTTCCGAGGCGACAGCTGTCAGTGATAGGAGCATCGAGAAGATTTTTTCGGGCAAAAACCAGGCCGGGTCAATCACTAAGGACGGAGTCGGCTTTACAGTTAAGATTAAAGCCGGGATGCTGTCTCCTGAGAAGGAGCACCGCATTCGAACCCTCATTGCGGAACTGTTTTCGAATGGGCAAAGCGACTTCAACTGAAGCGGTTGGTGTTTCGGCACTCGAGATCGGGTGTCCCCAATGGGGACACGAGACTCGGCAGCCCCACGCGGCGGGCTTACATGCCCGTGCCCTCGTCCGTACTGCACGGGCGACGGCACGCCGTGTTTTGAGTTCATCAGAGCCCCGATGGCTGCGCAGAGGCATTGATATCTCTGCTAGGATGCGATCCCCCCGCGCCCTCAGCATCCAGCTGAAAGTCCGTGGACCAGCGTTCAACCTGACTCGAACGCGATTTGCCTCCGCTCGACACTATGTGTTGATTGCGTCAGGCGTGCCGCTCGCCTGTTGCGATTCAACGAGAGAGGGCGCCTCTCCTCTTTATTCATACGACCCAACCCATCTGACCACCTACGCTGCTACGTAGGTGCTTCACACACGAAATCCGGCAGTCGGGCCGTGTCCCCAATGGGGACACGGCCCGACACCGTACTCACGCTAACGAGGCTTATATACTGAACGTCCGCCTCGCGTCGATATGCGCTGTCGCGGTAGTTTGCTTTCACGAGGGAGGCCCTCCTTGGCGCCTGAGTTCGACCGGCGAGCAAGGCGCCTTGCGACGACGCCTGAGACAGCAAACGCACCACCGTTTTATCAGTTGTAGGTGGGCGACGTGAACCCGTCTCCCGGGGGCTTTGGATCAACTGGCGGCAGACCGCCGCCCGACCAAGCGTTTCTCGCTCGCCGCTGCGGAGGGGCACGTCTTGGCAGTCAAGTTGCGGGCGAGTCCAAGGTGCCCGAGAGAGCCATTTCACTCTTCCCGTGCGACGGGAGGCTTCGCGCAGCATTCGTTGCCTCTCCGCTTGTCCGAACAAAACGCTTTGCTGGGAAGCATGCCCCAAAATGCGCTGGGTAATATTGAGCGGTACTCGCTCGGCGACCACCTGCGGGCCGAACGTGCGTCCAAGCGCGTTCGGCGACGTGCCAGCCACGATCCTCACTGCGCCGCCGCTAAGCGAGGCATTCCTGCAATGGGACTTCATTGCCCATTCAACTGCCGGATTCATGGCGTCAGGACGGTAGACGAGCGGAGTGCCTTCCCCATGCTTTTCAGCACCCCTCCTGTTGGCGGGACAAGGCGCGGCCGATAACGGTCCGTCGCTACTCGCGAAGGTCGAGGCCGCTATCGCGCCAGTGCACTCTAGACGGAGGGGCGGACCTTGCTTGGGAAGGTGCCGGTAACGCGGGATCGATCTGCGGGTTATCGGCGGGCTCGACGACAACAGCATCATTTACGGCCTGCCATGGATGGCCCGGCAGATACCGGACGCCAATCAGCCGTCTGAAGGTTGAGCGCAACACGCTGACCGCATATTTCTGACCGTCCGAATTCATGTTCTCTGCCGTAACGGCTGCCAGCGACCGCTCTTGCGGAAAGCTCTCGTCCGACAGGAGCCGCCCGAGGCGCGCGCTTCTATTCATTTTAGCTGAGGCCGTCAGATGATCGCTGAGGACGGTCGAGCCGTGCTGGATGGCGAGGCTCACTAGGTCGTCCCCCATCCGGCAGAGTTTTTCGCCTCAACCGAGCCCGGACCGGGCACCCACAAATTTCGTCCTCTGTGAAATAGAGCCGCGCGATCGTGGCGGCTGGCACGCGCCGCGCCTATGCGCGCAACGCGACGAAGTCAGTCGGCGTGTAAGCTCGCGTTCGAACGGGTTTCCTTGGCGAATTGGCTATTGCCTACTCTCAAAGGAAACAAGAGCCAATTCATTGGCGGGGCGGCCACGTAAGCAGATGCCGCCCACAGCAGACGGGCCACGCGGGCAGAAGGTATCGGCCTCGCTGGGCTCCTGTGGGCTTAGCCGTTCGCTCGCACCACGCGCATCGACGATCGTCCACTGCCTTGCAGCAGTAGTGCTACTGAAGCAAAAACTGACAGTGCGCCGGAGACCCAACTCCTCGAATTCTCGGCGTTCGCTGTCCGATCGCTTCCGGAATCATTCGATCTCAAAAAAGCGAAAATCAAAAAATTCGGACAACTGAATTAATTATTGGAGACGTCGGTGATGGCGAATCTGCATCCACGCCGCGGATCTACAAGCTTTTGGCTACGATCCTCTAGCGGCGCGGGCAGAAGACTGCCGTGAAACATCGGTCGCTGAATCTGGTCTGCTCGGGAACCCATACGCGGTAAGGACTACGGGCAATTCAAAAGGGAATGTTTCACGAAAATAAGGGCAGTTGGCCGACAAGAAGCGTTTCGCGAGCATATGTTTCGTTTGCAGCACGCTACTCCCGGACCGAGCGACGTTGTTTGTATCGCAAAGTACGTAAATCGTATCGAACAATACGGAGTCCAGCTGACGCGGTTACTGGCCTTTGGAGTTGTGGCGATGGGCCTCCGCCCGGTACCGGCGATCGGCAGTGCCCGGCCGCACATGGCTTTCGGGCTTGCCGACGGGCGTGGGATCGACGGCAGCCTCGGGGAACAGCGCGCGCTGGCTGAACCACTTTTGCCGGCCGAACTGGGAGGCGATGGACGACGAGCGGAGGCGGGTTTTCATCGAAATGCACAGGGACGTGGTGCCGGGCGACGAGCTTTCTATCGCCTACGGACTAACTGTCGATGAGGCGGTTACTCCGGAATTGGCCCCCGGTTATTGATGCCGCAGCGGAGCGAAGTGGTGTACGGTTTGATGCTAACTTTAGCGGGCGAATAGCAAGCGCCCTTCCGATGCGTTCACGATAGCCAGTTCTACTTTTACTTCCGTACCGCTGCTACTTTTCCTCCAATGCACGGTGATGCTATCGGCGGGCGTTCGGGTGGTAGGTAACGACCGGTTGGCCATGCGGCAATAAAAAGCGGGAACAAGCGACTGGAAGACCCGCGCGGTCGGTGGGTAAGCAGGAGGACCTCAATTCATGGCATTAAACGTAGTGATGACAATAGCAGTTATCAACACTGGAGGCGGCAACATCGCGGGATGGTTTCTGCCCGCAGTTGCGTTCCGCACGTGCCCGCCCCATCTTGCCTTTCGCATCGAATGGAAGCCTGACGCCAGCTGCGGTTGCAGGGCGGCGGACCAATAGGGTAGGGTGGCGGCATCGCAAACTTGGAAAAGGAACCAAACATGAACAAGCAGGAACTGGTGGACGCCGTCGCCGCCGCAACGGGGCAGAGCAAGGCGGCCGCCGCGGCCGCGATCGACGCCCTCATCGGGACCGTGACGAAGGCGGTCACGAAAGGGGAGGCCGTTCAGCTGGTCGGCTTTGGCTCGTTTTCGACCGGGGCACGCGCTGCGCGCGTGGGACGCAACCCTTCCACCGGCGCCGAGATACAGATCCCGGCGGCGAAGACCGTCAAGTTCACCGCGGGCAAGGCGTTCAAGGATGCGGTCAACGCGCGGTGACAAGATCGGGATCGCGCTGGGTCTTGATGCGGGTCTACAGCGCCACACTAGGCACGAGAACGAGTCAACGCGAGACGGCCGCTGGCACCTGGATGAAAATGAAGGGTATGAAAGTTGTGGCTTTCATACCCTTCATTTCTATGCATTTGGGCGCAGGGGCGCTTTTTTCGATACGGAACTGAACATTGCCCCCTAGGGGCCGATATAGCAGCTAACTCACCACCATTAGCGAACCCTCCGATCCCATGAATTCTCTGCAGGTTGTAGGCAGCAGCCTAGCTACGGGCAGCGTCGGCGCCCTTGCCATTGCCGTTTCCTCGACCGCCGGTTGTTCACGTATTCGGCGGAAGGGGTGACGGTTATCGAAAGCGCGATCAGGTCGACGGGCTCTCCATTACTCACAACGGCCATGCAGTCGAGCGCCTGACCCGATCGCGCATCCGACTGTGGAACGCAGGGAGGAAGGCCATCGAGCCCGCTGACGTCGTGAGTACCAACCCGCTGAGAGTCCAGTACCCCGGCCCGACCTTGCTGGATCTAAAGTTGGTGCATAGCACCGATGATGCAATCAAGCTCAGGCCTCGGCCCGACGGCGACGGCTGGATGATCGAGTTCGAATATTGGGAAGGGAAAAACGGAGTGGTCTTGGAGGCATTGCATACCTCGACCCGCGTCGTCCCGAAACTGACTAGTTCGGTGCGTGGTCTGCGGCCAATCAAACGGCTCGGCCGGATCGACGACGGTGCATTTGTGTCTCCCGACGGTGTCTTATCTCTTTTGTGTGGACAAGAGGTTAGCCGACAAAATGTCAGAACAGCTCGAAAGATTGCAGGCATCTGGCGAGAGTGGCTGGAATGGGGAATCGGCGCCGTATTTTTCGCAGTTTGTCGGACCGGCGCGGCGAGCGTCGGGCGCTTCTCGTCGTCAGCGTCCAATGCCCGCGCCGCGAGGGGTCGCACGAAACGGCGCGCTGCCGTATGAGCAAAACACTCCGCCAGCAGTATTAGTGAACAGTGCTAGCACTCCTGTGGGCACCGCTAGCATTGGTTGAACTTCTACAGATGCTCGTGGACTTGGGCGAGACCATCGCAGCGGAGTTCCGCGCGCTCACGGACGCGATGCACGCCGCCGGTGTTGGCGTCGGGGCCGGATGTGCAGTCGCTCGTCCGGACTGTCGGGCAGCTTGCCGGCACCGAAAACCTCATCGAGGTGCAGAACGACGCTGTGCGGCTGGAGGCGTTCGCAGAGCCGACAGTTGCGCGAGCGAATCGACCATCTCATTATCGAGACGATCAGCACCGGCGCGCGCTGGCCAGCCGCGGGGGGCAGCGCAGCTGATGTGGGCAGTAGCCAACGGGGCGCACCCAAGATACTTGCGGCTGTGGTCCTAGCGCCTGTTATAACCGCACCGTCTTTCATCTATCATCACGACTGCGCGCCCATGTTAGGGCTTAAAACAAGAATTTTGCGATGGAAGACTACAAATCAGCTGCGCTTCGCCACCTCAGCGACGCAGAGACGCTTCGAGACGGTGGCCGTTTCGATAACGCCGGACATCTGGTCGGTTTTGCTGCTGAATGCGCGATCAAGTTCAAAATATCGACGTTGACCACTGACGGCGCTGCGCCGCATGGACATCTTCCCGATTTTCTGGTCGTCGCGCGGAAGCATTTGGGAGCGCGGACAAGATACTCGGGAATGTACAACATTGTTAAGCGCGACATTTTCAAATCCTGGGACGTCGGCCGGAGATACGAAACTACGGGCGCAACGGTCGAGCAAGAGCTCGACGAATGGTTTTCGGAAACCCGGCGTCTCTTCGCGCAGGCACAAATAAAGGAACGGAAATGAACACGCCGGTGTACTTCGACGACGCGCTGCCAGCGTTCGCCGCCTTTGCGCACGAAAGGCTTGGCGCCGACAAGTTGGCGGCGTCTTTTTTCCTTCGAGATGTCTCGGGGAGACTCAGTCTGGTTGTGCCCGAAAACTTGACCACGGCAGACGAAAGGGAGGCATTGTCGCAAGCGGCAATACGCGTGCTCGGCCGATACGTGGACGATGGCGGCTTTGCGATCACAACAGCGGCCGACCTGTTCGATGATCGTCTGATTAGCCCCCCGCGGCTGTTGAGTATAGGTATCTCTGATTCCATTTTCGCTGGAACAGTCAAAGTGCTAGATCGACGGATGATCGGCGCGGACTGGCTGAAGGAACCTGTAGCCGCAGCACCATTTCCGCCACGAATCGCATTCGCGAGCATAAAAGGAGGAGTAGGGCGGTCGACTGCTCTTTGCGTGTTAGCCGCAGATCTCGCCGAAGAAGGGCGCCGGGTGTTAGCGATAGACATGGATCTTGAGGCTCCGGGACTCGGAAACATGCTGCTGCCTGGTCCCACACTCCCCAGATTCGGACTGCTCGACTACCATGTGGAGACGGGTCTTGGCGAAGTAGACGATGGGTTTCTCGCTGACATGATCGGGTCTTCGTGGCTAGGACGCGGGGGCGGACAGGTGGATGTCATTCCTGCGATCGGGCGAGCGTCGGCAGATCATCCGGCTAACGTACTCGGCAAGATCGCTCGCGCCTACCTCTCAGGCATAGGGGCGGATGGCGAGGAGCGCGGGTTCTCCGACAACATGCAGTCGCTTCTGCATCGGCTGACTTCATTGAAGCGGTACGATGTTGTACTTATCGACGCTCGCGCAGGTTTGCACGAAACGACGGCATCCGCCATCGTTGGCCTGGGAGCCGACGTACTGCTGTTCGGAGTCAATCAACCCCAGACGTTCGCAGGTTACGATTTACTGTTTGCGCATCTGGGCGTCTTGCCTTCTAAATCGATTGACGATTGGCGGACGCGGTTTCGCTTTGTTCACGCCAAGGCGTCCGTTGATCCAAGCTCGCACGCGTTGTTTGCAGAAGCGGTGGAGCGCATCGTAACGACGAGGCTTGGCAACAGCAAGGATCCTCTGACTGCCGACGTAGATGTGCAAGAGCTTGCCGACGAATTCTCAGTCGTCTGGGACGAGAGCACAGATATCGATCTGTCTCAGGTTGATGACACGCGGCAGTCTCCTATCCTCATTTTTGATGATTCGCGTTACAACGCTTTCGATCCGCTTCGCGAGAACGGCCTTTTGCAGCGAGAACTATATGGGGCCACCTACGGTCAGTTTCTGGATGAGTGCAAGAACTTGATTAGCAACGCGGAACCGAGCGAGGCAACTTGGTGATGAGCGACATTGACTTTGCGTTGATAAGGCAAGCCTTAGCTCGACTCCCGTCGGATCACGACGCATCCGGATCATATCGACCCACCGTTGATGAGATCTTTACTCCGAGACACCATGCGAACGCTTTGGATCCAAGCACGCCGATCGTCGTCGGTGCCCGAGGGACCGGTAAGAGCTTTTGGGCTGGGGTCTTGCAACACGACGATACCAGGGACGTTGCCGCTCGGTCGTACCCGATGCTCGGACTCGACAAGATTCTCGTCGAAGCAGGATACACCGGCATCGATATGGAGGGTGGAGGCGTTACCGCAAGGGTGATCGATGCCCGTATCCCAAAGGGACAAGAGGACGAACTTGGCTTCGTCTTTTGGAGGACGGTGGTGCTTCGAGCCGCTCGATTCGCCCTTGACGGACGCCAGAGAGAGCAGTTGAAGGTTGTCATGGAAAAGTTCTCGGATCCTGAGGATGCCGCCGACGAATTCTCCCGCCTTGATAACGCTCTCGCGGCTGCTGACAAGACGTTACTAGTGACGTTTGATGCCGTAGATACTTTGTCTCGCGATTGGCAAAGAGGCCGATTGCTGCTCGATTCGCTATTCGAAGCCGTTTGGTCGCTGCGAGCTTACCGGAGCATACGAGCGAAGGTGTTCGTGCGCCCGGAGCAGCTCAACGACGAAACCCTGCGATTCATCGAGTTGCCGAAGCTTCGCAGCGGCAGCGTGAAGCTAGAGTGGAATCAAACAGATCTGTACGGGCTTCTCTTCTTTAGATTACTGGAAGCGACGAAGGGGCACGCGCGCGATCAGTTTGAGGAAATGTGCGAAGAGGTCGGCGCACCGGTGCCGAGCAACGGATTGCAAGTCCGCCGAAAATGGGCGCTGCTACTTGACGTCGACGCACAGCGAGAAATGATGACGTCTCTCGCGGGTCCCTATATGGGAAAGAGCTACAAAAATGGCGGAACATATGACTGGCCATACAAGCATTTGGGCGACGCGAGAGGGGACGTTACGCCGCGAAGCTTTTTGAAGCTTTTTGTTGTGGCGGCTTCTTTCAGCGACCAACTCGTGAGTGACAGAGTCGTGTTGCCCGACGGTATCCGACATGGACTACGCGAGGCGTCGCGCGTAAGAGTTGATCAGCTGAGCCTTGAGTATCCTTGGATTATGCGTGCCCTCGCGCCGCTCGCCGGCCTTACAGTACCTTGTCCTGCGGACACGATTTTTGACCGCTGGAAAGAAACGAACACGGTGAGGGTTATTCTCGATGCAGCGTCGAATCCCGAGACGGGTTTTTTGCCTCCGTTTCCCCCTCGAGCTCGGAATCCTTTGGTGTCTTTGGCGATCGCGATGGAACAGATTGGTGTTCTGTCTTCCCGTGTGGATGGGCGATTCGACATGCCAGACCTATTCCGTGTCGCCGCTTTAATGCTTAAGAAAGGTCAGACTACTCCTCTGAAGCGACGATGAATAAGAACCCGAGGCGATGGTGACTGTTACTGACGATGCATCAAATAGTGCGTACTTGATCAGGGGGCTTAGCGGACATGCCTTTTCTTGAACAGGTTGCGGATCATTTCCGCCTTGCTGGTCGGTTGGCTCTTGTCTAGCGCGTGACCTTCACAACCTGATTCAGGAGTTCGTCCGGATTCAGCTCGGGACAATACCCCGGCAGCCGGATCAGGCGTAGACGCTCGGCGCTATTGGCGACGAACTGCCTGACGGCACCGGATCGGTGCGCTGGGTGTCCATCGAGGAGAGCGCTCAACCCTTGAAGCCGACCGATTCAACCAATGCAGACTAGTAAACAGCAGTGGATGACTACTGCCTCCTTACAGACCCGAGGTCGAGATGTCGGATGGTATACAGCAATGGAGCGAAATTGCAGATCGATTTCGCGACGGTTTAATACTCGGGAACGGCGCAAGCATCGCTATTCACGCTGGTTTCCATTATCAGAGCCTGCTGGACGAAGCACAGCGGCATGAGTTTCTTGATGCGGACACGCTTGCAGTCTTCAAGGCGTTCGGGAGTAACCAGCACGATTTTGAACTTGTCTTGCGTCGGTTGTGGTATGCACGGCAAGTGAATGAGGCCCTGAAACTCTCTGGCGAACCGGTAGACAGGGTGGACATCTCCTACCAAAAGGTTCGGAGGGCGTTGATCGAAACGGTGCGTGTCACTCACGTGACCTACGATAAAGCCGCTCCTCACTTCGACTCCATTGCAAGGTTCGCGAGACGTTTCCGGACGGTGCTGTCACTCAACTATGACCTGATACTTTACTGGGCGTTGATGTATGGGAATCGGGAGAAGCTTGGGAATTTCAGAGACTGTTTCCGCTACAATGGGTCTGGCCATCTCGTGCTCGATCGCGATTGGACTGAATATCGGAATGGCAGTGAGACGACTCTGTGCTTCTACCCTCACGGAAATCTTCTTCTGGCGCGGACAACTGAGGGTGAGGAAGTCAAACTCCAGGCAGGCAACTCGAAACTCCTCGATGCAATTTTGAGTAATTGGGAGAGTGCAGAAGTCCTACCGATTTTTGTCTGCGAAGGAACGGCCGAACAGAAGCAACGATCAATAAGTGGCTCGTCTTATCTCAGTCGGGTAGCGTCGAAGGCTTTCGATGAAATCGGCGAAAGCATCGTTATTTTTGGCTGGAGTATGGGACCGCAAGAGCAGCACATCATCGAGAGGATCATTGCGCGTCGGCCCAAAGCTTTAGCTATCTCAGTCCGTAATGGAAACGAGCAGATCGTCAGGCGCGCAAACGAACTGTTCGCGGATAAAGTCGAAGATCTAGTTTTTTTCGATGCTCAGAGTCCGGGTGTGTGGGCGAATTCCGACGGATCTAGGGAGAGAGAGGAGTCCGAAGTTATGGCAGAAGTGTTGGAGGCAATAAAGCGCATCAATCTGCATCGCGGCAGTGACATGTAAGTGCGCCGGACAACTTTGAAACGTAAAAGACCAGAAGAGCATGGCACTCCACCCTCCGAGGCTACTTCCAGATGAACCGACCAACGCAGACTCGTTCGGCGCGCATCAGCGAATTGCTAACGCCTTAGCTACGCTTATTGAGTCATCCGATGGCGGCAAAAGTATTCGTCTCGACGGGGCATGGGGAGCAGGCAAATCGACTGTCGTGCAGATGCTTCGCGAACAGCTCGCAAAGAAGTATGTGAAACCAGACGGGCAGCCATCGGGGTTCGCGATGTTCACGTACGACGCATGGGTACACTCTGGAGACAGACTCCGACGTGCATTCTTTGAGGGGCTCGTGAAAAGCACCACGACTCATGAATGGATACGTTCAAATTCGAAGACTGATAAATATTGGCAAGCGACGTTGCTCAGTATGGCGGGCAAGCGAAAACGGGTCAAGAAAACCACAGACCCCCTGAGCAGGCGCGCCCGAGTGGCAGTAGCCTTCAGTGTGACGCTGGCGCTACTTTCGCCAGCGCTTTACAAACTGTTGTCCATGACGTTAGGCGATGTCTCGGTTAGCCAACTGGCGGAGTTAATAGGTTTAGGAGGGCTCGCGCTGTGTCTGGCACTTTACGGTATCAGCGCGGCAGATCTCCATGTGTTACTCACCAGATCGACGTTAGAGGAAGTCACAGAGACCACCGCCGATCCAGACCCGTCGTCGTTAGAGTTCCAGGAAAAGTTCAACGACCTGATGTCGCAAGTCTTGCTGCCAGGCCGAAAGCTTTTGATCGTGATCGATAATCTCGACCGAGTAGAAGAGGAAGAGGCCAAGCAAATCTGGACTTTGTTACGCTCGTTTCTGGACAATCCCGCATTCCGGGATCGAGAGTGGTTTAAACGTCTCTGGTTGCTGGTCCCGATTGCAGAGAAGGCGTCCGTTGGTCTTACGGGTCTAAACATTGACGGTGCGGAGCCGAATTTGTTCGCAGAGCCCACCCTTGAAAAAATTTTCCAAGTTCGGATGTCGCTTCCTCGGCCAATGCTACGTTCTTGGAAGCAATATTTGATTGAGAAGCTAACCTACTCTTTCGGTCCAGATGAGCGCGGTGACTACGAGATGGTCGCGCGGATTATGCAAGCGGTATCAGACACGCCAACACCACGAGAAATCGTCATCTTCATCAACAGTCTGGTTGCGCTACAGATCGAACGCAAGGGAGATATGCCGCTTGCCACGCTCGCCGCATATCTTTTGTCACGAGACAAAGAGCAGCTCAAATCATGGCAGATTGGTCCCCGCGTAGGGCAAGTTTATATGCCTGATACGCTTATGCAGGATTTCGCGACCTTGCATCTCCACGCCGATAAGACAGCTGACTCCCTGTATTTGCTGATCATGCCGGAGCTGGAGCGGGTACTTAAGCAGGGTGACCCGGTGGAACTTGCTAAAGTATTGGCCTCGAGTCCGGCCGCGCTCGACGTCCTCGACGGCTGGCTGACCCGGACTCTTTCCCAGATGTCGCAGTCACCTGAAACCGCGAATGCGGCTCAGCCTGAATTTCTTGCTTATCTGCGTGCGCTTCTCCTGTTCAAAACTAAAGAATTGAGTGAGCCGAGTTTTGCTAATGTCCTCAATCATGTCAGGCCACGAATCGATCGCGTTATAGAGGCGACGACAACGCTCTCGCTGTCGGATCCGAACGTCGCAGCTGGAGTGGACGCGTACCTGCAACTAGCGATGACTGAGGCACGGGCGAAATCACGGATGGTATTCATCCTCGAGATGTCCGTAAGGACTGAAGGGCCGAAGGAGACAAGTAATCCACCGGCTGCGTGGAACGTATGGGTGAGATCGCTAGCTGAGGTCTTATCCAATCAGTCAATTCGCGGAGAGCTCCTCAAGCGCGACAATCCACGTATTCGACTAGGCACGACTCCGGGACAATGGGCAACGCTGTGTGAGGCCTGGCAGAGCGAGCCAGCGCATTGTGAGTGCCTTGATCTCGTGGACACTACGGCGCCCGATGAGGAGTTGGCAGCGTGGATCGGGGACCGACTAGCTGATTCAACGGGTTCAAGTAGACGATTGGAAACTGTCTTGTATCAGAGTGCACAAGCAAGAGGGAGCGGTTTCTATTCTCAGGTGATAGGCGGCACCGTTGAGCTACTTAGGAAAGATGCGAATACGACACTTGAACTTGTTTTATCCGTCTTTACTTCGCTTATTAAAGCGTCACCTCAAGATGCAAGGCTTGGGATTCGCGAAGCAACGAGGACGGAAGCATTCATCGTCTGGGCGCGAGATGGGAGCCCGGCCGGGACCTTCACATTAAGGGAAAACGTGGCTCGGCTAGCGACGATCTACCTTTGGGCAACGGAAGGTATTCCAAGCACGCCCCATAGCATTGATCTGTCGGGTTTCGCGTCACTCGCGCAAGGTTTTTTCCATGGGAAGACTTATATGCCTCGCGGTGAGTTGCTGATAGCATGCGCCGAGCAAATTCTAGATACCGGGATCTACGACGTCGTTCCTCTTATCGCAGAGCAATCTACAGAAAATCACGCCGTGCTTTCGGAAATACTGAAGCACCTGGTTGTTGATGTTGAATTTAGAGAAGTCGCCACGGCCGAGTTGCTGGCTGGCCAAGGGATGAAGGCGCCGCAAATAATATCTGGCGCTCAGCGTTCCACGGTCCGGGAAATTTTGACAAAAGCGTTAGCTGAGCGGAAGGCGGCAGAGCCAGCCTAGCCGATTCCCGGACAAGGTTGACGGTACTGCTCTGTGTCGGCATGTCCTCTAACTTGGACTCAAACGAGAGTAGGCAACGACCGTTCCGGTCAGTTCATTCACCAGCCGCCGGGGCTTCGACGGCCTGATCCGCAGCAACGCGCCGGCAAGGGAGTTCCTGTCGAGATCGGACACGTAGCTGACGGGCGTCGGTAGATTCCGGCTTCGGCCAAAATTGGGAGTGGACCAACGGTGAGTCAATGTCCCCTTCGAGACTGGATCGAGCCAATTGCCTGGCCCGCATGGATGGCGGTATGTGTAACGCGGTCATTGAATACCGGCGACTGAAAAGACGCAATCTTGACTAACCCTGTTGGGGAGCGACTTTGGACACCCGCGAATTCTTTGAACTGGACTTCATGTCCGGGCTGTTCCCGTTGAAGACCAATAAGCTGATGATGGAAAACGCCGGGCCTGAATTGGCAGTATATGTACGGCGGGCCCTGTCTGACCTACCGGCCGATGCCTCTTACAAATTTCTGGGGCAGGAACGCGCGCACGCGGCGAAGCCGAACCACCATCTAAGGAGGACGATCGTCCTTGACCCGGTTTGCACCTTCTTCATCTATGATTTGGTGCACCGTAACCGGCGGGCTTTCGATAGCCGAAAAAAATCTGATCGAGTCTCGTTCGGATATCAATTTCTCGGGGGCTCTCCAATCCCGGTGCACAAGGCCTTCGGCGACTACACCAAAGCTATCAACACTGAGCGCGCCGATTTCGAGCATTCGCTCAGCTTCGACATCGCCTCTTACTTCAATGCGATCTATCATCACGATCTGACCAACTGGTTTGCCAATCTGAGGAACGTCACGCCTGCGGACGCAAAGGCGTTTGGTATTTTCATGCGGGAGATCAATTCCGGGAGGTCCATTGACTTTCTCCCGCATGGTCTGTATCCAACAAAAATGATCGGGGCTGGTTTCCTGAGCTTCATGGAGAGCTCCGGCGAGATCAAGTCAGCTTGCTTGTTGCGGTTTATGGATGACATCCACCTATTTGACGATTCGCGAGACACCCTAGTAAGCGATTTTCTTAAGATCCAGGATCTGCTCGGTGGCGTCGCGCTGAACGTAAATGCGGCAAAGACAAGCTTTGATTTCGGCCTTGGCACCGTCAATGAGTCGGCATCCACGATTCGCCTCAGACTACGTGAAATTCTGGATGATGACCGCCCGCGCGCCTATTTCGGATCGGGCAGCGACTGGTCGAATCATGACGACGACGATGAGGATGACGACGAGGATGAGATTTCAAGCGAGAAGATTTCCGAGCTTGAAGATCTTCTGCTCGATGTCCGAGCTGACGAAGCAGACGTCGAACTCATTCTCGGCATCCTCCAGGAGAATGACGCAGTTCCCGCCAATGCAATTCCCCCGCTTTACTTACGTTTCCCAAACATTGCAAAGCAGTTGTACAAATTCGTGGCGGCCTCGGACGACAAGAACGCTATCGCCGAAGGCTTCGCGGAACTGCTTGACTCGGAGGCGGAACTGCTGGAGTACCAGCTCTTTTGGCTTGCCGTAATCGCAGAGGATCACCTTGGCGACACCGACGAGTTCGGAAACTTGGTCATGGCGATCTACGAGCGGTCTGAGGCATACGAGATAGCCGCAGCGAAGATATTGGAGATCCCGGATCAGACATTCGGTCTGAAGGCTATTCGAGCGCGGATCCTCAAGTCCGGTGCCTCCAATTGGAGAAGTTGGGCGTCTGCCATGGGTGCGCGAACATTGCCGGCCGCCGAGCGTAACCACGTGCTTGGATATTTCGCGAATGGTTCGCCCATGAATCACCTCATCGCGACCTGCGTGAGGAAACTGTAATACCTCGGAGCCACAGGCGGCGGCAAGCGATATTGTCGAAGGTCAATTAATTCGATATTCGGGCGCCAATCGTTTGAGGTGAACGGGAATGCTGAGTAGGGTGGGACTTTTTTTATTTGAGTCGGATTGCTTATCAAGTGCGTGCTTCGACGTGAACAACCGATGTTGGTGCCCACAGTTGCCGCTAGCCGCGTCAGTAAGTTCGCTGGCGGAAAGTTGACCGAAAAATGCTCGATATGTCGAGCAAAAACTGAAAAATCTAGCGATTTCTGGCTGTTGTAACAGCGCAACGGCTGAGTGGCACGATGTCCACTAGCGTTGCTAGCGTCGATTTCACGTTCTTTAATGCCGCTAGCGCGTCCTTGCCGCATATGGGGGTAGACATGGCGTCCTCGGAGGAGATTGAGGCTCGGGCAGCGAAAATAGCGTCGGTGTTGAGACCTCTGGGAAACGGTGAGCTTTCCCGGGAGCAGGCGAAACGCGCGGCGCAATTACTCTAGGCGGCAGACCCCTAAGTGTCGCCAGATCTTTATCTGGAGAGGCTACGATTTGCATCCGCCGACGATGCGCCGTCGACGGTCGAATCGGTGCCTGCCGGAGCTAGCCAAAGACGTTCCGATGAATCGGCTTCAGGTCTTCAGTCTTCACAGGCAGACACCAGTTTCCGGCCTCCAAACGTAACTGGGCCTCTCCTGCGTTGACATTTGGTGTATCGACGGCGTTTGTCGAACTTGCTCCAGCCGCGGTGGTCGACATTTTCGCCGCGTTAAGCGCCGCTTGGTGTGCTATCAAATTTGGATCGTATGGCGTTGCGCAGAGCAACTTGATGCCGCCAAAGTTGAAGCGAAGATATGCGTCAACAAAGAAGACCGGCGGCTCGCTCGACTTTGCGTTGCGCTTGACTTCGTAGACAGGTAAATGGACCGCCCGCATTGCATAGACGAGCTCGGGCTTCAAGACCTGATAAACCTTTCGACTCAGCTCCGTAACTCCTGCCATGTGCAAAGTTGCTGAGCCTACGGGCGCGAAAAACAGCGCAGAACTGACCACAAAGTAACCCACCCCCGCTGCCGCCGCGATGGTATTCACCATGGTCTTGCTCATGGATTGATTGCTCGCGTGAGAATCGAGGTAAATCACTCCAGGCACGAGACCAACGACGCTCATGAGGCAGCAGATTATCAGAACGACAACGGGGGACGAGGTGCTGAAGGGCTGGTACTCGACCACCCAGATTGCCGCTATCAATGAGGACGAACTGGCAAAGGAGCCAAGGATGGGGAATGCGGCGACTGCGAATAGCCTCATCAGAATCTTCCAGCGTCCTTTTGTATCTTCCGGTACAAAGCGCTTTCTCATCATTAGTGCCGCGAGGACGGCGGCGGCCAGCGCCCCCAGGAACGAGCCAACCACAGCAAGATACCCCGCGTTAGCGATATTCCAGCTAACGATAGCGAAGATGAGTGTCCACGCCAGCGCGGGAAGAAGGTTCAGAACAGCAAGGTGCCTCAGCTCAATCTTTTCGGCTGTCTTCGAAGTATCCAGCTGGGCCGCCGCCGGCATAAGCAGAAGGGATGGAAGGCAAAACTGGAGAAAGAGCGCGAACAGCAAAAGCAGGGCGGCTGCGAGCAATGTGACGAGGCCCGGTATCGATCCGACCGAGTCGAGAAACACCTCCCCCCAACCAATTCCCCTAAGGTAAGACCAGAGCATAAGTGCCGGAGGGAAAAACGCTGCCGGTGATATCTTGAGCAGGACCTCAACGACATCCTTTGTTAGCGCGACGAACTCCTTGAATCTGTCCAGCCAGCGTCGAAACATAGTTGGCTCTTCTTTCGCTGCTGCCTTCGGGCTTTGACTAAAATTTACGGTATAAAGGGGCACATCTCGGCCGGTTTCCATGCGCGAAAATCCAATCGTTTAAATTACGGTCTTCGGCAGCTATTCCTCCAAACTTTAATTGGATCTGGGGCGACTCAGATCAACAGTCCACTTCGAACGCAAACGCAATTTGAATTTGATACACCTGTGCATATGGTTACTAGCTGAGTACTATCTCCTACGAATTGCGTTTTGCGTTTGACGTCGTCCGCGTCATTTAGGTGCGGCGGTGGGATGCGGTTGATCATGCCGGCATGACGTTTTTCCTTCAGCCTGTACGAGTCGCCGGAGATCGGCACATCATGTGCGTGATGAAGCGGCCGGTCGAGGAGTGCCGCCGTAAGCGCTGCATCGCCAGCGAAGGTCTGGTCCCATCGGTGGTATTCGGTCGGCATGGCGATTCCGGCGTTAGCGGGCTATTGCCTCGCGGGCGTTTCTTTTCGTTGGTGGTAGTGAGCCGCTGTTTGCAGGCAGCGATATGGGGCGTCGCCCGAGCGCGATTGGCGGCTCGTCAATTCGGGCATGGTGGTAGAGACGGGTAAAGGCGACAGCATGTCGATCGCTGCGGCGCCGGCGCAAGCAAAGGCTCAACTCATGACGAGTCAGTCGCAATAAACCGGCGCTAGGCCAAAATCACTGACTATTCTGACGTGGACAAAGCCGCCGCGTTCGCGATGCAAAAGGCTTCGAATGATGGCGCGTCGACGGGACGGCTGAACAGGTAACCTTGCGCCTCTTCGCAGCCAAGCTCTCGCAGAATGCCCAACTGCTGTGCGTTTTCAACGCCTTCTGCTGTGATAGACAAATCCAGGTTGCGTCCGAGCTGCACGATTGTTTTCACGATCGCAAGCGCGTTCGGATCGACAGCCAGATCACGGGTGAATGACTGATCTACTTTCAGGCGATCGACGCGCAGCGTCTTCAGATAAGCGAGGCTGGAATAGCCGGTGCCGAAGTCGTCAATCGAGATCTTCACGCCCAGACGGCGCAGATCGGCGAGTAGAAGGACGACATGATCTACGTCGTCGAGAACAATGCTTTCGGTCAACTCCAGTTCGATGTAGCCGGCAGGAACCTGCCAGCGCCGAAGTGCGTTTGCCACGCTGCCGAGAAGATTTCCACGCCGTATCTGCAACGCGGACACATTGACGGAAACCGATTGCAACGGCAGACCCCGCTTCAGCCACAAGGCGAGGTGACGGCACGCCTCGTTAATCACCCAGTCGCCGATTTGCACGATGATACCGGTACTTTCCGCAAGGGGAATGAATTCCGCTGGGCCAAGCAAGTGCCGCTCCGGATGCTGCCAGCGCACCAATGCTTCGCCGCCTGTTATCCGGCCGCTTGCGACGTCGATCTTCGGCTGGAAGTGCAACACGAGTTCGCTGTCGCGGATCGCCGTGCGCAGTTGCGAGCGGAGTTCAACGAGTTGCCGTTCTGCTGATTGCATGGTTTCGTCGAACACATGAAAGGTATTCTTTCCGCTGCGCTTTGACTTTTGCAAAGCCGTATCGGCGAAGCGCAGAAGACCTTCCAGTTCGTCTGCGTGTGCCGGGAATAGACTGACGCCCGCGCTTATCGTGACGTCGATTACGACGTCGCCGAGAGTTACAGGCGCGATGAACGAATCAATCAAATTCCTCATGTAGCGATCAAGCAGTGGCAGGTCGCATACTGGGTGCAGCAGCACCACAAACTCGTCGCCGCCGTAGCGATAGACAGTCCCGTTGCCACGAATGCGGCTTCTGAGCTTGCGAGTGACTTCGATCAGCAACCGGTCGCCTTCCTCATGACCGAGATTGTCGTTGATGAACTTGAAGTTATCCAGGTCGAGCAGGAGCACGGCCACAGACGCCCCAGAATTTCGCGCTTTATCGGCAACGAGCGCAAAGTTATGGCGCATCACAACGCGATTGGGTGTGCCCGTCAACGCGTCGTGATGGGCATGGAACTCAAGTTGGCGCTTGGCTGCGTCGTGTTCGGCGCGTGTGCGCAGCGTCTGTACGCCAAATGCAAGGTCTGCAGCCATTTCCTCGAGTAGCAGTTTCTCTTTCGTACCGAATGCGTCGGGGCGTCCCGAGCAGATCATCAGTGCACCGAAAATCGCACCGTTTTGCATCAGGGGCACCGCGATCGAAGAACGCAGTCCGTATTCTTCTGCCAGCGCGCGCCATGGCAGCATGGCTGGATTGCTTCGGTAATCGCGGTTGATTACGGTCGTGCCGCTTCGAATAGCGCTGCCGATAGTGCCCGAGTGTGCCTGGTTTTCTGCCCAGCTGACATCGATCTTGCGACTGAAAGCTTCGCCGTTTTGCGACCACGCAGCAATCGAAACAGACTTTTCGGCGTTGGCTTGTGCAAAACCGACACATGCTACATGATAGCCGCCCACGTCCACGGCTAGCTGACAGATGCGAAAGAGCAGAGAGCGTTCGTCCGTCGCGTGCATCATCGCGTGATTACACTTGCCGATCAGCGTTAGCGCCCGGTTGAGTGTTTCCTGCGCCACCTTCGCGGCGTGCTGCTCTGTGATATCGCGGGCTACGCCGAGCACTCCTATTATCTTGCCCTGAGCATCACGCATCAGAGTTTTCTTTGTTTCGAAGAGCCGCGGTCCGGTTTCGCCCGCGAAAGTGAGCCATTCCTGATTGACCCGCGCCTCGTCCGCCTGCATGGCGGCAAGGTCCATCGCGCGGAAGTGTTCGGCGAGTTCACGATCGACGAAATCGAAATCCGTCTTGCCGATGATCTGCTCGCGCGCCACGCCGAAGAATCGCTCGACCGCCGAATTGATTTTCAGGAATGCTCCCGACACATCTTTCACCCACACCATGTCGGGCATGCTCTCGACGAACGCATCTAGATACCAGTCGTCGGGTAGTGCAGGGAACAACGATGACGCGGACATGGTGCGGGCGCTCATGACGAGCCCTCAGGTCGGCAGCGGCGACATTGTTGGCGAGCGCCGCTGACTTTTCGCGCGCGCCGGCACGGCCCGGTCATCTGCGTCGTCGAGCTTGAAGATATCGACCGCTTTGAGAAGCGCATCGGCCTGTTCCTGTAAGGAACTCGCGGTGGCGCCCGACTGTTCGGCGAGCGCGACGTTCTGCTGCGTGGCCTGTTCGAGGTGAACGATCATGTCGCGCACTTCGCTGATCTGCCGCGTCTGCGCATGGCAAGCTTCGTTGATGTCGCTCATGATGGTCGTGACGTTCACCGAAGATGAAACTACCTCGGACATGGTGTCGCCCGCTGCATGCACCTGCTGCGAGCCTTCCTTAACGCGGTTCTCGCTCTCCTCGATAAGCGTCTTCACCTCTTTCGCCGCGTCGGCGCTACGCTGCGCTAGCATGCGAACTTCGCTCGCGACCACCGCAAAGCCCCGCCCATTGTTGCCTGCGCGTGCGGCTTCGACTGCAGCGTTCAGCGCGAGAATGTTGGTCTGAAACGCAATCGAATCGATCACCGCCAAAATTTCGCCGATCCGGTTCGAAGAAGCGCTGATTCCCCGCATTGCATCGACCAGCCGGTCTACGGCTGCTCCGCCGTCGCTCGCGGTAGTCGAGGCCTCTTTTGCAAGCTTGTCTGCTTGCGTGGCGTTGCTCGCGTTCGCTGCGACGCTCATGTCGAATTCGCTGAGTGCACTGGTTGCCTCCTCCAGCGCGCTTGCCTGCCGGCCGGTGCGCGCGCCGAGGTCGTCATTGCCCTGGGCAATCTCGCGCGTAGCGACGCTCACGCCCTGTGCCGCCTGACGCACCTCCGCGACGATGGCTGCCAGTGTGTCGCGCATCCGGGCGACGGTTGCCATGACGCTCGACGTGTCGCGCTCGCGTAGCACCACTTCCCGCGACAGGTTGCCCACCCGGATCGCGTCCGCGAACGCGATGACCTCGCGCGGATCCGCACCGATCGACCGGCCGATGTTGCGCACCACGAGCCACGCCACGATGCCGCTAAACCCGCATGCAACCAGCGTTAGCCACCCAAGAAAGAGGCGGAACTCCTTGCTGGTCTGGCGCGCCTCCGCTCCCTCCTGCTCGCTGCGAGCCTGTTCAAGGTCGATTAGCTGGTTAATCGATGCGAGCCATTCGACGAATGCGGGCCGTGCATCGTCAAGCAGAATGCGGCGGGCCCCCTCGGTATCGCCGGTGCGTTGACGCGCGATGACATTCTCGATGAGTGGCAGCGTGCGGTCGCGCGCCGAATTGATGCGGCTGAGAATTTGCCGTTCCGCAGGCAGGATATCGCGGTTGTCGGCGAAAAGCTTGCCAAGCGGCTCGTCCGAACGGTCGTAATCGCTCGCGAGTTGACTGATGTGCTCGACTACGGCCGGTAATTCCTTGCTCTCGACGAGCACCACATCTCGCAGCGCAATGGAGCGGTCATGCACGCTTCCGCGAAAATTGATTGCGTAACGTTCTTTCACTCCGTTTACGTCGATGATGTCGTCGAGCCGCATTCGAATGCTCTGAACCTGGAAGATGGCGACAACGGCAAGTGCGATCAGTGCCGCGAGAATCGCGCCGAAGCCCATGACAAGTTGCAACCGTATGGTTGCACGCCGAAAGAAACCCATAGATGCCCGTATGCCTTTGTTGTGGTCGTTGAGCCGGTCGCGATCGCGTAGATCGGAGCGTAGCAACTTGTGTAAACACTCTGTCTCCGGGTTTATTCCACGCAGTGTTCATTTTCGGAGAAGGTCACTCATAGTGTCCGGCGGAACCGCCCGTGACGTCGGAATTTCCGCCCATTCGAATGCAGAAAACAACGTCGCTTAACTTGATTGCCGGGCTATCACCAGCTCAGCGAGCGATGCGTTGTGGTAGCAGTTACATGTCGTCTGAGCGCGCGATCGACAGCGACTGCGCAGTCGAGCAGACGATGCAAGCGACGAGCGGGCATCGCACCGATGCGGCGGTGACACTGGTATGACGTTCGCCGTCCGCTCCGGACCTGACAGCTCCCGAATATCCTCACCTTTCTAATCAGGTGGGGCAGCAGGACTCTCCCGTGCCCCTGCAAAAGGCCGCATCGTGCTGCCGTGCACGTCTAACTTCATCACCTGCAGATAGATGAAGTCGTGGCGATTAAAGTGTGACGCAGATTGTCGCCCACAGTTGTCAGCTAGTCGCGCGCGCCAGCGGATGGGTCGCATGTGTATGCCGCATCCAGTGTGAACTGGTCCGCCGCAACTTCTTCACAAGCGCTGGATGCTCGGCTTCAATCAGCCCTGCCGCCTGATTGCGAAACCTTCGCATCACGTGCCACAACCGGGCAGGCGTGATACCGGCCGTGTTGTCTGCTTTGTCGCCCAGCCTGGCCAGTAGCGAAACCTTCAGCTGCCAGCGGCGGCATTACAGGCACGCTACGTTGCAGTATCGACTGTTCGAGCGCGTGCCACGCGAGGGGCGGCAGCGCAACTCTGCCCGACCGGCTGCCGTTGCCAATCAGCCAGAGCCGGTGATCTCCATGGCGTCAGTCAGCACGTCACCCAGCGTTGCGCTGGACAGTTCGCCCGCGCGCAGGCCTGTTGCGTACGCGACAAATTGCACCGTCGTTCGAGGGAACAATTTTGCTTCGCAAAATTTTTTTGTAAATTTGTTCCTGAAGGTCCGAACCGCCCCTGCGGACGGGCCCCTTGCGGGAATGAGTTGAATTTATGCAGACCAACGTTTGCGGACATCATCGGTACAGGCCATAACGTCCTACGCATTCGCACCGAACGCAGCCGGATGCCGTCTGGGTTGCACGCCGATGGACAGATGGAGTAGGGTGGCGGCATCGCAAACTAAGAAAAGGAGGAAACATGAACAAGCAGGAACTGGTGGACGCCGTCGCCGCCGCGACGGGACAGAGCAAGGCGGCCGCGTCGGAGACGATCGACGCCTTCATCGGAACGGTGACGAAGGCGGTCACGAAAGGGGACTCCGTTCAGCTGGTCGGCTTTGGCTCGTTTTCGACCGGGGCACGCGCCGCGCGCGTGGGACGTAACCCTTCTACCGCCGCCGAGATCCAGATCCCCGCGGCAAAGACCGTCAAGTTCACCGCGGGCAAAGCATTCAAGGCTGCGGTGAACGGCGCCTGAACTGCAGGTATGACTTCCCAGATCACGTGCTGCTGACATTTCCAGAGCAGCAGCTGCAAGGTCGCCAGTGTCTTGACCGGGCGACCTTGCACATCGTTTCCACCGGTGGCGGTGAACGGCTAGCTCCGAGTGTGACTTATCGCAGCGATAATGGGCCAGGGTGGCCTTTCTGAAGTTTGGGAGGCTACACCCGGTTGATCCAGCTTGTAGCGCAACTATGTGGTTGCAGGTACCGAAAGGGGGGCCCATGAAAGTCATTCGCAGCAAGCGTCTTAAAAACGTCTTGAAAGACCCCAAGGCCGCCGAGCAACTGCGTGCTTTTTGGCGTCGGCCTCGCTCGCTAAGCCCAGCGACGTGGAAATCACCGTTCAAGATTCAAAGGGTAACGCCGTGCGCTATCAGCCCAGACTCGTCCGCGTGGCCGGGTCAGGAGCTCCCACGCAGCGAAGTTCGCACCTTTGATCACGCCACGTTCAGCGCCCGAACGACCTTGCGCTCATGGCAGCTCGATCGCACGTGACATCCTGTCGCCGGCATTGC
>Ga0209796_10000388_pt1 | contig 31439 bp, 39 predicted proteins | sample AgamicOrSfrz_FD_187167 | JGI IMG/M metagenome (GOLD analysis project Ga0209796, IMG submission 187167) | Agave microbial communities from Guanajuato, Mexico - Or.Sf.rz (SPAdes) (version 2) | ecosystem: Host-associated > Plants > Phyllosphere > Phylloplane/Leaf | place: Guanajuato, Mexico...
TCAGCTCGTATCAAAGAGCGTCTTAACTAAGGTATCGCTAACGCGACATCTAAAAGTTAATAGCAAACAAGGGGTTGGCGTGATGCCAGCCCCTTTTTTAGCTCTGCCGCCTACATTTTGCCTACGCATTCATAAAATTATTCAGGTTAAGGTTACAGAGAAGAAGTTTCTAGACGATGTTTCATACTACTCAGAGGCTCTAAGATGAATAAAAAGAAAATTTTCATAGCATCTTCAAGTGAAAGCTTAGATATAGCTAATGCTGTAAACATAAACCTCGATCGAGAATATGAAATAACGCCTTGGTCAAACGGAGCATTTAGTTTATCTTCAACGACTATTCAGGACCTTGTAAGGATGTCTTCTTCTGTAGATTTTGCCATTTTCATCTTTGCTCCTGATGATGTTTCCATTATAAGAAACCGAGAAGAACACACTGTCCGAGATAATGTTATATTCGAACTTGGGCTTTTTATCGGTGCCATTGGCGTTGAAAGATGCTTTATTGTTAAGCCTCGGAATGTTGAATTTAAGTTACCAAGCGATTTGCTAGGAATTACATTAGCAGACTATGAATCGTTTCGCTCAGATGGCAACCTGCAAGCAGCTCTAGGTGCTCCATGTTCTTTAATGCGTAACGCAATGCAATCTTTAGGCGGTCTCAATCGGCGTAGCGTTTTGCATGGTGAAAAATTAAAAGTAAATCCTGCAAAATTCGAAATCAATGAAAAAGCCATTAAGGTTTTAGGATGCTGCCTTTCAAGCATGACTTCCACTCCCGAGGGTTTAGGCCTACAAAAAATCGCATATGATACAAAATTAGATTCAAAATCTGTAAGTCTGCAATTAATAAAGCTAGAAAAAATGTCTTTAGTTGAAAAAGAAATAGTTACATCTAATTATAACGGAGAGGATTATTATTCTTACTCTATTACAGAAGAAGGTGTAAATATCTTGCTGGATAATGAGGAGCTTTATGATAATGGACTTTCAGAAGACTTTTAAGGCTTTTTGACGGAAATGATAAAACCCGCCGAAGCGGGTTATAACCAGAGGTTGCCTTGCGAGGCTTTGGCTGTTGCTCGTGAAGGGTGGGGCGGGGCGGGGTTCACTCTGCCCGGACACATAATGATGTCCGTCACCGTCTCAAGAGATTTGAAGGTGCAGCCGCAGTTAATATTCTGGCACTGGTTGTATCTTTCCTTTGTGTTTTCGGAAAGCTGGACGCTGCTACGGGTATGAGCGGCGTGTAAGCACTTCGGGCAGTTCATCATTTTGGATTCGTCCTGTAGCGTTTTTTTGCGAATGTTAACCTTAAATAATCCATATGGGTAATTTATTTTGCTATTGCATGCTTGAATCGTCGATTTTCACTTCTAAATCTAGGCTCGTCGTATAGCCACTGTCCGCGCTGAGGCTGTGCGTAAGCGTCGTTACAATCCATTCGCCCGCGTCTATCTGCTGCTTGAAGCCGCTTACCTTTACCGGCATTTCGGTGTAGAGATCTGCCCGGCCGCGAGCCAGCTGTATAGAAAACGACGCAACCCCGCGCTGCAGGCGCTCCCAACGTATTTTGGCCGCGCGCTCTGCATTGGCCCGGTTTGCATAGGTACGGCTCAGCACCAGGACGTTTTCATCCGTTCCGATCAGGTAATCGCCCTGTTTGGCTTCTGGCTCTTTTTTCTTTGTCGTCTTTTTCCGCCTGCGCTTTACTTTCGCCACCGGTTTTTTTGTCGGTTCGCGGGTATGCAGCCAGCTGGCAATTACTCCCGTGTAGGCGTCGCGGTCAGCCATGGTAAAGCGGTGGCTGTCGCCGTCCTTGCGTTGAATGGTGATCACCGGCAACGCCTTACCGCTGGCCGTTTTTCCCTGCCCCTGACGTATGAACAGCAGATTGCCGTTTTTGATAGAGGCTATCGCGCCTGACTGTTTCGCCAGGCGCATCAGAAAGCTGGCGTCTGACTCGTTGGTCTGGTCAAGGTGATCTACGGCCATCTTCGCCACATCATCACCCAGGGCGATCTTCAGTTTGTGGCGGCCTGCGATGTCTTTCACGATGTCGCCCACGGTAGTCTGGTGCCAAGATTTTTCACGCTTAGTATTGAGCGTCTGCCTGAAGTCGGCGCTGCGGGCGCGCAGGGTCAGCCGGTCAGGCGTGCCGGAATGCTCAATCTCATCCACGATAAAGGTGCCTTTCGGAAAAAGCGCCTCACCCTGCCAGCCGAGCGCGAGCGACAGAGATACGCCCCGGCGAGGCAGCAGCAGCTGGCAGTCTGCGTCGTCCAGCTCGATGTCCAGCTGGTCAGCCTCAAACCCCCGGTTATCTGTGAGCGTCAGGCTCATAAGCCGCTTCTCAATCTTCTGCGTGATGTCCGCGCCCTCAAGCGTCAGCCTGAAAGAAGGGGAATTTGCCTGCCCGTTTATCCATTTCGTGGCGCTCATGAAAGCAGCCCTCCCATCATGCTGGTAACTTTACCCGCGGCGTCCGTCGCCGCGCCCTTCATGGCTGAGAGCTGATCGCTCAGACTGCCGAACATTTCGCCCAGCGTTTCGTCGGTGCGCTTCAGGGTGAGCGTGAACTCAATGCGCCGGCAGACGCCACTGCTGAAAAACTCCGCTTTGGTCTGGCTCAGGCTCTCGATCACAAACATGCCGTAAATGGTGCCGCTTCCCTCTATCAGCGGCCACGCGCGGCCCAGCTCTGCTATCTGTTCCAGCGCCAGCAGTGACAGCCTGCCGCCGGTAATCTCCGGCAGCAGAATGCCCGAAAGCGTCAGCGTTTCATTATCCGGCCCCAAAAACTGGAGGGACGAGCGCACGCCGACGCGGCTGTTTGACGGAAACCGCCAGCTGCGCTGGATCTGCAGCTCCTGATAAGGGACCGTCTGCAGCATGAAAACGAACATCCCCAGCGTCATCATCATTATTCAAATCCTTCTCTGTCGTGGTAGCTGCTGCGGGCGCGGGCCTTCGCCTGTCGCTCTTTTGCCTCAAGTCTGCGCATAACCTCGTCCGCCACGTCCTGCGCGCTTTGCCCTGGCTGCTGCATAATTGTGATAGAGGCATTAACGGTCACGGGCGACATACTGGCCGCCGGTTGCGGTCGTGTCGCTTCCTGCCGGTATGTCTGCGCGGGCTGGCTCATCGGATGTAGTGGACGCGCAGCTGCTGGCGTTGCGGTCATACCCATCGCTAGCGCGGCAGAGGCGGCCAGCGCGGCAGTGCGGCGGCGGCTGGTTATGTTGGCCGGGCCGTTCACAATTTCAGGCCCGTTTTCCCCGACGATGCCGAACTGCCCGGACGGAATATGCCCGCCGGTGTCGTACATTCTCGGAAAAGCCGGAAAGCCGCCCGGCGGCAGCGACACTTTTCCGTCTGCCGTTACCTGCGCCGGGCGTGGTCGTGCTGCCTGCGCCGGTGCGCCTGGCTTGTCATTGCCGGGCTTTAGAAAGTCCGGCAGGTAATCAGTCAGCGAGGACAGTTTGCTTTTTAGCGCATCCCATTTCTGGCTGATGCCTGCCAGTAGGCCATCAATCATCTGCGAGCCAGCTTCCTGAAAGCGCGCGGGCAGCGCCTTCACGTCAGCCACGATTTCATCCCATTTGGTGCTGATGTAGGTGCGGATCGCCGTCCATACATTGCTGACTTTGGTGCTGATGCCATCCCACAGAGCTGCAAATTTCGGCCTCAGCGTATCCCAGTTCTGCCAGATGTAAATTGCCCCCATAGCAATCAGCCCAATCACTGCGAGTATTGACAGAAGGGGGTTTGCATACATCAGCCGCCCCAGCCACAGCACGCTGTTACCGACCAAGCCAATTGCCTTGCGCATAAGCCCAAAAGAAGTAAATGCCTGAAGACCAACTCTGTTCATAACCATACGCATTATCAGCATTGGTCCTAAGATGGCCGCCAGCGCAAGCAATATGCTCCCTATAGCTACTGTCGCTATGGCAAAACCAGCCGCCATCTTGAACAAGGCCGCCGTCAGTTGTGGGTGTTGTTTCACAAAGCTGCCAAGCGCGCTGGCGAGATTGCCCAGCCAGTCGGCAAGTTGTTTAAGCACTGGCGCGACCGTCTCACCAATTGCAGCCATTGCATTAGTAAACGAGCCGCTCGCCGCATCCCAGCGGTTTGACAGCGTCTTTAACGAGGCGTCAACACGCTCGCGCAGGGACGCCTGGTTGTCGAGCTTCGCAGCGGTTTCCCGATAGCCCTCAATCCCCTTGCTGATCATGATGTTCAGCGCCTGCAGGGTTTCAGCATCATCACCAAACAGCGTATTTAAAACGGACTGCCGCTTGCTGTCGCTGGTGATTTTTTTCAGCTTCGCCAGCTGCGCATACAAATTTTCCAGCCCGGCAAACTGCCCCTTTTTGTTCTGGAAGTTCAGCTTTATCCCTGTACCAGCCAATACATCATTCGCGTCACCAATTTTTTTATTATTGAGCGTTGCCTGAAAAATCTTGCGGTAGGCGTTGCCCGCCGACTCGCCGGGCATGCTGGCCTGATCGGCCATAACCAGCAGTGGCGCAAAGGTTTTCGCAGCAGTGAGTCCTTTCTGGTGAATGATGTCCATGGCGCTGCCGATTTTGGAGAATCCCTGCAGCATGTTTCCCGAATCCACGCCCGCGTAAAATCCCTTCTGAATGATGTCGGTGAGCGCCATCATGTCCTTTTCGCTGGTCTGCGTGGCGTCCTGCAGCTTCGCCGCAAACTCCGCCGCGTCGGTCGGGGCCATCTGCAGCTGTACGCCGAGATAGGCCGTAGCCTCACCCAGCCCGCCCAGGATAGCCTGCGCGCTCATGCCCTGGCGGCGAAGCATGGTCATCATGTTCTGAAAGTCCGCCGTGGTGCCGGGCAGCTTGTCGCCCAGGCTCACTGCCAGCCTGTTGATTTTTTCATACTCCCGCAGCACCTTAGCGCCCGGTCCCATCATGGAGGCGGCCAGCTGGGTCGCGGCGTTCTCCGAATCCGCATAGGCGCGCACCGGGGCCATTAGGGTCGCGCCGGTAGCAACGCCGGTTGCCACCATGCCCGCGCCGTTACCGGCCAGCTTATTACGCGTCTCGGTCAGCTTTTCATGCCGTGCCTGGATGTCGCGTATCTTCTGCTGGCGCTCGCCGAGCTTGCGCAGCTCTGCCTGCTGGCGCTCAATGGCCCCGGTTGCCGCCTGCGCGTCCGTTTTTAGCCGGCGCTGCGCCTCGCTCAGCTGCTTTGTGTCAATACCCGCCGCGTTCAGCGCCTCACGCTGGCGCTGCACCGACAGGCGCAGGCCGTTGTAGGTCTGCTGCAGCTGGCTGGCGCGGTTCTTTGCCTGCTCAAGCAGCCTAGCCTGCTGCGCAGTGGGCCTGTTCGTTTCGGTAAACTGCACGGCAAGGCGCGCCGCTTCCTCGCGGGCGGCCTTCAGGTTGTTGGCGGTAACGGCAAGCTGTGAGCGGGTTTTGCGGAAACCGTCAATGCGGCCCGCCTGCTCGTTCAGGGATTTCAGGCCGTCTTTGCTGGCCTTCAGCGCAGCCGACAGCTCCTTAGAGCCGTCGCGCGCGCTGCGAAAGGGGCGCGTGATTTTATCAACCGCGCTTAATACCACCTGCAGCCGCAGGTTTGTGTCACTCATCGTCACCGGCTCCGCTACGCTGCATCGCTTTATGCCGCCACTCAAGCACGTCCGTCAGAGACTCCGCGTACATCACCGGCGGCGGCCAGTGAAAAACGGTAGCGATGTCCGCTACCAGATCTTCTACCGTCAGGCTGTCGGGAAAGCTGACAGCGCCGACTTCGGCAACAAAAAAGTGATCACCTCGACCGACAGGGACAGCAGATCGGCGGGGTCCATTTCGTTAATTTCCTGCACGGTCAGTGCCGGGTTCGTGACGCGCGGCAGCACGGCCATCATCGCATTCACGTCCATGTCCATCAGCGCCTGCAGGCGGATGCCGCGCAGCGCCCCGGCCTGCGGCTTGCGCACGGTCACGCTGGTAACTTCGGTTTTGCCGCGCAGAATGGGGGTGTCCAGCTCAACAGCTTTTTCGGTAGTTTTGTCGGTCATGATTATTTTCCGTTTATACGTTTCAGAGCGGCAGGGCTGCCCCTGCCGGGCTTATCAGAGGCTCAGAGGCCGAGCGCGTTACGGTGCGCTTCCATCAGGTCGGTGCCGTCCACAATGTGGATCATGTTTACGAGGTCAATCTCGTAAACCACTTCCCCGTTAATGGTCAGTTTGGCGTAGCTGTTTGTCGCGGACACCTTGGTGGTGCTTGAATCGCCGGTCTTCCACTCGCCGGAATCCAGCTCTTTGTAGCGGCCGCGCGTGACCAGCTCGACCGCCTGAATTTCGCCAGTGTCATCGCGCTGGATAGATCCGGTAAAGCGAAGCTGCACGCCGTCCACGGTGGCGGTGCCCAGCTGCTTGAACAGCAGCGCCTCAGTGCCGCCTACAGTGAACTCCGTATCCAGCGCGCCGTCGTCCAGGCCCATGTCGATGTCTACTGCACCGGCCATGCCGCCGCCGCGGTACTTCTCAAACTTGCGGGTGACTTTTGGCAGGGTGATGGACTCAACCAGCCCCTGCCAGTTGTTGCCTGCGTTAAACACGTTCAGGTGCTTTAGCTTGCGGGGTAATGCCATGTTTCAGTCTCCTTATGCGCTCACGCGGCTGCTGAAATCGACCAGGTACTGGTCGGTGATGCGCTGGCGCAGCAGCAAGTTTTCCAGCGGTGGCACCGGCGTGTAGTCGTAGTCAATGATCAGCTTGCCCGCCTTCAGCGTGTCCTTGTCGTTCACGCTTTCATCCAGCCAGCAGTCCGCCCCGATGAGGTAGCCCTGATTCACCAGGCTGCGCAGCTTCGCTCGGATGCTCTCGATGATGTCGCGGGCCAGCGACGGGTTCAGCGGGCCGTCAACGGACCACATCTGCGCCTCGGCCATGGTGTCCATCAGCACCTGCGCGGTGCGGGTGTAACACTCAAACGGAAACAGCGCGTCGTCGCTCAGGCAGCGGGAACCCCAGAAGCGGAAGCCGTCTTTGCGGATCAGCGTGGTGACGTCGTTCTGGTTCAGCAGGCCCGCGTCCGTCGCCGGATCCTGCAGGTCCCAGAAGACGTCTTTGGAAATGCCGGTGACGCCGTTCACCCCGACGTTTGACAGGGACTTGTGCCAGCCGGTCTGCTCGTCGATTTTGGCGCGCAGGCCGAGCGCGCGGGCGGTGGCGTAGGCCGTCGCATCCGCTTTCAGCACGGTGTCAAAGTTGATGAAGTCAGGCCAGATAAGCATCCCTTCGCGCTGGCTGAAGTTGGCGCGGTAGGCGATGGCCTCCTCTGCGCTTTTGCAGCCGTAGGCCGACAGGTAGGCAAAGCCGCGCAGGCTCTGCGCCACGCTCAGCAGCTCGGTCGCAACGGCCTGCGTGTCATGTCCCGGCACGCCGAGAATGCGCGGCTTGACGCCACAAACGGCCTGCGCGGCCAGCAGCGCCTTCATGCCGGTGCGCTGGCCGTCGGTTACGCCGCCGATGATGTTAGCGGTGGTTTCCGCCTCGGTTTCGCCCTGCGGCACGCGCACAACGACGGTAACAGGTTTGGACTGGTCGGCGATGGCGTCCAGCGAGCGGGCCAGCGTGCCGGATTCGCCCGCCTTGCCGCTGGCAGTGAGCACGTCGGTCAGCAGCACCGGGCGGTTGAGCGGAAAGGTTGCCGCGTCGGCATCGTCGCCGGTGCAGACCAGGCCGACGATTGCCGTGCTGACGGTGGTGATAGTTCGGGTGCCCTCGTTGATTTCCTCAACGCGCACGCCGTGGTGATAATCCTGAGCCATGTGGCGGTTCTCCTGTAAAGGGGTTCCGCTATGGTGAAAGGTGGCGGGCGCGGGCGCACCCTGCGGGCATTGTGTGGAAAATCACACAAGGAACAGCGAAAAAAAAGCGCCCCGGCGGGCGCTCATCCTGTCACATCGGGGGCTGCGGCCACTCTTCCGGCGACTGCGCTTCCGCATCCGCACGGCTCAGCAGGACGCGGTATTTCTTCCACGCCGTCAGCTGCGCCTTTTCCTCATCCGTTGCCATATCCAGATCAACCGCATCCTGCAGCATCTGCACTTTTTGCGTTGCCTCGCGCAGACGGGCGGCAAGGATGGCCTGCTTCGCCTGCGTGCTGAGTTCAGACACCATAGGCGGCCCTTTTACCACCTCGCCGCCGATAAGCTGGCAGTCCTGCCCGACCGATTCAAACTGCGCCTGGGTCAGCTCGGCCAGCTCCATGGCGGAATAGTTCTCTGCGTCCGCCTGGCTGAAGGCAATCATCATCCCGACGATGTAGTGATCGGCATTCACCGACACAAAGTAACGCTTCTCAAACGGCAGAATCTGATCCGCCTCGCTCTGCTCAGCTGCTAAATTTTCCTGTTCACTCATGCTCATCACCAGATTGCCAGAAGGTTAACGTTAAGGGCCGAATCGTTGTTGTTATAGATACCGGCGTTGCCCGCGCCGACGCCGGTTGACCATACCGCCGGATCGCCGTTGATGCCGGTTATGAATATGGCCGGCGGGGCCGTAAAGCCTGCCGGGTATGTCCAGATGACGTTGGTTTTTGCCGGAATACTCAGGTTCTGACGGCACCACTGTGCGCCGTTCGGCAGCTTAATCCAGGCACCGTTTCCGTTAGTGCCCGCCTGAAACTGCCCGTAGGCGACGGCGCTGTTGGCACCCGTACCGCCCGCTACGGCAAAGCCCTGATTTGCATCCCCGCCTTTATAGGCATAGTTTCCCAGCACGAAGTTCAGGCGCGCATTGCTGACAGCGGCGTTTGTTTCACCGTTATTGCGAACGTAAAAATCCGTCTGGTCATTGCCGTTCAGGTTCGCCTTTTTACTCAGCCCGTCATTCAGCAGCGAAACCGGCACGGCGGCGTTGCTATCCGTCGGCGCACTCAGCACCAGAAACTTTTGCGTCGCAGAACCGCCCAGCAGGGCGCGCAGTGCCAGCGCGGTGTTCATCTGCCCGCGATTGACAGCATGGCCGTCAAGCGTGGCGTCTTTGACGGAAAACTGCTGATTGACGTTGCCCGCAAGCAGCGCGCGTGCGGCCAGCTGATTCGTCATTGTGGTAGCAAAGTTCGGGTCGTTGCCCAGCGCGGCGGCCAGCTCGTTCAGCGTGTCCAGCGCCTCCGGGGAGGACGCGACCAGCTGCGCGATGGCCGCCTGTACAAAGGCGGTCGTGGCAAGCAGCGTTGAGTTGTTACCCGTCTCTGGCGTCGGGGCTTTGGGCGTGCCGGTAAACAGCGGGCTGTCTTTGGGCGCATACTGCTTGTGCGGGTCCGCCGCTGCAATATGCTTTGCCATCAGGTCGTCCGCGTACTGCCTGACCTCGATCACGGCCTGACTCACCTTGCTGTCAACATACTGCCGCGTTGCCAGCACTACGGCCGGATCAATCTTCAGGGTGATAGCGTCCGTGCTGTTCACGATGATGAGCATGCGCACGGTCTGCGTGCGGCCGCTGCCTTCCTGCAGGGCGGGCTTGTAGGTTTCCGGCGTGTTACAGACCGCAATCAGCGTCCCCTCCGCATCAAACAGGCCCATTTCCCTGATCCAGAATCCGCCTTCCGTTTCGGGGATCACCTGCTCGGCAATCACCTGGCTGGCGTTGGTGGCATCGATACTCAGCGTGTTGATGGCCGCCCGGCGCACCTCGTTTACCAGCTTTGTCTGGCTGGCGTTCGGCGTGGGCAGCGTGCCGCCGCCGTCGCCCACGGCCATCTGCGTGATATTCAGTTTTGTGCCGAGCGCGGCGGCATTGGCAATTTTCGCCGCGCCGAGGTTGGTCACGATTGCGTAAAATTTTTGTGTCATTGTCCGACTTCCATCAGGTCGATAACGTGAACCGCCGCGCCCGCATACGTCGGGCCGCTGACGGAAAGAATTTCCGGTGTGTACGGGTAAATCGAGAGATCGTCACCGTCATAGCTCGCGGCGGCTATGCGCGTTTCGCCGCTCACCTGCAGGTTGATGGACATGCCCAGCAGGTGACGGCTGCACGGCTTGGCGTCACTGATGAGCCGCTCCAGCTCCTGATAGGTTTCTTCCGTAATGCCCTGGTCCTGCACGCCAATGTCCAGGCGAAACGTGCCGGGCGCTTCCCCGGTTTTCCACCATTCAATAACGCGGATCAGGAACCCGAACGGCTCTACCACGCGCCGGATAGCGCTGATGGTTCCCTTATGTTGATGGATATAGAACGCATCGAGCACCACCTGCCGCTTGACGCTTTCCGCCCAGCCTTCGTCCCATCGGTCCACCGAAAACGCCCAGGCGAGATACGGCAGAAAGCTGACCGGACAGGTTGCCGGGTTCCACAGGTCGCGCAGCGGCACGTTCAGGCCGGTAATGCCGCTGCAGGCTTCCGCCAGGCGGCGCTCCAGCGCGGACGAGCCGGACGGCATCAGGCTGCTGTTGCTCATGTCAGCACCTCGTCAGCCGCCACCGAAATGTCCGTGCCGGTGCAGTTACCCGCCGCCGTGCGGTCCAGGATGATGTCCTCCGCCGGTTCGAGCATCTCCACCCAGTCCACGCCGGGCACGCGCAGCACCGCCCCGTAGGACTCGCGGCGCACGCTGCGGCCCAGCTTTTTCTGCTCGGTGAGGTAAGCGGCCAGCTGCGCGTTTGCCGCCTCCAGGCAGGGACCGGCCGCCACGCCATCAAACAGGTGCAACTTTGCCTTCACGCTGTAGTCATGAATGGCCGCGCCCTGCACGGTTACGCGGTCCGCTACGGGCCGCACGCTTTCGGCGTTCAGCGCGGTGTTCACTGTAGCCAGCAAATCCGCCGCCGCTTCTCCGTTGCCTTCGCGGCTCAGGACGGTGATCAGCACGCTGGCCGGTGACGGGCTGGTTGCCGACACGTCCTGGACGCGGCCGTCCGCGCTCTTTGCGTGAAACTCATAGGCCGCCGTCGGTCCGGCCACGCTCAGCCCCTCAAACGCCTCCGGCACGCGCACGCGCAGGGCATCGTCGGTTTCCATCACGGCATCGACCGGCGGCACCGCGTCAGGGTCAGCCGGGGTCACGGTCAGGCGCTGGACGTTATAGCTTGCGGCCAGCTGGTCCAGATCGCTGCCGAGCGCGTACGCCACCATGACCGCCTGTGCCGCCTCGTTGATGCGCTGGCGCAGCAGGATTTCCCGGTAGGTATTTTCCTGCAGCGTCTTCACCATCGGATCGGACTCCAGCGCCAGCACCCGACGCACCGCCGCCTGCTCCTCTGCCGGGTAGAGCGCGATCAGCGCCTCTTTGCGCTCGGCCAGCAGGGTTTCAAAGTCCGGCACCTCAATCACTTCAGGCGCGGGCAGCTGGGAAAGGTCAATTACTGCCACTGTTCACCCCCGTTGAAACAGACATGGCAACCGGCGAGCCGTCATCCCGCTGGCCGGTCAGTTCAACCACCATTGAGCCGTCAAAGGCGCTGGTAATGTTGACGGTATTCAGCCTGATGCGCGGCTCCCAGCGGCTTAGCGCGGTATACACCGCCGCCATCACCTGCAGGCGGATCACGTCGTTCTGCGGCTGGTCAATCAGCACCGACAGCAGCGAGCCGTAATCCCGGCGCTGCAGGCGGCTGCCTTCCGGCGTCATCAGGATGTCCCGCACGCTCTGGCGGATATGGTCGATGTCGGTGATCGCCTCGCCGGTGTCGCGGTTCATGCCGAGATACATCATTGCGGACCTCCTGACATATCGCTGCCGGACTTCACGCCGCCGTGCTGATGGGTATGCACCACGACGCCGTTTGAACTCATGCCGCCGCCGCCCTGCGTCACCGCACCGTTCATCACGGTTTCGCTGTTGATCCGGGTCTGGTCAGCATCCACGCCAAACTGCTCAGTGATGAGCTGGATCCCGTCGGCCGCCTCTATGCGCACGCTTTTGATGTTCTTTATCAGCAGCTGGCCGGTTTCAGGCTCGTACTGAAACCAGCCGCCGTCCTTAAACTCGGTCGTCGCGCCGTTTTCTGAGTAGTCCGGCGGCGGAAAGGCGTCGGAATAGATAGCGGGCAGCGCAAAGGCGGTTTCGAGATTGCCGCCCAGGCTTAGCAGCACAACCTGCTCGCCGACGGTGGGTTTCCACCATGTGCGGGTGCTGCCGGCGCGCGTGGTGAGCCAGTTAATCCAGTTGGTTTCGATGTCGCCCGTTTTCACCCGGCACAGCCAGTTCACCGGATCCACCTCGGACACGGTGCCGGTGCGGATCAGGTTGGTGATAAGGCGCATGATTTCGGTCAGTTTTTCGTTCATGCATGAAAGATGCCTTCAAAATTGAAAGCATTCATTGACATGGTATTGTGTGAAGCATTACACAAATTCACTATAAGGCAGGTCTGCTATGTCTTTTTATAAATACGTCAGCATCGAAACACTTGAGAAAATCCTAGCTGGCAGTATTCGCCTTACACAGCCAGGCGCTTTTAACGATCCTTTTGAGCTTGCTGTTGAAGTATATAATCCTCACTTAGGGATGAAGGGTAATATTGAGTTGCGTTTTGATGTTCTTTCTCCAGCCAGAGATATAAAGCAATATTTATTGCCCTCAGAATTTACTGACGACAACTGCAACGATATTTACGCAAGAGAGTTAAGAAGGAAAATAGATAGCGCGGTAGGTATGTTGTGCTTAACTAAAAATGAAAGCTCTCATTTGATGTGGGCGCACTATGCATGTGAGTATTCAGGCGCTGTGATTGAGTTTGACGAGACACACGATTTTTTTCAAGGCGCATTTCAAATTGAATATATTGAAAACAGACCTAAGTTCCACATGGATTACTTCCTTAGCGGTGAGCCTCTACCAATTTCAGAAATATGCTTGAAGTCACAAGAGTGGCGCTATGAAAAGGAATGGCGTTTAGCCCGCGCATTAAGTGATTGCAAAAAAACCAGAACCTCAACGAATAAATATGACATTTACACAATGGGCATACCTCTAGAAGCAATAAAATGTGTAACTCTAGGCGAGCGTTGCAAGCTTGACGATGCAAGAAAAACTTATCATAAATTAAAGAATACTTCAGTGGCGCTTAAAATTGCAGCTCTAGCAAACTGGAACTATGAGTTCAGGGAAGAGCTGATAAAGTTGAATGTACCAATTAGTGAAATGGCTCCTTTTATTAGTCCATACACCGCAGATATTTTTCTCGATGAAAAAGGGATGACAGGCGATTTAGCTCGATGGGCTAAAAAAAAGCATCCTTTAAGCAAGGTAGTTAAGTGGCGTTTATGAAGTTAAGTTTCATTTAACCAGCGCAGCAGGATGTCGCGCACTGAGCTTTCAACCTCGCTATTTAAACCCAGCAGCGGGCGCTCCGCATATTTGACCATCGTGCCGCGCCGGTTTACCCGGTCGCGCAGGCCGTAGTGATGCACGCGGGCCAGCTTCTGCACGGCAGGCGCGAAGTCTATTTCGGCCTGATCGGCGCTGGCCTGCGCCTTCAGGTATTTTGTGGTTTTGAGCTTCGCAAACATCTTGCGCCGGATCCGGCCGGGCTTGGTTTGGGCCGTGGCGCGGCGGGGTTCCCATGCGGTGCCGTCCGGGGCGCGCTGCGCTGTCATATTCGCCTGCTGAATACGGCGCACGTCGCGCGCGACCTCGCGCAGCATCCTTTTTCTGGCCGACGGTTCAAGCTGCGCCAGCAGCGCATCCAGCCAGGCGTCAACCTCATGCAGCTCAGCCATGGCGCGCCGTCCAGAACTCCTCCGGTACGTCCGGCTCCGGTACGGCCTCGACCGTCATTTTCCCGTCTACCTCCCGCGCCAGCACCCGCTCGGTCAGCTTCAGGTTCATGCTGATGTCGCAGCGGTCATTGCCGAGGATGTCGGCCTCAAAGGTGAATAGCTTTTCCCGCTCGCCGGGGTTCTGCAGGGCGTCCGGCTGATTTTGCCGCAGCCAGAACATTACCGGGGCCATCAGCAGGTTCTGGTCGCCGGTAAAGTCGGTAATCACTACGTTCAGGGTGTAGCGGTATTCCCATGAGATCGACGCGGCGGATGTGGCGACCAGCGCGCCGTTATCCACGAACAGGTGTAGCCGGTCGGGATTGTCCGCCACGTAGGGCACGGCTTTATTCAGGGCGCTTCGCAAGGACTGCGGCTTGTTCATCGTCTTTTTCCTGACAGCTGATAATGGTATCGACTTTGTCCGCGCACGCCGCCCAGGCGGCCTCGGTTTCATCCAGCAGGGCGTTCAGGTCGCCGTTACTTCGCGGCGAGGCCGGGTCCAGCTGGCAGCGGGTGATTTTGGGACAGCCACTCACGGTAAGATTCACCTCCGGCGAGGGCCGGTCGCTGGCGCAGCCGGACAACAGGATCAGGCAGAGGGGAATCAGCCCAGCGGCGCAGGTCTTCATTTTCACGTTTAAGCTCCTCAATGGTGCGTTGCCGGTCGCGCAGCAGCCTGCCGTTTTGCTCGGCGGCGGCATAAAGCTGCGTCTGCGCCTGGCTGTTCGTCTGCGTAAGAATGTTCAGGGCGATCAGCTGGCCGTTCTTCTGCGACAGCTTTTTGCCCTGGTCCGCAATCGCCGCCTGCTGCGTGCTGATGGTGTGGTGCGCATTGCTGAGCCGCCATGACTGCACGCCGAGCGCGGCCAGCATGAGAAGGGCAAGCGCTGCTGCCAGCAGCACCCGCTTCATGCGCCCGCTCCCCTGAGACACCACGCCATTTCACGCTGACGGCGGTTATCCAGCCCCTGATTAAATACGCCTTTGACGTACACCCAGCGCGGCAGCTGTCCGCAGGCCTCACGCCATCGCCCCTGTTTCAGCAGCGCCACCATGGTCGAGCCGCAGGCGTTGCCGGTGCCGACGTTGAACGCCAGCGACACCAGCGCGTCATAAACCTGCTGCGGCATTGATACCGCCACGCAGCGCGCCAGTGCCGCCTCGACGCGTAACACGTTGGTGATGAAGTTGCCCGCCGCCTGCCGCTCGGTGATGGTTTTCCCCGGCACCACGCCGCGCGTGTTGCCGATCCCGTCGGTCCAGACGCCAGCGCTGCACTGGTACGGCTGCAGGCGGCAGCCCTCATAGTCCGCGATGAGCTTCAGCCCCTCCACGGAGGTGTGCAGCTGCTGAAAGCCGGGCAGCGTGGCGGCGAGAGCCAGCACCACGCCCACGGCGCAGCGCTTAACGGTTTGCAGATTCATACTCCTCCCGCGTGATGCGCCCGCTTGCCAGCAGCAGGTAGGTTTTGTGCTTGTAGTACCAGCTGATAAGCGCCATCAGCAGGCCGATGAAGACACCGGCCACGGTGGAAACGTCCTTCAGATCCAGCCCACCCAGCCACGCCATCACTACCGCCACGCACCAGGTGATAAAGGTGCTGATTTTTTCCCACATGTTTCAGTCCCAAAGCTGGACGGCCTGCACGGTTGCCGTCGTTGTCACGTCCGGCAGCTCCACTTCCAGCCCGTGCGGCAGGATGGGGCCATGCTCAGACAGCCCCGGATTCGCCCGTATAACCTGCTCGGTCATGCCCTGCGTGCGCCCGTAGTGACGCCAGCAGATCGCGTCCACCGTGTCGTACTGCTGCGCACGCACTTTCATCAGATAAGCTCCACGGTGCTGTGCGGCAGGTTCTGCACGCGGCTGATGGCCCAGCGCGCATCCCGCCACAGGTCGCCGGTCGTGTCGGCCAGCTCCTCGCCGCGCTTCGCCGCAGCGGCGGTCGCGTCAAAGTCCTGGTAGCGCTCGTTAAGCACCGCACGGGTCCAGCACCACACCGCGTTGAAGTAGTGATGCAGGCGCACGCTCTCACCGGCCAGCTTTTCCGCTGGCACGTCGGCCAGGGTGTTAAACCCGCGCAGCTCCTGTCGCTCGCGCCATGAATAAAGCTCGGTATTGACCTCCGCCATCGCGGTGAGCACCACCTGCTTTAAGCGCTCCGGCGTCACGGTGCCGTCTACGCGCATTGCGGCTCTGAACTTCCCCAGATCGACGTCCGGCCAGAACGAGTTGTTGGGGATAATTTCCGGCGTTCCCGTCGCCTTCTGCGGCGCTACAAATTCCATAGCCTTGATACTCCTGAAAAGGTTGGGCGGTGGACGGGGTTTTGATAAGGCTCAGCCTGTCGCCACCCCGTGCCGCCCCGCGCGTGGGCACGTCCGGTTATCAGCTGGCGTTGCGGATTTTCCGCTCCAGCTGCTCAATGTCTTTTTTCACGCCGCAGCGCTCGTCGAGCTGCAGCGCCTGCTTAAGATGATTCAGGGCCATCTGGGGCTGGCTGCCGGTGAGCACGTAGCCGATGGACTTGTGCAGGCGGGCGCGCGACTGGTCCGGCATATCCAGCCCGTCGGTTGCCTCCAGCGTCTGCATCAGCAGGGCAGGATCAAAGTCGCTTTCTGCCATTAGGGCATTTTTAGCGGCGTCGGCCATCTCTTCGGCCAGCAGGGTCTGCACGTTGCGGTTAAACCCCTGCGGCATAGACCAGCCGTGCTTAAGGGCGTGGCGGCCAACGGCCAGCGCTCCGGCATAATCCCCGGCGTCAATGCGCCACAGCATCACGAACATCAGCACGTCATCCTGCTGCGCGCCGTCGGCGGCCAGCACGCCGTCTACCCAGGCGGCATATTTCGGCAGCACTTCTACCTTGATTTCGGCTTTTTTGACGTTGGACTGAATGCCCTTGAGGCGGCGGCGGTCTTCACCCAGCTGCATCAGCATCAGCTCGTAGCCGTTCGCGTGCCGGGCAGAGCCGCCCGTGCGGGCGGCCTGCTCAGCCTGAACGCGCAGGCGGTGCTGCCGTGCGGGACTCAGGCTCATGGTTTACGCTCCGGCACCGGCATCAGCAGGCGCGCTAAAGTCGCCGATGGTGATGTTTTCGATCAGCGCGGCGCAGCGGTAATCCTCCACCACGTACGCCTCGTTAACCGACTCGTAGTTCTCGATGCGGTCGCGCTTCGGATTGTCGATAACCGAGCGGCGGCGGGTGTCCTCCTGCCAGTAAATCGACAGGTTATCCAGACGGGTGATCAGCAGGGCATTAGCCGGGAAGTACGGCGCGCGCACCGCCTGCAGGCCGCCCATGCGTTTCTGGCTGATGATGAGATCGGCGGCCAGCTTTTCGGTATTGGCCTGCTCGTTGTTGACCAGCGGGAAATACTTGTCAGACAGCAGCTCGCGCCCGCAGATAACCACCATTTCGTCATCGTCCTGGAAGATGGGATCGATAAGCTCGTTAACCGCATCCATGACCAGCGCGTCCAGGTTGAGATATGCGCCACCTTTGCCGACCTTCACCGATCCGGCGGTGGTTTCGCCGTCTTTAGTCGTGCTGCCCATCACGTTGTCCGGGGCGTCTTCGCGCAGCTTCTGCAGCCAGCCTTTGTTGACGTCCTGCAGCAGCGGGTTCTCTGCGCGGTTAGAGGTTTTGGCGCGCTTCACGCCGTTAAAGCCGATCATGATGCGGTCCAGCGCCTGGCGCTTCACGATGGCGTCGCGGATGCGGGTCTGGAAGTCCTGAAACTTCGCCCACATGTCCAGCTTCGCGTAGGTAATGGCCGTGTCGAAGTTGGTCTGCTCGCACTTGTACTCGGTGTCGGTCATCGCCGTTGGATCGGTCGGTTCGCGGTCCTTAGAGCTGGTATCGGTGGTGCCCGCGATGGTGCTGCCGACGCCGAGGCCCAGCAGCTGACCGGACTGTTCAGATACGGCGATAACGTTAACCAGCGTCAGAAACGCGGTGCTCTGCTGGATGGTGTCCTCCAGCGTCTGCGCCACGGACGGCTCCACGCTGAACTTGCTGGAAAGCTCCGCAATCTCCACGGAATAGATGCGCGCCAGCTGGCTCAGGTAGGCGTTAAAGGCAAAACGGGTCTGTTTTTTCATGGGGTGTACTGCTCCTTAGCAGTTGGTCAGGTTAGCGGCCGGCGCATCGCCGCCCGGTACGCGCTGGCGGTAGTCGGGGCGGCTGTCTGCGCGCTCCAGCTGCTCTTTGAGTTCGTTAAAGGCTTCCTTCTGCGCCGACAGATCATCCAGCTGCGACTGCAGGCTGCTTTCCAGCTGGCTCAGGCGCTCGGCCTGCTCGCCCAGCGCCCTGTCGGTGCGGGTGCCATAGTTCTGCTGCTCGCTGGCAATCAGTTCGACCGCCTGATGCACGTCGCTGAAACGGTCGTCATCGGTCTGCTTTTGTTTGGCAAACATCGCCCTGATGCGGGTAAACAGGGCGGGCTTTTCCTCCGGCACCTCTTCCAGCTCGATCACGGTTTCGGTGGCGGCGGTAAAGAGGTTGTCCGGGTGCTGTTTGCGGTTTGCCAGCGGGTTCTTTTCCGCCGACGCGCTGAACGCCAGCATTTCGGTGCCGAGGCTCGCCGGATCGTCAGTGACAGCCAGGCCAATAAGATATGGCGCATCGGTGTCGGCAAACTTCAGGCTGATTTCCATTGAGGTAAACAGCTTTTGCATTTTGCCGGTCATATCGATCAGGTCATCAGAAGGGGTAATCGTGGCGAACAGGCCGAGCTTGCCCTTCAGCATCCCGTCCTGGACCTCTTCAGTGTCCAGCGCATCCACTACGCCGAAACGACGGAACGGGCTGTCAGGCGTATAGCCCTTGATATGCTCCATGTTGATGACGGCGGTATACACAGCCGGGTCGTAATTTGCCGCCATCTGCTCAAGCCAGCTGCGCTCGATGTTGCGCCCGTCCGTGGTGGCACCTTCCACCCCGATGCGGAAACGCTTCGCTTTCTTTGCCATTGTTCAGGCTCCGGTTAGAAAAACTCTGTGAGGCCTTATGTTTGCGGCGGGAGGGGTATCGAAACAACGCGGGGCCTTTGTGCGGAAAACCACACAATGAGGGGCGGCGGAAAAGGGACCGCCGGGGCCGTATTTTGGGGCCATGACAACGACACTCGCCCCCGAAGACCTCGATCCCCGCAGGCAGGCCTTGCTCCTGTACTTTCAGGGATACCGTATCGCCCGCATTGCTGAAATGCTGGGAGAGAAACCCGCAACCGTTCACAGCTGGAAGAAGCGCGACAAGTGGAACGACTACGGCCCGCTTGACCAGATGCAGCTCACCACCGCCGCGCGCTACTGCCAGCTGGTTATGAAGGAGACGAAAGAAGGGAAGGACTACAAGGAAATTGACCTGCTGGCGCGCCAGTCCGAGCGCCACGCCCGCATCGGCAAGTTCAGCAACGGCGGGAACGAGGCGGACCTTAACCCGAAGGTGGCAAACCGAAACAGCGGCCCCCGCAAGCCACCGGAAAAAAACGTATTCAGCGACGAACAGATCGAGAAGCTGCAGGAAATTTTCCACAGCTCGATGTTTGGCTACCAGCGCCAGTGGTGGGATGCGGGCAACAAGCACCGCATTCGCAACGTGCTTAAATCCCGTCAGATCGGCGCGACGTTTTATTTTGCCCGCGAGGCGCTGATCGATGCCCTGACCACCGGGCGCAACCAGATTTTTCTTTCAGCCAGCAAGGCGCAGGCGCACGTCTTCAAGCAGTACATCATGGAGTTCGCCAAAGAGGTGGATGTAGAGCTGAAAGGCGACCCGATGACGCTCAGCAACGGCGCATGCCTGTACTTCCTTGGCACCAACGCCCGCACCGCGCAGAGCTACCACGGCAATCTCTACCTGGATGAATACTTCTGGATCCCGAAGTTTCAGGAGCTGCGCAAGGTGGCGTCCGGCATGGCCCTGCACAAGAAATGGCGGCAGACCTACTTTTCCACCCCGTCCAGCCTGACCCACAGCGCCTATCCGTTCTGGTCCGGCGCGCTCTTCAACCGTGGGCGCGTTAAGGCGGACCGCGTGGACATCGACCTGACCCACGGCAACCTGTCACCGGGCCGCTTCTGCGATGACGGCCAGTTTCGCCAGATTGTCACGGTTGAGGACGCCGTGCGCGGCGGTTGTAACCTGTTCGACCTCGCTCAGCTGCGCCTGGAGTACAGCCCGCCGGAATACCAGAACCTGCTGATGTGTGAGTTCGTGGACGATCTGGCGTCCGTGTTCCCGCTGCAGCTGCTGCAGAAGTGCATGGTAGACAGCTGGGAAGTCTGGAACGACTTCGAGGCGCTGGCGCTGCGCCCGTTCGGCTGGCGTGAGGTCTGGATCGGTTATGACCCGGCGAAGGGGACGCAGAACGGCGACAGCGCCGGATGCGTGGTTATCGCGCCGCCCGCCGTGCCGGGCGGTAAGTTCCGCATTCTGGAGCGGCACCAGTGGCGGGGCATGGACTTTCGCGCGCAGGCCGAGTCCATCAAAAAGCTGACCCAGCAATATAACGTCACCTATATCGGCATCGACTCCACGGGCGTCGGCCTCGGCGTCTATGAAAACGTGAAAATGTTTTTCCCGGCGGTGAAAGAATTTGTCTACAACCCGAACGTGAAAAACGCCCTGGTGCTGAAGGCGTACGACATCATCAGCAGCGGACGTATGGAGTTCGACGCCGGGCACCTCGACATCGCGCAGTCATTCATGGCCATCCGTCGCGCCACCACGGCCAGCGGCAACCGCCCGACCTACGAAGCCAGTCGCAGCGAAGAGGCAAGCCACGCCGATCTCGCCTGGGCGACGATGCACGCGCTGGCAAACGAACCGCTGCAGGGCGAAGCCGCCCACAGCCGCAACATTATGGAGATTTACTGATGAGCAAACGCAGGAACCGCACGCGCACCCAGCCCGTGCAGCAGCAGATGACCGGAGGCGCGGCGGCAGAGGCTTTTACCTTCGGCGACCCGGTGCCGGTACTGGACCGCCGCGAGCTGCTCGACTACGTGGAGTGCGTCATTAACGATCGCTGGTATGAACCGCCGGTCAGCTTTGACGGGCTGGCGCGCACGTTCCGCGCGGCCGTGCATCACAGCTCGCCGCTCAACGTGAAGCGCAACATCCTGACCAGCTCGTTTATCCCGCATAAGCTGCTGAGTCAGCAGGCCTTCAGCCGGTTTGTGCAGGACTATCTGGTGTTCGGCAATACGTATCTGGAGAAGCGTACCAACCGCCTCGGCGGGGTGATTGGGCTGGAGCCTGCCCTGGCGAAGTTTACGCGGCGCGGAACCGATCTCGACACCTACTGGTTTGTGCAGTACGGACTCAGCACGCAGCCTTACCAGTTCACGCCGGGCAACGTGTTCCACCTGATGGAGCCGGATCTGAATCAGGAAGTTTACGGCCTGCCGGAATATCTTTCGGCCATCCCGTCTACGCTGCTGAACGAGTCGGCGACGCTGTTCCGTCGCAAGTATTACCTTAACGGCAGCCATGCGGGTTACATCATGTACGTTACGGACCCGTCTCAGAATCAGGAAGATGTGGACGCCATGCGCCAGGCGATGAAAAGCGCGAAGGGCCCTGGCAACTTCCGCAACCTGTTCATGTATTCGCCGAGCGGGAAAAAGGACGGCATTCAGATCATCCCGCTGTCAGAGGTAGCGGCAAAGGATGAGTTTCTGAACATCAAGAACGTGAGCCGGGATGACATGCTGGCCGCGCACCGGGTGCCGCCGCAGATGATGGGCATTATCCCGAACAACACTGGCGGGTTCGGTGACGTGGAGAAGGCCAGCCGCGTGTTCGTGCGCAATGAACTGATGCCGCTGCAAAAACGCTTTGAAGAGCTGAACGCCTGGCTGGGTGAAGAGGTGATCAGATTCACGCCTTATAGTCTCGACCTGGCCGACGAAAGCCGCCCCGCCTGACGTTTCATTGCCACCCCTCACCAGAGCGCCTCAGCAGCATCCTGCGGGGCGCTCTTTTTTTGCGCCTTTCGCCTCAGTCCCACGTCGCCGACGCGCCAGCGGCCCGTAAATTGCGCCGGATTTTGACCATCTGCACCCCGCAGCGCGCGCTCGTACCCCCGCCACGCCTGCCCGCTTTACGTAGTGGTTTTCATGCAGGTGCATGACATAAGCAAAAGCCCGCCATTACTGGCGGGCCTAGGCATAAACGATCCTTTCGGGATCATGCGAATTCATGCAGCATAGACATGCACATAACAAAAAACCGCCTTGCGGCGGTTCTTTGTTATGCATAAGCAAAGTTATCTGCTTCAACAAGTCTAGCAACTTGTCGATCAGGCAGTAACATGACAGCTTGTTCTAAGCTCTGCCTGTCGGTTACGAGAGTTAGTAAGGAGTTTGCAGCCTTAACAACCTTCGCAACAGTAGCTATAGCCAGATAAATCGGGAAGGTATAAGCAATCAACATTAAGTTATTGACTACATACACTTTTTCCAATATTTCCGCAGACTGCATAATGCTTTTATTGATAACCTCATTGTCGCAACGATGAAACAAATCGATTTCTCGATTAATTTTCGCTTGAATGTCAGGGTTTGTAGCTAAACGACGCTTTGCCCTTACGCGATTGGTGATAGTCATCAAATGTAAACGGTTAATAGCATTGTTAAGCGCTTCATGAACCAACTGCGCTGCCTGGGTGTTATCCTCAGAATGATTTGCGATTATCTGGTTTCGTACCTCATCCCTTAACTCAAATAACTTATTGCGATAATGCAGTCTGAGCGACGGCAAAAGGATACGTTCGTATATAAAATGTGCTGCTGCCATACATAACAGCACATAGAAAAGCACTGTCAGCATAGATTCTCCTTTGTTTACTACTTATCGCTGGTACCTAATGGAATTGTAGTCCGCGCTTGCTGATGCTGCGTTTTTTCGTTTCCAATTCTACGGGCTTCAGTGCTAAAACAGCGTCTCATCACTGCAGCATGCCAAGCCCATGCAAGTACAAGTATCACTGCCAAAATGTACCCGATAAGAGAGTGATCAACTAAACCATCCAAAATCCGATTGGCTAGTTTTCCAACTTCTTCCGATGGCATACGCCATGCGGCAATCATCAACACGATACTGATCGTGATAGGCACTAACTGGCCTGTGGTCATGGCCTTTATTAGAACATCTCGGACTGCCTGAGCAACGGTCACAGGAGCCGGCCTAGGACTACGTCCTTTTGTTTTCCCCATTATCAATCAGCCGCGGTTATGATTTTGGGGGCCGAGTTTACATCCAGCAAACTAATCTCGTCAAAGTGACAATGAGATTTTTCTGCCTTTGTGTGAGATGCAATAAAACCAATGCCTCATTAGTCATCTAAAGGTAGCCGAAAATCAACCATTTTTACGATTACAAGACAGATTTTAGGACTCTCACACAAGATATAGTGTCCGCCTTCTGGCGCACACCTATCAATGCGATTCGTAAGTACAATCGGCCAAACAAAAAAAAAGTTGAGGCTCACATACCTTAAGAGCCCAAGAGTTTTTTTTAGTTCATTAATCAGGATACTGAATAGGGCAGGGTGAGCTTTGCTGTCGATATGCCAATGAGGACATGAACCGAATGGCTAACGCCTCGCGCGCTCGTTGTTCAACCCTGCCGCCGTCAAAATCGAGCTTTTGACGTCTGCACGGTTATCAGTGCAACCAGCTGTCATCTTCCCAGACGTTCTGGAGCAGATCATTGACTCGTCGCCTGTCCTCGTCAATTTCGAGGCCGGGCATTTCTATTCTGGTGTGGCTACCCTGACGAACTTGCACCACAGCATCAGGAAACAGCGCTACTACGCGTCTGTTAACTTCGGTATGGAAAGCCTCAAGGACTGGCTGGCTTATTTTGTGGTTTTTATCGAGCATGATTTCAATTCGCATCGCAATCTCCTTATTCAGCAGCGTAGAAGATTTCCTCATCAGCATCCTGACGAGTTTCTGAGTTTGCCAACTCGGCAATAATGGTGAGTGCCAGTTTCAGGTCAGACGGCTTGCAGTTAGCAATCAGCGAAACCTCCGCAATAAACTGCATGCACGCCATTTTTTTATGCATCTGGCTTGATTCCTGAGCCGTCATTTTCCCTCCCCAAATTTTACTGTGTATTTATACAGTATCACAGCATTTATAAGTAGAGAAAGAAAAATGTCTGAGACAGATTTTTTTTATCTGGCTGATACGCAACAACTTTCCTTTTCTGCTCAAGCTATGCGCGGATGAGCTCAACACATAATATTCAGGCTATCAGTAGCCCGCTAATCATTAACTTTAGCCCATTATTGATTGTTTTTTGCTCGTGAAATCTGCGCCAGACGGTTGAAGCGTTCCAATGCGCTTGGCTTTTTTGGCTCTATTATTGGGCGGAACAGTTCGCCATAAGCCGAGCTGCGGAACAGGCGGCCGGCGATCTTGGTCTGCGTGCCGCCAATCAGACGCACGGCGAGCCCGCGGCTGATGGTTTCACCGCATAAATCCTTCACCTGGCCTATCACGTTATCGCACGCGGCCTCGATTTTGTCCGACCGCCTCAGCTGCAGGTGCCGCTTTTCTGGCTCCTGCGCCCTGATCCGGCTCAGCAGCTGTCGTCTTTCACGCCTGCTCATGCCGTCCAGGTCGATATTGTCGAAACTTTCCGGCGGGTTCGAATCCTCAGATCTCAAACCTCCCGTACAGTTATTGACAGAACTCCGAGAGGACGCGGACGCGTCCTTAAATTCAAAACCCAAATTAACGGCACGTTTCGGGACAATCTTCCACTGCGCCAGACGGGTGAGGATCGGCGTGTCTTCGCCAACTTCAGTTGCGTAAACGCCCTTGATGCGCACGGTTTCCTCACCGTACTCGTTCACGTCTTCGCTGGCCTGATACCAGGTGCGCACGGCCAGCTCGTCGCGGCGCACAAACGGGCCGCCCTGCGCGTTAACGTATCCTGCCCAGTCTCCCGCGTCGGCAGCGTCATGTGCGGCTGCAAACTCAACGCTGAGGCCGTGCGCGGTGTCGCTGTCAGCCAGGCGGCGCAGCTCGCGGTAAACCGTCACCGGCGCGCCGCCCACAAACTGGAATTGCCGGATGTGCCAGCGGGCCGCCCAGGCGGAAACGGCCGAGGCGGTTTCCTTCAGGTCTTTGCCGCTTTCGTCGTCCGTCTCGCCGTCCAGCGCGTAGCCGTCGATATTCTTGGAAATGTACTTAGCAACGTAGCCCGTCGCGCTGCCCTTCTCCGGGTCGATAGCCTCCGCGTGAAAGCGGGCCTTGCGGGCCTTGTCGGTCGTCAGCTCGCTGCTGTCTTCCTGCCAGGCGTAGTCGCGCATAATCTCGCGCACGCGCTCAACCTGTTCGGGACGCATAAACATCAGCATGTGCCAGTGCGGGGTTGCGTCGTGATGAGGCTCGGCAACGCGGATCCCGAAGATGCGGATTTCCTCGCGGTGCAGCTTGGCGCGAATTTTTTGCCAGACGCTACAGAGATAGTGCTGAGTGTCTGCCGGGCTGGCGCCGTTCCATTTGCGGTTGCGATGGCCGGTTTTGATTGTGGCGTGATAACGCGCCGGGGCGGTCAGCGTGTAGAACTCGCCGATAAAGCCCATTTCGTTGCAGATGTTTTCGAAGCCGCGAATGCGGGTCATCAGCTCGCAGCGGCGGATCGCCGGATTGGCCACGCTGCCGTCGTACTTTTCAATCAGGCTGATGCGGTTGCCTTCCTCGTCTTCCAGCTCCATGCCCTTGAGGAACTCACGGGTGCGGCGTTTCTGTTCGCGCCACTCTGAGACGGTCATGCTGCTGGCGTAGGGGGTATGCTTTTTGCTGACGTTAGCCAGGGCAATCTGCAGGTGCTCACGCCATGACGCGGCGACGCGGCGCAGGCGGCCCTTCCACCACTTTTCGGTCTGCATACGCATGATCGCCGGGGTCACTTCTTCCGGGTCGAACAGGCGGGATGTGACCTTTTCCCACAGCGGCGGCGTCTGGCACAACTCGCGGGTAATAGTGGCGGCGGTCATGTAAACGCGGTGCGTGTACCGGTAATCTGACTCATCGCTGGCCTGCGCGTGCGCCTGTACCAGCTCGGCGAGGATGAAATTAGCCACATCCCCGGCCAGCAGATCGACGTCGGCGCGCGCCATGTCGGGCAGGCGGTTGAAGCGGCGCATCAGCTCCCACAGCGTGCCGGCCGCGCTGGCCGCGCCAGCCTGTTGAGCGGCGTTGCCTGCCAGCAGGTTAAACGTGCCGCTGCTCATTACACCGAGGCGGTACTGTTCACTGACGCATTCGACGCGTGGCAATGTGCGCTCAACAAAGGTTTTTGCTAAGTACGCATTGGCACGGGCAATGCCCTGGGTCTTTTCAAGCTCGCTGACGCGGCGTTTAACGTCGAGCTGGATCAGCGTCGGCTGCTTTTCCAGCAATTCCTGCGCACGCGCCAAAGCCGCAATCATCTGACTGCGGCTGCGCATTTCCTCATAGGTGGGATACGGGCTGGCGATGGCTTCCCGTGGAGCATTCCACGGGTAAGCGTATTCCTGAATCATTGAACCGCCTGCACTTCCGCAGACCAGCCAGCGCCTGCCGCCGGATCAACGCCGACAAATACTGCGCCCTCCTGTGGACGGCGCACGGCGATGATTTCCGAGGCGCGCTTGCCCTCACCGGCGGCAACGCCTACCGAGCGAGCTACGCTGATTTTGGTGATGTCGAACGCACGCAGGATGCTGCGGGTATAGAGGGTATCGCTGTTTGAAATGACAACAGGGCAGCGCTCAGAGACTCCCATCAGCATGCTGACCAGATCGTGATGCTCATCCTTGTCAAAGCCCGCCGAGTGATAGTCCGAAAACGTCCCGTCATACGGCGGATCGCAGTACACCACATCCCCGGCTTTAGCGAGTGGCAGCGTCTCGCGGAAGTCAGCGCAGATAAACGTCGCGCGCTGCGCCTTCTCCGCGAATGCTTCAATCTCAGCCAGTGGAAAATAGGGTTTTTTGTAGTGACCAAAAGGGATATTAAATTCACCGCTACGGTTGTAACGGCACATGCCGCGATAGCCGTGGCGGTTCAGGTACAGGAAGTGCGCGGCGCGCTCCAGCAGGGGTAGCGCGGGGTTATGGTTGAACGTCTCACGGACAGAATAATAACTTTCGCCTGTGGTGTTCTGATTGAACAGGCTGGACGCAACAACGATAAAGGGGCGGGCGTGCTCCTTTATCTGGCGGTACAGGTTGATCAGGTCGGGGTTAATATCCGCAACCAGATAGGAAGGGTAATCGGTGTTCATCATCACCGCGCAGGAACCGGCGAAGGGTTCGACCAGGCGATCGCCTGCTGGCAGGTGTGCCAGCAGCTCCGGCATTACGCGGGTCTTGCTGCCCGCCCATTTCAGGATCGCGCTCATACCGCACCGCCTTTTGAAACTTTCGCGTACCGTTCGGCCATGTCCTGACAGCTGACGCAGCGAGTCACGCCACGCACGGCGCGGCGGCGCTGTTCTGGGATCGGCGCGTCGCAGTCTTCACAGAATGAAGCCGCCACGCTGACCGGGCGGTTAACCACGCTGGCGATGTTGCGCGCCAGCAGCTCATCGGCGCGCTGCTGCGCCATGTCGATAGAGTCGGCCATTAGTGCAGCTCCTGCGATTCGCTCTGATAACGCTCTGCCTCGCGGCGGATCAGGTCGGCAGCCTCGACAGCAGAAAGCCCCTGCTGATGTACATGCACGGCCAGCTCAACAAGGCGCTCTGACACAGCCAGCGCGCGGTCTTTGCGTTCTTCAAGGCGCGCCTTGGTGATGACTGCAGCCAGCGCCTCGGTATCAGCGTCAAAATTAAATTTCTCGATATTTCGCATTTCACTTTCTCCAGAATTTGGGCAAAAGAATGCCCGGCGGGTTTACGCCATTTATTTGCTTGGGGTTATTTAATTAGGCAGAGCCATTCGTTTCGGAAATAAACTCACGACTGCTTTTAGATGATTCATTGCACGAATAAGCGCCGCTCTTTCATCAGTAGTCAGTTCATTAAATTCAGCCTCGTGCCTGTCTTTACCGATGTTTGCCAGGAAGAGAATCGCGCTCAGTGCGCGTTTGTTGTCCTGATAATTACTGTCTGTCACATCGCGCATTTCAGAGAAAAAACGGGTCATATCTTTTTCACAGTTGCCGCCCATCAGCTGCGCGCGGATTAAGGCAACGTGATTCAGCGCCGAAACCCGTTGGCCGGCAGTAAGCTCGACCAGCATTGAATCGCCTTCGATAGCCATGTTTTACCTCTTTGCTCTTTTACCTGTACCTGCTGGCTAAGTACCGGATGCCAGCGCTGACCGTTCTCGCCCATGATCCAGCCATGCCCGTATGACATTGACGGACTCTGGCGCTTGAGGCGTGCAGCAAATGAAATCATCGTGCGCCCTCAACTGATGCCAATCGAAGCACCCAGCCCGCTGATAGCGTCAACGGTTGAGGCTAAGGTCGGGTTAGAGTGAACGCGGTTCTGCACGGCCAGCGCGGCCAGCATCATGCAGCGAATCCCGGTATTGGCAGCTTCCAAAATGCCGCGGCGGCAGGTTGCCGTAATACGCTCCGGGTTCGCGGCGTTAGCGGCCATATGCCCGACTTCGGCGGTTGCCTTCAGCACATACGTCGGAAACTTCTCTTTTGCCAGCTCGTTAACCGGCACGCACGGCAAACACTGCAGCTGCGCCAGCATGCCGTCCATCAGCGTGGCGTCTTCGGTCAGATCGGTAAGCAACAGCACTTCCGGCACGGTCAGCTGATGCACCTGCTCAGGGTTCAGCTTGTTGCGCAGGGTCTGCACTTTCATACCTGCCCGCTGCGCCAGTTCTGCCATGTTGTGCGTGAGCGCAAACTTGCGGCAGGCGTCGTCATATTCGTTATGGGTGGAAGTCTTAAAATCAAACATGGTCATTCCTTTGCTCAACTTAAATAATTAAGTTGTTACGCAGCAACGTATCTGCAATTGACACCTTGAGCGAGCAAACGCGCGCGGAAGGCAACCATGTTGATTCGGGCAGCGCCACCGTCTTTTTTACGTGGCATAACAAGGAGGTCGCCATCAGCAACCATCTGTTTTACGGTGCGAAGGCTGTAACCATAGGCCTGCGCAAACTGTTCATAGGTCATCAGATCGGGGCCGCTTGGTATTGTAATTTGAGGGGTCATGAGGGATTATCTCCGTTTGTGGTGATTCTGGTGCATTGGCGTGCATCCAAACTAACGAAATGGATAATATGATCCAAATGGATATATGTAAAGTGATCATAAAGGATTATTTGAAGGGCTTATGAGCGATTCCAACAAAGATACGAAGGCCATACTAGAACGAATCCTTAGATCTTATGGTGTTAGCTCACGGCCTGAGCTAGCTGAACTCCTGAAAATTCCTTTACCTACAATCCAGAATTGGGTATCTCGGCAAAGCCTGCCAGGCGATTACATCATCCAGTGCTCCCTGGATACAGGAGCTGACATTAGATGGTTAATGGATGGTGAGCTTGCAAATGTAAGTTCAGATGGTGAGAGGCACCCACGCTTATCAGGGAAGAAGCTGCACGAACATATGCTGGCAAGTGGAGGAAAGACTGTACTCCAGCGCGTTTTGCATGCTTATGGCTTCACCATGCAAAAGCAACTTGGTGAGCTGCTAGATATACCGTCCGCAACCATGAGCGCTTGGGTGCGCAGAGAATACTTTCCTGGTGATGTGGTAATTACTTGCGCTCTTGATACGGGCGTTTCACTTTCTTGGCTTGCTACCGGCTTAGACGATAACTCGAAAAAAAATAAAAATACTCCTGATTCAAATGAGTTCTCGCTTCCAAAAAGAAGGCTGTCGGGTGGTGTGCTTGATGAATTGGGCTTTGTTAATTTGGATGTTAGCCTTTTCGGACTTAAGTTAATTAAACCGTTTTATCTTGAAAAAGGCACCTCTTCCTATCTAATTGAAGAAGACGTTAAAACAATTGGTAATGGTGACTGGTTGCTTGATATTGATGGTAATAAAGATATTTATACCGTATCAAGATTACCCGGAAACCGTATTAAAGTATCTAGTGATATTTCAGCATTCGAATGTTCTGCGAGCGACGTAACACCGATTGGCATCGTTGCACTCACCATAAAAAAATCTATATAGGTGCTGTATGGTTTATTTGTTTTTATTTCCGTTAGCAACTTTATGCGGCTGTTTGGCTGCGCATTATAATTCTAAAGTCGAACATACAAAAGGTTTCAAAGCTTTCTTTTTCCTATGCCTTTGTGGAGCCGTTCTTGGAACCATTATGCTGTTCAGCTTTCTAGCCCCAATCTGGATTTCATATGTTTTCTTGCTGGTATGTATTGCTATCGCTGCAAACAGCATCAGTAATTATCGCAAAACTCTGGCAGGCAAATAGATGTCAATAAAGAAGCTACCTAATGGAGAATGGCTGGCCGACTTTTATTTAAATGGGCGTGGCAGTCGTCGTATTCGTAAAACCTTTGTTACTAAAGGGGAGGCGGTAGCTTTTGAGAATTACACACGTGCTGAGGCAGAAAACAAACCGTGGATCAAAGAAAAAGAGGATCGCCGTAAGCTGAGCGAGCTTATAGAGCTTTGGGACTCTCTCCACGGGCAATCACTTAAGGCGGTTAAATCCCGTAAAGCTAAGCTTGATATCGTATGTAATGGCTTAGGTGATCCGATAGCTTCCCAGCTCACCGCAAAAGATTGGGCGCATTATCGTGACCAACGCTTGAAGGGTAAAATTTCCAATGGTTATCACGATGATGAATCAAAGTGGAAAGTAAAACCTATCACGGTCAACAGAGAGCAAAACTATCTGTCGGCGGTGTTCAATGAGCTAAAGCGGCTCGGGGAATGGAATTTGCCCAACCCCCTCGATGGTGTCAGAACGTTCCGGGAAGATGAAAAGGAAATGTCCTGGCTGACCTTGAGGCAGATCACCGAGCTGCTGGACGGCTGCGAGCGCTACGGCAAGCCTGATTTAACTATGATATGCAAAGTTTGCCTGGCTACTGGCGCGCGCTGGACTGAAGCGGAAACCTTGGCCCGTTCCCAGCTCTCACCTAACAAACTGTCATTCTTCAAAACTAAAGGCGGGAAAAATCGAACGGTTCCGATCCCGCAGTGGCTTTATGATGAGCTGAAGGAACGGCAGGGCAGGATGTTTAAGCCATGCTATCAGGACTTCAAGAAGATGCTGGCTACCACAACAATTCAGCTTATAGAGGGTCAGAAAACCCACGTTCTGCGCCACACGTTCGCCAGTCACTTTATGATGAATGGGGGAAATATTCTGGTGCTGCAAAGGATACTCGGTCACGCGAATATCCGTGAAACCATGAAGTATGCCCACTTTGCTCCTGACCATTTAGAAGAAGCAGCAGCGCTTAACCCTCTGGCCAGTTTGGTGTCCACAAACTGACTACCCCGCATGAACGCCGCCGCATTTGGTTGCACCAGATATAAGCCTAACTAACTGTTTTATAAATAAAATGCTTATGTGTCAATGGTGTCGAGAAAAAGCGTCTTAACTAAGGTATCGCTAACGCGACATCTAAAAGTTAATAGCAAACAAGGGGTTGGCGTGATGCCAGCCCCTTTTTTTATGCCTGCGCTTCGGGACGATGCACATGGTATATCGCCGTGTT
>Ga0209796_10000389_pt1 | contig 31419 bp, 24 predicted proteins | sample AgamicOrSfrz_FD_187167 | JGI IMG/M metagenome (GOLD analysis project Ga0209796, IMG submission 187167) | Agave microbial communities from Guanajuato, Mexico - Or.Sf.rz (SPAdes) (version 2) | ecosystem: Host-associated > Plants > Phyllosphere > Phylloplane/Leaf | place: Guanajuato, Mexico...
TCCGTAATCGCGTTCCTTATTGGCTTTGATATTGTGAGTTCTTCATCGATTGTCGCTCGTAACATCTCCGTCGAATTTCCGATTTACGAGAACTCGCATCGCTCGCTGAAAAAAGCGGTGCTCAACCTTACGACGGGTGGCCGCATCGGCCAGGACGCAGGACGCCATGCGATCGTCAAGGCGATTGACGATCTTACCTTCAGCTTCACCGACGGTGATCGCGTGGGCCTCGTCGGGCACAACGGCTCGGGCAAGACCACGCTCTTGCGTACGCTGTCGGGTGTCTACGCGCCAGTGCGAGGCGAACTCAAGGTGCATGGCAAGATCGCTTCGCTGCTGGACGTGTCAATGGGCCTCGACCCAGATGCCACCGGCTTCGAAAACATCTATCTACGCGGCATTCTCGATGGGCTGAAGCCTGCGCGTATCCGCAGCAAGATCGACGAAATCGCGGACTTCAGCGAACTGGGCGACTACCTGAACCTGCCGGTACGCACGTATTCGAGCGGCATGATGCTGCGCCTTGCGTTCGCGATTTCTACGAGCGTCGAAGCCGACATCCTGATCATGGACGAGTGGCTGAGCGTGGGCGACGCGGAGTTCAGCATCAAGGCTGCGGAGCGTCTGGAGAGCCTTGTAGGCAAGGCGTCGGTGCTTGTAGTCGCGTCACATGATCCGTCGCTGGTCGCGCGGGTGTGCAATCGCAAGATTTCCATGGAACATGGCCGGATGATCGCGGACGAGCCTGTGGCCCCGCCGGCCGAGAGCGAGGGCCCGCTCGTCAGTCATACCGCGCAGTTACCGCATTAAGGCTACAGCGAGAGTTGAAGCCGCGGGCCTGGCGCGTTGATCAGGTTTCGCGATAGCAGCTCCACATGCAGTGTGTCGATGAACGCTGGATGCGCGCGGGTCGTACTGTTTTCGCGCGTTTTCCATTCAGGCAAAGCTTCGCGCTCAATACAAATCATGTTGCCTGAGCGCCGCGAAAAATTCGCGGTACATCCGGTGACAGCAGTCAGGCGCAAGAGAGGCGCAACGAGGTTCGAAGTCATGCGAGCTAATCATCCATTCCTGCGTTATTCCGAGTCCCTGTTCGTGCGTCAGCCATTTCGCACGCTGAAGGGTTTTGCCGGCGGCTACATCGCCTACCCGATTGCCGAGAGCCGCGAAAAGAGGAGTGTGCGCCCTAAGATACAGGAACTGCGTGAGCATTACAGGCTGCCCATGCCGCATCGCCGACGCATCGCGCTGGAGCGTCTCGCGGGCATGCTCGAATTTGCTGGCGCGAAAGTGCCGTATTACCAGGACCTGTTCAAGGCGAGGCAGTTCGAGCCCGCCAAGGTCAAGCAAGACCCACGCTATTTGGAAGAGCTTCCGTACCTGACGAAGGACATCATCCGCGAGCAAGGGCTGCGTCTGTTGTCCGGGCCGCTCGAAGCAGGCAAGCATCACGCATGCAAGACCGGCGGCTCAACCGGTCTGTCTACCACGATCTACTACGATCAGGAAGGCGCGGATTACTCCTCGGCGGTCACCAATTATTGTCGCGAGCGCATCGGCAAACTGCGCCATCGCTCGGAGCTTCACTTCGCGTGCCGTTTTCCGGATCAGGCGATCCCGCAATGGCCGTCGCGCGAAGACTTCAAGTGCTTCGCAATGAACCGCAGCAACATTTTCTTCGACCGCATCGACGATCAGGGTCTCGAAGAGATGTGGCGGACGTTGAAGCGCCGCAAGCCTTACCTCGCGCATTCGCATCCTTCCACAATGTACGCGCTCGCCTGTTACGTGCAGCGCAAGTATGGTGGCGGCAAGGCGTTTCAGGTGTTCGAGTCGAGCGGCGAGCTTCTCGAGCCGCATGCGCGCGACATGATTGCTTCGGCGCTGCGTTGCCGGGTGATCGACCGTTACGGCCTCGCTGAACTTGGCGTGATGGCTTATGAGCTCGACGGTCATGAAGGCGGTTTCCAGATACTCGAGTCCGAAGGATGGCCGGAAAGCCGCGTCCTCGAAGGCAATCCGGACGGCACGCACGAACTCGTATTTTCGGGTTTTCGCAATAGGCTGATGCCGCTCATCCGCTACGCGACGGGCGACAACGCGCGCGTGCAGGAAACAGAGAAAGGCTTCTTTTTGACCGATGTGGTCGGGCGAATTCACGACGTCGTGCCCATCAACGGAGTCGCCCATCCCACGCATCACATCCAGGACATGCTCGATCATCGAGTCGGCGGCATTCAGGAATTCCAGATTGATCTTCGTACCTCGCCGCCCACGCTGCGAATCGTGCTGGAGCCGCATGCCAATGCGGAAGACACCACTGCGAGGCTGCGGCATTTCTGGCAGGACGCCTTCACGATCGCCTATGTCGGGCACGACGACTTTGTGCGCGTCGGCAGCCGGGCCAAGTTCCGTCACGTGGTGACTGCATGATCGGCATTCTTTCGTCCCATGCGTCGGCACAAGCCGGCCACCATGTGCTCGCCGCGGTGCAGCGCTCGGTCAGCGGGAGCCAGGTGCAGCCCATCTCGCGCAGTCTGCTGCGCGACGGGATGGCGCCCGATATCGTGGTTGCCGTCGACACCCCCGACGGCTGGAGCGCCGACCTTATCGCGTGGCTGCGGTTGCGGCCTCGCAAGCTCTTGGTGTTCGGCAACATGCCGGTCGCGCTTGCCGATTATCTCGGCTATCGAAGTGCTGATCGGCAAGCCGATCTCGCCACTGCAAGCCGGAGCGAACCGGCGCCTGCCGGGGAAGCGCGCGAAAGTGCTGCGGCCGTGCATTACGGTGCACTGGCGCAGGCGCTCGGCGGCGATGCTTGGCATCGTCCGTTCGAGCGTTTCGATTTCGCCGACGAGTGGAACAATTTGGGCTTCGGCGCAATTCGCGGCGACGGCTCGATCTGGGCAATCGGTAAACCAGTGCAGGTGCCGGCCCAGGTCGAACTGGCGGCGGTCTTCGTTGGCGGCGAAAGGCAGTTCTCGTACAGCGCGCTCTCCGATGCCGATGCGTCGAGCGTGTTGTGGTTCAACCGTCCCGTCGGCCCTTGCGATTCGTTCGAGTGGCGCCTCGTCGAGAATTTTCTGTCGAGCTATCGGGCATCGGATCTGCTGCCCTGTCAGCCGGTGCTAAGCGAACTGCCATGGGGCTACGACGCAGCAATTACCTCGCGCCTCGACTGCGACGAGGGCGTCGAATCGGCGCGTCCGCTGTGGCAGGCATATCAACGTCTGGGCGTGCCCTTCACGCTCGCAGTTCACACGCAAAATCTGAACCGTCCCGAGCACCACGCCATTCTGCGAGAGCTTCTTGCCGAAAGGACACAAGGTGCTGTGCTCTCGCATACGGCGACGCATGCGCCGAACTGGGGAGGCACTTACGAGAACGCAGTCGCTGAAGGTATGCAGTCGGCGGCCCTGCTGGAAGCAGCGACGGGCGTGCCGGTGCGCTATGCCGTCTCGCCATTTCATCAGTCGCCGTCCTATGCCATGCGGGGTCTCGCGGACGCCAGTTACGAAGGTTGCATCGGTGGAATCATCCGCAACGATCCTGAGTTTCTCACCGCTCGCGGCGGCGCACTGGCTGGCATGCCCGCAGGCTTCGTCGCGCATAGCCAGCAGTGCATGCTGCACGGCGATTGCATGTTGCAAAGCAGCGATCCGCTCACCGTCTTCAAGCAGGCCTTCGACTATGCGTATGCCACCAATACGCTGTTCGGCTATCTCGACCATCCGTTCTCCGAACGCTATACCTATGGGTGGACGGATGAGGCACAGCGTATCGACGCTCACGAGAAATTCATTACATACATCAGAAGCAAGGCGCAAAAGCCACTTTTTTTGCATGAAGAAGCGGCGCTTGATTTTGTAAGGTTCAGGTCGCTTGCACAGGTTGCCGGAGCCGCCGGCGCGTTTCGCGTCCTGATGCCGGGCAACCTCGAAGCCGCGCCGGCAAGAGCCGCCGCGCCCTTGACGCTCGGCGTCGAATATCGCGGCGCGCACGTGCCGGTTCACGCAGGGAAACCACTGCAATGAAAGTCATGGTGGTGATGGGCACGCGGCCCGAGGTCATTAAGCTTGCGCCCGTCGTACGCGCGTTGCGCGAGCAGCTCGACACGGTGGTGTGCGCGAGCGGCCAACACAGGGATATGGCTGCGCAAGCGCTCGCGTTCTTCGACATCGAACCCGACCTTACGCTGGACACGATGAGCGCCGGACAACCGCTCAACGCGCTGTCCTCGCGCCTCGTCGCCGCGCTCGACCGCGCGCTCGATGAAGTGCGGCCCGACTGGGTAATCGTGCAGGGCGACACAACCACCGCATTCTGCGCCGCCCTCGCGGCTTTTCATCGCGGGATTGCGGTCGGTCACGTCGAAGCGGGCCTGCGCACCGGTGACCTGACGAGCCCGTTTCCCGAGGAAGCGAACCGCAGTCTGATTGGCCGCATCGCGACCCTGCATTTCGCGCCTACGGAACTGGCGCGCCAGCATCTGCTCGCAGAGGGCATTGCCGCAGAAAAGATCGTCGTGACAGGCAACACGGTTGTCGACGCGATTGATGCGGTTCGGCAAAGCTGGAGCACGACGCCGCCGCAAAGTCCGCTACCTGAATGGCATGGGGGCGAGGACCAGCACGTTCTCGTCACCTGTCATCGGCGGGAAAATTTCGGCGACGTGTTGCAAGACATTTGCCGCGTGCTGCGCGACCTTTGCCAGCGCTACAGCGGCTACCGCTGGGTGTTTCCCGTGCATCTGAATCCGGCCGTGCGCGGCCCGGTGCACCGCGAACTGGACGGCATTGCGAATCTCGCGCTGATCGAGCCCGTCGACTATCCGACGAGCCTCTATCTGATCAGCCGCAGCGCGGTCGTGGTTAGCGATTCGGGTGGCATCCAGGAAGAGGCGCCGACCTTCGGCGTGCCGGTCGTCGTGATGCGCAATCACACGGAACGCCGCGAAGGCGTCGACGCGGGCTTTGCTACGCTGGCGGGTCAGACGCCGGAAAACATAGAAAACGCGGTGGCGGCTTGGCTCGACAACCCCGCGCGCCGCGCGGCGCTGGGCAACCGACCAAATCCTTATGGCGATGGGCTGGCCGCGCGCCGTATTGTCGATAGCCTGTTGGGCCGGCCAATCGAGGTGTTCATTGGTTGACGGCAAGAATGCGGTTTCCGCCGCGCGTGACTGTGTGCTGTTTTCGACCGCGGACTGGGACGAACCGTATTGGACCAACAAGCAGCACACAGCGAGCATTCTCGCCGCGCGGGGCTGGCGGGTTCTCTATGTGGAGAGCGTCGGTTTCCGTTCGCCGAAGGTCGGCAGCGGCCGCGACTGGGCGCGTCTGTGGCGGCGCCTGTGGCGCGGGGTGCAGTCGCTTGTGCTCGGGCCGCCGCGGCGCGCGGCGAACATCTGGGTGCTTTCGCCGCTGATGGTGCCGGCCGGCCATCATCTGCCGTTCGTGCGCTCGCTCAATCAGGCGCTGCTGCGCTTTTCGGTCGCGCGCTTTGCCAAAGGACATCGCTACAAAGACCCGGTCGTGTGGACGTATCACCCGTACATGCTCGACTCGATCTCGACGCTGCCGCGCGGACCGCTCGTCTATCACTGCGTGGACGATATCGCGGCGATCCCCGGTGTCGACGTCAACGCGTTCCGCAGCGCGCAGCAGGCGCTGCTCGGTAGGTGCGAGGCGGTATTCACGACGGCGATGTCGTTAAGGGAGGTGTGCCTGCCGTTCAACCGAAACACGCACTTCTTAGGCAACGTGGTCGACGACGCGCATTTCGGCGAAGCGCGCGCGGATGGCCCGATACCAGCGGAACTCGCTGCGATCCCCGAGCCCCGGCTCGTGTATCACGGCGTATTGTCCGACTTCAAGGTCGACTTTCCGCTCCTCATGCAGACCGCGCGGGCGCGTCCGCAATGGCAATGGGTGATTATCGGCGAAGAGCGGGAAGGGCAGCGAAGCGAATTGCTCGCACAGCTCGGGCGCTTGCCGAATGTACACCTGCTCGGCTATCGAAGCTATCAGTCGCTGCCGCGATATTTACGCGGCATGCGCGTGGGCGTCCTGCCGACCCTGCTCAACGAGTACACCCGTTCGATGTTCCCCATGAAGTTCTATGAATACCTGGCCGCTGGTCTGCCCGTGGTGTCCACGCCGCTCGACTTCGCGAAAGAGCCGCGCGCCGGTCTTGAAGTGGGCGGCGATGCAAACGCCTTCATTACCGCGATCGAAAAACAGTTGGCGCGCGGCAAGCTCTCCGCGCAGGAGGCCGTCGCGGCGGTCGGCGAGAATACCTGGGAGCGCAGGCTCGACAAGATGCTCGCGATCACCTTTGCGGGGCATGCACCGGGCGACGGCCGGCCCGCGTCGCTCGACGCCGTCGCTTGAGTGACCACCGCATGAAAGTCCTGCACATCTACCGCACCTATTTTCCCGACCCGCCAGGCGGACTTCAGGAGGCTATCCGTCAGATCAGCCTATCCACGCGCGCTTGCGGCGTAGATCCACGCATCTTCACGCTGTCGCCGAATCCCGTGCCGCGCGAGGTGCGGTTTGCAGAGGGTGTCGTGACGCGTTCGCGCTCGTGGGCGGCCCCGGCTTCCTGTGATCTGGGTGGGCTGGAGTCGCTGCGGCAATACCGGGCGGAGGCGGAATCGGCCGACATTCTGCATTTTCACTTCCCCTGGCCGTTTGCAGACTTGCTGCATCTGTTGGGCCGCGTCAAAAAACCCGCCGTGATGACGTACCACTCCGACGTGGTGCGTCAGCGCGCGCTGGGTTACGTGTACGGACCGTTGATGCGTTCGACGTTGCGCTCGATGTCGGCGGTGGTAGCCACCTCTGCCGTCTACGCGCGAAGCAGCCCGGTTCTGACAAGTGTCGTGGACGAACGGCGCCTCAAGGCTATCCCGCTTGGCATCATCGATTACCGCGATGACCCTGTCCTCGGGCGTTTCTCGCCGCACTGCCTCGACCGCCTCCAAGTCGGGGACGCGCCTTATGTGCTGGCGCTCGGTGTCCTGCGGTATTACAAGGGACTGCATACGTTGATCGAGGCGGCTCCTTCTATCCAGTCGAAGATCGTGATTGCCGGGTCGGGGCCGGAGATGGAACGGCTGACCGCGCTTGCACGCGAAGTCGGCGCGCGCAACGTGGTATTCGCCGGACAGGTATCGCACGAAGAGAAGGTCGCGTTGCTGAGCGGCTGCCGCGCGCTGGTGATGCCGTCGCACTTGCGCTCGGAGGCTTTCGGCATGGTGCTGGTCGAAGCGGAAATGTTCGGTAAGCCAATGGTCTGTTGCGAGATGGGTTCGGGCACGTCCTATGTGAACGAGCACGGCGTGACGGGCTTCGTGGTGCCGCCGGAGGCGCCGGTGCAGTTTGCGGCGGCGGTGAATGAACTGCTGCGCGACGAGGCGCTTGCCCGCAAGATGGGCACGGCGGCGCGCGAACGGTACGAGAGGCTGTTCTCGGGGCCGGCATTGGGTAATGCCTATCGCGGGCTGTACGAAGAGGTATTGGGGTGAACCGTCGCTCTTTTCCCGGCTCAGGGCGCGATCCTGCAAATGAAACAACTTGCCAGAAATAGCTTGTAACGGCATAGTTGGCGCATTTTCCGCGACCTGGCAGGGTTTGAGAAACGAGTTGTCGAGCCTGTGCAAGCATCGAATAGAGAGAAGGCCGGACCTGATCCTATTCCCGGCGTTTGAAGCTGTTCCTGAGTACAAGCGACCTGTGTCGAGTCGCTGGAAGCGGGGCAATCATTAGTCGAACCTTGCCATCTGGATATTTGGGGGCTTTGTGCCGGGTAGACAGAGTGGTTTCGCGTAGGCTAAGTTTTCCCAAGGGGGCAGGTGGTGTTTTTCCCGGTGTTCTTGTCCGTTGTATTCGTCGTTCGCAATCAGGCTCGCGATCTCGAAGTCATCCTGAAGGATGCTGCGGTCGTCATGGCCGATCTTGTCAGCGATTACGAGTTGATCGTGGTGGACAACGCGTCCGATGACGACAGCGTTTCGGTCCTCAAGCGGCTTGCGAGCGAACAGGGTTTGCCGAATCTGCAAGTGTATGCGCTCACCAAGGAGGTGGATTCGGACACAGCGTCGTGGGTGGGTCTCGAAAACGCGCTTGGCGATTTCGTCGCCGTGGTCGACCCATTGATGGACGACATTCGCTTTTTGCCCACCATGCTCGACAAAGCGGCGAGCGGCGCCGACGTCGTGTTTGCCGCGAACCAGCAGAAGGCGGCACAAAGCTGGGCATACCGAACCTGCCTTGGTGCGTTCAACGCGCTATATAAGTGGTCAAACGGTGTGCATCTGGCGAAAGACGCTCCGCAATACCGGGTGCTCAGCAAGCGCGTCATCAACTTCATGTTGCAGCATCCCATGCCGGCGTTGACCTACCGCTATCTGCCCGCAACTGGCGGTTTTGCGCGTGCGAACCTGAGCTACAGCTCACCGCCCAAGGCGCGGCAGGCGAAACGCCTGTCGCATAGCATCGATCGAGGCATCCGCCTTCTCGTGTCGACCACAAAGGCACCGATGCGGCTTGTCACGGCGCTGTCGTTATTCGGCGCCGTGTCGAACCTGATCTATTCGATCTACGTGATTGCCATCGGTCTTCTGAAGTCCAACGTGGCGCCTGGTTGGGTGACGTTGTCGCTGCAACAGTCCGGCATGTTCTTCCTCATCTCGCTTGTGTTGCTGGTGTTGGGCGAGTACATCCTGCAAATGGCGCGTCTGAGCAACGAGGGGCCGCTCTACCATGTCGCGCAGGAATTCACGAGCAGCGTCATGACACGCCGCCAGAAGCTGAATATCGAAGACGTCAGGTTGCCAGGCCCGCAGGGCACGCAGGTGAACGACTCGATGCATCCCTCCTGAACAAACCGGGGGATTGGCTCATGCAAGATGCCGTAGTGATCGGCGGTGGCTTCTACGGAACGGCGATCGCGATCTACCTGATGAAGCAACGGGGCTTGAAAGCAGTGACGCTTATCGAGCGCGAGCCTACCTTGCTCGCGCGGGCGTCGTACAACAATCAGGCGCGCGTTCACAACGGTTACCACTACCCGCGCAGCTTCACGACTGCGTTTCGCAGCCGTGTGAACCTGCCTCGCTTTGTCCGCGATTTTCCGGAGGTCGTGAAACGCGACTTTACCAAGGTCTATGCGATCGCTCGGCGCAACTCCAAGGTCACCGCGCGGCAGTTCGAGCGCTTTTGCCGTGAAATCGGCGCGAGCCTCGAGCCGGCGCCCCAGCAGGTACGCGAGCTGTTTGAGCCGCGCCTGATCGAGCAGGTCTTTCTCGTCGAGGAATATGCTTTCGATTCGACGAAGCTCGCGGCGTGGGCGCGGCATGAACTGGCCGAACTCGGTGTGGACATCAGGCTTGGCAGGCGTGTCGAAAGTATTCAGCGACGTGGCGAAGGTTTTGTGCTTCAGTGCGACGACGCAAACCGTTCAAGCTTGCACGCAAAGTATGTGTTCAATTGCACATATAGCGGCCTGAATCAGTTCGAAGGCGACTTTCGTGGCACGCAGACGAAGCTGAAACACGAAATCACGGAGATGGCGCTGGTCGAGACAGCGCCGCAATTGCGTGGACTCGGCGTGACCGTCATGGACGGCCCGTTTTTCTCGATGATGCCGTTTCCCGCCCGGGGTCTTCACACGCTTTCACATGTGCGATACACGCCCCACGCGAGCTGGATGGACGCGCCTCGCTCGGACCCGTATGCGCGCCTTGGCGAGTACGCGCGCGAAAGCCGGGTAGACCGGATGGTGCGGGACGTTGGGCGCTATTTTCCGGCGGTTCACGATGCGCGCTACGTCGAGTCTCTGTTCGAGGTCAAAACGGTTCTGGTCAAAAACGAAGGCGACGATGGCCGTCCGATCCTGTTCGAGCGGGATCCTGCATCGCATGGACTTTATTCGATTCTGGGCGGCAAGATCGACAACATCTACGACGTGCTTGAGAAGCTGGACGCGGAGACCTTCGTTTCGGCTTCGCAAGCACCAACAGCATTGGGAGCAAACACATGAACGACGCATTGATCGGATACACCGGGTTTGTCGGATCGACATTGCTGAAACAGAAACCTTTCGATGCGCGCTTCCGCTCGACGAACATCGCGGACATTCGCGGCCAATCCTTCGATCTTGTGGTCGGAGCCGGCGCGCCTGCACAGAAGTGGATTGCGAATGCGGAACCGGAGGCGGACCGCGCGAAGATAGAAGCGCTGATCGAGCATTTGTCCACCGTCCGCTGCGGCACCTTTGTGCTGATCAGTACCGTGGACGTGTTCCGGCAACCTGTTGGCGTTGACGAGAGCACACCGGTGAACGAGCAAGGGCTGCATGCTTATGGCTTGCACCGGCGCCTGCTTGAAAAGTTCGTGGAGCAGCATTTCGCCCGGCATCTGATTGTCCGGCTTCCAGGACTCGTTGGACCGGGATTGCGCAAGAACGTCATTTTCGATTTCCTTAACGATAACAATCTGCATGCCATCGATAGCCGGGGATCATTCCAGTTCTACCCGATGGTGAATCTATGGGCGGACATTCAGACCGCGCTGTCTGCCGGGCTCGAACTGGTGCATCTGACCGCCGAACCGGTCAGCGTCGCCGAGGTGGCTGAACGGGGTTTCGGTAAGCGCTTCGAGCAGACTATGCAGGCGCAGCCCGCAAGCTACGACTTCCGCACGAGGCATGCGGAATTGTTCGGCGCCACGGGGCCGTATCAGTACAGCCGGCGCGAGACGATTCAGGCCGTGAGGTCTTATGCGCAGTCCGAACCGCGCAAGCTGCCAGCCGCATCGCAGGGGCAGGCATGAGAATCGCCATTTCGAACATTGCATGGGAAGTCGCGGACGATCAGCTGGTCGCGGCCATTTTGAAACAACACGACGTCGACGCGATCGACGTCGCGCCGGGCAAATACTTTCCGGACCCGAAATCCGCCGACGTAGTGGACATCCAGCGCGTTCGCACGTGGTGGGCGGACCGCGGAATCGAGATCACCGGCATGCAGTCCTTGCTGTTCGGCACCAACGGGCTGAACCTGTTCGGTCCTGTCGAATCGCAAGAAGCGATGCTCGAGCATTTGCGGGCAGTCTGCGGCATAGGCGGCGAATTGGGCGCGACGCGGCTCGTATTTGGCTCGCCGCGCAATCGGGACCGCACCGGCCTCACCGACGAGGCCGCCCATGAGATCGCCGTTGCCTTCTTCCGCAGGCTCGGCGATATTGCGGCTGGACACGGCGTGCAGGTCTGCCTCGAACCAAATCCGCCGTGCTACGGCGCAAATTTCATGACCAACAGCCGCGATACGGCGACTGTGGTGTCCGCGGTCGCGCACCCCGCGATCAGAATGCAACTGGACACTGGCGCCGTCACAATCAATGAAGAAGACCCTCGCCAGGTGATAACCGACTACGCGCATCTGATCGGACACGTGCATGCGAGTGAGCCGAACCTGGTCACGCTTGGCGAGGGCGGCGCGAACCACGCGGCGATAGCGGGCGTGCTGAGCGAGATGCTGCCCACGCGGGTAGTGTCCATCGAGATGCTGGCGCCGAAATCGGGCGGCGCGATCGATGCGGTCCGCCGCGCGGTCGGCGAAGCCGTCCGCTGCTACCGTCCGGAAAGCGGAGCCTCCTCATGAAGTGGCTGATCCTTGTCTTAGGTATCGCTTCCAACGCGTCCGCCAGTGTGCTGGTCAAGATAGCAATGATGCCGCCGCGCCGCTTTCCAAGCCTCAGCGATCCCATCGGTGCGCTGAAAAACGGACCTTTCTGGCTCGGCCTTGTGCTGTACGGCGCGGCCTTCCTGCTTTACGCAGCAGCGCTCAGCCGCCTGCCGTTGAACGTTGCGCAGCCAGTCCTGACCGCGGGCGCCATCGCGAGCGTGGCCATTCTGTCGGTGGCCATCTTCCGTGAGCCATTTCCCTGGACCGTCGGTGTGGGGATTGTATTCATCATTGCGGGCGTTGCGCTCATTACTGCCCGCGTAGGGTGAGATCGAAGGATTGCAGATTCAATGACACACGATATTTCCGAGCAAGCGCGGGCCCGCTGGCAGGTTCCCGCATTCAAGGTGCAACTCGATTCGCCAGCGCGCAGTCGCTGGTGCGTGGTGATTCCGGTGATCAACGAAGGCCCCCGCATCCGCAACCTGCTCGAACGGATGGCGGCGCTTCGCATTCACGAGGCGGCTGACGTCATCATCGTGGACGGCGGCAGCACGGATGGCTCGCTCGAACATGACTTCCTTGTCAGCAAGGGCGTGCGCACGCTGCTTCTGAAGACGGGGCCGGGTAAGCTGAGCGCGCAGTTGCGCTGCGCTTATGCATTCGCACTGGACAAGGGCTATGAAGGTATCGTGACGATCGACGGCAACGACAAGGACGATCCCGACGCTATCCCGCGCTTCATCGAGGAGCTGCAGAATGGCGTCGATTTCGTTCAGGCGTCGCGCTATCTTTCCGGCGGCATCGCGGAGAACACGCCCAAGTCGCGCGATCTCGCCATCCGGCTGATCCATGCGCCGATGTTGAGTCTTTTCTCCGGCTTTCGCTGGACAGACACGACGCAAGGCTTTCGCGCCTACAGCCGCAAAATGCTTCTGGATCCGCGAGTCGCGCCGTTTCGCGACGTATTCAACACCTACGAATTGCTCGCCTACCTGTCATACCGCGTCCCAAAGCTCGGCTACCGTTGTGTCGAGCTCGCGACCACGCGACGTTATCCCAAAGGCGAGGTGCCTACCAAGATCAGCAGCGTGCGGGGCAACCTTTCAGTGCTGCAAGTGCTCTTTAAGGCCTGTTTCGGCGCATATAACCCTTCTTGAGCCGAGGGACTGCGAAACGGTGGGCGCGATAGGCAAAGAATGGGATATTGAATGTCAAACCAGTTAACCAATACAGAAAAATTCAGTGTGGCGGTGGCCTCGGCCGCGTTGGCCGCCGCCGCACTCGCACTTGGTTTGCGCATGACGCTGGCACCGACCTATTCGGATTTCATTGTCGGCCGCATCACGTGGCAGGCGCAGACGAAGTTCCAGGATCTGTTCGCGCCGCCGTTGATGATCGTCGTGTTGTTCGCGGCGCTCATACTGCTTTCGTCGCAAATCAAGCGGCTCAAGAGCAGTTCTTCGGAATGGGCGCAAGATTTATCGGAGCAGTTGCTGTGGTGGTCGGTGCCGTCGGTGGTCGTGGCGGCGGGCCTCGTTACGGGCTCGTCGATTGATCTGTCGATGCAGTTGATTTCCGCGGTGGCGGTCATCGTTCTCGTCATTTATGCGTGGTTGCAGCGCGGCAAAGACGGGCAACAATCGCCGCTGATTGTCGGGCTTGGCCTTTTTGGGGCGCTGGTCGTAGCGCTTGTGCCGCTTGAATTCGCGCTGGTGGTGGGCCGGGCGCCTGTTTCCATGATCGGTTTGGTGCAGGTGGACCGCTATGCGAAGGCAAGTCAGGCGCTCGCAGCCGTGCTGTTCGTCGCTGTGCTGGCGACCGCCGTCAGTCCTCGGCGGCTCGCGCGCGTGCTGCCGGGCGCGCTTTTCGCCGGGCAGCTCGGACTGCCGCTTTTTTATCTGACACTCTACCCCGCACGTCTGGCCTTACCCGACGGATCGCTGACCAAATATTCCACAACGTGGGCGCTCAAGGCACTCGTCGTTGCGCTAGTGCTGGCGGGCATAGTCGACGTATTCCGTCGCTACCGCAACTATCGCCGCAGCGATGGCAGCTCTTTCAAGGTGCTGTTCTCGCCGCTCGCGCTGTTTGGACTTCTTGTTGCATTCAAGTTCGGCAACACGATCGGGCCGGCGTTGTCCACGAACGACTATGAGTTCGGGCAGAACCTGCTCGGCTGGTGGTCTTACGTCAAGGGCGTCGTGCCGTACGTCGGCTACGTCGCACCGCACGGTTTCATGGAAGACGACCTTCCGGGGCTGCTTTCTCTCATGTTCTACGACGGAACGGCGGCAAGCATCGCGGACGCGAACCGGCTTGGTTCGACCCTGCTGTCGCTAGTGACGTTCCTTGCGCTCTTCCGCTTTTCGGGCAGCATGGGTCTCGCATTGGTCGCGACGTTTTTCATCGGCGGCAGAAGTGCATTTCTGTTCTTCACGCCGTTTCTTTGTCTTTGGTTCAGCGCCGCGCTCAGGGCGACTCCGGCACGTTGGCTCGCGGCGTGGCTCATCACCGCGCCCATCGTTGTGCTGGGTGTGCCGCCCGCAGGGCTGCTGCTTGCCGCCGCCTCCGGGCTGCTCGCGCTGGAAGCTGTATGGCGCATCTGGCGCAAACGGGAGCGCGCGGGCCTAAGAATGCTTATAGCCGTTGGCGTCACGCTGGTCGTGCTCGCCGTCGCGACGCCGTTCGTGCCCATGCTGTTCGGTGCGATTCGCTATGTACTGGAAAACGGGCCTATCAATCAGGTCGCCTACGGCATTCCTTGGGACGCGAGTTGGAACACGAACGGACCGAAGTCCGGGCTTGTGTTCGAAGCGGTGCGCATGTCCTGGCTCGCCGCGCCGTTCTTCTGTCTGCTGATGGCCTACATGCTTATCCGGCGTAAAGGTACGAGCCATGCCGCGTTGCTGCCCGCCATCGTCGTTTTGCTGTTCACGCTGCTGCTCACGCCGTATTCAATGGGACGGATTGATGCCGGCGATTTGTCGCGTGCCGGTCTCGCAGCTATCTTCGGCTGGGCAGTGCTCATTCCGCTCGTCGCCTGGCATGCGATCAGGACGCCGCATCGTGTTGCGTTAGTCGTCGTGCTGGCCGGCGCGAGTGCTACGCTCAATTACACCACGCTCGCCTTTTCCACGGCTGCCACGGCGGCAGCGCCCTCCATCGCAATCGGTCCCATGAAGAACGGCGCGGATGTGGGTATGCCGAACATCGGCCGGGCGATGGTTCAAGAGGATCAATGGGCAAGTCTCGTCAAACTTAACACGCTGCTGAACAGCGCGTTGCCGCCGGGGGTGGGTTACCTCGACCTGACCTCGCGCAACGCCCGAACGTTCTATATGAATCGTCCGGTGACAATGGCGGTCACGGCGCCTTACAACATGGCCTCGGTTCGTCAGCAGCAGCGCGCAGTGGAGCAGCTTTCCGCCCAGTTGCCGGATGTCGCATTGCTCGCGGCCGGCAATCTTGCTTATGACGGCGGCGGGCTGGCGCTGCGAGATCCGGTGCTCTACCGCTTCACGATCGACCATTACACACCCGTCTGGGCAGACGGCGTTATCCTGGGCTACAGCGCCAAGCGCGCAACTGCTGCCGAGCTCAGCAAGCGCGTGAGCGTGACGGCGAAGAATCAGACGGATGATAAATGGGACCGCGGTGTCTCCCGCAACGAGGCAGCGTTGCTGCTGGATAGCGACACGCCTGTCTCCGCGTTGACCGTCGGCACGCAGCTACGCCTCGCTGACGGCCAGCAGCGCCAGGTGACGAGGCTGAATGCCGGGCTGCACACTATCTGGCTCGACGGCGCTCCGCTAGACGCGTCGAAAGTAGGGTATCCCGCTTCGACCGAAGTCCTGCTCGATGCATCGTCTGCACGCGAGTTTCGCATGGCCATGCTCGACGCTGCATTTTCTGCTCCAGACCTTGGTGAGATTCCGGTCGCCTGGGGGCGCTCCAACAGGTCGCTGACGAAGAAAATGTCGACTGTCGGTACGCTCGATTCGTCGGCGGCTCAATTGCACGACCTGATTGCCGAAGCAGGTCAGTTCAAGGTAGCCGGTGGTAATCCGCAAGTCAGCTTTGACATCGCCTCTCTGAAATTGTCCGGTCATGCAGCAGGTATGTTGCGGTTCGATTTCGCGTGCTTCGACCGCCGTGCTCAGCCGAGGCTCACGGTGTCTTGGTCCGGCGTCCGTCAGGAAGGAGCCGCTGGAGCGGGGCAGTTGCAGTTCACGGCGGACGACGGCGTTCTTATCGTCCCCATCGATGCGTACCCGCGCTGGCTGACCTTGGAGCGAGTCGACGCACTGCAGATCGGTTTAGCCAATCCGGGCGCGTGTGGGGCGATTGGCGTGACAAACGCGACGCTCTTGCAACGAAATATTTTCCGGTAGTGGACGGCGCGCGCCCATTGGGTCCATCACGTCGCGGATGCAACCGCGCCGGGGGCGGAGCGAGGTGTCGTCAATGGCCGGAATGCCCGCCCTTCGCGCCAACCGAAATGTCGGTAGTGAGTCACGGGATCAGCGCCCGCATCGCGCACGTCGGGGTTCGCGGCGAGATAGTCAGCAGCACTGAATGCTGGCGGGAAAACCAGTGGCTCGACCGCATCCAGATCGCCTGGCTGTCCGCTTACGCGCGAACTCCCTTGCGCGTTATCCCAGCCGGGACCTAATGCGGCCCACATCCGACGCGTTCGCCACCAGGCAGTACCGGGCGCGGCGACTTTGGCCACGTGTGCCATGCGTTGCCAGCTTTCGGCGATGTATCGCCGGTCACACGAACGCCGCAGCACGACGGAGAACTCCATGCCGTTGCGCATTGTGTCGGCGAAGTCTTCGCATGCAAAGTCGAGCAGGTCCATGTCGCATAGATCGGCGATGAGCTTCGCGAACGATCGCGGGGTGAAGACCCAGCAATGGACGTCGTGATATCTACCGTTTTCGAAGGCATCGCGCGCGAGGTGCATCGCTCCCTGCCACGTGTGATGTCGTTTTGCGGAGGCCTGCTCTATACGCCCGCGCCATGCCTGTGCGGTGCTGATGTCGGCGGCGTTCAGACAGTGATCGAGCACACAGAATGGGTGAGGAACGCGCGTGCGTTCGATGTAGCTCGTCAGCACCTCAGGCAGACGGCTCTCGCGCCTGAAGTAGTCGAATGTGAAGCGCCTGTCGGGCACTGCCAGACGCACCTCCCCGGTCGGCTTGAGCACGGCCGCCAGTTCGCGCAGCCACGTGACGAGATCGGGGACGTGCTCGACAACATGCGACGCCACCACATAGTCGACATATTGCCCATCGATGGCTTCGTGCAGCGTGTTTGCGCCCCACACCGCATCGACATTGACGATCTCGTCCGGATCGACATGCGGATCGTCGCGATACTTCTGACGCAGGTGGGGCGTGTCGGTGTGATCGACATAGATAATCTGCGCGGCATCGGCCCGGCGAACGAGTGGCCAGCACAGGGGGCCGATCTCGACGCCCACGGTCTCCTTCAGCTTGAGCCCGCGCAGAAGGCGGGTTCGACGTTTCTCTCGTGCAAGCCTGTCGCTGTCGTTGCTTTCTTTCTTCATGTCGTATCCTCACTCGAACGGCATCCTGGATCGCGAGATATGCGCCACGCGTAGCGGCGCAAATCGCAAAAAGATGGGTCAGCGTGCATGCGTCAGACGGCGCTGGCGGCGGCCAATGCTCCTGTCGCAACTATCAAACGATGAAGGGCAGCGCGTGCGTCGCGCACTGCTGAATCAAGCAAATTTTCCCGGATAAGTGAGTGGTGGGCCGCATTATCGGTAGTTATGAGCCGCGAACACATGTCGGCTCAGTGCGAGAACGAGGCCCTCCGGAATGTCCAAGCGATCAAAGAATAGCTCAATTGCGGGCGATAAAGAAAACGTCCTGATGATTGTCCCATCCGCCACGACGATACTCGAGTATCTCCACGTTGTTTTCGCGGCAGACAGCAGTCATCCATTGATGGGGGATCAGCGCGATGCCGTAGCTGTCTCCGATGTAGTCGACAGTCTTGGCCTCCAGGGAGTGGTCGGGCATGTAGTTGACGAAGCCATACTGACCGGCGTCGTAGCTTGCCAACAAATGCGCGCGCGCGGCGTCGCCGACCTGATAGCAGTCCACGCTTCCGAGAATCTCGCGCGAACGCTCGCCATGCGTGGTGACGACCGCCACCCCGCCGCGCTTGAGCTTCTGCAAGAAGTGTTTCATCACCGTCCGAGCGTTGTGGCCCGACAGGTGCGTGATCAACGAGCCGAGTGCGGCCACGTCGAAGAAATCGTCCGGCACGTTGTTGAACTCGTAGACCGGGTCGGTAATGGGATAGGCATGGACCCCGAACTCCTCGGCGCAGAATTCGACGGCCGGGACCATGATGTCGCCCACATGTATCTGTTGCGGATCGAAGCGGGACGCGAGGTGGCGCGTCACGCGGCCATAGCCGCACGGCAATTCAAGGCAGACCGGCGACTGCGCGCCCGTCAGACCGGCTGCTCGGGAGACGAAGTCGGCCATCTGTGTGCCGACCGATTCATAATGCTCGGTTGAACCGTGAAACATGTCATCGTTAGGATGAATTCGTGCTGGATGCATAGCTTGCGTATTTTTCTTGTTAGAACTCACTAACCGCGTGTGGCGGGCCCTGGTGCTGCAGTTAAACGTTATGCATCTACAACGGGGCGGGCTCTCTCTAACCAATCCTGACCGGCTGCCCCGTATGCGGATGCGGGCGTGTCGCGTAGAAATCGAAGAAGTGTTTTTGCCACAACGCGCAGACGGTGTCCATCTCTTCGATCAGCGCCGCTTGGAACGCACCGGACGCATCGGCCTGGTCGATCTTTTTCTGCATGCGGTCGAACAGCAATTTCTCGAAGTCATTGATGCAGTAGTCACGGACGGCGTTCGCATCGAACCTATATGCTGCGCGCGGCAGCTCCGGGTGCAATGAAATGTAGGTGCTGAAAAGGCGCTCGACAATGAACGGCAAAAATGGCGCAGGGTCCGTGTGCAGTGTATCGGTCATCACACCGACTGCCGCTTCGTGCGACGGATTCGCTTCGAGGAAATCCGCAATTGGCAACAGAGTCTTGCCCACGTACTCGTCCCAGAAGCGGCGCGAGCCGACCCAGAAGTTGCAGTAAGCGAGTGTTGCCGGTCCATGTCGCGGCGTGTCGGCAACCGGAATGTCGACACCGCTCGCATGTAGAAGCGCCTGAGCTGCACGGGTGAGGCCGGGATGCGCGTGCTCCCCCTGCATCCAAACGTTGAACGACCAATAGGCGAGTTGCGGAAACGGATTGATGAAAGAGACATCCGCGCTGTCATGTCGTTGGACGAAGTCAAGAAATGTGCGACCGGTAATCTTCGACTTCAGCGAGAACTTCGGCGAAAAGAGACCCGTATAGTCGTGCCGCAAATGCTCGCCGTTGCGATACATGTCCGTCAGGATCTTGAACTCGCGCCATTCGGGACGCGCATTGTCCGCACGTACTAACGGCAGGAAATCCGCACAGGTCAGCGTTTGGTCCTGCGAGTAGATCGGCTCGAATATCGCAACGGTTTTGCTCATACGTGGCCCGCGCGTTCCAGGCAGTAGCGGTTCAGATCCGCGCGCCACTTCAGGTACGTGAACGACGCATTGGGCACCGTGAAGCTCGGGTAGTGTGTTTCAATGGGTACGCCGAGCAGATGCTGCAACACGACGCTGATCGGCCCTCCGTGCGCGACCGCCGCCGTCAAACCGGTCTCGTTCACGTGCGGGCGAACTTCCGACTCGACCCACGCTTGCACGCGTTCGGCCATGTCGAGGTGCGATTCGCCGTTTTCATAACGATTGCGGATGTTGCCGTTGAAGCTGGGGAAGGTCCGGTTGAAATCGGCTTCGAGCCACGATCCGTAAATACCTGGATGCGTTTCGGCTAGCCGTGCGTCGTAGGTAATGGGCGTTGCCGCGTCGAACAGCAATTCGGCGGTCTGGCGGGCACGCGCCCACGGGCTGCAATAAAAGCGCGACGGCCTAAAGCCAAAGCGATCGAGCGTCGCCGCGAGGTTGATCGACTGAGTCTTGCCTAGTTCTGTGAGCCCGTCCTTGTCGGTCGAGATCAGCAGTCCCTTTTCGTTCGCGACCGACTGGCCGTGCCTGATCAATAAGAGATCCATGGTGTGGTGTCCGTTCAGACCGGGTTTTCGCCGGTGACGAGTTCAAGAAAAGTCTTTGCCGGACCGGCCAAACCGAATCGCTCGTGAGTGTCGGTGTGTGCGTTGACCCGCAGGGAGTCGCGCAACGCCTTGTCCTGGTAAAGCTTTTCCATGGCCGCTGCCCATTCGTGGGGTGTATTGTTTACGAGCAGTCCGGTTTGTCCGTCCGTGACAGCCTCCTCATACACCGGCGAACGCGAGTAGATGCCTGGAATGCCGAGGCTGCCGTAGTCGATGTACTTGATGCACGATTTGCAGCTGTTAAAGAAGAGCGCCTCAGGATCTTCGCGGCCGCCGAGCGGCACGATCGAAAACATGTAGCCCGCGTCGCGAATCGCTGCCTTATAGGCGTGATTCTCTAGAAACCCCTTAGAAACGAGCCTCGGAATGCGCGACATTTCCGGAAAGCCGTCGCCCCAGAACTCGAGCACGACCTCGGGGTGCCGTTGCAGGAAGTCGACGACGACCCTGAAAAACTCCTTTCTGAACTGGACGAGCTTGATGCCGTCCGTATTCGAAAACAGGATTTTTGGCGGCGTGGACTCGTGCCAGTTCGACGGGCCGGAAGGCAGCGAGTCATGATCGAAGCCGTTCGGAATAACCACAACCGAAGGCCGCAGGCGGCGCAGCTTGTTGCGTAGTGTTTCATTTGAGACGGTCGCAATGGACGCCTGACGGATCAGCCACGTGATGTTTGCTAGCAGATCGTCGTTCAGGTCGGTGACGCTGTACATCGGCAAGTCGATAATCCAGTCGTCCATATCGTAGATGGTGCGAAGGCCCAGGTCGTTGGCCATGCGCATGACGTCCGTCGCGCGGTTCGAGCTATGTTTGTTGAACAGCACTGCATCGAAACGCCGCAATTGCCCGACGGTCACGTCGCTTTCAACGATCTCTTCCCATTCGAGCATCCGGTTGTTCGCCATGTAGCCGAGTAAGGGGCCGAAGCGGGCCGCAATGGAGCGCGACATCAGTCTGTCGTGCGACAGCGAGATTCGCTGAACAACCAGTAGGCGAGGAATCTTCGGCATGTCAGATGCTTTCCCGTGCGAGCAGCGCCGCGATTTGCGGACCGATAGTCGACGCCGAATGACGAGCCATGACCCGCTCATAGGTGGCTGCAATTCGGGCTTCGCGGTCCGCGTCGTTGATCGCGCCGGCGATTGCTGATGCAATCTCGCTCACCGAATCGGTGGCTGTGTACCAGACGCCGTCTTCGAAATGCTCACGCTGCCAAGGTCCGTCGGACATGACGAGCGGCTTTTTCATGATCGCGCCTTCCAGGCTCGAGCGGCCAGGTGGATCGATGCTCGGTTCCACCATCACGCTGCAGTTCGCGATGATCGAACGAAGCATCGCGCTGCAAGGCTGGATGAATGGCAGAAACGTGATGCCCGGATGCGCCTCGGCAACGCACTGGCGGTAGTAGTCGTCATCGCGCGCACCGCCGACGAACAGGCCGTCGAGCTTCAGTTCGTTGAGCGCGCGGATTGTCTGCAACTGGTTTTTGATCGGCTCGACGAGGCCAAGGCACAGTGCGAAATCCGTGCTGTTCGACACCGTGGACATCAGATCCTTGTCGGGCGGCGCGAGAAAGCGGTTGGACACACAAGTGGGCAGCACTTCGATCTTCTCTGCGGGAACCTGAATGTACTGAGTGAAGTTCTCGAGTTCCGCCTGAGACTTGAACAAAAGCTTGTGCGCGAGTCCGATGATCTGTTCGATGCGCTGCACTTCCCCTGACGCAACAGGCCCGAGCCACCAGACGTTCGGCCACAGGAAAATCCGCTTGTTGCGGCTCGCGGCCTCGCGCAGGATTGCGTGGCCGTCCGCATGCACGGAGAAGTGGATGACGCCGTCGTAAAAGCTGAGCGGACGGCTGCCGATACCGTAAATGTCCGTATGCACGCCCGATCCTTTCAGGATCTCCGCGACCTGCACGAGCTCGGATTCGCCACCGCCGCTGACCGTGAATGCGGTGCTATACGTGGTGAGAATGAATTTAAGCCCTGTCATAGGTCTGTCCTCTGAGCGTTCCGCCCAAACAGTACTTCGCGCCATACCGTATCGCTCGCGCGCTCGAGCACACTGTCCGCGTGCGCGATATATCCGTCGTTAGGCAGCCCTGCGCCGGCTGCTGCGCCAAGACGCTCCGCAACAACGGCCGCCCATAAGGACAGTTCCGCATTCGCGTCGAGAACGCAATCCGCCGGGCAGATCTCCTGCGCTGCGGTGCCGCCGCGCACGAAGACCGGCTTGCCGGCATGCATCGCCTCGAGTACTGGTACGCAGAATCCCTCGTGCCGGCTCATCGCCAATAGCGCGCTAGCGGTGTCGTAGCATTCGAAGAGGTCGGCGTCGTCGAGCATGCCTTTGAAATCGACGCGCTCCAGAACGCCGAGCTTGCGGGCGCGGTTGATCAGCAGCTTCAGATAATCGTAGTTCGGCGCATTGCCGACCATCGTCAAAGTCGCCGCAAACTCACGCTGCTGCAGGAGCGCGAGAAGCTCGACGGCGTCCTCGACACGCTTGTGCGGCACGACCCGACCTACCATCAGCAGATTCGGTTCGCGCAAAATGCGCCTGGACGACGCAGGTTCGCGCTGGAACGCGGGCATATCGGCGAATACTGGCGGAACGATTTTGACCGCCGTCGCTTCGACTGCCCTGGCGAGGCTTTCTGCCGTGTTTTGCGAGTTTGCGATCACGAGGTCGAATCCGTCTAGCAACGGCAGTTGCGCGAGCGCTTCCTCGCACAACTGTGCGGTGCGAGGTTCGAGTTCGCGTAGCAGCCGCGGATCGGTCACGCCGTGGAAATAGCACAGCTTGCGGCACGGCAACGCGAGTAGTTGCTCCAGATATGGATCAAAAATCGAGTAGCTGAGCAGCACGATGTCGTCGGCTGTCACGCTCCTGAACAGTTCTTCGAACGGACGCACTTCCATCGTGCCGGCGTCGTAGCGCTGCGCGTACAAAGCGGCGGCGAGGCCGAGACGCCGCGCTGTGCGGGCGAGGCCGAGGCAGTGGTTGCCGACCGCGTCGCCGGCAAAAATGTCGGGGGCGCACACATGCAGCTTCATTTGGCCTGCGCTCCCGTAATGTCTGCGAGACGTCGAGCGTAAGCGCGCGCGACCGCTTCGACCGAGTAGTCGCGTTCGATGCGCGCTTTGCCGGCTCGCGCAATCCGCTCGCGCAACGGTACGTCTTCGATCATGCGCTGCAGCTGTTCAGCGGCCACCGACACATCGGGATTGCACCAGTACTGACCTTCGGAGAACAGATAGTCACCTGGGCGCAGCGGCACCAGTTCACCGTCGACGAGAAACGCCGTGTCCGGCTCGCAGAAGTCGACGTTGCCGGAGAAGTTGGTGGCCACCACGGGTTGGCCGAGCGCCATGGCTTCGGCGATCACCCGGCCAAAGCCCTCACTACGGTGGAGCGAAATGTACGCGTCGCAGCAGGCCATGAAGTCGGTCGAATCCTGGCGGCTTAAACGTTCTGAGACGATGTGAATGCGACTGTCCCCCGCAGCAAGCTCGCGGACTGCGCGCCACACCGGATCGTCGTCGCGCACGTTCATGGCTTTGATAACGAGTCCGACGCCGCGAGAGCTTTCGCCGAAAGCCTGACGGAACGCCTGTATGCCCGCGAGCGGATTCTTGCGGCTCAGCCAAGAGTTACCGTCGAACATCAGGTAGAACAGAAATTCGTTCGACGGCAGACCGAAGCGTTCGCGCCGCCGGTCCAAAGGCGCGGGCACTTCGACCGCCATCGGCATGTGGTAGACCGGCGTGTCGCCGAGCCGGCTGTAGACGCTTTGCACGAACCTGCTCTGTGCCCAGATTTCGTCCACCATCTGATGCACCTTGCCGAACGCGCTCGGCCAGTGAGGCAACTCCCAGGGCCACGCGCCGATTTTGTGGGTAGGCGCCTCGATCAACTTGCGGCCGCCTTCTAGCGCGAGACGCACCATCTCCGGGGCCGGCAGGCAAATGAGGCTAACGCCGTACTTCAGATCGTCGCTCAGCAGGTGATCCACCGAGTGGTCGAGTTTCGCCGGGCCGGACATTGGCGCATTGACGAGCGCAACCGGCGTGTCGTTCATCAGGAACACGCGCGCCGCCATGCGCGCGTCTTCGCCAAGTCCCAGCACGCCTTGCGGAAAGCCGATCACATTGACGCCGAAACCGTATCTGCTTTCGACATGCGCATGGTAGCGCGGAGGCTCTTGCGAATCATGCGACGCACTGCCTTGGGCACACTGCACCTTCAGACAGTCCAGTAGTGCATACTCCCGGCCGCCGCAGTTGTTCCACCACTGCACAAGCTGGGCGCGGCCCGCTTCCGTCGTGACGTCAAACGAGGCTTGAAGATCGGGCCGCTCGTTTACGATCAGTTCAAGAAAGCGCGGCAGTTTCGACGTGCCGGGCGCCTCCTCATCGTCCATATGGGCGAGAGCATGCGCGAGCCCGGTTGCCGACCATCGGATCGCCGGGTATTCGTTCTGGCCATACGCGTTCCACCACGACTCATAGCTCAGACGCGCGCCGAAGCTATCAAGATTGAAAGCCGCTTGCAGGTCAGCGCGCTCCTTCCAGATGAGGTTCAGAAAGCGCGGCAGGAGCGGCAGCATGCAGCGCTCGCCGGCTTGCATCTCGAAGAGGTCGGCAGGCACGGGCGGCGCGACCCAGCGAATTGCTGGATATTCGAATTGCCCGTGTTCGAGCCACCATGAACGCGCCTTGAGACGGCCAATGAAGGTGTCCTGCGGGCACAGTGCCTGCAGGTCCGCTCGTTCGCTCAGGATCAGCCTCAAAAAGAGCGGCAACGGCAAGCCATGCTGGTTGTCGCCCGCTTCCATCTCCGTCAGCGTTCGTGGGGCGGTGGGCGGCACCCACTTGATCGCGCGGTACTGAAGCTGTCCGTGTTCGAGCCACCACGACAGACAACTGAGCCGGCCAGTGAAGGTGCTCAGGTTGAAAGAATTTTGCAGATCTGGCCGTTCAGCGATGATGAGCGAAATGAAGCGCGGTACGTGCAATCCGTCCTCGCTGACCGGTTCCGCTGGCTCGAGCATGGCGCCGCCAACCGGCGCGGGCGACCAGATGATGCGCGGGTATTCGCGATGGCCGTGCTCCTCCCACCAACTGAGGCACGCCAGTTGGCCGATGAACGTCGTCAGGTCGAACGCGCTCTTCAGATCAGGCCGCTCGGCGGCGATGAGCGCGAGAAAGCGCGGGAAGGGCAGCGCGCCGGCCTCGGTGTCGCCGGTCGGCTCCGTGAGCTTCGGCCACGCGACGGGCACTCTCCACGTGATGCGCGGACACGCGTCCTGTCCATGGGCTTCCCACCAGTTCAGACAATTGAGATAGCCGCTCAGTGTGCCGAGATCGAAAGCCTGCGAAAGGTCGCTGCGGCTTCGCACAATCATCGTGATGAGCTTCGGCAATTGCAGTTCCGCCTGTTCCAGCACGGTTTGCGGCTCGAGCAGCGTTTCGGGCAGATGCTTCGTGTCGAGCACGCTTGGCACGACGGACCCAAGCCAGTACGTCACGGCCTCGGGGTGCCGCGCAATCAGCGTTTCGTTGTCGAGTTGCCGCAAATATTCGAGGTCCTCGTGACGCAGCACCCATTCGAAGTCCGGGTAAGTGTCGCGGGCCGTCATTTCCCACCAGAAGTACAACGTGACGCGGTCGTTCAGCGACTTCGAGTTGTAGCGCGCGAGATCCGCCCTGAACTTCATCAGGAAGTAGATCGCGCTCGGCAGGCAAAACAACTCCCCTGGCGACGGATGGCGGTACTCCGCCAGCCACGCGGTTTTGTTTTTCTTTTCCAGATTAGACAAGGTTGGCAATCCTCGAAGGCCAGGCGAACGAGAAGTCGTCGGCCGTCAGCGTCAGGTTCGGCGAATAGTACGGGTCGTTCATCAGCAGATCGCCCCAGCGTTGCCGGACCAGTTCCGACTCCTGATTGAAGCGGCTGATTTTCTCGGGCGTGTCTTCGGCGCCGCGCGTGGCCGACTCGTGGTGATACAGCTCCGCATAGGGCGTCCAGACGTTGCGATACCCCGCTTTGCGCACGCGCAGGCAGAAGTCGATGTCGTTGTACGCGACGTGCAGGTTTTCATCGAGACCGCCGACTTCCTTGTAGATCGATTGGCGGATCAGCAGGCATGCCGCGGTGACGGCGCTCATCGCATTGCGCAGCCGCGCCCGTGCGAAATAGCCGGCCATTGTGTTCGGGAAATGCTTGTGCGCGTGGCTGGCGATGCCGCCCACGCCCAATACCACGCCGCCATGCTGGATCGTGTCGTCGGGGTAGAGTAGCTTGGCGCCGACCGCGCCGACGTTCTTCTGAATGGCGACCGAAACCATTTCCTCGAGCCAGTCTGCGTTGATGACCTCAATGTCGTTGTTCATCAGGCAGACGAAGTCCGCGGTGCTTGCAAGCGCAATGCGGTTGTTCAATGCCGAGTAGTTGAACGGCGAGTCGTCGCGCACCACGTTGACGCGCTCATCGGTTTGCAGGCGCGCGAACAGCTCGTGCGTTTCCTGCTTGACGGAGCCGTTGTCGATGATCGTGATGCGGTAATTCGAATAGCACGATTTCTGACGCACCGACTCCACGCATTGCTCGACGAGTTCCGCCGAATCGCGCGTCGGAATGATGATTTCGACGGAAGGCAGCGCGTCAGGCAATTCGTAGACGACCTTGTTGAAAGCATGCGTGCCCGGCGCGTGAATGGTGTGGGCGTTGATGTTGTTGCGCTTGAGATGGTCGTCGATTGCGCGCATTGCAGCGATATGCGCGTAGGGCTTCGCTTCATGGCCGCTTGCGGTGCTCTCGGGAATAATGCGCCAGTGATAGAGCGCGCGCGGTACGTGATACACCACGTCGTGTCCAACGCGATCTATCACGCGCAGCGCCAGGTCGTAATCCTGAGAGCCTTCGAGACCGGTACGGAAGCCGCCGATGTCGCGCAACACGGACGTCTTGTATACGCCGAAGTGCGAAATCATGTTCTGGCTGAGGAACAGATCGTAATTGAAGTCGCACTTGAAGTACGGGTCCGAGCGCTCACCTTCTTCAGAGATCTTGTCTTCGTCGCTATAGATCAGCGCCGCGTCCGGATGTGCGTTAAGCATGTCGACCACGCAATAGAGCGCGAGCGGATGCAGTTCGTCGTCGTGGTCGAGCAGCCCGACGAATTCGCCGGTGGCAAGCTCGAGCGCCGTGTTGCTTGACGCGCTGATGTGACCGTTTGTCGTGCGATAGGCGACCTTCACGCGGCCTGGATACTTCGCGACGTAGCTGTCGAGCACGGCCTTCACTTCAGGCTTGGTGGAGCAGTCGTCGGCCACGCAGATTTCCCAGTTTTCGTACACCTGGTCGATCACCGAATCGAGCGCTTTGCGCAGCCACTTCTCCGGCGTATTGTAGGTCGGCATGACGATACTGACCTTCGGCTGCAATGCGAACGTTTTCGAGCGCTCACGTAGTTGCGGATAAATGGACTTCGGCGGTTCGTTCGCATCGAGCCATTCCTGGTACGACTCGCCGACGATGGGCGCGGTAGCCGGCAACGGTCCGCCGCGCCAGGCCGCCATGCGGCGCGCACGCGCAAGCAGCTCAGGCGAGCATTCGGTTTCGTCCAGAACGGTGATGGTCAGGCCCGTTACCGAGAACAGCGCCGGCAGCGCGATCGGGTCGAAGCGGATGGGCCCGGCGAGCTTCGGAAACGCTACGTCCTGCTGCACCTTGCCGTTGCCGTCCACGTGCAGTCCGATCGCGGTATGCTCCGACATGCCCGAGCCCGCATCGATATACAACATGCACGGCGAAGCCGCCGTCGCGCTGGTCTTGAGCTCGAACGAGATGCGCGCGGCTCGCTGCGACAAGGCCTCCCAGCCCACCAGTTCGAACTGAGGGTCGTTGTTGGTCGCCTGCCAGGAAAAGTCAGGATTCGAGGATTTCTCGACGTTGTTCAGAGGACGAAGATCGAAGTTCATTTTCTTAGCAGGGAATCGTAAAGGTCTTTCAGAGGTGACAGGACGGCTTGCCAGGTCAGGTCGCGCGCGGTGCCCAATGCATTCGGGGTGCTGTTGCGCTCACGTGCGAGAGCGTCGCGAATCGACCGCGCAATGCTGTCGACGTCGGGAGGATCCAGATAGGCGACATGCTCCGCGAAGTATTCCTCGGTGGAGCCAACCTTCGTGACCGCGATGCGGGCGCCGGCCGCATGCGCTTCAAGTGCGGCGAGCCCAGGCGTCTCCAGTGTGCTAGGCAGCACGAATGCTTCGCATGCCGCATAGGCCGAGCGCAGCACAGGGGAGTCGTGCGCGAGCGTGCCGGCATAGACGACCTGGTCTCCGCCCTCCGCGAAGCAGCCTTTCGCATATTCCGGATCGCGTTGATGGCCGATCAGCACGAGCTTCAGTTCGGGGAACGATTTCATCGCCCGGATCAGTGCCAACTGGTTCTTGCGTGGTTCGATGTTGCCCACGTTAAGGATGAAGCGCCCGTGAATCGCGAATTCTCCGCGGAAAAGTTCCGCTGCAACCGGCTCGTAAAACGTCTGCTCGACGCCGTTCAGCACGCTCGCGAACTTCTCACGCGGCAGGTTGAAAATGCGCGCCAGCGTGTCGCATTCGATTTCCGAGTTGGCCACCACCCGGTCCGCGAGCGAGAACTGATGATGGATCTCGCCAATCGGATAGAGATGCTTGGTCTCCTCGGTTACCCAAAGACTAGAGGAAACCACGAGCGGCAAGCCTAACTGTTTAACAAAGTTACAGAAGTGGACGGAGCCGCCGACACACGAGAAGAAATGAACTACGTCGTGTTCGAGAAACCGTGGATTCCACGGATCGAACAGCGTGACGTCCACGCCATGCGCGGGCAGGTGCTTGCGGTACGCAAGCAACTGGATTTCTCCGCCTCCGGGGGTGTGGAATGCCATCGGGTAGGTGGCGAACAGCACTTTCATAAATGGGCTCTTTTAGCTCAAACGTTTTCTTCAGACGGGCTTCTGGGTGGCGCGACCCTCAGGCGAAGCGCCCGTCGGCTCGCTGGCGCCCGTGGCGAGGGACCTTTGCACGACCGGGTCTTGAGCGACGCGGTCCTGAATGTGCTGTTGTCGAGCACGTCGGATCGAAACCACGAATTCCACATGCGCGAATAGGTTTGAGATGTTACTAAGTGTTCCGGCAGATCTCGCTACGCGGCCGCGCGTTTATTATCCCGGCCCGGGGCCGCCGAGCTGCCGACGTTGCCGGCCAACGCAATGCCGGCACATTTTAGCGCCTGGGGAGCCGTGCAAGCGGGCCGAAGTGGAAGCTGCCCGCATACAATACGTTCCCAATCAGACTTCCTTACCATCGCCGCCGATGCCAGATTGTATCGTGTCTCACCCCCCTTTCCCGACGTGTCGGCGGAGCCCGGGCCTCGCCCGAACGCGCTCGCCAATGCGACCGCTGTCGCCTGCATCGGGGGCGCGCCCATGACCCAGCATGTACTCGTGACGGGCGCCAATGGCTTCGTCGGCAAGGCGGTGTCTAGAGCCCTGCTGGAGCGCGGCGATACGGTGACGGCACTAGTGCGCCGCCCGCAGACCGTGGAGCCCGGCGCGCGTGAATGGCTCTTCGACGCATCGGACTTTGATGGGATTGATGAGCGTTGGGCTGCTGACATGCGATGCGATGCGGTCATCCATCTCGCGGCGCGCGTGCACATGATGCGTGATCTCACGGCCGACCCGCTCGCGGCCTACCGCGCCACCAATGTCACGGGCGCAATGCGGGTGGCGCAGGCGGCGCGGCGTGCCGGCGCGCGGCGCTTCGTGTTCGTGAGCAGCATCAAGGCGGTGGCCGAAAGCAGTGCCGGGCGACCTATCTCGGAGACTGATGAACCGGCCCCCACGGACCCCTATGGCATCTCGAAACTTGAGGCCGAGCGGGCGCTGCTCGCGTATGGCCAAGACTCGGGCATGGAGATCGTCATCGTGCGGCCGCCGCTGGTATATGGGCCAGGCGTGCGCGCGAACTTTTTGCAATTGATGAGTGCGATTGCCCGGGGCATTCCGTTGCCGCTCGGCGCGATAAACGCCCGCCGCAGCCTGGTGTTCGTCGACAACCTTGCGGACGCGCTGGTCCACTGCGCCACCGATCCGCGCGCTGCCGGCCAGACTTTTAACGTCACCGACTGCCGCGACCTGAGTGTGTCTGAACTTGCGCAAGCGCTCGCCAGACAACTGCATGCGCCGGCGCGCCTGGTGCGGGTGCCGCTCGTGCTGTTGCGCCTCGCCGGCCGACTGACTGGGCGCTCCGCGAGCGTTGACCGTGTGATCGGCGAGTTGCGTCTTGACACTTCGCATATTTGCGAGCGCCTCGGCTGGTGTCCGCCGCACACGGTCGAACATGGCTTGCTCGAAACCGCGGCCTGGTACCGCGCCACGCACTGAACGTACTTTAATGCCATTCACCCAGCTTTCCGCTCACCCCGTGCTCCTGCTGCTCGTGTGGGGCGCCCTCGCGTTCTGTGCCTGTGCGGCAATCCTATGGGCGCTGCTCAAAACCGGGCTCGCCTGGCGGCTCGCCACCGACATTCCCAACGACCGGTCCCTGCACACGCGCCCCACGCCCCGTGTCGGCGGTTGGGGCATCGTGCCGGTGGCCGTCGTGCTGATCTGCCTCTTGGCGCCAGCGCTCTGGCTGCCTGCGCTCGCGGCGGCGTTGCTTGCCGCACTCTCCCAAGTCGACGACCGCCGCGGCCTGCCTGCGCGCGTGCGTTTCGGCGGACATGCGGCGGCCGTCGTCGCTCTTGTCGCCGTCTATCCCGCCGATGTTTCGTGGTGGGCGCTGGCAGGCATGGCGGTTTTACTTGTGTGGCTGGTCAATTTGTACAATTTTATGGACGGCTCCGATGGTCTGGCTGGCGGAATGGCAGTCTTCGGCTTCGGTGGCTACGCCGTCGCGGCCTCCATTTCCAGCCATCCGGAGGCGGGGCTCGCGCTCGCATCCGTGGTCGTCGCGGGCGCGGCTGGAGGCTTCCTGGTTTTCAATTTTCACCCGGCGCGCATATTTCTCGGCGACGCCGGCTCCATTCCGCTCGGTTTTCTGGCCGGCGCGCTGGGTTACTGGGGTTGGCGCAAGGGTGTCTGGCCGGTGTGGTTTCCGGCGGTAAGTTTTGCGCCGTTCATCGGAGATGCATCGGTCACGCTCGCAAAACGACTACTGCGCGGCGAAAAATTTTGGCAAGCCCACCGCGAACACTACTATCAAAGACTGGTGCAGTCGGGCTTCGGGCATGCATCGACTGCACGGATATGGTATTTGTTCATGGCTGCAGGCATAATGCTTGCTTTATGGGCACTGCATTTTTCAGTGCCATATCAATGGCTGGTGGTGCTCGCATGGACTATCGTGCTGGTCGCCGCCGGGCTTCTTATTGATCGGCGCTGGCGACGCCATATATCCCGCTCCAGGCAATCCTGAGGTTCTGCGCAATGAAGAGATTCAA
>Ga0209796_10000390_pt1 | contig 31364 bp, 34 predicted proteins | sample AgamicOrSfrz_FD_187167 | JGI IMG/M metagenome (GOLD analysis project Ga0209796, IMG submission 187167) | Agave microbial communities from Guanajuato, Mexico - Or.Sf.rz (SPAdes) (version 2) | ecosystem: Host-associated > Plants > Phyllosphere > Phylloplane/Leaf | place: Guanajuato, Mexico...
TCGCGTCCGGCGATGGAAATTGGCGGCACCGGGAAAAAGCGGCTGCTCGCCAGCAAGTCGCCGTGGGTACCGAACACGGAGATGGCTGCAAGCTGCGGGTAGTCCGCCGCAATTGTGCTGAGCCTGCCATGTACAGGGCCCTCATGCCTGCGCACTTCGCCGTCATTGTCGGTATCGAGGAGTTCGACAATGCGCGTTTCGATTTCGTGGTTCATGTCGGCAATCTTCAGCGCGTGCTCCTGGGCCACCCTGGTCAGTCGGTCCACTATGTCGCCTGAGTCGGTAATACGCCGCTGATAGTCGAAGTAGCCATAGCCTGCGACGCAACCGAGAGGAACAAGCACCGACAAAAACAGGACGACGGCGAGCACCCGCCGGGTCACCTCGAAATTGCGCGCCGGTATCGGTACATCTGGCTCACTGCTTTGATCGACCGCCAAGGTGAGAGGCTCCCGCAAGTCGTTTGTTGCTGCGCGTGACGATGGTGCTGCGAGAAATACCCGCCCGGTTCGGGAGATCTAGTGAACCGTTTCACACACTGCGGCTGTGCCCGCAGCGCGGTCAGCTTTAGCCAGTGTCGCTTGCAGCACGAGCCATTCAATTCTAGGAGTGAGCCGTCGGACGCGCGCTGTATTTCTTTTTGGCACACCGGCGAAAGCTGCGATGGCGCCTACGGCAGGTCTGGGGACCCGCCTCGGCGCTCTGAGAAGTGCGACAGATTGTCTGCATTCGGCCGACCGCCGAAATGCGGTGCACGGCGGTTTTCGTTCATGCCTTCGCCGACCAAGCGCTAGACCTGGGTGCCGCCCGGCATCAAGGCTGTCCGCCAGTTCGCCTAGCGGAATCCATACGTATGAGCCACACCATGGCGCGCATCCGGGTCTCAGCGCTGCTTCTTCCCCGGCGATAGCGCGACGAGCGCCGCGCTGGTGAACACAACTGCTTCGAGACGGTGCACAACGCATTCCGGACCGGTAAGCAGGTCATGGCCTGGTCCTCACCTGTGTCGGGAATGCCGGTTGCGGGTTGTGCTTTGCCACGGCACCTTCCGGTCCGGGCAACCGATACGACGGAGGACACATGGTTACGAAGACACTGCAGGACCTGTTCATCCACTCGCTGTCCGACATCTACAGCGCCGAAAAGCAGATGACCAAGTCTCTTCCCAAGATGGCACGTGTGGCGACAAATCCCGGGCTGAAGACTGCATTCGAGACGCACTTGCAGGAAACGCAAGGGCAGATTGAAAGAATTGACCAGGTTGTCGAAGCCTGTGGAATCAAACTCAGGCGCATCAAGTGCGTCGCAATGGAAGGCCTGGTTGAAGAAGGACAGGAACAGATTGACGAAATTGAGAAGGGACCGGTGCTTGACACCGCGTTAATCGCTGCGGCGCAAAAGGCAGAGCACTACGAAATTGCGTCGTATGGGTCGCTCATAGCCCTGGCGAAACAGTTGGGGGAAACGTCTGCGGTAACTCTCCTCGGTGAGACACTGAAGGAAGAAAAGGCAACGGACGAGAAGCTCTCTTTGCTCGCAGAGGAGAAAGTAGCCGCGGAGGCCTTGAGGAAACAGTCCGTCTGACTGCCTGTCCCTTATCGTCATGGATGTCAACCTGGCCCGGCTGTGATTCTTGACCGTCGGCCTACCGGGTCTACCTGAGCCTCCGCCTTAACCACGGAAGCGGACCGGGGCGCCTGGGCGTCATACAATGCCTCCTCACGGCATGCTGGCGCGTTCGACCGGTGCTTCGGCGCTTTTCCGCGGTGGCGCGGCGTTGCACGAGGGTGCTCGCAGTTGCGCCGGAGGCGAGTGGGCCAACATAACAACGCACCGTACCGCGTGCCGGGCAGCCATTTTGAAGCTGACGGCGGGAACGTCTATGGGGAGACACTCCAACGTCTTGGAGAACCGACGGCAGGGTTCCTGCGGCAGGTATGACGCCTGCCATCACGTTTGAAGGACATATTATTTCGAAGCGGACCATCTGTTGAAGAACTGATTGGTCCCGTTGACCATTTCTGTCTTCTTTCATTCCGACGCTGATATCGCCTGGAGCGGTGCTACGGCGATTCGACTCCCAGCTTATGCTTTCCGGAACGTGGCTTGCCTTAGGTTCACTCCACCGTCTTTGCAAGGAACGGCGAAGGCAGGCGACAATCCCACAGCAGGGCGAAATGGTGAAAGTCCCAAGCATCTACACAGTAGTGCATGACGATGGCAAAGACACGTCCGAGGTGATGTGTGTCTATGGCGAACACTTTCCACCAACGCGTAGCGGCAAGGGCGTGCACTTCGAACTGAGGTATGCGGCAACGCATGCCCACAAGCATGGAGAGCTCCAAAGCAAGAAGCTCGAAGTTAGGCTGCGCTCACCCCAGCAACCCTGCGTCGAACCAGCGGTCGGTCGCAGGCTTTCGCGTCGAGTAATCGCCCGCGCGATTCGTACCGCATGACAGGCCGGATACGGCGCGAGAGTGCGCCCGACAGGGTAGTGGGCATCGTCCACAACGCGGCTCTTCGTTAGACTGCTCAATGGCTACACGCGGTTCGCAATCTCCAGCTCTAAGCCGTTACAGGAAGATGCGAGACTTCGGGCATACGCCCGAACCGGCGCCTGCGAGACGAGGGACCCGTCGCCCGGCGCGCCTCGGTTTGATCATCCAGAAGCATTGGGCGAGCCGCCTGCATTACGACTTCCGTCTGGAACTCGACGGTGTGCTGGTGTCGTGGGCGGTACCCAAGGGCCCGTGCTACGACCCGAAAGAGAAGAGAATGGCCGTCCACGTGGAGGACCATCCGGTCGAATATGCAACATTCGAAGGGACAATCCCGCCCAGGCAGTATGGAGCCGGTACGGTGATTGTGTGGGACCGCGGGACGTGTGAGCCTCTCGGGGACCCTCGAAAGGCAATGAAGGCCGGCAAGCTGGTCTTCCGCCTCCATGGCGAAAAGCTGGCCGGCGACCCGACGCATGCCGATGCTCATTTCAACCTCGCACGACTGAGCGAGATTCGTGGCGACAAGCAAGGCCTTGTCCGGCATCTCAGCGCTTATCGTCGGCTCGTCGGCTGAACAGGCTTCTATTTCGCGTCGCTATCCGTTCGTGTGAATCCAGGCGCGCGCCCATGCCAGCCCAGCTTCTTCCGCGGCGTGCACCGCGTCAAACAGACTAGGGACGCTGAGGCTTCGACGAACTCTTGTCGCGCGTGATTGTGTCGCTCGCTGCACATCGCGAGGTGGGGCGAACTCCTCCCTGGTTTGTCGCATGTCCCTACAGCGAGTATCCACGCAACACATCGGCTTGCATCCCTTGCCCCTGCAGACGGCAACGTCCTCATGCCGAAAGCGCGCGGGGTCGATTTCGGCCGTCTCCATAGTTGCGTCAATCGTGTATAGCTCCCGACCGAAATCAACCGGCGATTGCCCGACGCCCCGCGGATTGCCCGACCTACTTCGAGTAGACGTTCTGGTGCCATCAAGAAAGATGGAATTCGGTCGATATTTAGCCTGTTGTGGTTATTGACAGAGAGAAGACGTGGAGGACAACAATTATCTGGCGGCCTTCGCATTCTGCGCGACCGTCGATGCCATCCGGAAGGCACAAGGAAAGAAGATGCCAGAGGACCTTCCGGTTGGCTCCATGGAGCGCATGCTGGCGGAGGTCGACGTCATACAAGACACGCTTCGAATGCTCGGCATAGTCCCTGACGCGGTGAACGGCTTACAGGACGGGGCAGAAGAGTAGTTGACGCACTCGATGCATCAGGCTCTTCCGGAATCGGGCCTCAGCCTGGCCCGACTAAGCTCGTTCAGGAAATGGAAGAGATGTTCAAGACCCGTCTCTTCGAGCGGAGTGGGAGGGGCAAGGAGGTCGACCGCGTAGTGTGCGTCGGAAACGCAAGGCCTGGTCCGACATGTAAGCGCTTATGGTCGGGTCGTCGGCTGAACAGTAAGCGCATGATCTAGCACACGGAGTTTGGAAACGTGCGCGAAGGTGGATGCGCCGGACGAGAACACATCGGTGGGCAAGGTGCTCTCAACGCGTCGGGCAGATCGAGCTCGAGGGGTGACGGTGGCGGTGACCCAAGGAACCTGGAGGCAATGTACGCAATACTTGATAACAGGGATCGGCTGGTACTACGAGCATCGTCTGGCCGCCTGATTCCGTCCAACCGCCCTATGGCTGATGCGGCAGAGTAAATAACCCGCTGACCTGTACCTGCGGGCCCGCGCGGGACTTCTCGCGTATCTCGTTGCATTGCATCTGCTTGCCCGGCAGATGGAGGGCGAGCGGTTGTCGGTCGCACATGTCGTCGAGTTAACGCCTGCTTTGGCTGAAGACTAATGGCGGAGGTGCCGCGTTATGCTGCGGGTAATGCTTTCGTCCCGGGCCGTAGCCGTCGCTCGACGCGTCGAGAAGACACTGGAACCTGTTGTGACCTCCGAATCTATGTCGACGCTGTTCTGTGAAAATCTGCGGCTTGACTTGCGCTTGCCAGGCGCGAGCAATTGATCGCCACTGCGTTGACCGTCTGTTCAGACCGGTCGTCTCTGAAACTACAAAGCCCGACGCTCTCGTGGCGATGCTTCTGCTGTCGGCGCCTGTAGAGGTCCGCAGCCCGCAACTGTGCACGCTTTCATGCCGCGCGGAGCAACGGCAGAACCTCGGCCATAGGCAAGGCACCCAAGCTGCGAGGCGTCGAGCCTCCAACACCGTCTACGACGCCAGACCAGATTCAAAGCGCGTGTCCCTGCCGAAAGCGACTAACCGCTCGGGGGCGAACTGTCGTTCATCGGGAGCGCCGTTGAAGAGATGCGTTCACGCGGCGAGGGCGAGCGATTCTGCCGTTGAACCATATCGGCCTCCGAGTTTTTGGTCGGCAAGAACAAGGCTTGCTAGAAGCAATGACGGGGCGCTCAGCCGCTCTCAATCACCGGCAGCCGAGAATGGAACATTGGATTCAACCTTGCGAACGGTGCGCCCACTTCTACGGGACCTCGGCCGCTTTGCCCCCACACGAGGACCTGAGGCCCACTGCGGGGAGTGCTGTTGCCGGCGCGCAAGTCGAGGAGCTCTACAGATGCGCGAGGTGTCGTAGCGTGTTCGCCCGGATTCTTGCGGGGCCCCCAGCACTGCGGATCTGGGTGCTCCTGAGCGCGGACCAACCTTAACTTCGCGCCGGACCTGCAGAGCCGCCATTGAAACTCCGGCAGGTGCCAAGATCGATAACGGCTCAACTTGCGCCGGGAGCCGCGTAGTAGGCTTCCAACGCTCCGCGCGAGGCAAATGACGATGCGACGGGATACGCCGGCCGAGCCATGCTTTGCACACGACAGCGAGCCGAGTGCGCGAGCCGGAAATATGCGGTTATTGCGCGCGCTCATCGTGCAGGTCAGGGCCAACCTCGCCAGTTGATGGCTCGCCAGCGGCAGCCGCTATAGCGGTCGACGGCACAATTGCCATACGAGTACTTCGCGTGCCCAACCGCCAAGGTCTCAACAGAGCTCATTAACGAACAAAGGTTGGCGGGCTTGCGAATAAACAGGTCCCAGCAACGATATCCTGGAGCTCGTCGACGGCCGACAGGGTCTGACATGCTGGGTTACGCGGATTGCTGGTTCGTCGCAGTGCACCAGCATCCGGCGAGCCGCGCGGCTAGCCAGCGCATTATCGCTATTGCGCGCGCGGCCGCCGCCGACACAGATCTTTCAGTACGAACGGCGCGACCAGGCCAGCGCCGAATGCGACGTAGACCGCTGCGATCTGCGGTACCCGCAAGTGAAATTCGAAGCCCGGGGTGAAGCGCTTCGGCACCACCACATAGTCGCTAAAGGCGGCGGCGAGCGTCATCGCGCCAGCCAGCGCGATGCGTTCGAGGTGCTCTGATCGCGAGTCGCTGCAGGGCTCCCTGGATTCCTCAATGGCTGCAAGCGTGAACGCATTCACGGCGGCCCATCCGATTGACATCAGATGATGAATCGCAAGCCCCGTCATAAAGTGCCTTGTGCGGGGCCGCGCCGTCTGGTTCACTTCTTGCGGCCAGACCCAGTGGCTGACCGCGCTCACGGGCGCGGCAGGGTGCTTGCCGACGAGGCGCGCCAAGGCGCCGAGCGCCAGTGTCGAGAGCGCGCCTGCGACTATGCCAGGCAGCACAACGTCTTCTAACGGTCTAACGTTCCGACCCATGGTGATTTTCCTTGCAGGTGCTACCGGCATGATTGGCACGCGAGTCGCGGCTGCCCTCGTGGCGGCCGGCCACTCGGTGGTGTGTGGCGTGCGTGACCCGGTCGCCGCCGCCCCGCGGCTGCGCAACTGCCGGCTCGTCCGCGTCGACTTCTCCGACCTCCGGGATGTAGCAAACCTGGTGCCGCTGCTGGACGGCGTCGGCGTCGTGATCAATGCCGTGGGCATTTTTAGCGATGCAACTGGCAAGGAGTTCCAGCAATTGCATACTGATGCGCCTGTCGCGCTGTTCAAGGCGGCCGTCGCGGCGGGCGTGCGGCGCATCGTGCAGATTTCCGCGCTCGGCGCCGATGCAGACGCACAGAGCCCCTACCACCGCAGCAAGCTGGCAGCCGACGAGGCACTGCTGGCGTTGCCGGTGTCGTCGTTGATCGTGCAACCGTCGCTCGTATTTGCGCCGGAGGGGCGCAGCACACGGTTCTTCGCAGCATGGGCGACCTTGCCTGTGGTGCCACTGCCCGGCGCCGGCGCGCAAGATATTCAGCCGGTCCATATCGACGATGTTATCGAGCTGATCGTGGCGGGAGCGCTCGCGACGCCGTCGCAGGTGGTGATGTCGGCCGGTCCGTCGCGACGGGTCGCCGCCGTCGGCAAGGAGCCGCTGACGCTGAAGGAATATCTCGCTGTTCTACGGCGCGTCGCAGGGGGTTCGCCGGGCAGGTTCTTGCCGGTGCCGATGCCGCTCGTCAGGCTCGCAACTCGGGTTGGTGAGCTTTTGCCCGGCTCCCTGATGAGCGCAGATGCGCTCGCGATGCTGGTTCGCGGCAACGTCGCACCTACTGAGCACTTCACGCGGCTAGTCGGCCGCGCGCCGCGCGCGCTCTCGGATATGGTCGCCGACCGCCAGCGTCTTGGCGTGCCCGCGCGCCTGATGTGGCTGCTGCCGTTGCTGCGGCTATCCATCGCGGCGGTGTGGATCTGGACCGCGACCGTGTCGGCGGGGTTATATCCGCGTACATCCAGCCTGGAACTTCTCGCGCGGGTGGGCGCGTCGGGGGTGCTCGCGCCCTTGCTACTCTACGGCTCGGCGTTTCTCGACCTCGCTTTCGGCGTGTTTTCGCTCGCGTGGCCGAGCAGTCTCGGACCGCGCGCGCGCTTGTGGACGCTCCAGATCGTGCTGATCGTGCTTTATACCGCGCTGATCAGCTGGCGCTTGCCGGAGTTCTGGCTGCATCCATATGGACCGCTGTCGAAGAATCTGCCCATGATCGCGCTGCTGACGTTGCTGATTCAGCTTGACTGCCGATCCGGCTCTACCGGCAACGCCTGAGTTAGCCGTGACCTACCTCGTTATCAAATGGCTGCACGTACTGTCTTCGACGATTCTGTTCGGCGCGGGCATTGGCTCCGCCTTCTACATGCTGTCCAGCAGTCTCGGCCGCGATGCCAAGACGGTGGCGCGCGTCTCCCGGCTCGTCGTGCTCGCCGATTGGCTCTTCACGACGCCCACCGCGATCCTGCAGCCCGCCACCGGCCTGTACCTCGCACATCTTGCCAATATGCAGCTAGGCAGCCGATGGCTCGCGTGGTCCATCGGCTTGTACGTGCTGGCCATCGCCTGCTGGCTTCCGGTCGTATTTCTGCAGATACGCCTCGCGGCGTCGGCCAGCGTCAGCGCCGACAGCGGCCGCCCGTTGACCGCCGCATACTGGCGCTTCCTGTCGATATGGGCCGCGCTCGGCGCGGTGGCTTTCTTCGCGTTCCTCGGCATCTTCTGGCTGATGGTGACGAAGCAGGCTTGATGCGCTCACGTTGCCGCTGGACACAGTGACACTGACCGACCATGCCCTTAAGCCGCGAATCGCGCTCGAAGTGCTGCGTGGTACGCGGGCACGCGCCAGAGTGAACAGGCCGGCATGATCCACGCCGGCTCGCAGGCGTGTGCGGCGGCATATCGCGATGGCGAACGAGGATATGGGTGATCAGACACGCGGCGCTACCGGAGTCGGTGCGCATGCTTGACGTGTACGATCGCCAGTTGGGGCAGGCGAACCGCGCGAAGGCGGAGGCTGCTCACGAGGGTGTCGGGACGGCCGGAATCGCGTGCCCGGAAACGGAAGCTGTCAGGCATGCAGCGTGGCGGACTCCGGCGCGACGCGACGTTGGCCGCGCCCTGGAAACAGACATCGTCCCGGTGCTGGCAGGCATGAACACACCTCCGCAACGCATGCAGACGAAGCATCTCTCCCTCTGGGCGTGTCCCTGGCCAGCGCGGTTTCTGCGCGCGCGTAGACCGCGTAGACCGCGTAGACCGCGTAGGCAAGCGCCGGCAGCCAGGCGAAAGGCGCGAGTAACCGCGCGTCGACCAATCGCGGCCAGTAGAAGAGAGACGGCCAGCCCGGTTTAGACTCCGGAAAAGATGCAATGCGGCGTGGCGGCGCAAGGCGCCTTGCGACCAGCGTACGAGCCGTGCTTTGGCAATCGCAGCGTATCCATTCCGGAACAACATGTCTCCACCGCGCGCACTGCTGGGTACATTCGCGGTGTCAACCGCGTAAGCGAGTCACCCGCGCCGCGTGTTACCGGCACCGCACACGGACATACAGATGAACTCGCTCTGCTGCACCGACCGAACGTCATGCGAGCCTTGAATTCCTGCGCAAATCGGCCGATACGAACTCCAAGGGTTGCATGAGGCGTTGCGCACGCCGCAGTGTCAGGTAGCTCTCGCTGCCCACGGACACCGCGACTGTGAAGAGCAGGGTCGCCATCAGGTGCGAGAGCAAGTTGGCCTCAACCGCTCAGACATATCCGAATCCGGAGATATAGGACGAGCATATGCGTCATGAATTCAGGACCGACCCGATGCCAGTCTTGTCGCATTTCAAAGAAGATCGAAACCGTGCCACTGATTCTGCCTTGCTTTTTCGCGTTGGTTAGCGCGGCCAACATGGTCGTCGTTACGACGGCGCCACTGGAAGCGAAAAACCTCAGAGAAGGACTCCGCAAGGGGAGATCCGGGCCGGCCCCGATCGGACCGGAGTCGGCCAGTTTGAGACGGTCAGCAATGCTCCGACGTTGGAGGCCGCGCTCTCCGCGCGATATCGCCCACGCATGGCAATCCCGCACAGCATGTCACGTGAGATTTGGTCTTGTTCCTGTCATTGACCCGTAGAGGACCATCGACAGCACTGGCAGTGTGTCACCGGACCGGCAACGCAACTCGTAGCTACGTAGCCGTGCCGAACGTGCGGACGAGGTCGGCCAGCCGGTACGGTTTGTGAAGAAATGAAAAGTCGTCAAGGTTGCCGTGCTGCGCCCGGAGCGCGGGAAGAGGATATCCAGACGCAAGGACAATCCTCACATCAGGACGGAGATCTCGCGTCGAACGCGCGAGCTGGATGCCATCGATCCCCCTGGGCATCACAATATCGGTGAACAGCACGTGGATATCATCGCGGCGAGTCAGCGCATCCATGGCCTCGGTTCCGTTGCTCGCGGTCAGCACCTCATAACCGAGGCTGCGGAACAGCGCCGCGGTCGCCTCCAGCAGATCAGGCTCGTCCTCCACGACCAGCACCGTATCGAGTGCCGGACCGGTCAACGTCTCAGCGTCGCCAGATGCGCCTGGCGCTACCGGCAGATAGATGCTGACAACCGTGCCTTGACCCGTTTCGCTGCGGATGAGCACATCGCCGCCGGACTGCGCAACGAAACCGTACACCTGGCTCAGGCCAAGGCCGCTGCCCTTGCCGACATCCTTGGTTGTAAAGAAGGGATCAAACGCACGTGCCGCGACCTCGGGCGACATCCCCGAGCCTGTGTCCGCCACAGAGACTCTGACATACGGGCCCGCGGCGAGCGCGCCCACCATCCCTTCACGGAGTTCGACATTTTCGACCGTGATGATAATCTTTCCACCGGCGGGCATGGCGTCACGCGCATTGACGATGAGGTTAAGCAGCGCGGACTCGAACCGGGCCACGTCGAGCAGCACGGGCCGGGGCCGGGGCTCCTGCCTTATCTCGAGATCGATCGTACCGTTTCCCGCCCGGCGCAGGACCGCTTCGAAGCCGCGGATCACCGCGTTCAGATTACATTTTTCGACTTTGAGCGGTTGCTGCCGTGCGAACGAGAGCAACTGCTGGGTCAGCGTGGCGCCCCGGGCAACCGCGCGCTGCATCGTCTCAAGCATCTTCAGATCGGCGTGGTCCTGTACGCGCAGCGAGAGTACGTCCAGCCCGTTTGACATCACCGCGAGCAGGTTGTTGAAGTCGTGGGCGACCCCGCCGGTCAGCTGACCCAGCGATTCCATCTTCTGTGACTGGAACAGCGCTGCGTTGGCTCGCTCGAGCGCCTCGGCCGCCTGTTTGCGTTCGGTCACGTCGCGCGTTACTTTCGCAAACCCCAGGAGCTCGCCCGCTTCATCGCGGATTGCATCGACTACCACATGCGCCCAGAAGCGCGAGCCATCCTTGCGTACCCGCCAGCCTTCGCGCTCTGACCGGCCTTCCGCAGCGGCGGTTGACAGTGTGAGGGCGGGCGCACCGCTGGTGCGATCTTCTTCGGTATAGAAGCAGGAAAAATGCTTTCCCAGAATTTCATCGCGCGAATAGCCCTTGATCCGCTCGGCGCCGGCATTCCAGCTAGTCACGTCGCCGGTTGGCGAAAGCATGAAGATTGCGTAGTCGGTGACCCCCTGAACCAGCAGCCGGAACTGCTCCTCGCTTGCTCGTAACGCTTCCTGGGCGACCTTTCGCTCTGTGATGTCACGAGTGACCTTGGCGAAGCCAATGAGACGGTTCGCCTCATCACGGATTGGATCGATGACCACGCTCGCCCAGAACTGGCTGCCGTCCTTTCGTACCCGCCAGCCTTCATCCTCGAATTTTCCTTCGTTAAGCGCGGTCCGCAGCGCGAAAGCGGGCCGACCGGCAATCCGGTCGCGCTCCGTGTAAAACAGGGAAAAGTGTCTGCCAATAATCTCGCTCGCGGCATAGCCCTTGAAGCGTTGCGCTCCGGCATTCCAGGTTTTAACGCAACCGTCCGGATCCAGCATGAAAATTGCATAGTCTCGCACGCCTGCCACAAGAAGCCGGAAGGACTGTTCTTCGGAAATCTCTCCGATGGTCTGTGTGTAATTTGTCATGGTGTCATTTGATCAGCGCCCGATCTGCGGTTCGTCAGGCGTGGATGCAGCGCCCCGTAGAGCCCCGTTTGTCAGCAAGAGTCGCGCCAGGCTGGTGCATGATACGCCCTGACGCGGCGAGCCGGATTGGTCAGTGGATACAGCAAGGTCCGACGGTCAACCTTGGGTCGGGAGGCCTTGCGACATTCGCGAAGAAACGTGAGAAAGGGCCTCATGACCGAGCGACTTGTTGACGTAGCGGGCAGCAGTGGCACGATACTCGCGCCGGCGTGTCCGGAAGGCCCGCGCGCACGGAACGGCAACCGGTAAGCAAGTGACGACAGTCGCCTTGAGCCGGCGGCAGATCGGTCTTCAGTTCGCTGAACCACATTTTTCATTTGCGACGGCCCTCTCCCGTCGGAGGCTGTGGCGGCCTGACGTGCATCTGAGCCGACGGCCATCTGATGAGCGAGGAAACCGATTTGCGAAAAAGCGGGGAACTGGTGGGGGGATTCAAGATGCCTTTTGACCATGTCGACGGACATCGGATGCTCGCCTGCGCCACTCAGAACGAGCGGGTGATCTCTCGTGCTGTCCAGACCCGCGAAGACGGTGGGGTCCGGATCGATCTCATCGACTGCGAGGGCAAGACGCTGCTTGATCAGGTGGCCTGTTTTCATCGGGCGGATGCCGCCGATGCTGCAGCTTCGTTCCGACGTGGATCCGGAAGCAATCGCCGGCGGGTGGGTGACGCCAGCGTCATGGGTCTCGTGATCGAGCTTCGCGGACGACTGGACGGCGCGGACACCCTGCTCGCGCTGAATGAGCTGCCGACGCCCGTACAGACCGCGGCCGGGCAACTGAGGGAAGCAGCGAAGAGGGGCGGCGTCAATGACCTCATTCCCGGTCCGGAAGGCTAGCTCAACCTGCGTACGTACCTTCAACCGGGCGCAATTTCACAGCGCACCTCGCCAGCTTTGACGGACGAGAGAAGCATCGGTGAAACACTTTACAGGAATGCCCGATAGACGAACGGAAAAGGGATAGCATGATTGCGTACCTGCGCCACCGCATGGATGACTTTGGCATCGGCCCGGATGACCTCGCTTCCTTCCTCGCGAGCAGATCCGCGGGATCAGATATGGATCGCTACGGTAGCGCGGGTGGTGATACCTGGAGCGGTGAAGGTGAGACGCCTCAATGGCTGAAACAGGCCATTAGCGCGGGACAGTCCGTCGGGCACTTCGAGCTTTCGTGGGGGGGCACTCGCACAACCGGCCACGCAGAGCGATGCGGACCGGAAGGATGATCCCTTCGCTGGAGGCCCGCCCGCACGGTCGGTCCACCGCTAGGCGATAATCTGCGCCGGGTTTTGCTTTGCCCGTCGTCCCAGCGTTCCTCTATCGGCTATAACAACGTCTTGGCCGCTTGCGCCCCGCCTCGTCTCGCCGTCAATAAAAACACGGAAGCATCCAGGCGCGTTGCGACCTATGCCTGCGCTGGAGGGACCGGCCGCTTTTCAGCTGTCCCCGTCGTGTCGCCGACGGCGGCATCGCTATCGCTGGGTATGGCGTCCGACCCTGCGCTCATGCGTTCAATCGCTGCGGCAACTTCAGCGGAGATCCCGTAGTGCACCATGTGGCCCGCCCCGTGTGCAACGAGGAGCGTGCTTTGTGGGATCGCCCGATGCAGTCGGACAGAATTGGCCTCGGGGTCAACGACCTTGTCATCCGCTCCCGCAAAGATGCTGACTGGCATCTTGAGGTCCGAATAACGGGCACTTAACTGTGCGGCAGCGGGGATCATGAACGCGGCGTCCTCTGCCTCAGCTCTGATCTGCACCGGACGCAGCACCATTTCGCTGGCGATGGATCGGAAGAAGCCGTTTGGAATGGGCGCCGGAGCGAACATTGCTTGCACCGTGTGCCTGAACAGGAGGCGGCCGCTCAACGGCGAAACCGTGTACCGCAGGACGTCACCGAGGATGGGAAGCGCTGCCGGGGCAGCCAGTGCTACATCGGCGCGGGCCGTCGGATAGTAATAACCGGAGACCAGCACGAGGCCACGCACATCGGCAGCTTCGCCGACCGCCATGTTCAATGCGACCAGTGCGCCCCAGGAATGTCCGAGTAGGACCGCTTGCTTTACGCCAATCTGCGTGAGTGCTTGCTGTATCACCGCGGCTTGAGCCTGTGCGGTCCACAGCCGGTCGCGTGGCCGCCCGCTAAATCCGAATCCCGGGCGGTCGAACGCAATGACGCGGTGCCGCTCAGCTAATCGGTCGATCAACCCATTGGCGATGAAGTCTTGCAGCATCACGGCGTTTCCATGGAGAAGCACGACGGCCGGCCCTTCGCCCTTATCGATATAATGAAGCGGCACAGCGTCAACTTTGACGAAACGGCCGACTGCCGGATTATCGCGTTCGGCTTTGCGGGCGCGATGTCGAACCCACAGTGCACCGACGGCGGCGGCTGTCGCGGCAGCCGCGACAGCACCGATTGTTGTGGCGGTTGCCGGAACTTTCTTGAGAGGGCGGTCCATGACTTCTCCAGTAGTGGCCACCGGCGCAAGCGGATCCGCTTCAGGAGAAGATGAACTCGCTGCGGCAGCCGATAAGTGCTCGATGACCTGGTCCGCGCGGATTAGCGCTGCCGGGATCGCGTCTCAGGTTCTACGCAACGGCCATGCCGCGGCCGGCATCCGCGCAGTCCCGCATCCAATGCATGCCGGTTGACCGGCTGCGGCATGCCGCCCGCGCTGGGCCGCATCGGCATTGGACGATCAGCGGCGTGGCGAAAGAAAACAACATGCAGCCCGCTGAGAGCAGCGCTTGCTGCCAAGAAAATATGTCGTCAGAACAGCGAGATCGAGCGAATAGCGCGCGTCATGCATCGTTGGTTTGACAGCGAATGAGACGGGCACCGCTGATATTGCGAACTGATCGAGCCAATCGCCTCCTCTTCTCGTAGATAGCACGACGCGCAATCTTCAGGCCGGGCGGTCGCCTGGCCCTCTACGACAGGATCCGGGCCTTCAGGTCTGGGCATCGCCGGCAGCAACGCGACGCTGATTGCCGAAGCGCCGCGGTATTTTTGATCAACCCGTAGCCGCCAAACGCTGTGCCGCGCCGTACACTGTGAAATCCCGGCAAAAGGAGTCCATCGTGAGCAAAGCCCGTGACGCCAAAAAGACGGAAAAGAAAGTCGCCGCCAGAACGCAGAAGGAGAAGAAGGAGGTGAAGAAGCTGAAGAAGGATGCTTCGAAGCGTCAGTGATCTCGCAATGTGACGAGCGCCGCCCAACGTCAGGACTGCGGCGATTGCCAGCGCAAACAGCCACGGTTACACCTTGAAAAAGCTTAAGGCGAGGGTCGTTCTCGCCGGCTCGCGGAAGAGCACCGCGACATCGTCGGGGACAAGTCAGCGGCGTGTCCCTGCCGGATGGCTAACGCTTTGCGCGGCTTGCAGTGTTACAAGCCGCAAACCGCGCTGCCCGCGTCGCATTGTCACGATTCAGTCGATCGGCGCACCTGCCCATCGTCCCTATCGAGGCGCCGCGAACGGTCCGCTCGAGCGAGTGAGTGCAACGGGTGTACAACTTCTTGGTCGTTGGCGTCGCCGGCGAGCGTCATTTCCCTTACACAACCGAACAAGCGGACTCGCCTAGGCCCGTGGCCGTCGTAGGTTCGAGGCGCGGCCCGATTCGGGGCGTTCAGATGGCGCTGGCCCGATTGTGCCTAAGCGTCATCGCGCCGATCGCCAGTTCCCAGCGTTCGTCGTGCCATTCGGTGTCGACGACCGCAAGATCTGCCCGGGGATATGTACTGCAAAGTCGACTCGGCGAACAACCGCCGTACCCTAAGCGGGTACAACGAAGCGCCTGGGCGTTGAGAGGCGGGAGTGGGTCGGTCCGGTCACGTTCGGCCCTCACATCGCGCGGTCGCCCACAGCACCCGCTTGATGCGGATGCTGCCCATCCGGGGCGAACGCTGCAGGATTAGCTCAGCGATGAGTCGGGCAGCAGCTTGCCTGGCACGTCATGGTCACTTCGTCTGGTACCGGGACGATGATGGCGTCGGGGCGCTGGCAAGTATGCGTTCACAGTTGACGCGCTAGTCCACGAAATTTCCTCAAATGCGGTGGCATTCTGTTTTGACGTATGTTCGGCAAATCTGCCGGCGCTGCTCGATGCACCCCACCTGGCGATCTCGCTGCACATTACTTTGACCTGCCTCGCTGACCGATACAGGTAACCGTATGCCACGGGCGCGGCCGCGTCCTATGCCGTGGGATGCCATGTGTACACCGGACCAATGCTGGTCGACGTGACACCGGTGCGGGCCCTTCGCAAAGACCGGCCCGAGATGTGATTACGTGCGGACGATATAGCTCAGGCAAACGCCAGCCAGCCAGTCGCCTACCATACAGCTGTTACCTCGGCGGGGGCCGCCAGCCAGCGCTACGTTGTGGTTGGTGTCGATGATGAGCACGCGCGGAGGGGGCGGCATTGAGCGCGGCGCGTGGTCCACGGGCGGGGCGCGCGGTGAACAAGCCCCGATAACCGCACTAACGACCTGCGGCGCGCCGGTATCATGCACGTGCGTGAGTGAACACGGCGCATGTCCGTAGATGCCACATCGAGCGGGGAGGAAGCGGGCGTGGCGCGTCAGGTATTGCGTGTGAGCGCCAGTCATGGGGGGCGACGCGCCATCCGGTCGCGAGTTACCCGTTCTCCGGGCCGCTCGGGCGCGCGAGCAGGGCGGTGCGCCGTGCGTGCAGATCGGCCAGTGTGGCCTCCATCGAGGCAAGCAGCACCCGAGAGGCTGACAGCGCGCTGCCGAGGACGACAATCTGGTCGCGCTGGCCGCCCAGGCTGGTTTCTAGCTGCACGATCGCCTGTTCGAGCGCGCTCAGCGTGTCGGGATGGGGATCGTGCATGTCAGCTTTTCGCAAAGTTGAATTGGTGGTCCGGCCACGGGGTGACACGTGCGCAGTCCCCTTTGCCCCCGTTTAACCGGATGGGCGCGCGAGCGTGGTGGCCAGCCCGTCGGAATCGCGCAAGGCGAACTCAGCGCGTCGGTTTAGCCGGCGACAACAATAACGATACCCCTGACGGTTCGCCGCGACGCGCCAGCCTTCAATGGATCGACGGTGACAGTTACGGTCGCGAGTGCCATGGCGGGTTTCCGCACATCAGTTACCACGGTAGCGTGCCGGTGCCGGTTGCGCAACCGTCTATGTATGATTATGTCTGTTATTCCGTAGAGGAAACGACGATGGAACGTGCTGCCCCCCTGCGTCTGACGCTCGTGCGCGCGGACAACGACGAGGCCGCCTTCAGCCCCAATTACCAGACCGAGCTGCGCCAGTTCTACCAGCTCGCGCGGGCCGGGGATACCCCGATCAGCGCGATTGCCTTCACGACGGACAGCATCGGCGCCACGGGCGATCTGGTGGGCGAGTTCGTCATGCCGTTCGCCGACGTCATCAGCCCCATGCTGAGCGCCGCCGCGCTCGCCTGGCTGCAGGGTCGCGCCGGCCGCCGGCTGCGCCTTAAGGTAGGTGACATTGAAGTTGAAGCACGCACGCCGGAAGAGAGTGAACAGATGCTGCAGCGCGCGCTGGCGCTACAGGCCAGTCGGAACGGCGATTCCGATGCGGTGTGAGATGGACGCGTCCAGCTGACAGCCCTTTCGTCCGTGTTGTTGCCAGGAGGGAGACAGGCATGACCCGCTCCGATAGCGATTTCGCTCTGTGGGCCGCAGAGCAGGCGGCCCAGTCGCTGGCGGGGCCGGCAAATATCGATCGCGACAACATCGCCGAAGCACTCGAAGCGTTCGTCCGCGCGTTGCATCGTGAGCTGCAGAGGTGCCTAGCCCGACACATCTAGTCTGCTGCAATGGTCCCTGCTTGAGGGGCGACCGCCAGCCGGGCCCGTATCTGGCGATCCAGCAAGAACGGGGCATGATCCGGCGACTGCTCGCGGACGCGCCCAGCCTGCCCGAACACTGGCCGCGTACCCTGGGCACGCGCGTGGGACCGCGCGACGGATGACGCGTGCGCGGCGACCGGACTTACGCGCGCGCTGTTGTCGGTGCCGTGTCCTTTTACCGATGAGCAGATCCGCGATGCCGCATTCTGGCCGGTCCAGCCATGACGCAATTCGTCATGCCGGACAACACGTCGGCGCCGATGATCGCGGCCGGCGAATCGGCCGGCCTCCGCTTCCTCGAATTTTTCGCGTCGGCGATCTTCGCAATACAGCCGCTGCACGCGGCGGCCCGATAGAGCGGCAGACGCAGACGCGGTCGGCGCCGACTGTTCCGCAGCATCTCGCAACGATCAACCACCTGTCGACTGGCTCGTGACCTGCCAGATCGTCCCCGCACTGCCAAGCCGTCTTAGTGCGCGGCACCAGTCGCACGATGAAAAGGCAGGACGCCGTTGCTCCATGCGACCGAGGCCCGTCAGATCTTCGCTCTTGGACAGCATTGACGTGAGCACCACGATCGGGACGCGCCACAGCGCGCTCTTCGCGCTGACGGTGTTTTCATTCGCGCGGGTGGGCGCGGCGCTGGCGATGCGGGTCGACAACGTCTACGTGCAGAACCGACGCCTGCGGGTCCGTCTTGTCAAATGCGGCAGGCGGCACGAGATGCCGCGTCGTCGTGTCATCGGGGCTCGAGGGCTATCTGCACTCGTATCTGCGCGGTACCGGGGTTTGCGACGATCCAAGGAAGCGGCTATTCCCGACGATCGAGCTTGGCGCCGAGCGACCCAGCACAATGTCGCCGCCGCAGGCGAACGCCTATGGCGCAGCGCCGCGCGCTCGCGGCGGGCTTCGCGACCGCAATCGGTAACACGCGCTTCGCGCGACAGACATCACCGCGTATCCGGAAACGGCGGCATGCCTGAGAACGTCGCAAGGATGGCGAACCATGCACCAGCGCGCACCACACACTTCTACGACCCGGCGTCATGGTGAATCAGCGTGGGCGAAGTGGAACGGATTCACATGTGATCATGTCGTGGCGCAAATAAATAAAATTTGACTGCCTCAAAACTGTGATGAACGGCATGTCCCTAAAAAAGTTTGCGCAAAGACAGGCCGCACGCCTCGGGGCCCTAGCCGGTACGCGAACCCGCCGCCCGCCGTTGCCCATTGCGCTGGTTCAAAGCTCAGCCCAAATGAGATCACCAAGCCGACCATTCCATCGCCCATCCACAGTTTGAGCTACTCACCGTCTGTTTCAGGTCCCGGATTAGCCGGCAGATTGGCTGGACACCGCTGCACCCTCACTTCGACAAGTGCCCCGATAGTTGCCAGGCGGTACCCCATGGCTGACACTACGCCCGACGAAGCCGCCGATAGTCTGGTTGATTGCGACAGGTCGCTGCGACACTCGACCTCAAGAACGGCTAGACCTTCCGTCGAGCTGACTACTGCTTCCGCTTCGAGGATTCCGCAGGGGCTAAGCGAAACCAGTGTTAGCCGCACAACGACTGGCTCACTTACAATGCCGTCACCGTTTTGCATCGTCGCGGCCCTCCGCAGATCGCGACATGTAGGCGACGACAGTATCTGGAAGGTGCTCCAGCAGCCATCGCCCCATCTCGACCTCCTGTGGCAGGATTTGCTCACAGACTCTCATGGTTTCCAGGTCGCCCGCAGCGCGTGCAGCAACGATCAGCGCAGTATAGGCGGCGATTTCAGTGTGTTCGAACACATATCCACTCATCGCGCCTTTCACAACCTCATCGCTCATGGTCATTCCACCGACCGCCTGGCCAAAGGCCACCATCTCCCCGGTCATGCCCTTGATCAGCGATGGGCTCGTGCCAAGGCGCGTCAGGCAACTCTCGAGCAGGGCCTGCTGACTCAAGGTTTCCTGCAGATGCTGCTCGACGCGCGTGCGCACGTCGGGGTAGTTTTCCAGACAGGACACCTGGGCCGTGAGCATCGTCTCGGCCTGCTTTTCCATCGCATACGCGTTGCGCAACCAGTCCACGAGATGCTTCTCGGGTTTCCGCATGGGGACTCCCACAACCGCAATCGCGCGCGGCCTGCGCGCTCTGGCTCCTGCCAGCGCCCCGGGGTGCGCGCAACGACCGTTCCCGTAGTCTGCGGCAACCTGGTGGGAGAGCGCATGAGATGTCTATCGGGAACCTGCGGTGTACGTGAAGTTGCCACGGCATTGGAAAAGGCGTCCGCCAACCGGGCGTAGCGTTACGGGTCCAATCACTGCGGGCAATGTCACTGTGAAACATGTATTGCCGATTGCGTTGCCTCACGGTGACGCAAGCAGTTACCTGATTAAGCGCGGTCAAAGGCCATGGGTGCCAGTCCCCCATGATCGGCTCAGGCCTGGATGCAAGCACTGCAAGGCCTGATAATCAGCATCTTCGTGTGAGCGCGACGCCAACGACAATGATCAGTCAGAACCCATTGCGTCCCAAGTGGCCGCCTTGGTGAGGCCCCGCCCACACAGGACAGACTGGCGTGTCTTGTCCTCTGTCGTTTTCGTGCGCGTGAACGTATCTTCCGATGCGCTGGCGGGCTGCTTGCACTGCGTTTCCCGTGAAGACGCCAGCGACGTTGATGGGGAAGGTCACAATATTGCCAACGGGCACGCGAGCCAAGCTTCTGCACTGTCTCCTTTCTGATTGCCTTGGCGAAGCGCAGTAGCGCGTCCTTTGATCCCGACACACTGCTGTATTCCTGCTGGCCGATGCGACCGACGAGAAGCACCGCCAGTCCGGCTTCCCTCGCTACGCTTAACAAGTCAAAGCATCTTTGCCAGCTCTAATACGCCCGTCGCAGAGACGCCGGTATGCATCATGCGACAGGCTTGAAGCCAACACGCCGGTGTCGAGGGACTGCAACGGATAGTCTGGCAGCAATGACCATCCCTTATGATTTCGTCGAATGTGCTTCGACGCTGGTGCTGCCATTGCTGAAACCCGCCCCTTTCTTTTCAATGAAAGACCGAGCCACCATCGTGTGTCTTCAACGCGGCAGAATCCTGCTTGTCACCCGCGACCGATCGCGCTGGGCGCTCCCCGGCGGGTCGATCAAGCGGGGCGAGACGCCGCTTGACGGCGCCGTGAGAGATCTGGCGGAAGAGACTAATCTCTCGCTTGAGCGCGTCGAGTACCAGTTCCTCTTCGGTGGACTGACCAAGCGTCATCACGTCTTTGTCGTCGACGTTCCGGAAGACGTCATTGCGACGGCAAGGAACGAAATCGCGCGGTGTCACTGGTTCGACTGCAAGCAGGTTTCCACGATCACGGCCAGCATTCCCACGAGGAAGATCGTCGAGCTGGTTTTCCACAACGCCGCTATCGTGCATCCGCCGGAGTGATTCAACGAGCCTCGCCGACTTCAGGCGCGTGGTGCGCGATCTGGCAGTTCCAGTTCGGGCGCTGTTGAGTCGGACTTGCAGCCGCTCGTTGGCTGAGTTGGCGCGTTCCGGCCGGAATCTTGTTAATACGGGAACAGCCACAACTAGTGCAATGACCCTCACCGCGGAAAGCGGGCGGTTTGAGGTCACCATTAGCTTGTGTTCGGCCACGAAATGACGATCGACGTCACCCCGACCGTGCCATTCATATGACCGCTCCGCCGGATTGATGGTCCTTGCGTCTTTGGCACGCGGGCCTGACGCGGGCTGCGTGGATAGATGCCGTGGCGCCTATGGATTTCTCTCGCCCGGCGACCGCGGTACGAATGATGCTCCCACCACACGGGCATCTGGAGCAAGAGATGCGACTGCGCATCGGGCGGCCTGCCTTCCGGCAGTATTCGTCGAACCCGGGCGCCATCCCGCTTCTCCAGCTCGCGAAGAGTCCTGCGCGGTGAAAGCGACGATGACGATCTCCCGCGTACCTGAATTCTGCCGCAACTGCCGTGGGCAAACCAGCTAGATGAGCGAGGGGCACTATGACTCTGTCGGATTTTATCGAAGCGAATCTTGATGGATTGATCAACGACTGGACGGAGTATGCCCGCGCCGTTGCCCCTGTGAATATCCGCCTCAGCGAAGAGCAACTGCGCAATTCGGCCCGCCAACTGCTGGCAGGGATTGCGGCCGATATGCGAGAGGCGCAAAGTCCGGCCCAGCAACTGGCAAAGTCGCAGGGCGACGCGGTGCACACCCGTTCTGCTTTCAACAGGGTCGGGCGGGGACACGCGGACGACCGGCAGAGCCAGGGTTTCGAGATCAGGGCGCTGGTGGCAGAATTTCGTGCACTGCGGGCCAGTGTCCTGCGGCGATGGTCACAGACAGCGCCGCCCGATGCGGCGGCGTTCGAGGAAATGATCCGCTTTAACGAGGCTATCGATCAGATGTTGGCGGAGTCGGTCAATCAGTTCGCAAAGCGCACAGAGCGCATCAGGGACCTTTTCGCCGGGGTTCTTGCACACGACCTGCGCTCTCCTGTAGGCGCAATATTACATTCGGCGTACGTCCTGCTTCGGGATGAGAATCTGTCGCCCACGAGCATGCGGGCGGGGGCGAACATCCAGCGAAGCGCCGATCGGGTGAAGATAATGATCGATGATCTCTTCGTGTTCACCCGCACGCGCCTGGGGGACTCGCTTCCGGTGGAGCCCACCCAGCAGGATTTTGGGCGCATCTGTCTTGGCGCAGTTGACGAAGTATGTGCGGCCAGCCCCGACGCCCAGATCGAGGTCAGACTGAGGGGCGAACTCGTCGGTATCTGCGACGGCGCTCGCATGAACCAGCTGGTCGTGAATCTCCTGACGAATGCTGTCCAGCACGGGTCGGGGGCGATCCGTCTGGAAGGCGCTGGTGACGGTGAGCACATCACGCTCACTGTCTCGAATGGGGGCTCACCGATACCCGCAGCCGCGCTGCCAACGCTTTTTGACCCTCTGACGCGCGGCGGGCCATCGGCGGAGCATAAGAGAGGCTCTTCAGGTATGGGCCTTGGTCTGTACATCTGCCGATGTATCGCAAACGCGCACAAGGGAACGATTGCAGTTGAATCGGGCGAGAGCGGAACCGTATTCACGGTGCAGGTCCCGCGTTTTCTGACGCTTCACTGAGCGCTTCGCAATCCTCTGTTTTCGCGTCGGCCAGTCGATGTTCTCCGCACCGACGGGCGCAAGGGCATGCGAGCCAAGGCCTCGACAGCACTGGCGAGCGATGAGATCGTGCGGGCAATCAGCACGGCATTCCCTCCTTTTTCCCGTAGCGGCCATTGGTGCGCTGGAATAATAGTCGAGCGGTGACTATCCTTGATGCACGATCGTCAGATATCAGGACCCCAATGGCAACAGCGACGGTTGGGCAATATGTCGTTGCAACCGAGGAGCGTTATGAACACGCTGCCTGGCGATCCCTATGTGCCGTCAGTTCTGGGAGTTCCGGCAGTGCGATTGTGCTGTTTCGCGAAGATGCTTGTAGCCCGCCATTCGACTCGCCCGCCGAAGCCGCGCAATCTGCACTTCAGCGCGGCGTCAGATTCGCCCGGTCGCTTGGCGATCCCACAGTTGTTGGACTGCTGACGCTCTATTCATAGGAATCTGCCCGGTGGCCGCGTCGGACCGCAAAACCGGGCAAAGGGCGAGCACTGACATGACTGACACTGCAAGTTCACATCGCACCCGCCAATTTTCGCTGGTACGGCGACCCGCATCACGGTGCGGGCGGCGGCCGGTCAGTTACGGATCGTTCCAGCGTGGGATACAGTAGGCCAGCACGTCACCTGCGCCAGACGCATCCGGATTCATTGCAGCGTAAAGCACGGCTTTGAAGAAATGACAGTCATCTTCGACTCGGTGTCGCCTGGGACATTGACCTACATCGGCCGGCGGCTTTGCGCCCAAGTCGCCAGGGGTGCGTGCGCTCGAACGGCGATCTTCAGCAACCGGCCAAAACCCGTCTCGGTCGCCCCCACCAACTACATCGTCGACACCCGTAACTGGGACCGGTGTCAAATGTGACGATGTTGCAATCCTAACTGTCAGCGCGGCGTGCGTGCGGCTTGGAGCCGCGCACATGATGGCTCCGCCTTCATCGCGCCACGGGAGACGCGTTGCTGCTGCGTTTTGAGCGACGACCGAATCCGTTGGCGCAGCAGCGGCCATCGCTTCGAGTGCGCAACGTGCCGGGCCTTGGCGGCACGCAGCAACGGTTCCATACAACCGTCCGTAGATTTCGGATCGTCATGGTTACATCCTGCGAGCGCTCGGCTTTGCGTTACGCACTGCAAATGTATAGGTGTCCGAAGCATTGAAAACACGGTCGCTGCTGAACCAGTCGGGTCTGGGCCGCCGTCCCGTGGTAAGTCCCGCGCCGCTCGCCGGGCGACGAAGCATCACTGCGCCTGTGGCGTTTTCTCGCTATGCGTTGCGAGGTTGGGAATGAGCGAAGCTAGAGTTGCAGGGTGACCGGGATCGCGTCTTGTCCGGACCCGTTCGATGCGAAGAAGACACGCACCTGCGATGGTCTGAAGGGGGAGAATCATGATGCACGCCAGAGGAGGCGTCTTTCGCCGAGCGAGGAAGCACGGGGCAGAGAGCAAGCTCTTGCAACGCCCGGAAGCCGCCTTGGCATCCGCCTGCTTGTTTCGATCGCGGTATGTGCGGGCGCTTTTGCTACGTCCGGCTGCCGGTTGATGCAGTCGAAAGCAGAAGTCACGCCTGGCGACCAACAGTTCATGTTGACCGCCGCGGGCCTAGGCGCAGCGGAAATCGGGCTTGGCAAGCCCGCCTCGGACAGCGGAGCGTCGGCCGACATTCGGTCCTTCGGGCAGCGCATGGTGCCGAACATACTCGCATCACCGCGGAACTCTCGCAGCTTGCAGACAGGAGAAGGGTTCGGCTTCTGAAGGCTATGGACCCCGCGAGCCGGACGCCGCATGACGAACTTGCGCATATGTGCCGTGCGGCGTGTGATCGCGAATACGCCGTTGCGAAGTGCTTATTGATGCGGTGGGCAACGGTCTATCCCAGAGCGAGGCCCAGAACGGCGAGGACGCTGATGTCAAAGCGTTAGCTGCACGAGGCCGGCCGGTTGGGAGAAATCATCTCCAGCACGCCACGCAAATCCTGCACGGACTCGCGCAGGCGTCGTCGCAATATCGGCGACGTTGATCGCGATGGAGGCACCACTCGTCGCGCGCCTGCAGTCGCGCCAGAACAGAGCATCGTGAGGAGCGTGGGATGGAAAGGCGGAACACACCCAGCACCGTGACGTCGTCGCCTCTTCCTGGTCAGAACAAGGGGGCCTGTTTTGTTCGCAGCCATCATGAGGGTCAGCCCCGAGCCAGGCACCGGCGGTTGCGCTATCGTCATTGCTACGCAGCCTATAACGCTCAGGGGCGGCGCGCTCACTGCAGAGGACCGAACGTATCGTTGGCACTCTCTTCGGGCCGTGACACGTCAGGCGTAATTCGGCAGTGGGCCAGATGCAGTGCTTGGCGGATAGCACTATGCGACACGCTGCCGGGGCGCGGGTTAAACGCCGCCTTCGATCGTAGCGGCGGGGAAGCCGCGCATCGCCCGAGGTCTGCGACCGGTGCGGCCCGCCGTCGCTTTTCTAGCGTGACTCGATGCAGTAGAGACCTTGATAGTCCGCGCCCCTCGCGTGTCCTCAGGTACGCGCGATGCTCGTTCTTGCTGGCGCAACCGTGCGCGGACGACACGCCGGTTTTTCGCGTGCTTTTCGCAACCGCTTTTCGGCGCGGCATTCCTGGCCATGGAACGATGCATCATTTTCTATCTGCAGTGCGTATGCGGATGCCGTGGGTCCATCGTGGAGCTCTGTAAGGCACAATCTGCTGATCAAGCTCAAGTCCATTCGCGGTTTTTGCTGCGCGCGCTGTCGCGGGACGGCGGGTATGCCGGTGGGGACCAGCTTTTTGCGCACTTAAGGCCCGCATGCGAGAACTGCGGACGGGCACTGGCGCCCGGAAGCCTGGTAGGCGTCAGCGAACTTGGGCGGCTGGCTGTTATTGCACCGGCGCCCGGCGCGCGGTTGACGCTCTACGCATCGATTGATAGGGCGTCTGTGCTTCTGCATAGCCTGGACGGAGAGACCGCGCCTTCCCCTTGAGCCTCCGTCGACCCGCGACGCGAAGACGCAATGGCGAGCGAAGTTGATTGCACATACCGCCTTATCCGGTTGTTCCTGACTGCTCCCCACGCCGAAAGCGGTGTCATCTGCCACAGCGCTTCGGGAGGACTCAACACGTCGGACTCCCAGATTGCGAAAGACATGAAAACGACCACAGGGTGAAGGGGCATGATGCCGCGCCTTTCGCAAAGCGACACGCCACGTTAGTCCCAGAGACGACGGCTGGCGTCGCAAAGAGGCGGAGCCCATGTCAGGCGGGGGCTCATGCGCGCCGATCCGGACGGGTGATGGTCGTTACTGTAACGAAGGCAAGCACGCGTTTGGCCTCTGGCGCCACCGGAGCGGACGATGTCTTGGGCATTGGTGCAGCGAGCACGACATTAGAGATCTGACAGTGTGCGGCACTGCAGGACCTGGAAGTGGCGCCAGCGCAAACCCGCCTTTCCGGTCAGCCGTTGCAGGACAACAACCGCGGACAGCACTACCACTGCGGGCAGGACCGACGGCAAACTCGGTAATGCTGAGTTGCGCCGCCATGGGGCAAGATCATCACGGCCGTAAAGCGCGAGTTCCGTTCACACGCACCATCGCCCTTCAAAGCGAAGGCACCCCGGTGGCTCACTGCATTTATGGCGCACCGCTATCAGCTCGGGACGGCGAGCGGGCTTGCATGGATACTCACGGCCGGTCAGCGATACCGTCGGCAGGCGAGCATGGCCTGGGCGGGTGGGGCCCGAGCGTGAGTCGTGGCCCAGGCAGACCTACGGGTCTGGTTTCCAGATTCTGATCTTTGTCTTTCCAGTCGCCTTTGTCGCCGATAACGTCCGGCGGCAGTACTCGGACAACTCCTTCAGCGGTGAGCCGTCACGCCTTATGGGCCGCGCATGCCGAGCCGCTTGAAGCATGGCAGGGCGTATTGCATGCGATGGCGGGTTCACTCAGCGCGGACGACCGCAGCCTGGCAGCGGTGGTCCGCGACTTCATGCGGACGATGCCGGTCCAGCACGACAGGCCTGAGACGGGGCGCAGGGATCGAGACATGCGGCAACGAGATCGCAAACCCGTTCAGGGCCCGGAGTTGCGCCACGCACGCCGTGGTGAAGCGCAACGGGAACTGTTTCCGAAGGGCCCGGACGTCGGGCCGGAACGCTGAGCGAGGTGGCAGAGATGGCGATGCCGATTATTCCGTGGATAGGTGGCAAGCGGCGGCTGGCGGATGAGCTCATCAACCTGTCCCGCATGGTGCAGCACTACCTCAAGGAGTTCGTGAGGCAATTCTGGTGGGCTTTGAGCAGCCGATCAGTCCATCATTACTGGTCGGAGCAACACATGCGTCATGTACCGAACTCATTGTCTACAGCTGGGACAGAACGAAAGACCCAGTGGGGCTGTCCTTAAACAGGAAATGACACCAGCTTGGAGTTCTCCAGTACGGGTTTCCGGATTCAACGAAGAACGTGCCTATGCTGCGGCTTCAGCGTTCGATGAACAATGCAGGACCCGCTTCGTATGAGGCGACGAGCACGAAGACCGTACCCTCGGCCTTCCATCGTTATGCGCATAGCCGGTCAACCGCTCCTAGCCGCCGTGTACGGACCCGTAGGCACGGTGGTGTGCAAGGGGTCGGGCCGCGGAGGCCTCCCCCATCCCAATCCCGCTCGCAGCGAACGATTACCGAATGGGATTGTATTGATTCTCGTTTGGTAGAGGTATATACCCTCTACCAGCTGGGCAAAAACATTCACCCATTTGGGAGGGCGTCATGTCAGCGAAAGCAATCACGGGACGGCAGCACGCCCGCCGGGCAAAAGGCGCTTCGGCCGCGAAGTCGGCGGCAGCGGCTCGGCTTGCGCACATCGGCACCAACGGACTCGGCGCGCAGGACGACGATTTCGCGTTTTTTCTTGGTCTGGACCAGATCGAACAGTCTCGACTGATTCGTGACGGCATGGAAGCGGTGATCGTCAGCCGGATCGCCAATGAATTGCTGGCTATTCCCGTGCAAACGCTGCTGTCCAGTCTGCGCCTTCCCAGCAGCACGATCAACCGCAAGATCTCGCAGGCCGAGCGTCTCAGCGCAAGCGAGTCCGACCGTGCTGCGCGCACGATGCTGGCATATGCACAGGCCGGGGACGTACTTGAAGAAGACAAGCTGGCCGCCGGATGGCTGCTGCGGCCTAACCTCAGCTACGCGGCGAACGTCCGCTGGACATGCTGGATACGCAGACAGGCTTCGACCGTGTACGTGACATTCTGGTGCGACTCGAACACGGCGTTACCGTATGACGGTGTTTCGTCTGGTAAAAGAGAAGCCCGGCAGGTACCGGGCCGATGACCTGAGCGGCAACGGTGCTGCTCTTGCAGGCGGCCGCTGGAATCCGCGGGCGTGCCCGTGGTCTGCACGTGCTGCCATGCGTCTACTGCAGTACTCGAGGCGCGCGTTCATGCGTCGGGCCTGCTGCCGGTGGCCACTTTTATCTGTTACGCTGGAGGTGCCTGATAAGGCCGTATCAAGGGCCTACGTGCCCGAGCTGTCCGACGACTGGAATGCACTCGATCATGATCCCGCATCGACGGTAGACCTTGCGCGGCAGTGGCTGGAAGACGGCAAGCGGCTTGCGATGCGGGCTCCATCAGTCGTGTGCCCGAATGATCACAACCTGATCCTGAATCCGGCGCATGCGGGTATGAAGCATATAGTGGTGCTCCACAAACAGCGCCTCGAGCTGGACGGGCGGCTTTTCAAATGAACCAGTGGCGATCTCATCACGCTCGCCACGCCAACAGGACAAGACAGCGGAGGCGGTGCCGCGGCTCGTTCGCTCCGCATGCCACATGCGTTGCGCGGGCCGGCGTGCTTACCGCCGCATAGGAGTGGTCGCATCCTGGCGATACGCGAGTGCAACCGATCCACGGATTGAACCTGTGATCCGTCCACTCGATTTTGCTATTCTCACTCACGGCGCACCTCTAAAGTTTGCCGGTCTCCTGCCGATAGCCCCGGCATGAAACGATTTTTCGACAAAAACTTGACCGAAGAGCTTGGCCTCGGTGCCGCGGCCGAGATAACGGCGATTGCCCAGCAACTGCACACGTTCATTCAGTTGGTCAACGCCAGGAGGCAGTCCGCTGGCCAGCCGACCATCGAGGAAGACGAACAGCAAGCGCGTAACGACATCCGTGAGTTGATGGACGGGGGCCATCGATTTGATCCGGCCCTTGAGGCGTGGGCACGCAAGTCGCACGTCGGCGAAGCCGAGCATCGCTGCGATCGCAAGCGAGATCGCCGCTGTGCCCATGCATAGGAATAATGTTCTCATTCGCTACAGTCTGGTTAAGATTCTCGGCACGTTGGCCGTTATAGGAGATCTCATCGCTTCATGTTTCCGTGCGATGAGATCTCTCAATAGTGTGTTTGCCCCGTCCTCACTGAGGTTCGGGGCTTTTTTTGTCCTCGGCTTCAGATTGAGCGGCGGTCAGGGCGGAGTCTTTGCGCAGGGGGGCGAACCATGTACCGCAAGTCCATTGGTCAACAGGGCATCCGTCATAGAACTTGCTGCTATTGATAACTGATGCCTTCAAGACGCCGCCTGGCGAATGAACGGACGGGCGAGCATGGACGAGTACCAAAGCGGCGAAGCCTTCTGCGACCCATGCATATACACCACGTTCCGTTGGTACCGCCTCCGCACCCTGCGCCACATTGGCGGAAACTGATGCGGCGCGGGCTTTGATCCATCCAGCCATCTTCCGACGAATGTCCAAAGCAACGCTAGACAATGAACCTGGTTTTCTCCACCGTTCATACGCTACGTGCTTTCGTAGCTTTGCGCGTAGCCTCCGAGCATTCGAATAGCGGCCTGAGCAAACGCCGCGCGCTCGTCCTGCTCGACCGATGGCGCGGAAGTTGATGCGGCATCGCCCTCAATAATCTCCGCATGCTGTTCGGCCACGCACCCAAGTGGCCACTTCTGACTGATGAGCACGACGAAGCCGATCGCGTGCATGGCTGGATCGCTGTGATGCGGATGTTCACCAGTCGCGGATGAGCACGCCATCCCAGCGTTGCGGCAGGCTTGCTTGCTTCATTGTCGAGAGGGGCGGCGAGACCTTCGATAACAGTCCGCGCGTTCTCGACGCGCAGTGCTTCTTTCTCCGGCGTCTGCATGAACTCGTAGTAGCGTCGCGCCGCGCTTAACCGTAAAGCACTTCACGCCCTTGCGGAATCCCGTCCTTGACACCTGCGCAGGCTTGTCGAGTGTCGCCTCTTTGTCGATAGCGGCAGGCTGGCGGGCGAGAACTTCGCGCACGGCGGCAACAAACTTCGCTTCGGCCTGTTTGTTGCGCCCCGGCTTAAAGTACTTCTGCCCAACAGCGAGAATCTATGCATCAGTCTGCATATCTGCTCCGATGGTCATAGCTTCCATCCGTTCGTTGTCTGATTTTCCGCAAGAACTGCCCCTGATTTACCGTCGCCGGGCATGCCAAATGCACGATGCGCCAGCTGTGCATAGACCGTTTCGTGGAGGAAAGTCATGTCTAGCCAGACCTACGTGCCGTATCGCGGGTACACGATCGAAGTCCGCGTCACGCCAGCCACTACCTGCCAGATAGGCGGCGTTGTCCATCGGTACCGGGTGTCGTGGCATGTGGCATCGCTAGAAAATCCGGAGCAGGACGTTGCAAGTTTTCCAGAGCAGTTCGATTTCCTTTCTGAGACGCTGGCTTTCAGGTACGGCGAAAGTCGGGCGCAGGCATACGTCGACTCGATCGAGTGTGTGCCGTCCGCAAAGCGCCGATCCGGATAATCACATCCGCCATTTGGACGCAATCGGCGAGTCGCGTTGTTGATACGCCGATAGCTTCGCGCGCTGCGCGGATGAACTGGCTGTCGGCCACGGGTTGATCGAACTCCATACCCGCGAAGCGCGCCTGCTCGATGGGCTTTTGCGCGCTTGAGGCTTGCAGCATCAAGGCCTGCTCGTTCTGCCAATCGGCGTAATTTGGGGCCGAGAATGCCCATTGCTGTGGGTAGTCCATCAACCAGCGGGAATGTTCCGGATTTAACCGGCCGCCACTTTTCGTCCCGGCAGAGCAGCCAGTCGCATCTCACCAGAAGCCGTAAGTCGGGCGGGCGGTTCGGTACGCTCAATTCGACCGTCTTCCGGCTGCTGTCCTTGGTGCCAGCGGCGTTGTATCCCTTCTGCGCACGAGTGCCCGCCATGGGCGTCGCCCAGCCCGCAAGCAACGCGAAGTCGTTCAGGTTCGAGGCATCCCGGATTCGCCATCGCTCGCTTGGCTTGGCCGCCGCCCGTCGAAACCGACGTCTGAGGTGTCGGCCAGCTCGCAAACGTCGCCACATGATTCAGGCTCACCGAGACCTTGCGGCCGTCCGGCGTCCTGCCCGTCGCGCTCAAACCTTCGAACGACTGAGAGCAGCCCATCGCGTTTCGGACCGTAGGCGTCGGCCAAGAAGCCAGTCGAAGCTGACCGACATACCGAGGTGATATTTCTCTCCCTGCAACACGTTGACGCCGAGCGACGTCCTTGAACACATCGTCATACTAATGGTCGCGCTTCGCCATCACTAGGGGCGCAGCGGAAAAGGAAGGCATTTGAGGGGAAATGAGCCCATCGCTTGTGTCGAGCCGCCGCTATGCAGGCGGTCACTTTCAGTCAGATTCAAGTCGCCGACGATGGCACCTGAGTCAGTTTTACTTTAAAAAATAGGAACAAATTTACGCAGACCAACGGGCTCCGGCACTTTACATTAGATGTCCTATGTAAGTTGACATTGGTAAAGTTTATCAACCGGACTATGCTGGTCCAAAGTTCAGATCTATGGCCAGCCCGAATTTTGCAACCTCTGGTTCTGACGTCGTTGTGGCTTGCGCAAATCTATCCGGAATCAATGTTCCGCGATGAAAACCGCACCGGTCGATCCTA
>Ga0209796_10000391_pt1 | contig 31345 bp, 30 predicted proteins | sample AgamicOrSfrz_FD_187167 | JGI IMG/M metagenome (GOLD analysis project Ga0209796, IMG submission 187167) | Agave microbial communities from Guanajuato, Mexico - Or.Sf.rz (SPAdes) (version 2) | ecosystem: Host-associated > Plants > Phyllosphere > Phylloplane/Leaf | place: Guanajuato, Mexico...
CGGATGTGGCAGGCGATGACCAACGCCGGCGCGAACGTGGAGATCCCGCAGTTCACCGAGGCGCTCTATGACGCTCGAGAGCTGGCGATGGGTCGCATGCAGGCCGAGGCCGAGCGGCTCGACGCCGAGGGCGTCGTGGGGGTCCAGTTGCTCGGCCTGCCCCATCGTTGGGGCGGTCACACCACCGAGTTCTTCGCCATCGGAACGGCCGTGCGTGCCCTCAAGGAGGATCACACCATCCTCAAGCCGACGCTCGTACTCCCGCTCACCGACTGACTCATCGACCGAAGGAGGAACCTGTGGAGCAGTCGCCGAACGCACCCGAACCGGACGTCGCGATGCTCGCCGCTGCCCTCCGCGCCGACACCCGGGACCTTGCGACCTACGCCGAGGTGCTCGCCGCGACGCTCGGTGAGACGCTGCCACCCGGCGCCGTCGAGCTCGAGCGTCGGCGCTCCCTGGCGAATCGGCTGCGAGGCGAGCAAGGAGCCGTGGCGCTCGTGCGAGCCCACGTCGAGGGCGCGGTGCTGGAGCTGGAACCGGTCCCTGGACAGCCTCCGCGGACGCGCATCATCACCGAAGTGGGCGGCGTGGTGATCTCCCGACGCGAGGTCAGCATCGAGGAGTGGTGCCACACCCTCGCCGAGCGTCTTGCCGAGCAGGCCAGAACGTCGGAGGCGGCCCGCATCGCGCTGGCGCGGCTCCTGGGCGCCTAGCGCTCGGACCGCTCATACTTCGGGCGGCGTGCCGGTCGGCACGCCGCCCGAAGGTGAGACGTCAGGGGCCGCGCGTCACCAATAGTGGGCGCGTGGACCGACCTGACGACCTGCGGCACCGAGGATCCAGAGCACCGCTCCGACGATGATCAGGATGATCCCGATGGTCCACAGGATCGCGACGTGCAGCACCGCGCCGAGGATCAGCAGGATCAGACCCAGGATGATCATGACCCGACTCCTTCCAGGAGGCGCTCGGTCGCGCCTCCGACTGAGCAGCAGGTACCCCGCGGGGTAACGGGTGATGCCACGGGCGCTTTCGTGAGCGCTGCAGCCCTCGCCGCCAGCCGCCGCGCGCGCACCGCCAACGCACCGCCAAACTGTCACTGTGACACTTTGCGGCGCGAGTGACAGGACGCACGTTTCACCCGTGCCGCCAACGATCACCGTGACACTTGGCGCACGGACCGCGGCGTTCCCCGTTGCGCGTCAGGCGCCCAGGGCCGGGTAGTCGGTGTACCCGACCGCGTCCCCGCCGTAGAACGTCGCCGGCACCGGCTCGTTGAGCGGCGCGCCGGTGCGCAGCCGCTCGGGCAGGTCCGGGTTGGCGATGAAGGTCCGGCCGAAGGCCGCGGCGTCGATGAGGTCGAGGTCGAGCAGGCGCTCGGCCTTCGCCACGGTGTAGCTGCCGGCGCCGATGATGGTGCCGTCGAAGGCCGCGCGCAGCTCCTTGCGGAAGCCGTCCTCGAGCACCGGGCCGCCGGCCCAGTCCGGCTCGGAGAGGTGCAGGAACGCCAGGCCGCGGGCGCTGAACTCGCCGGCGAGGTACAGGGCCATCGGCAGGTCGTCCTCCTCCAGGCCGTTGAACGAGCCCTGGGGCGAGATCCGGATGCCGGTGCGGTCGGCCGACCAGGCAGCCGTCACCGCGTCGACGACCTCGAGTGCGAAGCGGGCGCGGTTCTCCTGCGAGCCGCCGTACTCGTCCTCGCGGTGGTTGCTGGCGCGGCCGAGGAACTGGTGGATGAGGTAGCCGTGGGCGCCGTGGATCTCGACGAGGTCGAAGCCGGCCTCGCGGGCGTTGCGGGCGGCGCGGGCGTAGTCCTCGACGGTGGCCGCGATCTCCTCCACGCTCAGCGCACGCGGCGTGGGGCAGTCGGCACGCTGAGGCAGGCCGTCAGCGCCCTTGATCGTGGTCCGGTTGCGGTAGGGCAGCGCCGAGGCGGAGACGGGCAGGGCGCCGTCGTGGAACGACTCGTGCGAGACCCGGCCGACGTGCCACAGCTGCGCGGCGATGAGTCCGCCCTCGGCGTGGACCGCGTCGGTGACCCGGCGCCAGCCCTCGACCTGCGCATCGCTGTAGATGCCCGGTGTGTCCATGTAGCCCTTGCCGATGGGCGAGATCTGGGTGCCCTCGGAGACGATCAGCCCGGCCGAGGCCCGTTGGCGGTAGTACTCCGCGATGAGCGCGTTCGGTACGTCGTCGGGCGGCGTCGCCCGCATGCGGGTCAGAGGCGCCATCACGACACGGTTCGGCAGCGTCACCGCGCCGACGGACAGGGACTCGAAGAGGGAACTGGTCACGGCAGGGGGCAACGCGTCGGGGCACCGGTTGATTCCGCGGCCACTCATGCGCCTCGCGTGAGGATGAGGCCGCTGGTCGGTACCCCGGTGCCGGCCGTCACGACCACGTTGGCGGCCTCCGGCACCTGGTTCACCGCGGTTCCGCGGACCTGCCGGACCGCCTCGGCGATGCCGTTCATGCCGTGGATGTAGGCCTCGCCCAGCTGCCCGCCGTGGGTGTTGATCGGCAGGCGCCCACCGAGTTCGATCGCGCCGTCCGCGACGAACGCCGCTGCCTCGCCACGGCCGCAGAAGCCGAGCTCCTCCAGCTGCATCAGCACGTAGGGAGTGAAGTGGTCGTAGAGCACGGCCGTGGCGATGTCGGAGGGGCCGAGCCCGGACTGACGCCACAGCTCGCGGCCGACCACCCCCATCTCAGGGATGCCGATGTCGTCGCGGTAGTAGGAGGTCATCACGAACTGGTCGCGACCGCTCCCCTGGGCCGCTGCCGTGATGACGGCAGGCGCCTGCGGCAGGTCGCGCGCCCGCTCGACGGAGGTGACGACGAGCGCGACGGCGCCGTCGGACTCCTGGCAGCAGTCGAGCAGGTGCAGCGGATCGACGATCATCCGCGACGCCTGGTGGTCCTCGAGTGTGATCGGACGCTGGTAGAAGAACGCCGCCGGGTTGGTGCCGGCGTGGCGCCGATCCGCCACGGCCACTCGTCCGAAGTCGGCCGACGTGGCGCCGTACTCGTGCATGTAGCGGCGAGCCTGCATCGCGACCGTGGCCGCCGGCGTCGACAGTCCGAACGGATAGGTCCAGGCGTTGTCGAGTCCGTTGGTGTTGACCTGGGTGGCCGCGGCGACCGACACCTGCCCGAACCGAGCGCCTGAACGCTCGTTGAACCCGCGATAGGCGACCACCACGTCGGCCACGCCTGTCGCGATCGCCATCGCCGCCTGCTGGATCGTGGCGCACGCCGCGCCGCCGCCGTAGTTGATCCGACTGAAGAAGCGCAGCTCGGGGACTCCGAGCTCGCGTGCGACGGCGATCTCGGCCGAGGTGTCCATCGTGAACGTCGTCAGCCCGTCCACGTCGGTCGGTGTCAGCCCGCAGTCCGCGAGCGCGGCCTGCACGGCCTCGACGCACAGCTGCAGCTCGGAGCGACCGGAGTCCTTGGAGAACTCGGTCGCGCCGATGCCGACGATCGCCGCCCTGCCGGACAGGCCAGCCGAGCCGGACGAGCGGGCCGAGCCGCTCATGCCGCGATCCTTACCGTCGCAGTCACGTGGGCGCCCGAGGACACGGCGCCCACGACCGCGATGGTGGCCACCCCGTCGTGGGTGGCCTCGACGGTTCCGGTGAACGCGAGCGTGTCATAGGGGTACGCCGGAGCTCCCAGCCGGAGCGCGATGCCGAGGATCTGCACGTCGGGGCCGGCCCAGTCGGTGACGTACCGCTCGCACAGCGCGGTGCTGGTGAGGATGTTGAGGAAGATGTCCTTGCTGCCGGCCGCCTGGGCGCGGTCCCGATCGTGGTGCACGTCCTGGAAGTCGCGGGTCGCGATCGCGGTGGAGACCACCAGGGTCGGCGTGATGGGCAGCTCCCAGGTGGGCAGGCTGGTGCCGACCGTCGCTGTCGGCGTCATCGCAGCCTCCACATCGGCAGCGTCAGCTCGTCGTCGATCCGCTGGAAGTCCACCTGCACCCGCATGCCGATCGCGACCTCGTCCGGGTCGACGTCCACCACCTCGCCCACCATCCGCACTCCCTCGTCGAGATCGATCAGGGCGATCACCAGCGGCAGCTCCTTGCCCGGGAGCGGCGGGTGGTGATGGACGACGTAGGAGTAGATGTGGCCCAGCCCGCTCGCGACCACGTGCCCCCGGTCGAGGGCCCCGCAGTCGGGACACGCCGGCCCCGGCGGATGCCGCAGCACTCCGCAGGCATTGCAGCGCTGGAGGCGCAGCTCGCCGTGGCGGGTCCCGTCCCAGAAGAAGGAGCTGTCGCGGTTCACCAGCGGGCGGATCACCTCAGTCATCGGCGGCACCGCCCTTCGGGACGAACTTCAGCACCCGGAAGAGCATGGTGGCGACCCGCTCGTCGCCGACGTACCAGGTGGAGCGCGAGGTGACGAAGTAGCCGACCCCCATGCCGGTCCGCTTGGGTCCCACCACCGAGTCGAGCGCGGTGGTGACCCTGACCTGCTCCCCCACCCGGAGATAGCGGTCGTAGGACTGTTCGCAGTTGGTGCCGAGCACAGCGGTGTACCCGGCGTCGGTGAGCACGCGCATCATCGCGTGCAGCGGATCGTCCTCCGGCGGCCGGCCCCCCAGGCCGTACATCGTCCACACCTGCGCCATCGACGGCGGCGCCTCGCCACGACGGAAGCGCTCGGAGGAGAGCCCGACGGCCTCCAGCCAGTTGGTGATCGTGGGCTGGTTGACCGGGTCGCGCGCGTAGCGCTCCGCGGCCTCGCCGCGCGCCCTGATCCGCTCCGCCTCGGCCATGATGTGCTCGTGCGCGGTGAGCGTCGGCCGCGTCATCGCGGCACCCGCGGCAGCCCGAGGCCGAACTGCGCGATGAGCTCGCGCTGCACCTCGTTGACGCCGCCGCCGAAGGTGAGCACCAGGTTGCGCTTGAGGGTGGCGTCGAGCAGCCGCAGCAGCCAGGCGGTGTCCGGGTCGCCCGGATCGCCGTACGTCGAGACGATGCCGAGCAGGTCCAGCCCGAGCCGCTGCACCTCGGTGGAGGCGAAGACCTTGCACGCCGACGCGTCGGCGACGGCCTGACCGCCGGCGGCCGGCCGGGAGGCGACCTGCCAGTTCAGCAGCTCGTTGACCCGGAACGCGGCGGTGGTGCGCGCCAGCACCGCCCGCACGGCCGGTACGTCGAGCAGCGGCCGCCCCTCACCGGTCGACCGGTCGGCCGCCCAGTCGAGGACCAGGTCGCGCAGCCCCTCCAGGCGCCCGGCCGGCCCGAGCATCACCCGCTCGTGGTTGAGCTGGGTGGTGATCAGCTTCCAGCCGCCGTTCTCCTCACCGACCAGCATGTCGACCGGCACGCGCACGTCGTCGAAGGAGGTGGCATTGACGTGGTGCGAGCCGTCGATGGTGCGGATCGGTGTCCAGGAGAAGCCGGGGTCGCGGGTGTCCACGATGAGGATCGAGATGCCGCGGTGCCTGGGTGCGGTCGGGTCGGTGCGGGCGGCGAGCCAGATGTAGTCGGCGGCGTGAGCGCCGGTGGTCCACAGCTTCTGCCCGTTGACCAGGTAGTAGTCCTCGGCAGCCGAGCCCGACGAGACCCGCCGGGCGGTGGTCCGCAGCGAGGCCAGGTCCGTGCCGGCGTCGGGCTCGGAGTAGCCGATGGCGAAGTGCAGCTCGCCGGTGAGGATCCGCGGCAGGAACATCTGCTTCTGCTTGGCCGTCCCGAACTCCTGCAGGGTCGGTCCGACGGTCTGCAGCGTCACGGCCGGCAGATGCACGTCGGCCCGCGCGGCCTCGTTGGCGAAGATCGCCTGGAACGTCGCGTCGAGGCCCTTGCCGCCGTACTCGACCGGCCAGCCGACGCCGAGGTAGCCGTCGGCGCCCATCTGCTTGATGATCCGGTGATAGGCCGGACCATGCCGGTCGGTGAGCAGCTCCTCCTGGTCCGCGTGTGTCATCAGGCCGGCGAAGTAGGAGCGGACCGTCTGCTTGAACGCCCGCTGCTCGGCGCTGAGCTCGGCGTTCTTGCCCTCGACCTCGGTGATCGGCGCGGCCTCCAGCGTCGCGAGCCCGCCCAGGTGACGGACGGCGTCGAGCGCGCCGGAGGTGTACGCCGCCAGCGGGTAGGTCTCGTCCACGCCAACGCCGCCGTGGAGGTGGTGACACGTCTGCAGTGCGGGGAGGATGCGGTCGCAGCACCACAGCCCCAGCAGCGCCAGGTCATCCTCGACGGGCTCACCGGCCTCGAGCCGGCGCACGACCTCGGCCACACCGATGGCGGTGAGCCGCGCGACGACGTACACGTCGGCGATCTGCTGGGCCACCGCCTGGAACTCGGCGAGCCGGCGGCCGAACTGCTGCCTCTCCCCGATGTGGCGCGCGGTCATCGCCAACGCGCCGGCGAGCAGGCCGTCCAGCCGCAGCAGCTGCGCAGCGGCTACATGTCGGCGCAGGATCGCCGCGGCATCCGGGCCGCCCGGGACGTCCGGTCGGCCGAGGAGCGCGAGCGCGGGCGCGCCGTCGAGGACGTACGTCGCCTCGGCCCGGTTGGTCGAGCTCGGCGTCCGGACCGCCGTGACCCCCGGGCCGGCCGGGTCGACCAGCCCGACGACCGGTCCGTCGGGGCCGGTCGCGGAGACCACCAGCAGCGTCGGCCCGTGAAGAACCGGCACCCCGACCTTGCGGCCGATGAACGCCCCGTCCCTGAGCCGGGTCGCCGGCGCAGGTGGAAGCGCGTCCCCCGGCTCCGCCAGCGCCGGCACCAACAGCTGCTCACCGGCGACGACGCGAGCGATCACCTCGCCGACCACCTGGCTGACGACGTCGCTGGCGATCCGGCTCCCGACCTGGGCCACCGGCCCGGACGTCGCCGGGTCGCGCAGGGCACTCGCCACGGCGAGCAGCGGCGCCAGCCCGGCGACGAGCGTCTCCGCGACCGGCAGCGGCGCGGCCCGACGCGCGGCCTCGCGCACCAGCACGGCGAACGCGGCCGGCCCGAGCCCCTCCCCGCCGTACTCCTCCGGCACAGCGAGGCCCAACAGGCCGGCCTCGGCGAGCGCAGTCCACGCCCGGCCGGGATCGATGGAGGCGTCGACGCGGTCCAGGACGTCGCCGAGCACGCCGCTGATCTCAGCCGACAGATCGGCCGAGATCCCACCCGAGATGCCAGCCGAGATCCCAGCTATGGGCCCAGCGCTCATCGGTTCCACCTCCCACGCCATTTCTGAAACATGTTCTACTCTAACCACGTGCCGCTGCCAACCCGTCTCATCACGTGTGCGCAGCGGCTCGCCCACGTGCCCCAGGCCGCGTTGCCCGAGGGCCGTTGGCTCGACCTGCCAGGGCGGGGGCGCACCTGGCTCACCGACGCGGGTCCGCCCGAGGCCCCGACGATCGTGCTGCTGCATGCGGTGGGCTGCACCGGTGTGCTGACCTGGTTCCCCGTCATCGCCGCGCTGGCCGGGCCCTATCGGCTCGTCGCGTTCGACCAGCGCTGCCACGGGCGGGGCATCGTCTGCGACGGCTTCTCGCTGCGCGACTGCGCCGACGACGTGGCCGCGGTGATCGACGAGCTGGGGCTGACGCGGCCGATCGTGGCCGGCTACTCGATGGGCGGGGTGATCGCGCAGCGGGTATGGCGTCAGCACCCGGACCGGGTCGGCGGCCTCGTCCTGGCGGCCACCACCGCGCACTTCCGCGTGACCGGCGCCGAGACAGCGTTCCACCAGGGCATGGAGCTCGGCAACGAGGTCCTCCGCGGGCTCTCCCGGTCGCGGATCGCGCAGGGCGCCGCACGTCGTACGGCCGAAGCGCTCGCGGTCGGACCCACCGACACCGGCCCGTGGGCGTTGGCGCAGTGGCGCAGCACGAGCCCCTGGGCGGTCGCCCAGGCCGTCGGGGCGCTCGGCCGCCACCACTCCCGGCCGTGGCTGGGGCGGGTCGACGTGCCGACCGCCGTCGTCGTCACCGCCCACGACCACCTCATCCCACCCGAGCGGCAACGCGCCCTGGCAGCCCTGATCCCGGGCGCCACCATGCACGAGGCCGCGTGCGGCCACGCCGGCTGCGTCCTGCAGGCCGAGGCGTTCGTGCCGGCGTTCGCCGAGGCGGTGGCCACGGTGCAGGCGCGGGTCCGCGACCGCGGGCGGTGACCCGGGCGGCGGTCTCGACGGGCTCGACCCCCGGTCGGCGCGGTCTCGACCCCCGGGCGGCGCGGTCTCGGCCCCGGACGGCGCGGTCTCGACATGCTCGACCCCCCGGCGGCGCGGTCTCGACAGGCTCGACCCCCGGGCGGCGCCAGTGGGTCAGCTGAGGCCGCCGGTCTCGACGGCGGCAGCGAGCGCGTCCAACTCCTTGGGGAAGTCGTCGGCGAGCTCGCGCGGGCGCGGCATCGACTCCCGGCAGGCGATGATGCCCACGTGCATCCTCCCGTTGGTGCTCATCACCGTGATGTTGAGCCCGGCCCCGTGGAAGATCGGCCCGAGCGGGTAGAGGGCGTCGATGCGCGCACCGAGGAAGTACAGCGGCATCGGCGGCCCCGGCACGTTGGAGATCACGAGGTTCTGGATCACCGGACCGCGATCGGCCAGGCGCAGCGAGGAGACGACCCGGACCGCGAGTCCGAACGTGCGCGGGGCGGCGAACTCCGCCCAGTCCTGCAGCGTGTCCGCGGGAATGGCCTGGTGGTGCTCCTTGGCGTTGCCGTTGGCGATCGAGACCTGGCGCAGCCGCTCGACCGGGTCGGCGATGTCGGTGCCGAGCCGGGTGAAGATGGTGGAGACCTTGTTGCGGCCGCCGGCACGGCGCGAGGTCTGGTGCACCGACACCGGCACGGTCGCGACCAGTGAGGACAGCGGCAGCTCGCCGCGATCCTCCAGGTAGCGGCGCAGCGCTCCCCCGCTGACGGCCATCACCACGTCGTTGACGGTGGCCCCCGGCACGGCCCGCTTGAGCGCACGGATCCGGTCGAGCTCCAGGTCGACGAAGGCGACGCTGCGGTGGCCGGTGATGGTGCCGTTGAACGATGTGCGCGGGGCGGTCAGGGGCGCGGCCATCGCCGTACCGCTCAACGCGCGGCTCACCGTCTGACGCACGACCCCGGCGGTCGGGGCGACCATGCGGGCGAGCATAACCGGCTTGGTCGCCGTCGCCAGCGCCCCGCGTGCGAGCAGCTGGACCGGCGTGCGCTGCTGCTGCGGTACGCCGCCCCCTGCCGGCGCGACGTCGAGCAGCGGCGCCTCCGGCTCGAGACTGCAGAAGAACGACAGCGCGCTCGCGCCGTTGACGCCGTCCACGCTGGCATGGTGCATCTTGGCCAGCACGGCGATCCGACCCGAGGCGAGGCCCTCGATCACCCACATCTCCCACAGCGGCCGCGACCGGTCCAGGCTCAGACCCGCCAGGTGACCGACCAGCTCGGCGAGCTCGCCCTCACCGGCCGGCGCCGGGACGGCGAGCCGGTGGACGTGGCGGTCGATGTCGAAGTGGTCGTCCTCCACCCACAGCGGGTGATCCAGGCGCAGCGGTACCGGCTTCACCTTGCGGGTGAACATCGGCACGTCGCGCACCCGCCGCCCGATGGCGTCACGCAGCCGCCCGAAGTCGTAGCCCTCCGGCATGGTGGCCGGGTCCAGGAGCAGCAGGCCGCACACATGCATCAGCTGCTCAGGTGTCTCGAGGTAGAGGAAGGTGGCATCGAGCCCGCTGAGGCGGTCCATGGCATCCAGCCTAGAGCCCTTTACTGCAACCCGTTCTAGATGCCCGGCTCTAGATTGGGGGCATGCGAGCACACACCCTCCGGCAGGCGACCCTCGCCGTACTCACCGCGAACGCGGTGCGTCCTCTCGACACCGAGCGGACGGCGATCCCCGCCTTCGCCGCGGGCTGGCTCACCGGGGAGCTCGCGCCGCAGCTGCTCGCCCTGGCGGCGCTCGACACGTCTGTGGCAATTGCCCGCCGGCGGGTGAGCTCCGCCGGCCTGGCGCTGGCCGCGGCTTCGGCGGCCGGCCTCGGCTGGATCACGTGGCGGGCCAGTGGCACCGGCGCGATGATCGAGGAGGTGCTGCAGGAGACCGTCGCGGCGGTCGACCCGACCGAGCAGCGCGAGCGGACCTCCCTGCGGACGCTCGCGCGGCCCTTCGCGATGGCCGACCCGCGGGTGGAGGTCATCCGCGACGTGCCGTACGCCGAGGGCGGGGTGAAGGCGCGCCTGGACATCTACCGGCCGCAGGGCCGGCCGGTCACCGACGCACCAGTGCTGGTCCAGGTGCACGGCGGGGCCTGGACCATCGGCAGCAAGGAGCAGCAGGGACTGCTCCTGATGAATCGCATGGCCGCCCGCGGCTGGGTGTGCGTCTCGGTGAACTACCGCCTCGCGCCCAGGCATCGCTGGCCCATTCAGATCGAGGACGTGCGCCATGGCGTGCGGTGGGTGCACGACCACATCGCCGAGTACGGCGGCGACCCGGCTCACCTCGTCCTGACCGGCGGCTCGGCCGGCGGCCACCTCGCCGCCCTCGCGGCCCTGACGGCGGACGTCCCGGTGGCGGCGTGCGTGCCGTTCTACGGCATCTACGACATGGCGGGCGACGACCCCTACATCGTCGGCCTGCGGCGCTTCCTCACCCGGCGCGTCTTCGCACCCGGCGCCACCATCGCCGACTTCCGCGACGCCTCCCCGATCGAGCACGTCGGACCCGACGCCCCCGACTTCTTCGTGATCCACGGCACCAACGACACCCTGGTCTCGGTGCGTCAGGCCCGGGCGTTCGTCGAGCGGCTGCGCTCGCTGTCGAAGGGCACCGTCACCTATGCCGAGCTGCCCGGCGCCCAGCACGCGTTCGACGTCTTCGGGTCGATCAGGGCGCACGCGGCCATCAGAGCGGTGCAGCGTTGGCTGGAGTGGCAGTACGCCCGGTCGCACGGCGGGGCCGCCGGCGCCGAGCAGGCGGGTTAGCCGAGCAGGCTGGCTAGCGGGGCAGCCCCAGGATCTGCTCGGCCGCCACGTTGCGCAGGACCTGCGTCGTACCGCCCGCGATCGACAGGCACCGGGTGAGCAGCATCTCGTGGACGTCCTCGCTGTCGGCCGCGGATCGCACCAGCGCCTCGACGCCGAGCAGGTCGACTGCGAGCTCGGAGGCCTCCTGACGGCTGCGTACGCCGAGCAGCTTGGCCACGCTGGACTCGGCTCCCGGCCCGGCACCGGCCAGCGCCTTGAGCGTGGCCCGTGCCCCGAGCAGGGCGCACACGGTGGCCAGCGCCACCTGATGCCCCACGCGCACCCGGTCGACCGGGTCCTCGCCGACCAGCTCCACGCAGCGCTCGACACTCTCGCCCAGACGCATCGAGGCCATCGCAACCCGTTCGTTGGCCAGCGTGGTCCGGGCCAGCGCCCAGCCGCCGTCGACCTCGCCGACCACGGCCTCGTCGGGCACGAAGACGCGATCGAGGAACACCTCGTTGAACATCGCGTCGCCGGTCATCTCACGCAGCCCGCGCACGTCGATCCCGTCGGCGGCCATGTCGAGCAGGAAGTAGGTGATGCCGCGGTGCCGACGCTCCGCAGGATTGGTGCGCGCCAGGCAGATCGCCCACTGCGCCCGATGCGCGAGCGAGGTCCACACCTTCTGCCCCGTGAGCACCCAGCCGCCCTCCACGCGCTCCGCGCGGGTCGTCAGCGAGGCCAGGTCGGAGCCGGCGCCCGGCTCGCTGAAGAGCTGGCACCAGGTGATCTCGCCCAGCAGCGATGGCCGCACGAAGCGGTCGCGCTGGGCGTCGGTGCCATGGCGCAGGATCGTGGGCACTGCCCAGGCAGCGATCTTCAGGTCCGGTCGCTCGATGCCGGCCGCGGCGAGCTCCTCGTCGATGACGAGCTGCTCGATGGGCGAGGCGTCCACGCCGTAAGGCGCCGGCCAGTGCGGGGCGAGGTAGCCGGTCTCGACCAGGGCCGTGCGGCGGTCGGTCGCGGCGACGATCTGCTCGACGCGGGCATGGACCGCCTCGCGGATCGGGGCGTCCTCGCCACCGAAGTCGAGCCGCAGACGCCGGCGGCCGCCTCCGACGGCGCGGTCGGCCAGCGCGAGCGCATACCTGTCGCCGCGGCCCAGGAGCGCACGCAGCGCAGTCGCCCGGCGCAGATAGAGGTGGGCGTCGTGCTCGAACGTGAAGCCGATCCCGCCCAGCACCTGGATGCAGTCCTGGGCGACGCGCACCGCGCCGTCCAGCGCGATCGCGCCCGCCACCTCGACGGCGTACGCCCACTGCTCCGGGTCGCTGTCGGCGGCGGATGCGGCGTCCCAGGCGGCGGCCGCGATCGCCTCGGTCGTCTCGAGCATCGTGGCGCACAGGTGCTTGACCGCCTGGAAGCGCCCGATCGGCTGGCCGAACTGCTCGCGCGTGCTCGCATACGCCACCGCCGTGTCGAGGCACCATCCGGCGATGCCTGCCGCCTCGGCGGCGGCCAGCGTGAGGGCGGTACGCCGCAGCTCCTCGCCGCCGGCGTCGAGGCCGTCGAGGCGGGTGCCGCCGGCGCCGTTCCACCCCGACCGAGCCGACCGGCGACTCAGGTCCAGCCCGATCTGGGGACTCAGCCGGGCGCGGTCGGCCGGCACCGACCACCAGGCGCCCTCGCGCGGGAGGAGCAGCACGTCGGCACCGCTCGCGTCGTACACGAGGCTTCCGTCCAGCGAGAAGCCCGCCCGCGCGCCCTCGGGCAGGGCGATGCCCCGACGGCCCAGCACGATCGCCACGACACTCGTGCCCAGCAGCGGCCCCGGGACCAGTTCGGCCGCGCAGGCCTCCAACGCCACTGCCACGTCGAGCAGCGACCCCCCGGCCCCGCCCAGGCGCTCCGGCACGCCGATGCCCATGACGCCCTGGTCGAGGGCCTTGTCCCAGACGACCTCGAAGCCGGCAGCCACCTCATGCTCGGCTGCGCGGACCAGCGACGGACCGCCGAGGCCGCGCGCCCACGCGCGCAGGCTCGAGGCCAGCGCACGATGCTCCTCGCTCACCCCGACAGGCATCCGACCTCCTCGACCCCACGACGCCCCCGCCAGACGAGAACGTGTTTCAATTCTAGCCGAAAGTGAGAACGTGTTTCATGATGAGGCGGATCGTTGGCTAGCCTGAGGTACCGCGAGGTCGAGCAGACGGAGGACAGGGCGTTGACGAGCACGGGGACCGCAGAGACGAGCACGCAGCCCGGATCGGCGGCGCAGCGCGAGCGGCGGCGCCGCATTCTCGACGCGACCATCGCGCTGGCCTCCGAGGGCGGCTTCGACGCGGTCCAGATGCGCACCGTCGCCGATCATGCCGAGGTAGCGCTCGGCACGCTCTACCGCTACTTCCCCTCCAAGATCCACCTGCTGGTCTCGGCCCTGGGACGTGAGTTCGAGCGAGCCGAGGAGCGCACCCGCACCCGGGCCGTCCCGGGCGAGACGCCGCACGCCCGCGTGATGTTCATCCTCAGCCGGACCACCAAGGTGCTCCAGAAGCAGCCGCTGCTCACCGAGGCGATGGTGCGCGCGTTCATGTTCGCCGACAAGTCGGTGGCCGAGGAGATCCACGACGTCGGCATGCGGCTGACCGCGATGATCTCGCGCGCGATGACCGGCTCGCCCGACCACAACGAGCCCACCGAGGAGGAGGCGGCGATCATCCGTGTCATCTCCGACGTCTGGCTCGCCGCGCTGGTCGGCTATGTCACCGGCCGCACCGACGCCGAGGACGTGGAGAAGCAGATGGACGTCGCCGTCCGCCTCCTCCTCCGTTGATTCGCGACTCTCGCACCGTCGAATCCACGCTCCTGCACCGCCACGGCGGTGCACGATTCCCGACTCACGCGGGCAAGAACCACGATCGACGGGTCAGCCGCCGAAGGCGTGGGTCGCCGTCGCTCCCCCGTCGATCGCCAGCTCCGCCCCCGTCATGAAGCTGGACTCGTCGCTGGCCAGGTAGACGTAGAGCGGCGCGATGTCCTCGGGTACGCCGACCCGCTTCAGGGCGACCTTCGAGCCGCCCCAGGCCATGGCCGCGTCGTCGGCGCCGACGCCGCGGGTCATGCCGGTGTCGATCATGCCGGGGTGCACGGAGTTGACCCGGATGCCCTTCGGCCCGAGCTCGAGGGCGGCGGCCTTGGTGAGCCCGCGGATGGCGAACTTCGTGGAGGTGTAGCCGGCCACCACCGGCATCCCGGCGAGGCCCTCGATCGAGGAGGCGTTGACGATGGAGCCCCCGCCGTTGGCGATCATCACCGGCGCGACCGACTTGATGCCGAGGAAGCAGCCCAGCGTGTTGACCCGCCACAGCAGCTCGAACTCCTCGACCGGCTGGTTGACGATCTCGTTGAAGCGCAGGATGCCGGCGTTGTTGACCAACACATTGACCGGCCCGAGACGCTCCACGGCCGTGGCGACGACGCCCTCCCACGACTCCGGTGAGCTGACGTCGTGGTGCACGAACACCGCCGCCCCGCTCAGTTCCTTGGCGAGCAGCTCCCCCGGCTCGTCGGCGACGTCGGCGACGACCACGCGTGCGCCCTCGGCGACGAACGCGCGACAGATCGCCGCCCCCTGCCCCTGCGCTCCGCCGGTGACGATGGCGATCTTGTTCTCCAGCCGGCCCATGCTCAGCCCTTCGGTGTCAGTTGCATGATCGCGTCGGCCGCGAAGCCGGCGCCGGGATCGTGGTCGGCGAACCAGCCGCCGAGGTGCTTGTCGAGTGCGCCGGTGTCCCAGGTGGCGGCATCCGGGTGATCGAGGGCGAGATCCCATCGCTCGGCGACCGTGGGAGCCGCGAGCAGGGCGATCATGCCGCCGTACACGACGAAGACCTGGCCGGTGATCGCCGCCGCCGCCGGGGAGGCGAGATAGGCCACCAGCGGCGCGACGTGCTCGGGGCTGTAGGGGTCGACCGCCTGGCCCGAGGTGTCGGCACCGAAGACGTCGGCCGTCATCGCGGTGCGCGCCCGCGGGCAGATCGCGTTCGCGCGTACGCCGGAACGCTCCAGGGCCCGTGCCGTCGACAACGTCAGTGCCGTGATGCCGGCCTTCGCCGCGGCGTAGTTCGGCTGGCCCGGCGGCCCGACGAGGAAGGCCTCGGAGGCGGTGTTGACGACTGCCGCGTCCACCGACGCGCCGGTCTCCTTGGCCTGCGTGCGCCAGTGCGCGGCTGCGTTGCGGGTGAGCAGGAAGTGTCCCCGCAGATGGACGGCGATGACCGCGTCGAACTCCTCGTCGGTCATGTTGAACAGCATCTTGTCGCGCGTCATGCCGGCGTTGTTGACCACGATGTCCAGCCGCCCCAGGCCTTCGACGGCCGCGGTCATCATGGCGTCGGCGGTCGCCCGTTCGCTCACGTCGCCCGGCGCCAGCACCGCCTCGCCACCGAGGGCACGGATCTCCTCGAGCACGCCGTCGGCGCCGCCGGGCAGATCGTTCAGCACGATCCGCGCCCCGGCTCGCGCCAGCGCCAGCGCCTCGGCGCGGCCCAGGCCGGCGCCCGCGCCGGTGACGATCGCTACGCGTCCGTCCAGGTCGAGTCCGGTCACGGCTGGTCCTCGACGATGCTGAGAGCGGACTTGGGGCAGCCGGCGACGGCCCGCTGGACGCGCTCGCGGTTGTCGGAGGTGACCGCCTCGTCGTCGACCTGCAGCAGGTCCTCGTCGTCGAGCCGGAACATGTCGGGCGCCATCGCCTCACAGATGCCGTTGGACTCGCACAGATCCCAGTCGACGCTCACCTTGGCCATCGATGCTCCTCTTCCTCAGCCCTGCCCCGGCAGCGCCGACATCTTGCGGTGGTCCCAGCTCGCGATCCGATCCGGCTCGACGACCACACCGACCCGCTTGCGCGCCTGCGCGTCCAGGAGCTGGTCGCCCAGCTCCCCCAGATCGGCGCCGCCGGACATGCGCTCCAGCACGCGGGCGCCGAGCGCCCGGATCGCGTCGTACTCCTCGATGAGGCGGGCGCGGCCCCGGATGCTGACCCCACGCAGCTCGAAGTAGTCCTCGCCGTCCTCGATCAGCACGCTGACGCGCGGGTCGCGGCGCAGGTTGTGGATCTTCTGCGAGGAGGCGTAGGTCCAGAAGGCGATCCGGCCCTCGTCGTCCAGGGCGTAGAAGAGCGTGGTGAGATGCGGCGCGCCGTCGGCACCGATGGTCGCGACCTGCACCTTCAGCTGCTCGCCGAGGAACTCGGCCTGCTCGGCCCCGGTGAGTCGTACGGCGTCACGCCCCGCAGCCATGCTCGTCCTTCCCGCCGCAGCAGTCACGCCAAACTGGAACACGTTCTAGTCTAGCAGGAACGCTCAGGCGGCCGCCATGTCGTCGATCACCCAGCTGCCGTCGCGCTTCACCAGCGTCACCAGCTCCCAGGTCGGGCTCGCCACGGTGCCCTTGCTGCTCTTCGCGGTGGCGTCCTGGTCCACGAAGACCAGCACCCTGGCCCGGTCCCTGCTCGCCGAGACCAGCGCCGCCGCGCAGTCTTGGCCCTCGCAGCCGTTCTTGCCGGACAGCGAGGCCACCGTGGCGGTGACAGTGACGTTCATCTGGGCCTGCTGCGGCCGGTCCGAGGCGGGCGGCAGGCTGGCCTCGTACTTCTTGCGCATCGCCGGCGTCATGAGCCGCTCCGCGGTCGCGATGTCGGCGGCCGCATGGGCGGCGCGGTAGGACATCACCGTCTCGGTCATCTTCTCCGCCTGCACCATGATCGCCGCACGGGCGCCCGGCGACGCCAGCTCCCCATCGGGTGCCACGTCCGAGCCGTTGGCATGGCGTACGGCGAGACACAGCCCCGCACCCGCGATCAGCACGGCGACGACGAGTGCGGCCGTCAGCAACAGGCCGCGCTGGCGGGGGGTCTCGACAGGCTCGACCTCCGAGGGCTCCGGGGTCTCGACAGGCTCGACCTCCGGGGGCTCGACCTCCGAGGGCTCGACCTCCGGGGTCGGCAGATCCGACCCGCAGAAGCGGCACCTGATCGCGGCGGCCTTGATGACCTCAGCGCAGAAGGGGCAGTGCTTCTCCTCCGGCCCGAGCGTGGTGGCGCTCATGAGACACCGGCCAGGTTCGACATCTTCCAGGTGTCGCCGACGCGGGTGAGCGTCACCTGGAAGCGGTAGCTGTCACAGCGCGCGCCGGCGTGCGGACAGGACTTGGTGGCCTTGTTGGCCTTGGTGGAGGTGTTGCTGACCACGACATCGGCAGCGACCAGCGCCTTGGCGGTGCGGCCCTTGACCGTGTTGACGCCGACGTACCGGACGTCCCCGTGGGAGACGGCGTGCGCCTGCTCGGCGGCGGCCTTGAGCTCCACCGCGGTGTGGGCGTACTGCTGTCCGAAGTCGCCGGTGGAGACCGACTCGACCTTCTTGATCTTGGCGTCCATCTGCCGGAAGTCGACATCGAGGAATGCGAGCACGGCACGGGTCGCGCCGACCTGGACGTCGGCGTACGCATCGGTGGTGCGCTCCGCCCGGGTGGTCCACGGGAGCACTCGGCTGCCCCCGATCAGCACCACGGCGAGCAGGACCAGGACGAGCACCAGCACCGCGGCCAGGGCCGCGTTGATCCGGGCGGTCACTGCCCGGATCCGCCCGTGCTCGGTACGCCCGCGAGCGTCGCCTCCCAGCTGTCGAGGACGGACAGGGGCCCGCCGCCGTTCCCAGGTGTCACCGTCACCGTCTTCCCGTCGCCGAGGTCTGTCGCGCCCGTGCTCGCATCGTATGTCCCGATGCGGTAGGTGGAGCCGTTCACCGTCCTTCCCACGCCGACCGCCGGCGCGAGGTCGACCCCGCGCTGGTTGATCGGGCTGTCACCGGTGTAGCCGGGCTGGGCGCGCGGGTCCGTGCACTTGGCGGGGTACGCCGGGCGCGGGTCCTCGGTCACCGCACCCGGGATCCAGTCCTTCGGCGGCAGGTAGCCCTGGGTGCAGGCCGGGACGGTGTAGGTCAGCTGCATGTTGAGGTGGCCGTAGCCGTCCCCGGGGGTGCCGACGAAGCCGTTGGCCACCATCAACGGGAAGGTGACCAGCGTCTGCTCGATCGCCGGCAGGCGAGCGGTCAGGACCTGGTTGACGGTGGCGAGGTTGGCGATGAAGACCGGCAGGACCGGCTGGAGGCCCTCGACCAGCGACTGGACCTGTTGCACGGTGCTGGTGCCGCCCTGCAGGATGTCGCGCAACTGCGGGTCGGAGGTCTTGAGCGCCTGCGTGACCTGCGCGAGCCCTTGGGCGAAGGCAGCGATGTCGTCCTTGTGCGCCTGCTGGGTGGCGAGCATCTGCTGGCTGTTGTCGAGCAGCCCGATGGTGCCCTGCTCATGCTGGGTGGCGGCGTGGACGAGGTCGGAGCCCGAGTCGACGAGCGTGCGCAGGTTCTGCGCATTGCCGCGGAACATGTCACCGAGCTGGGACACGACCGTGCGCAGGTCGTTGGCGTTGACCGAGTCGGCGAAGCCGCTGATCTTGGTGAGCAGGTCGTCGGTGGACTCCGGGAGCGCGTCGGCGCCCGCCTTCACGGTGTCGCCGTTGCGCAGGTACGGGCCGGCCGTGCTGGCGGGTAGGAAGTCGAGGTACTGCTCACCCACCGCCGACAGGTTGTGGATGCGGACCTCCGCGTCGCGCGGGACGTTCGTGCCCGGCTTGAGCAGGAGATCGGCGCGGGCACCGTCCTTGGTGAGGTCCATCCCGGTGACCTTGCCGATCTTCACCCCGCGGTAGTCGACCTCACTGCCGACGTACAGGCCGCCTGACTGTGGCAGCGTGACGGCAACCGTGTAGCCGCGTCCGAGCACCTTGTCCACGATGCCGAGATAGGAGGCCGCGACGTACACGATCCCGACAGCGGCCAGCACGACGAAGGTGAGCAGCCGGACCTTCACCCCCCGCGTCACTGGGCACCCCCGAACGAGCCGAGGAGCCCGGTGATCGCACCGATCCCACCCGAGCCGGAGGCCGTGCCCGCCGAGCTCGGCGACGTGCCGCCCAACGCCCGGGTCAGCTGGGTGGCGAAGGCCTGCAGGGCGCTCCCCGTGGCCGGTACGCCGGAGGCCGACGGCATCGAGGAGCCCTGGGGGACCTCGGTGCCGCTGCGGGCGGTGCTGGGCAGCACCGAGCCCTTGCCGACCATCGAGCACGCGAAGTCCAGGCCGGTGAGCTGACACAGCGCCTTGACGAGGGGCTGGATCTGGGAGCAGTCGCTGCTGTAGGTGCCGCACAGCTGCAGCACCTCGGGCAGACCGGTGTTGCCGCCGGTCTGCAGGCCGTGGAGGAGCTTGTTGAGGTCGAAGTCCATGTGGAACAGGGCGTTGGAGTAGTCGCCCTTGGCCAGCGTGGCGGCCTGCTTGGGGAACGGGAAGCTCGCCGCCATCATCAGGCCCCGCGGCAGCGAGTCGCCCGCGTCCGCCAGCTTGGTCAGCGTCGGCTGCAGGTCCTTGAGGATCGCGGTGATGTCGGCGCCGTTGCGATTGATGACGCGAGTGGCGACCGAGCCGAGGTCGTCGAGCGCGGAGAGCATCGTCATGAGGTCGCGGTGCTGCTGGTGAAGCACCGTCAGCGCGGGGCCGAACGAGTCGAGCGCTTGGCCGATGGTGCCCTTCTCGGCGTTGAGCGTGCTGGTCAGCCGGTCGACCTGCGTCATCGCGTTGATGATGTCGTTCTTCTGCGCGTCCAGGGAGCCGACCATGACGTCGAGCTGGCGCAGGAGGCCGCGGATGTCGTCGGTGCGGCCGTCCATCATGTCGTTGAGCTCGGTGCTGATCGTCTTCAGCTGCCCGACGCCACCGCCGGCGAGCAGCGATGAGAGGGCACCGAGCACCTCCTCGACCTCCGGGCTGCGAGCCGTGCTCGACATCGGGATGAACGCGCCGTCCTTGAGGCGCCCGCGGCTGGCGACCGTCGAGCCGGAGGGGGCCGTGAGCGCGATGTACTTCTCCCCCAGCAGGCTGGTCTGGCGCACGTCGGCCACGGCGTCGGCCGGCAGCACGATGTCCTTGCGGATGGTCATGGTGACCCGCGCGTGCCAGCCGACCCGGCTCACGGAGTCGACCTGGCCGACGGGCACGTCGTTGGCCATCACCAGCGTCCGCGGTACGACGTCGACCACGTCGGCGAAGTCCGCCGTCACCCGGTAGCCCTGCGAGGAGCTGACCTGCTTGCCTGGCAGCGGGAGGTCGTAGGCCTGCAGTCCGCACCCGGCGAGCCCGACGAGGGCCACCATGAGAAGGACGAGGACGCCGAGCAGGCGCGGACGCGAGGTCACTGCGCACCGCCCCCGGCCGTGCCCTGCACCTGCGAGGTGAGCGTCTTCAGCGAGCTGGAGCCGTTGACGAGCGCCGAGGGCACCCCGCCATTGGTGAGGCCGGCGCCGACGGTGGTCGCGATGGTGTCGGGGATCAGCGCCTTGAACAGCGCACACACCGCCGAGGCGTTGGGCAGCTTGTCGTTGATGACGATGCCGCACAGCAGACCGGGCAGATCCATGCCGGTCGGGCCGACCTGCAGCCGGATGCCCTCGGTTCCGGTGAGGGTGTCGAAGGAGTCGGCCAGGTCGCCGAGTCCGAGCGGGGCGAGCTGGATCGTGGTGCCCAGGCTGTCCTTCTGTTGTGCGAGCACGTTGAGCGTGGTGGTCAGGCCGCTGAGGTCGCCCACGAGCCGGCCCTTGTTGCTCTTGACGAAGTCCTGGGTGACGTTGACGGCGTCGGCGATCGCGGCGAGCGCCTTCTGCAGGTCGCCGCTCTCCCCCGACAGCTGCTGGGACACCTTGCCGAGGTGGGTGAGGAACTGCTGCACGGTGGCGTCGTTCTGGTCCAACGTCTGGGTGACCTGGTTGAGTCCCTCGATCGTGGCGAAGAGGTTGCCGGAGTTGGCATCGAGGGTCTTGGCGACCTGCGAGAGGTTGGCGAGCATCGAGTTGCCGATCGCGCCGTTGCCGTCCAGTGCCTTGGCCCCGGCGGCGAGCGCGGCGTTGAGCGCGCCGTTCTTGTTGGCGCCGTTGGGACCGAGCGCGTCGGTGATGTCGGCGATGCTCTTGTAGATCTCGTCCATCTCGACGGGCACCGCCGTACGGGCCATCGGGATGTCGCCGCCGTCGCGCAGCGCGGCGCCGCCGGTGTACGCCGGGGCCAGCTGGATGAATCGGTCCGCCACCAGGGTCGGCGTGATGATCGCGGCCTTCACGTTCGCCGGGAGGTGGTACTTCGCGTCGTACTGCATGACGACCTTGACGTTGTCGCCCTCGGGGGTGACGGAGAGGACCTTCCCGACCCGCACGCCCATGATGTCGACGTCGGAGCCGGGGTAGATGCTCACCGCCCGGGAGAAGTGGGCGGTCACGGTGTTGGTGCTGCCACCGCCGGAGACGGCGGTGAGCAGGCCGGCGACGACGAGCACGCCGACCACGAGTGCGACCATGCGCAGCGGGGTCAGGGCACGTGCCCAGTCGGCAACTCTCCCGATCATGGCCATCACTGCAGTCCTGGACGGTGACCGGGCACGAACTCTCCACTGCCCATGCTGAGGAAGTTGGGCACGTAGGCGTCGAACCACGGGCCGGTCCCGATGATGTTGATCAGGGTCGAGGCGTAGGGCCCGTAGTACTTGATGGTGTCGCTCAGCTGCTGCTTGCGGTCGTTGAGGAACGTGATCGCCTTGTCGAGCTCGGCCAGCGCCGGCCCGAGCTGCTTCTGGTTGTCCTGCGCGAGTCCGCGGATCTGGTCGGCGAGCTGGGTGGCGTTGACGAGCAGGCTGTGGATGTCCTTGCGCCGCTGGATGAGCTCGGTGAAGATCTGGTCACCCTGCTGCATGAGGCCGACCAGGTCGCCCTTGTGCTGGTTGATCAGGTCCACGACGTGGCGCGCGTGCGTGAGCAGGCTGTTGATGTCGTTGTCCCGCGAGGCGATCGTCTGGGAGAGCCGCGCCATCCCCTCGAAGCTGGAGCGCACCTCCGGCGACGCCTGGTTCATCGCGTCGGCCACCGTGTTCAGCGCGGTTCCGAGCTGGCCGGTGTCGATCTTGTCGGTGGTGTCGGTGAGCTCGTCGAGCGTCCCCACGATGTCGTAGCCGGCGGTCGTGCGCGCCGCGGGGATCGTCGCGCCGGCGGCGAGCATCGTGGTGCCGCTGGGCTGCAGGCGCAGGTACTTCTCCCCCAGCAGGTTGAGCACCTCGATGGAGGCCTCGGTGTCGCGGCCCAGGCGCGCGCCGCTGACGTCGAAGTCGACCAGCACGTGGTTGCCGTCGATCCGCAGAGCGTCGACCCGGCCCACCCGGATGCCGGCGATCTCGACGCGGTCGCCGACGTGCAGTCCGCTGGCGTCGCTGAACTGGGCGTGGTACGTCGTCCCGCGCATGCCTGGCAGCTTCTGCAGGTTGAACGCCAGGACCAGCGCGAGGATCAGGGCCACCAGCGTCGCCAGGCCGGCCCGCGAGAGCTGCCGCTCGGTGCGCCGCGCCATCAGGCGTCACACCTCTTCGCGGTGCTGTACATGCTGAGGTTGTCCAGCTGCTGTTGCAGCTGCTTGATCACCGGGGAGTTGTCGAGCACCTTGCCCAGCGAGGGCAGCGTGATCCGGCCGTCGAAGTCGCAGAGGTAGTAGTTGTACCAGCTGCCGTAGGTGCCGATCCTGGCCTGGGCCTGGAGCGTGGCGGGGAGCCGGGACAGCGTGTCCGACATGACGGCCTGGTTCGCGGGCTTGTTCAGGATCCGCATCAGTCGCCGCAGCTGGGCGATGTCGCCCTTGGTCGCGGGCCGGATGTCGAGGAGCAGCTTCGCGAGCTGCTGGCTCATGTCGCCGATGTCGTGGACGGAGCTGCCGATCGTGGTCTTGTCGCGCGCCAGGTCGCCGAGCCAGGAGTTGAGCTGGGTCAGCAGCTGGGCCAGCTGCTGGTGGTGGCTGTCGACGGTCGCCAGCGTCGAGGACAGGTTGGAGATGACCTGGCCGATCAGCTGGTCGCGGTCGGCCAGCGTGCTGGTGAGGGACGCGGTCTCGGCCAGGACGCTGGAGATCGTCCCGCCCTCGCCCTGGAGGACCTTGATCAGGTTGAGCGAGAGCTGGTTGACGTCGTGCGGCGTGAGCGCCTGGAAGAGCGGCTGGAAGCCGTTGAACAGCTGGGTGAGGTCGAGCGCCGGCGTGGTGTTCTTCATCGGCAGGGTGGCGCCGGGATGCAGTCGTGGCGCACCGGCCCTGCCCTCGGTGAGCGCGAGGTAGCGGGCGCCGACGAGGTTGAGGTAGCGGATCTGGGCACCCGACGCCGTGGTCATCGGCACGTCCTTGTCGACCCGGAACGACACCAGGGCCTTGTCCCCGCCGGTGAGGCGCACGCCGCGGACCGACCCGACCGAGACACCCGCGACGCGTACGTCGTCGCCCTTCTTCAGCTCGCTCGCGCTGCTGAACACGGCCTGGTAGGTGGCCTGGTCCCCACCGCCGAGGTGACCCATGATGACCGCGAGCAGGCCGGTGACGACCACCGAGATCAGGGTGAAGATGCCCAGCTTGACCGCGGCCGCGGTGGTGACGAGATCGCGGTGGTTCACTGGCCCACCCGGATGATGTCGGGGTGCTGGGCCGCGTCGTCCTCGGTGCCGTCGTGCAGCGGCCGCGTCAGCTTCGGCGACGTCGGCGGGTTGGCGATGTTGGGCAGGCCGGCGCACCAGGGACCGTGGCCGATCTCGCCGTACACGGGTCGATCGGCGCGGGTGTAGGCGGGCTTCTGGGTGCCGCTGAACGTCATCGTCTGGCTGACCCGGCTGTTGCGGAAGATCTGGTTGAGGTTGTTCGTGTACCGGTCCAGCCCCTCGAGCAGGCAGGGGTACTCGGGCGAGTAGTCGGCGAGCAGCTTGAGCAGGGGCACGGCCAGCTTGCTCTCGGCGTCGATCCCGGCCTCGTTGTGCGTGAGCAGGGACGTGGTCGCGTACGACAGGCCCGTCACGCTGGTGAACAGGCCCTCGAGCTGGTCCTGCTTGGCGGTGATGGTCTTGGCGGTCGTGGTGGCGTTGGAGAGGATCCGCACGAGGTCCGGCGCGGCCAGCGCGTAGGTCTGCGCGACGTCGGCGAACTGCTGGATGTCCTTGCGCAGGGTCGGCAGATGGACGTTCATCGTCGAGAGGTAGGACGTCAGCTCGGTCACCGTCTGCCCCAGATGCTCGCCGTTGCCCTGCAGGGCCGTGGCCAGGGCCGTCAGGGTGCTGTTGAGGTCCTGTGGGCGGACCGCCTCCAGCACCGGGAAGAGCCGGGCGAGCACCGACTCCAGCTCGACGCTGGTGCGCACCCGGTCGGCCGGGATGACCGTGCCGCTGCGCAGCGAGTCGGTGGCCGGCTGGGCCGGGTCGACGAGTTGGACGTACTTCTGCCCGAACAGCGTGGTGGGGAGGATCTCGACATCGACGTTGTCCGGGATGCGGCGGGCCGCGGCCGGCTGGATGCCCAGCCTGATGACCGCCTCCTTGCCGTCCTGCGAGATCGAGCGCACCTGCCCGATCAGTACGCCGTGCATCCGCACGTCACCGAACTTCGGCAGCTGCAGGCCGGCCCGGTCGGCCCTGACCGTCACCCAGGTGACCGGCGTGAACGCCTTCTGGTAGATCGCGATCGCCAGCGAGATCAACAGCGCTATCACGAGCATGTAGGCGATGCCGGCCACGAAGAGCCGGTTGTGCTCGTGGGCGGTGTCGCGCTGGACGTTGACGAACATCAGCGCAGCCTCACCCGGTGATCCGCACGGTGGTCGTCGAGCCCCAGATGGCGAAGCTGAGGAAGAAGTCGGCGACGACGACGGTGACGATGGAGGTGCGGATCGCCTGGCCGACGGCACGGCCGACCCCGGCCGGGCCCCCCGAGGCGGTGTAGCCGTAGTAGCAGTGGATGAGGATCACCGCGACGGCCAGGAAGATCAGCTTGGCGAACGACCACAGGATGTCGGCCGGCGGCAGGAACGCGATGAAGTAGTGGTCGTAGGTGCCGGCGGACTGGTGGTAGAGGAGTGTGGTGATGAGCCGCGGCGACAGGTAGGAGGCGCACAGCGCCACGATGTAGAGCGGCACCACCGCGACGAATCCGGCCGCCATCCGGGTGGTGACCAGGAACGGCAGCGACGGGATCCCCATGGCCTCCAGCGCGTCGATCTCCTCGCTGATCCGCATCGCGCCGAGTCGGGCGGTGTATCCGCAGCCGACGGTCGCCGCCAGCGCGATCGCGGAGACCAGCGGGGCCACCTCCCGGGTGTTGAAGTACGCCGAGATGAAGGCGGTGAACTTCGCCACCCCGATCTGGCTCAGCGAGGCGTAGCCCTGGATGCCGACCTCGGTGCCGGCGAAGAAGGCCATGAACGCGATCACGCCCGCCGTACCGGCGATCATCGAGAGCGCGCCGGCGCCGAAGGCCACCTCGGCGAGGGTGTTGAGCACCTCGCGCCGGTGGTGCGTGATCGCGCGGGGCGTCCAGGCGAGCGCGCGCACGTAGAACAGCAGCTGGTCGCCGTACTCCTCCACGCGCCGGCGGCGGTCCCTCACCACCGCCTGGCCGATCTGACCCAGCGTCTGCAAGGTGCTCATCACAGACCGTCCTGGGGCACGACCTGGAAGTAGACGGCCGTGATCACCGAGTTGAGGACGAACAGCAGCATGAAGGCGACGATCACCGACTCGTTGACCGCACGGCCCACGCCGCTGGGGCCGCCGGCGGCCCGCAGCCCGTTGTGGGCACCCACGATGGCGGCCAGGAAGCCGAAGAGCGCTGCCTTGATCATGCTGATGTAGAGGTCCGGCAGGGAGGCCAGGGTGTTGAACGAGGACAGGAACGCCCCCGCGGAGCCGCCCTGGACCATCACGGTGAAGAAGTAGCCGCCCGCGATGCCGGTCGCGATGACGATGCCGTTGATCATCACCGAGACGAAGACGCAGGCCAGCACGCGCGGCGTCACCAGGCGTACGACGGGATCGATGCCCAGCACCTCGAGCGCGTCGATCTCCTCACGGATCTTGCGGGCGCCCATGTCGGAGCAGATGGCCGATCCCGCCGCGCCGGCGATGATGAGTGCGGCGGCGATCGGCGCGGCCTCGCGAACCACGGCGAGGACGGCGGTGGCGCCGGCGAAGGACTGGGCGCCCAGCTGGCCGGTCAGGTTGCCCACCTGGAGGGAGATCACGGCGCCGAACGGGATGGAGACGAGGATCGTGGGCATCAGCGTCACGCTGGTCATGAACCACGCCTGCTCGAGGAACTCCCGCGTCTGGAAGCGGGTGGTGAAGATGGACTTGAAGACCTCCGCCGTCATGAGCCCGATGCCGCCCATGCCACGCACGAGCGAGGCGAACTGCATGGACATCCTGCACCTCTCGATGACGGTCGTGACGGGGATCACGTGCCGTTAGTAGAACACGTTCTACTAACGTCGGCAACGGTCCGCGCCGTTCGGTGGGCACCTGCGCTGGTCAACGACCTCTGCGGGGAAAGGTGATGCCCCCCGCGGTACCGCGCCCATGCCCCCCGGAGTTTGTGCGACGACCCGTTCGGGCACCGGTGAAGGCGTCACAGCCTCACACGAAGGAGCGTGCGTCATGGGCTATGGAGCCGGAGCATTCCTGCTCGCAGTGGGACTCATCCTCGCGCTGGCGGTGCAGGACAACATCAACGGGGTCGACCTCACGATGGTCGGCTGGATCCTGGCCGGCGTCGGCGCCCTGGTCCTGGTGCTGGCCGCCGTCACCTGGAACAGCGGTCGGCGCCACCGCACGGTCGCGACGGTGACCCACGCCGACGGCACGCAGACGGTCGAGGACCGTCGCGCGAGCGACTACTGAGCCGACCCGCGCACCACTAGGCCCTGTCCGACACACGTCGGGCAGGGCCGTTGCGCGTCTAGCCGCCCCAGAAGACGCGATCGACCACGGCGCGCGCCTGCCGGGTCGCGCGCAGATGGTCGTTGACCATCTGGTCCGTCGCGCCGGCGCGGTAGCCCAGGATCGAGGCCACCCCCCGCTTCTCGGCGGCATTGGTGGGCAGCTGGTCGCTGGGGCGGCCGCGCACCAGCGTGACGGCGTTGCGTACCCGGCTGACCTGGCGCCACGCCTGCCTGAGCGCCTCCGCGTCCTCGGGGGCCAGCAGGCCGGCCTCGGCGGCCGCCGCGAGCGCCTCCAGGGTGCGCGGCGTCCTCAGCCCCGGTACGGCGTGAGCATGGCGCATCTGCAGCAGTTGGACACTCCACTCGATGTCGGCCAGGCCGCCACGTCCGAGCTTGAGGTGCGTGGCGGGGTCGGCCCCGCGAGGCAGTCGCTCGGCGTCGACACGGCCCTTGATCCGGCGTACCTCCCGGATGTCGGCATCGTCGAGCCCGCCCTCGGGGTAGCGCAGGGGGTCGATCGTGGCGGTGAACGCCTCGCGAACCTCCGGATCGCCGACGACCGCGTCGGCGCGCAGCAGAGCCTGGGCCTCCCACACATGGGACCACTTGGCGTAGTAGGCGGCGTAGGAGTCCAGCGTGCGCACCAACGCGCCCTGGCGCCCCTCGGGGCGCAGGTCGGCATCGATCGACAGCGCCGGGTCGGGCCCTGGCGCGCCGAGCAGCGCCCGCACCTCCTCGGCCACGGCCCGCGCGAAGGCGGCGGCCTCACCGGCATCCGCACCCGGCTCGGGCCGATGCACGAACAGGACGTCGGCGTCGCTGCCGTAGGACAGCTCGAACCCGCCGTAGCGGCCCATCGCGACGATCGCCATCCGGGTCGGCGGCTCCGCGAGACCGCGCCGCTCGGCCACCGCGCGCATCACCACGGCGAGGGTGGCCTCGAGCACCGCATCGGTCAGCCGCGACAGCGCGGCGCCGACCTGCTCGACGTCCAGCGCCCCCGCGAGCTCGCCGGCGCTGATCCGGAACAGCTCCCGGCGCCGGATGGCGCGCACCAGCCGGACCGCGCCGGCCAGGTCGCCGTGCCGCTCACGCACCCCGCGCAGCTCCTCGGCGAGCGCCTCCGGCGTCAGCGGCTGCAGGTCGGTGCCGAGGATGCGGACGCCCTCGGGCTCCCGCTCGAGCAGCCCCGTCGCGTAGCGCGAGGTGGACAGCACCACAGCCAGCCGCTCGGCGATCATGCCCTCATCGCGCAGGGCCCGCAGATACCACGGCGACTCCCCCAGCGCCTCGCTGATCCGGCGGAACCCGAACAGCCCCATGTCGGGATCGGGGCCGTCGGCGAACCACTGCAGCATCACCGGCAGCAGCGTGCGCTGCATCGCGGCGGTGCGACTGACGCCGCTGGTGAGCGCGTCCAGGTGACGCAGCGCGGCGGCGGGGTCGGCGTACCCGAGGGCGGTCAGGCGCTCCTCGGCGGCACTGGTGGAGAGCCGCGCCTCGTCGCCGGGGATGCGGGCGACCGCCGCGAGCAGCGGTCGGTAGAAGAGCTTCTGGTGCAGCCGTCCCACCTCGCGGCGATGGTCGGCCAGGGCACGCTCGAGGCTCTGCGCCGGCTCCCGGAGATATCCCATGGAGCGGCCGAGGTGGCGCAGCGACTCCTCCTCACGGGGGACCACGTGCGTGCGCCGCAGCCGGCGCAGCTGCAGGCGGTGCTCGAGCGAGCGCAGGAAGGAGTACGACGCGTGCAGCGCCTCGCCGTCCTCGCGGCCGACGTACCCGCCCTCGGTGAGGCGCGCCAGCGCACTCAGCGTCGCAGGGACACGCAGCGACGGGTCGGCGCGGCCATGCACGAGCTGCAGCAGCTGGACGGCGAACTCGACGTCACGCAGCCCACCGACGCCGAGCTTCAGCTCACGGTCGGCGTCACGCGTGGGGATGTTGTCCACGACCCGGCGGCGCATCGCCTGGGTGTCGGCGACGAACCCGTCGCGCTCCGCCGCCCGCCACACCAGCGGCTCCAGCTGCTCGACGTACGCGTGGCCGAGCTCGGTGTCGCCCGCCACCGGGCGGGCCTTGAGCAGCGCCTGGAACTCCCACGTCGAGGCCCACCGCTCGTAGTAGGCGACGTGGCCGGCAAGCGTGCGGCTCAAGACGCCCGCCTTGCCCTCGGGACGCAGGGCGGCATCGACCGGCCAGATGGTGCCCTCGGCGGTGTGCTCGGAGCAGATCCGCATCAACGTGCTGGCCAGCCGCACCGCCACGTCGTCGGGCCCCTCATGCACGAAGATCACGTCGACGTCGGAGACGTAGTTGAGCTCGTGGCCGCCGCACTTGCCCATCGCGACCACCGCGAGCCGCACCTCCTCGGCGCCCTCGACCTCGCGGGTCGCGATCGCCAGCGCCGCCTCGAGCGTGGCCGCAGCCAGGTCGGACAGCTCGGCCGCGACGTCGTCCACGCCCGCCTCGTGCGCCAGGTCGCGGGCGGCCAGGCGCAGCAGCAGCCGGCGATAGGCCACCCTGAGCGCGTCGCGGGCGGGCGCCGGCTCGAGGTCGGCGACCACGTCGAGCAGCTCGCGCCGCAGCCAGTACGCCGGAGGCCGGGTGGAGCCGAGCGTCGGATCGCACAGCTCACGCCAATGCTCGGGGTGGCGCGCGAGGTGCTCGCCCAGCGCCTCGGAGGCCCCGAGCACGCTCAGCAGCCGCATCGCGGTGCCCTCGTCGTCGGCCAGCTCCTCGAGCAGACCCGCGGGGTCCTCGACCCGCTCCACCAGCCGGACCAGCGCGGCGAGCGCCAGGTCGGGGTCGGCGGTGCGGCCGAAGAACGCGAGCAGCTCGTCGGCGGTGGGGCCGAGCGCCGCCAAGGCGGCTGCCGCCGCCTCGCTGTCGGCGAACCCGAGGCGCAGCAGGGCGCCCTTGCCGGTGGCGGTGCGCGGACTCATCGACTCACTCCCAGCCCGAGCCGCTCGCCGCGGCCCGGCCGCGGACCAGGGTCGCGAACGAGCGGGCCAGCGGCGCCCAGGCCGCCTCCAGCTCCGCCGCCGCGTCGCGGACCTGGGCGACGACCGCTTGCGGCGTCAGGCCGGCCCGGCCCAGTGCCCCGCGATCCCCGTCATGCCCGCCGTCCCCCTCGTGCCCGTCGTCCCCGTCGTCCAGGGCGGCCCACTGCGCGATGACGGCGGCGTCGATCTCGGGATGGAACTGCAGACCCCAGACCGTCGGGGCGAGCCGGGCGGCCTGCACCTCGCCATGGGCGCCGCGGGCCAGCACGTCCGCACCCGGCGGGAGAGTCGTGGCGACGTCCTGGTTCCAGTGGAAGGCGCGGCCCTCACCCGCGATGCGGCCGACCAGCGGGTCCAGCAGCACCTCGCAGCCCCAGCCGACGTCGAGCACCCCGAGCATCACGCCGTATGGGTTGCGCCCCACCGTGCCGCCGAGCGCCAGCGTGGCCAGCTGGTGGCCGAGGCACAGGCCGAGGGTCGGCACCCCGCGACGCGCCGCCTCCCGGATGTGGGCGCGCACCAGCGGCAGCCACCTGAAGTCGGCATCCTGGTCGGCGTCCATCGAGCCACCGAGCACGAGGAGGCCGTCGTACTGCGCCAGCGGCGGCAGGGTGTCGCCGCGGTGGCATTCGCGCACGTCCAGCGCGCAGCCGGCCTCCTCCAGCCAGGCCCGGAAGCGGGCCGGCGGGGAGGTCGGCTCATGCTGCACGACGAGGACACGCGCCATGGCGATAGGTCAGAGCACCGGGAGCATCCGGTCACGCTCGAAGGCGGTCACCTGGGCGCGGTACTCGGCCCACTCCGCCCGCTTGTTGCGCAGGAAGAAGTCGTAGACGTGCTCGCCCAGCGTCTCCGCCAGGAGCTCGGAGCGCTCGGCCACGTCGATCGCCTCGGCCAGCGACTTGGGCAGTGGGTCGATGCCGAGGGCGGCGCGCTCGCGGTCGGTGAGCGACCACACGTCGTCCTCGGCCTCGGGCGGCAGCTCGTAGCCCTCCTCGATGCCCTTGAGGCCGGCGGCGAGCACCACCGCGAAGGCGAGGTAGGGGTTGCAGGCCGCGTCGATGGTGCGCACCTCGACGCGGGTGGACTGGCCCTTGAGCGGCTTGTACATCGGCACCCGCACCATGGCCGAGCGGTTGTTGTGCCCCCACGACACGTGCGAGGGCGCCTCGCCGCCGGAGATGATCCGCTTGTAGGAGTTCACCCACTGGTTGGTGACCACGGTGATCTCGGGGGCGTGCTTGAGCAGGCCGGCGATGAACTGGCGCCCGGTCTTGGAGAGCTGGTACTCCGCACCCGCCTCGTAGAAGGCGTTCTGGTCGCCCTCGAAGAGGCTCATGTGGGTGTGCATGCCCGAGCCGGGGTGCTCGGTGAACGGCTTGGGCATGAAGCTGGCCCACACGCACTGGCTCAGCGCCACCTCCCGGATGACGGTCCGGAAGGTCATGATGTTGTCGGCGGTGGAGAGCGCGTCTGCGTAGCGCAGGTCGATCTCCTGCTGGCCGGGGCCGCCCTCGTGGTGGCTGAACT
>Ga0209796_10000392_pt1 | contig 31118 bp, 34 predicted proteins | sample AgamicOrSfrz_FD_187167 | JGI IMG/M metagenome (GOLD analysis project Ga0209796, IMG submission 187167) | Agave microbial communities from Guanajuato, Mexico - Or.Sf.rz (SPAdes) (version 2) | ecosystem: Host-associated > Plants > Phyllosphere > Phylloplane/Leaf | place: Guanajuato, Mexico...
GTTTTCCACTTTCCATCTCTTGTTTTACCGCTATTTCCGGTACAAGAGCAATACCTAAATTATCCGCTACGCACTGTTTAATCGCTTCAAGACTGCTAAACGAGATGACCGATTGCATATGAATACCTCTGCTGCGCATCATCTCTTCTAAAAGCGTGCGATAAGGGCAGCCGCTCTCAGTTAAAATAATGGTCTCTCCCTCAAACTCTTCCATTAGAACGCTGTTTCTTTTACTAAAAGAATGAGAAGACGATGCAATCATAACCATGTTTTCTTTTCGAATAGGAATCACTTCTAAACTTGAAGATGTTTGAAGGCGATCAAGCAAAACGGCTACATCATACTTTCCGTCAATAATTCCTTGTGTTAAATTTGGACACAAACCCGCTTCTAGCATAATCTTTAGAGAAGGGTGCTGTTTTTTTAATTCACGAATATACGGTGTAATAAAATAGGCGGCCAGCGACTCCACGGTTCCTATTGAAACGGTTCCTCTAGCATCTTCGTTCGTAGTAAGGCGCTCTTTTGCTTCATTTAATAACTCGGTTACTTGATTCACATAATAAAGCAATTCTTCACCAGGCTGAGTCAGCTTCATTTTTTGTCCTGTTCGTTCAAATAGTTTTTGACCGTAATGATCCTCTAATTTTTTTATATGAGTGGTAACGCTTGACTGAGCATACCCTAACTCCTCGCCCGTTCGTGTATAGCTCCCCCACTTCGCTACTTCTTTGAATGTATATAAATAGTTAATATCCATATGCTGCTCCTTATGTACTGCTATTTGGTTTCGTTGTCCATATGCTAAAGCTGTTCTAGTAATTAGAACTTATACGTAAATAGAATCACAGTACAGTATAAGCGAACTCGTTTTGCCAAGCAATTTTATCAACCTTAAAAATTCTTTTTATATTAGGCAATTACGCCGTTTTTTGTTCATAGAATGAAAAACAAACCTATGAAAAGAAAGGGTGTATCTCATGACAGCCTACAAAGAAGTGTTATATAAAGGAAAACGCTTTGTACTGATTCACGTATATGATTCAGGATACTGTGAAATCCGACCGATTGATCATGCTTTTAAAGTCGAACTTGTGCGATTAGATGAGATAGAACAATGTGGATAACAGTCATGAACGCAGCTAATGCAGCTGCTTTTTTATTTGTATTAAAAACAAGTGGATGAGATAAAAATAGCTGAATTGGCTGGCCTTTTACATAATTTCTTCCTGTATACTTTGTAACTAAGGATATTCGCACTTATTTAGTTTCTATACTTACTCGAGGTGATTACATGAAAAAAGGCTGGCTGGAATGGATATTATTATCCGTGGCGTTAATTTGGGGAGCCAATTATACAATCGGAAAATTTGGAGTTGCTCATATGTCTTCCATTCAATTTAGCGCACTGCGTTTTATAATGGTTGCTCCTATTCTTTTACTTATTACAGGAATAATAGAGCGAGGCATTCGTATCGAAAAAAAAGACTGGGGACGTTTAATAGCGGTCAGTATAGTAGGCGTTACGCTCTATCAAACGCTGTTTATGGTATCTGTTAAGTATACGACAGCTACAAATGCTTCTTTACTTATTTCGATGTCTCCTATTTTCACAGGAATCCTAGCTATATTATATAAGCATGAAGCTTTTTCGTTAAAAACACAGCTAGGCTCTGTACTTGCTTTTTTCGGGGCTGCGTTTGTACTGCTGTTTGGTCACTCTAGTCATGCGCTGTCGCAGCTTGCATGGTTCGGAAACATCATGGGGATTGTCGCAGCCATTGCTTGGGGCTGGTACCCGATTTTAGCAAAACCTTTAGTCGTAAAATATTCTGCTTTGCGCGTGACTGCCTGGTCTGCTTTAATCGGTGCTATTCCGCTTACTGTCTACTGTCTTTTCACCTATCAAACACTTGTATGGCCAACAGATATAGGCAGCTGGAGCTCTCTGGCATACTCTGTTTTGTTCGTGACGGTTTACGGACTGGTGATGTGGTATGTAGGAATTGGAAAAATTGGCTCTACAAAAGTAATGGTCTACATGTATGTTATTCCTTTGTTCGCCGTTGTTTTTGCTGCTGTAGCTATCGGGGAGACCATCAATGCTATGCAGATGCTTGGAGGACTTATTATTTTTAGCGGTTTGTATATTGTTAAAAAAAGCCCTGCTCCTAAAACGACTCTCAAACTAAAAAAAGCAAACTAAAAAGAGTAACAGGTTCGGTCGATGCGTTGATGCATGGTAACGAATAGCGCTCAGATTTTTTCTGAGCGTTATTCGTATACTATTTTAATGCCCTAATTGAATGAAACACCCGTTAGTTTGATTAATGAACATTTTTTAGTTTATATTCATGAGTGATTTTATGCTGATTGTGTATGCGTTTAAAGCCGTTTCGTTCATAAAATAACGTCGCTTCGTCCGTATCTGTATATAAAGCGAGAGTGTTATAATAGTTCCCTGCATAATGAATGATTTCTTTTAAAAGTCGCTTACCTATACCCTTTCTGCGAAACCGAGCTGAAACATAAAACCTTCTTACTCTTCCAACGTTAGTATGCTGACTGTAAGGATCTTGATTAAGGCCGGCTACGCCAATTAATTTATTTTGTTCACCGTAAACTCCCCACAGCCTTTCTCCTATTTTGTTAAATACGTTTTGACCATTTTTATATTCTGCTACTAGCTTTGTAAGAAAGAAAAAGCCTTCCTCTTGGCTTTCTATTAACAGCTCTTTTATATCATGCTCCACAAGGTACGTTAGCCTGATGATTCTCATATACCTTCTTTCCGTTCAGCAGGTGTCTTGTCTATTTCGATAGAGTGCTTGTTATACATTAATGCTGCCATGCCTGTTAGAGCTGTCATCAGCAAAATGAAGCTTGAAAATAGATATACAAACCTTACCCCAAATAGATCGGCTACTGTCCCGACAAATGCGATGGAAAGTATAAACACAGCCTGGACAAGAGTTGATTTTGCCGCTATTACTTTAGGAAATACCGAACTGCTGCAGACATTTTGATAAATGGTTTCCTGCGCTGCGTCTCGAAGCTGATAGGCAGGACCCATCATTATCAAAAGTACTAAAGCTAGATACGGGTTTGTTACTAGACCGTAAAAACCAGTTAAAACACCATAACCAATTGAGCCTGCGAACATAAGAAGCAAAAGCCTTCCTTTTACGATAGAAGACATTTGATACACGATAATTCCTCCAACTATGCTTCCAAAATAATATGCACCGTTTATATATCCCCACCATGCTTCTCCTTTTCCAAGCACTTCTTTCACAAAAGAAAGAGTAATAGCTCCAATCCAGACGGTTCCAACGAGTGATTCAATTATGTCCATTATAACGAGTGCTCTGATGCGTTTATGTATCCATAAAAAGCGCCATCCTTCCATTAGCTTTGCCACGCTTCGCTTTTCTGGTTGTTTGTATATATGAGCTTCTTTTATAAACAGCAAGCAAACAAACGAGCACAGTAAAAGACCTTCCGTTATAAATAAAGAATAAGTGAATCCTGTTAAAGACAAAACGAAACCACCAAGGGACCACCCTGCAAATAGAAAGGTTTGGTCAATTGTTGAAAGCAAACTGTTCGCCTGCATTCTTTGGCTATCACTTACTAAGCTGCGGACAACCGACGTTTTGAAAATGAAAAAAAAGCCGTTAAAAAAAGAAATGATCCCAACAATGACAAAACACATCGCTAGTACTGTGACTGTAAATTCTTGTATAAGTAGCATATACAATCCAGCGAGCATTCCTATTTGTATAACCTGTACAGCCCGCATAATATGAATAGATTTATATGTATCAGCTAGTAAAGGTACGCTAAGGCCACTGAGGAGGCGAGCAATTAAGCTCGTCATTGTAATCAGTGATGCAAGAGCTGTTGAACCAGTGTTTTGATTTATATAGGAAGTGAGTGCCATTGTATAAAGAACAAAACCTACATTTGTGCTTACTTGACTTGCTGCTAAAAAATAAAAACGCTGGGTCAATTTTTTCTCCTTTCTGTTAGACGTAACATGTAAAGGGATAATGTTTTTTGTTAATTTTTCCCTTTTTAAACTATAACACTATTTGACGAAATCCAAAACTATCTATAATTTAGTAGATGGAGGTTTTTATGTTTAAATATAGTTTTCTTATTGTTCTTATTGCTTTTTTACTTATTAACTTTAACGGCCAGGAAAATCAAATTGTAGGTGGGAGAATAAAAAAAGAGCGAAGTGAGGTTTTCTTTGGAGAATATGACAGCTTTACAGGTCGCTACTCTCGGAGCATTAAACTCAAAAAAGGCGTAACTTATGCTTTTACGCTATCTAAAAACACTAAAAGTGGAGATCTTTCTCTATATGTAGAAGATCCAAGACGTACACGTTTCTTTAAAATGGCCAATAACTCTCTTTATTTAACACCTGAAAAAACGAAAAGATATCGTATTAACTTTATAGGCTCGGAGCATAAAGGCTCTTTTCAGCTTTACTGGAAAAGCAGCGTTCAAAGGGATAATGAAACATCTGTTTAATGCCATGTGATTTAGACAACGTTTAAACGAGGAGGAATGGTTTATGATGATTAATCAAGCTGTCCTGTACACTCATCTACTGGACGAAATGAAGGATTTTTATGTAAATTCTCTCGATTTCCCTTTAACCGCCGTTTCACCGCGTTCTTTTTCCATCAAAGTTGGTGAAAGTGAGCTAACTTTTAAAGAAACTTCTCTACATACAAAGCCCTTTTACCATTTTGCTTTTAATATTCCAGCAAACCGCTTTATGGAAGCAAAGCAATGGGCTACTCAGAGAGTCTTCCTCAATATGGAAGAGAAGAAAGATGAGATTTATTTTGAAGCGTTTGATGCTCATTCGTTTTATTTTGAAGACCCTGCTCATAATATTGTTGAATACATTTCAAGACATTCGGACTGCCCGTCATCCAAGGACCCCTTTTCTTCTAAGTCGCTTTTAAGCATAGGAGAAATCAACTTGACAACTCCTCATGTCCACTCTGTAGGAACACAGCTTATCAACTCCGGTATCACCGTACGTAACAACAGGCTATTAAACGATACATTTAATTTTTTAGGAAGCGACAGTGCGTTTTTTCTTGTAGGGACGCCTAAAAGACGGTGGTTTTTTTCCAACCGAGACTCTGAAGTTCATCCATTAATCGCAAAGGTCAATCATTCTCTAACGGTTGCGCTCGACGAAGAAGGAATGTTGAAGATTACGCAAGAATAATTGTTTTTTTAATAAAGCCACGTAACAAGCGAACTTGTTACGTGGTTATTTTTCTTCAAAATTCAGCACATACTCCCCCCTATAAGTTTTGTATATAGTTCTCGATGTCCTTTCTGTTCATCAGCATAAAAATCTTGTAATCCTCATCATTTTTAAGCTTTTTAAACCGGTTTCTCATCTTTTTTTGCCGTTCTCGATACGTAGTAAGAATAAACGTAAAAAATGACCAATCTACTTTTTCAGGGCATCCTTTTGCCATATCTTCACGCGTTTTTCTTGCATATACGATTCTCCGCTTTATTACTCGGTACACACAAACGATGAGCGGCAGCTCTAAATAAATAATGGTATCTGCACGCTTCACTCGCAGGTCATACGAATTGCTGTAGTTCCCGTCGATAATCCAGCTGTCTTTTTTTACAATGTGCTCCTGCAATTCTCTAAAGCTATCATTGTCTCTTTCCGTCCAGCCAGGCTGCCAATACAGGCTGTCTAAATGATATACTTCTAGATCAAGCTTTTCCCCTAATTTCTTGGCAAAGGTAGACTTTCCTACTCCTGGAGAAACGCCCATTACCAGTACTCTTTTCATCTTATCACCTTACCTTTTTAAGAAATAAAGCTGATTGAAGAGAAGGCAGCTGTTTATAGCTGACTCGGCGCATTCAGTGTACTCGGAGCGAGCTGCTTTATAAAACGACTTCATGTTAGGATTTTTATTTCCATGATTTTCAGGCAACCTATAAATATTCATTATAAATTCCTATATTCCTTCTTGCTTTGTAGTAAATAGGTTGCTTTTATGAATCGTTTCCTTTACCTTAAATGTGAGTATATAAAAGTAAGGTGAAAAAAATGAATGCATCTATGCTAAAGAGATTTTTACGAAACCTCGGTATTTTTATTTATATTGTCATTGCAGCTATTAATATTTACTTAACGAGAAATGATTTGGGCGATATGCTTACCCGCCTTGTGCTGCTGACTATTTTACTTCCTTTGTTTTTTAGTTTTGTGTATGCGTTAGGAAAATCACATTTTAAAAGACAAGAAGAGCTCGCTGAACAAGAGAAGAAAAAAGAGTAAAAAAAGCCTTTTATCGAGGGGGGTTCCCCTTTTTAAAAGGCTTTTTACTTTTTTTCATATAACTGAACATTAACTACATCAGGATGAACGTGATACTGTTTGGCAACTTGATTTACCATTTGCTGAATTTCTCTTTTCTTATGGGAAGAAAGGTGTTCGCGGGGCAGAAGAATCAGAATTTGAGCTTCCGCATAGTTATTCAGCACCCTAACTTCTTGAAAGCCATGCTGCATCAAAAAAGCTTTTAACGCTTTTTCAAAGTCTGTGCTTTCTTTTTGAACAACTATAGAAGGCTGATCGTAAGAAAATAGCGAAACCTCTTTCTCTTCAGGCTTTGTATACACCGTCCAAGCAGTTATAAGCACTGTGACAGCAATACCCAGATTTAACATCCACCTTTTCATACCACGAACGCTCCTTTTAATTAAGTTTGTTCATGATATGAAAAAATTCGTTCATTCATGCGTTATCTTCCTAGCCAGCCTCCGTCTACAGCAAGTAAGTGCCCATGAATATAGGCAGATGCATCAGATGCTAAAAAGACAACCGCCCCTTTAAAATCATCTGCTTGCCCCCATCTGCCTGCGGGAATACGTTCAATGATTTGTCTGCTGCGCGTTTCATCGTTAATAAGCGCTTCATTCATATCAGTAGCAATATACCCTGGTACAATTCCATTAACATTTACGCCTTTTGCTGCCCATTCATTAGATAAAGCCTTTGTAAGCTGAGCAACTCCGCCTTTTGCTGCAGCATAGGCTGGAACGGTAATACCTCCTTGGTAAGAAAGCAAAGATGCCATATTAATAATTTTTCCACTTCCTTGTTTAAGCATTTGGCGGCCCGCCTGCTGACATAACAACCATACGGTTTTTAAATTAACATTCATAACAGCATCCCAATCTTCTTCTGCAAAGTCTACAGCGGGTGAACGTCTTTGAATGCCCGCATTGTTTACTAAAATATCGAGCTTGCCAAAATAAGCAACAACCGATGAGATCGCTTCGCTTACTTCAGAAGCATTTTCTAGATCACAATTAACAATAAAACATTTTCTTCCGAGACGTTCAATTTCTTCTTTTACTCCAAGAAATTCTTTTGATCGCTGCAGAAGAGCGATATCCGAACCTGCTTCTGCCAAAGCAATCGCCATTGATCTTCCAATTCCTCTTGTTGCTCCCGTAATCGCTGCTACTTTACCATCTAAAGAAAATAAATCTACTGTCATTGTTCATTCCCCTCTCCATTTGGTGCAAATAAAACCTTAAGTGATTCATCAGGCCGCTGCATAAACTCAAACCCTGCTTGAATATCTTCAATCTGCAGTTTATGAGAAATTAAAGAATCTGCTGCTATTTCACCGTTTGCCAGTAAATCAATAGCCGTCTGAAAATCTTCCTTTGTATAACATCTCGTTGTAGTTAATGAAATTTCTTTAAAGTGCATCGCTGCTAAATCTACTTCTGGAGCGTTTTTGTATACGCTTACCACCACAATCTCTCCTTGAATACGGCTTGTTTCAACCATTTGTTTTGCTGTAATTTGATTTCCGGCTACTTCAAATACAACGTCTGCACCTACGTCATTCGTAAGCAAGCACACTTCTTTTACGACGTCTTTTTTCGCTGCATCAATTGGTATTAAGCCAAGTTCTTTCGCTTTAGTTAAGCGATAAGAACTAATATCTGAGATCATTACTTTTTTTGCTCCTGCTCGTTTCGCAATCATCCCGATCAGCAGTCCAATAGGTCCTGCCCCTAAAATGACAGCTTGGTCCCCTACTTTCAACCGCGAGCGTCGTACTGTGTGTACGGCAACCGCTACAGGTTCTGCAAGAGCTGCATGCGCGCTAGAAAGCTTCTCTGGCAAGAGATGAAGACGGTTCACTGGAACAGCCACGTACTCCGCGAACCCTCCATCTTGATCAATACCGATTAGTTTTAACTTCTTACAAACATGAAACTGTCCTCTTACACAGGCTTCGCACGTTCTGCAGCTAAGCGTAGGCTCAACTGCTACGCGGTCACCTAAAGAAAATTCCGTTTCCCCTCGGATCTCTTCTATAACTCCGCTGAATTCATGTCCCATAATAAGTGGCGCTTGTGCTCTAGGGTGTTTTCCAAAATAAATCATCATATCCGTTCCGCAAATTCCAGCATGAGATACCTTTACAAGCGCTTCTCCTTCTTTTATGACCGGTTTCGCTTTTTGCTGCATGACTGCTTTTGTTTCTGAAACGTAGACACCTGCTTTCATTTCTCCATCCCCTTTGTATACTTGTCGACAAGTTGAAGATAAGAAGATCCAAAAACATTTTGAATCTTTTATCCTTTTTTATGCTTCATTCAAAAGTGAAGCTGTTATCGTATTTCGCGTGTCTTCAAAGTGACGCTTCACTTCATCTTGAATACGTTCTGTATTTTGAGACTTTAATGCTTTAATCATTTCATGATGCTGCTTTATCAGTGGGAGCACAGCTGCTTTATCATCTCGAAATCTTTTTTCAGTGGTAATTAAAAGAGCAGCTAAAATAATTTCACGGATGCTTTCCCACAATTTTAATATCCGTTTGTGGTCTGCTTCGATAATCACGAGCTCATGAAACCGTAAATCTTGATAAGCAAACTCTACATAGTCATCGTATTTAGCTGCCATGTTCATTTGATCAATGCTTTGCTCAAGCTTTTTAATAAGCGAATCATGGTTGACTTCAGATAAACGTTCTAAGACAAAATGTTCTAAAAGCAGACGAACATCGTACAGCTCGTTTAAATCCCTAGCTGTTAAACCAATAACAACTGCTCCCATTCGCTGTAAATCAATGAGTCCTTCGTTTGAAAGGGTTCGCAGCGCTTCTCTTATAGGAGATCGACTCATTCCAAACTCTGCCGAGAGCTGATTTTCCGATAGTATGGCTCCTTTCTTCAGCTCGCCGCTCATAATTTGAATTCTTAATTTGCTTACAACTTGTTCTCCCAGCGACGCTCCGCGAAGCCATCTTTCCGGGTAGGTTACCTTTTTAATGTGTCATCACTTCCTTAGCCAACTTGTATACAAGTATTCAAGATTTAGTATATAAAGAAGCAACCAGATTGTAAACGTTTTCTTTATAGAATGTATATTTTTACAATTCTTTCTTACACTAAGAACTACTGATAAATAAAAGGTGGGAAGATGAATGAATCAAATTATATTATGGGGGATTCTTGTTATTCCATGGTTTTTACTGCTGCTGCTTGATAAACAGCGTGTTAAACGATTTTTTACTGTAGGGTTATTTGCTGCATTAATGATGACAATCGCCTATCAAGTAGCGGAAAAAATGCACTGGTGGACGGTTCAAGAAAACGTATTTTTTCTTACTAGCATGGGAGCAACGATTTATTGCCTTCATATTGTGATTACGATCTTTGTCTTTTACCTTACGTATCCTGGGTTTATCTTGTACATAATTGTTAACATTATTTTAGATTTGATTCATGGTTATGTTATTGTTCCTTTTCTCGCTAAAATCGGGCTTTATAATCTGTATGATATCAGTCATTTTGGGCTTTTCCTTGTCATGACTACCGTAGCTATTATCCTTTACTTGTTTCAACGGCTGCTTGACTTTATATTTGAGGAAAGCCTTGCATAAAAAGCCACAGCAAACGCTATGGCTTTTTAATCAATTAAAAAATGGAATAACCGTATCTCCGCGAATCGGTTCAACGGCCGCATGAAACCGAATTCGCAAACTTTTTGACGTTTCGATGTCAGAGGCATCCATGACGTGAAAATGAATGTGGGGTTCGGATGAATTCCCGGAATTTCCACACCTTCCGAGCAGCGTTCCTTTACGAACCACGTCTCCTTTTTTCACAGAAACCGATCCTTTCTTCAAATGCGCAAGCACACTGTATTCTTTTCCTTCATGCTCAATGATGGCGTGATTTCCTAAAGGATTTTTTTTATTCGTATGTCCAATTTCATTATCTTCTTGACCATCAACTGCTGTGATAACGACTCCTTCAAGCGGCGCTACAACTTTTTTTCCATAGGCATAGTAATCTTCATTTTTCATTCCATCATTTTTATAGCTTTGCTTTCCTTTTCTCACGACTAAATCATACGCATACCTTTGGTTTTCGACTGGATGGTGATAGTTCAACACCTCATGCTTTCCTCCCCAATAGACAAACCATTCACTTTGAATCGGCATCGTATATTTGTTTGTACTCCATCGATCTCTCTCTGAAAATGATTCTATAGGAGCAATCACAAGTGCTTGTATAATGTTATGTTCATCAAACATAACGCTGATCGCTTTTGTCTGCGTAGAATTTAACCAAATAAACTGCTCAACTTGAGGAGTTAAATAGAGATTTGTTTCTAGTCTGTAGAACTGTTCTCCTTGATTAAACAATTTACTCTGCTCCCAAAATTGCTGAAGCGAAACTTGACGTTTAAATTCTTCGCTTACACAATCATAAAGTTTCTTAAAATCCCCTTGTGCAAATAAAGTTCCAAACTCTTCTCTGATGTTCACTTTTCTCTCTGTATCCATCATTGTAATCCACCCTTTTATATGTATTTCAATTTGTTTGAATTATCTATAAGTAATACGTTTTATGTTATAAAAAGGTTTCATTTTCCAGTTATTCTATCTCAAAATCTTCTTTTATTCCTTATTTACAATTTTCTTAATCCATTTTATACTTATTTTACAAATATTTGAAAGGAGGTGCAGCATGATGAAAATAACGTTAAATAAGAAAATCAAGCTGCGCCGAATAAGTGTTTTTGGCGCTTAGATTTTAAGGAGATTTCACAATGAAAGTAGCATTAGTACGTCATTACAAAGTAAACAAAGGTCTTCCAGAAAACCACCGCTTATCCACTGACGAACTAGTGGCTTGGTTTCAGGAATATGATGAATCAGATATTACGTATGGAGAGACTGATTTGAATAATATCCAATGGAAACGCTGTTTTTCAAGCGATATGCCGCGAGCACACAAAACGGCAAAGCATATTTATAAACAAGAGATCACGCTTCTTCCGGAACTTAGAGAAATACCTATGCCTATTATTCCAGTAAAATTTAAACTTCCTTTTATCCTCTGGGTATTACTGTTTCGCATGTCCGGACTCATCAACAAACAAGCTCGTAAAGATATGGCTGAGACTAAGAGAAAAGTAGCAGCAGTGCTAGATCGCGCTATTTCCGAGTCAGAAGACGATTTGCTGATTGTCAGCCACGGAGGAATTATGAAGTTTATGCGTAAAGAGCTTATAAAACGCGGCTTTAAAGGGCCTCGGTTTGATATTGCTGTTAACGGAAAGCTTTATCTTTTTGAAAAGCAATAGATAGAATGAAACTTACTAGAAAAAGTCGCTGAGACTACTCTCTGCGACTTTTTAATAACCATTTTCTTCAATTGTTAATGCTTCACGCAAAGCGATATCTTTTCGGATATTATGAGCGATTTCACGCGTGATTTCTCCTTTTTCATAAAGTTCTTGCACCGTTTCCCGCTCAGTATGAAACGCTTTATAACATAAATCTCTCGTTGTTTTTTTACGTTTGCGTGAATTATACTCCGTACTCTCTTTTCTAAGTCTTGCCATGGATCTATGGTATTCGCTAATAATAGCAAGTGAAATCATTCGATTTTCTTCGTTCATATTTTCTTTAATGACCTTTATCGCTTCTTCAATCATTTGAATACGTACTTTGTTCACTTTGCTTCTTCTTCGCAAGCTTTGTTTTCTTAACGCCTGCTTATTCGGTGAAAAAATCCGGACTAGTAATAATAAAACTTTTTTAAACCTCATCCAGCTCACCAATAATTTGTACCTTACACGATTGGTTACAGCCATTTCAAGCTTGTGCGTATGTTCCAAACAAATATACGCTGTCTCACGGTCTATTTTTTCCTCTTTTAATAGCTTTTCCACCAATTTCCCCTTGGCCTGAAGAGCCAGCAATCGAATTTCTTCTTCATACTGTTTGTTTTCAGAGGCTTCTAAAGGATGAGTTTTAACGATGATATTATTAATCGTTGTATTATACGTTGAAATTAACGAAAGGGCTGCTCCACGATTTTCCTCGGTCATTTCTCTTTTTAACCGCTGAATAGCAGCTTTGTGCACTTTAATGCGTGCTTTAACCTCTTTTGTATTGCGCTCAGGCTTCTTCGGCGCCTTTTCTGTTTTCGCAATGAGAGGTAAAAGAATACTTGCCGCAACTAGGGTTAACAATATAACGCCTGCTGCTAGAAAAATAATCAGAGAGCGTTCCGGAAAATCACTGCCGTTATCAAGCGTATATGGAATCGAAAACGCTCCGGCTAACGTAACCGCTCCTCGTACACCTGAAACCGTAATAATGCCAATAGACCGAGGCTCAGGTTTTAGATGCTTGTTATTTTTGTAATACCAGCCGACTGACCATGACACCATCACCCAAATAAATCGTAGTACAAGCAAAAAGACAGTAATAATCAAAATATAAAGAAGCACTTGTCCATTATTAAAGTTTGGATCTTGAATAATTGCTTTCGCCACTTTAGGTATTTGCAGACCAAGCAGTACAAACACCAAGCCATTTAACAAATATAAAATAACCGTCCAAGTACTTTTTGATACTACTTTAAGTTGCTGATTAGGTGATTCTTCTCGGTCGCGCTCAATCGCATGCACAATGCCGCCTGCTACAACTGCCAAGATTCCTGATAAATGAAAATGTTCAGCAATGTAGAAGACAACAAATGGAGTTAGAATTTGTATTAACATATGAATCGTAATATCTTCCATTCCTAAACGTCGAACAAGTACACGCAGTCTGATAATCAAAAAAGCGATAAATGCTCCTACAAACAAACCGCCCAGCGCTACCCAAAGGAACTGAAATGTAGCATCTACTATCGAAAAGACGCCCGTTACGGTAGCAGCTACTGCTACTTGAAACGCTACAAGACCAGAGGCATCATTCATCAGCCCTTCGCCTTCCAGCAAATGCATAATTCGCTTAGGCAGCTTTACTCGGCTCGCCATAGCTCCAACAGCCACTACATCTGTTGGGGACAAAATAGCGGCTAGTGCAAATGCCGCCGGTAACGGAATGGAAGGGATGAGCCAATTGATTAAATATCCCCCTACTGCCACCGTTACAAAAACCAGTCCCAGCGCTAGTAATAAAATAGGTGTACGAAGCTTCCAAAGAGCAGCTCTTGACACGTTTTTCCCATCATTAAATAATAGCGGGGCAATAAATAAAATAAAAAATAACTCAGGCTCTAAATGTACATCTCCACCAAATGGCAAGATAGCAAGCCCTGCTCCCAAAGCTATTTGAACTAATGGAACAGGAATAAATGGTACAAAATGATTAATGATATTAGATAGACCAATCAAAGCCAATAAGACTAATATCGTCAGAAAAAATTCCATGAAAACAATCGACTCCTACTTCTATTTACATCCTTTTAAAGGTATCACGTTATCTCTTTTCATTCATTTTATAGTGTTTAGTTTACGCTTTTTGTGCCAAAAAATGTTGTGGGTTATTAAAAAGTGCTCTTTCTTTTCGGTAAGTTTATTTCTACGCACATTAAGGGAACAGTATACATGATATTCTTTATTTACCATATAAATCAGCTCATCAAACTTTTATAAGGGAGGTGTTCCCTTATCCGTTTCAACGGGGTAAGGAGATAAATTTGGAAACAGTAAATGTCATTTTATTCATCGTATTAATCATATTAACAGCCTTTTTTGTTGCAACGGAATTTGCCGTCATTAGGGTACGGTCGACTAGAATCGACCAGTTAATTGAAGAAGGAAACCGGAACGCTTTAGCAGCAAAAAAAGTAGTATCAAATTTAGATGGTTATCTTTCAGCCACACAGCTGGGCATTACGGTTACCGCACTGGGTCTAGGCTGGATAGGTGAACCTACGGTAGGTCATTTATTAGAACCGCTTATTGACATGCTTCCTTTTGCTACATCACTTTCGCATGTCATATCTTTTGTTCTTGCTTTTTCGGTTGTCACATTTTTAAATGTGGTAGCTGGGGAACTTGCGCCCAAAACAGTGGCGATTCAAAAAGCCGAACAAGTGACGCTGTTATTTTCCCGTCCTCTTATTCTTTTTTCTAAGTTACTTTATCCGTTTATTTGGCTTTTAAACCACTCAGCAAGAGGCGTTGTCGGATTATTCGGCCTGAAGCCAGCTTCTGAAAATGAAGTAGCCCATAGTGAAGAAGAACTTAGAATTATTTTATCTGAAAGCTATGAGAGCGGTGAAATTAATCAATCGGAATTTAAGTTCATGAATAATATTTTTGAATTTGATAATCGTACGGCTAAAGAAATCATGGTGCCTCGTACGGAAATTGTTAGCGTATCAGCAGATGAAACGATAGAAGAATTCTTAAAAATGGCTAGAGTAGAGCAATATACTCGCTATCCAGTAGTTGTAGATGGAAACAAAGATCAAGTGGTGGGATTAGTTAATATTAAAGAAATATTAGCGGATTACATAAAAGAAGATGATATTAAACCACGTACCGTGCAAACGTATATGAAACCCATCATTCAAGTCATTGATTCCATCGCCATTTACGACTTATTGCTTAAAATTCAAAAAGACAGAATTCACATGGCCATCTTAATAGACGAGTACGGAGGAACAACAGGGCTTGTAACGGTAGAAGACATTTTAGAAGAAATTGTTGGTGAAATTCGTGATGAATTTGATGATGATGAAATACCGGACGTACACAAAATTAATGAAAATCACTACGTACTCGATGCGAAGGTGTTGATTGAAGAAGTAAATGACTTACTCGGAACAAATATTGAGCAAGAAGACGTTGATACCATTGGCGGCTGGATGCTGACCGAAAAGTTTGATCTTGCTAAAGGTGACAGCATCATAAACGAAAGTTTTTCATTTAAAGTCATTGATATTGAACATCACCATATTAAACGAATCGAAATAACAAAGGAAAAAAGTACGGATAACAGCTGATTATCCGTACTTTTTTTGATGCTCTTTTTTAAATGTCAAGTACTCTTTATTCTCTCGTACCTCCTTCCATTTTTTCATAAAAATAGCCGCCGATTTTGCTTTTTGTTCATCAATTTGCCGTTCATTACGCTCTCCGTCTTTGCTGTATTTCTTTCCGCCTTTGTAGTTCGCGTAGCGCCTGGATCGCGTATATCCCATTTGGAGAAATTTCCGGGCCATGTCCATTCCAACAAAATCGCTTTTTTCTTTGTAGGTTAAAAAAAGCTGATAAATGGCGTCCGCGGATTCCTCAGCAATTTCAGGTGTTCGAAAACGCCAATGAGGAAGAATTTCACTTTTATACGGCTCCACAAGGAGAACTCCTTGTTCCCCTTTTCCTACTCTATACTTTTCAGGATGTTTTCTAAAATCGATATGCTCAAAGTCAAGTGAATAATCAAATGCCACGGCTCTCCCCTCCTTTTTGATCTCTACCCCTTACAAATGAATGATAAAACTTTTCTTAAAGAAGTTTTTCACATGCAGATGCGGGTAATAATAGGTGGATAAGTATGACTAACTTTTTTCTCCATGCTAAAGAAGGCCGAACTTATTAAATCATGATACGGGAGATTTCTACCAAATTCGCCATTATGGGAAAGAAGATGTTTCCGTGATGTCTGCTGTCATCAAGGCATTAACCGTAATCGCTGAAACAAATCACTCTGCCATCAAAAACGACGTGTGGGTTTTCTCTTCCTATATCGTAGAAGGGCTGCAAAAAGAAGAGTGGCTTAAAATGGACAAAGAGTTTCTTAATCAGCTGCTCAAAAACTTTGCAAAAGCTTGTGAAAAAAAAGGCGCTTCTATGTTGATAGAATAAAAGTCAAAAAACGCCGTTCATCAACTGAGCGGCGTTTTCTTACGATATAAAGTGCTCTATCTCTTCTCTCTTTTTCACTATTATAAGTTTATCGTTATATGACGTACGAAGGATATGCAAAATTTCAGGTTTACTTTGCTTTTCGAAATCCGCATTCCACTGAAACATTTTAATGAAAATAGAAAACGTCCGTGCATAATTTGCTTTTTCTATTTTAGCTTTTTGCAGAACATACCTTTTTATAATAAATCATATTCTTTTTAGATAATGGATGTCGAGAAAAATAATAAGGTCAGCTCTATTAAAACTTTCATTCACCCACGTATAGTATAAGCCTTCTATAATCCATTCTTTTGAAGCTGCAATATGATGTAAACACTTTTTTCTATCCGTTTCACTTCTTCTTTTATCTCCTTCATATGTTCGTTCCCACATAATATTATCAAGTTCGTAGTGAGGAACTTTTGATTCATGGGATAATAAACGGGCAAGAGTTGTTTTTCCACTTCCAACAGATCCAACGATATGTATTTTTTTACATGAAGCGCTTTGAATACCTCATCTCCTCCTACTTCAAACCTGTTTTTTTACACATATTGTATAATTCACGTTCTTTTTCTCTAATGCAAACTAGAACGTTTTATGCTAGTATTTTATGGTACTTGACTGAAAAAAGGAGTGAAATCGCAGTGCCTAAAACCCTTTTTGGAAAACTTACGCTGTTTTGGATTGGACTATTTTTATTGATTACGGGTCTATTTTTTTATTATAAATATACAAACCAAGCGTTTACCGCTGCAGATTTATTCTTTCGCGCCTCTCCTCCTTTAGCTGCTATTGGCTTCCTTTTAAGCGCAGCCGGACTATATGAAGAACGAGGAAAAAACAAGCTAATTCCTCTCGTTGTACTCAGCATTAGTTTTGTCATGCTTTGCCAAGCAGGCTATCATTTTATACATATGCATACTCCCCCGCCGCGTCCCTGACTTTGTCTCATTCTCATTTATAAAAAAGCTCTTCGTTTAGTATATTAAACGAAGAGCTTTACTCTCTATTCAAATAAACGCACAAGCTTTTTTGTGTAGGGATGCCTGTTTTTATCAAATAGATTTGCACGGTCAAATTGATCGATAACCTCGCCTTGCTGCATAACCATCATGCGACTGCTCATAAATTTCACTGCCGCTAAATCATGCGAAATAAACAAATAAGATAGCTGAAACGTCTCCTGCAAATCTTTTAATAAATTTAAAATTTTTGCCTGTACTGTAACATCAAGACTCGCTGTTGGTTCGTCTAATAGCACCAGAGACGGACCTACGCTAATGGCACGCGCAATCGCTACACGCTGAAGCTGTCCACCGCTGAGTTCATGAGGATAATTCAACGCATATTCTGCGCTAATCCCGACTGTTTCTAACAAATAAAAAGCGAGTTCTTTTTCGTTTCTGCTCACATGAGATAAAAATGAAGGAACGGTTCGCTGCTGCCGCAAAGGCTCGAGCAAAGAATCGATGATTTTTACTTTTGGATTAAAAGAAGCCGCGGGGTTTTGAAATACAACTTGCATGCCTAGACGAGCTTGCTGCAGTTTTTTTCCTTTTAACCGGTGAAGAGGTTTCTCTGCAAACCATACTTCTCCCTGCTGAATCTCTGTTAACCTTAGCACACTTTTTACAAGCGTACTTTTTCCGCTTCCACTTTCTCCAACAATCCCTACACATTCTCCTTTATCGATATGCAGGGAAACATTATTTAGCGCTTTAACGTCTTTATACTGTTTCACCAGCTGCGTGACGCGTAATATACTTTTTTCTTTCATATCTCACTCCTATATCAACACTTTTTTCTGCGTATCTAACAATCGATCAGGCGTTTTCTGTAAAGAAGGAATGGCGTTAAACAGTTTTTTTGTATAAAAGTGATGCGGAGCGTGAAACAGAGATTCGATACTGTTTTCTTCCACGATCTCTCCTGCTAACATAATGGCTGCTCGGTCTGCATATTTCCGCACATGACGCAAATCATGGGTAATAAACAAAATGGCACAGCCTGTTGCTTCTTTCAGCTTATGCAGCAGCTGAAGAACTTCAGCTGCTGACACGCTATCTAAAGCCGTGGTTGGTTCATCTGCAATAATCAAGGCAGGCTTCATCACCAGTGCTAAAGCAATCGCTGCTCGCTGAAGCTGTCCTCCGCTCAGCTGAGAAGCATAGCTTTTATACACGCGTTCATTAGGTAAATTCACAGCTTTTAGAGCCTGAAAAATGGCAGCAGTCCTGTCTTTTTTAGCAAGCTTACTATGTGTACGAATCGTTTCATCAAACTGCTTTCCAATTGTTAAAAAAGGAGTAAAGGCGCTTCGATAATCTTGAAAGATATACGAAATATCTTTTCCGAGGATAGGCGCCTCTCCTTTCTGCTTAAAGATAATAGATCCTCCTTTAAGCGTTACACCTGAAGGCAGCAGTCCTCCTATCGAAGCAGCAGTGATACTTTTACCGCTTCCGCTTTCTCCAACGAGCGCCATCCACTGTCCTTGCTCGATTGTAAAAGAAACGTCTTTTACAATTTGTTTTGTTTTATTATGAATGGCTAGATGCTTTATTTCTAAAACGATGACGATCACCTCTTTTACTGATTAACTTGATATTTCCCTCGAATATATTCACCTAAAGCTGTAAACGCCAGCACAAATAAAATAATGGCCACGCCTGGTATCAACATTAACTGCGGAGCATTGTAAAAGTAGGCCCTGCCTTCATTTAACATCGTTCCCCATTCCGGAGTAGGCGGCTGAGTCCCTAGGCCAATATAGGATAATGAAGCCATCATTAAAATAATTTTCCCTATATCCAGCGTAGCAAGAACAAGAATATGTCCTCCCACATGAGGAAGAAAGTGGCGCAGGATTAGAGGCAGTGTTCCCACTCCGTTTAATTTAGCGACCAGCACATATTCTTTTGACTTTTCTTGAAGCACAATACTGCGCACTACCCTTGCATAACCAACCCACTTTACAATAACCATCGCAGCAATTAAGTTAAATAATCCAGGCCCTAACAGTCCGCTTAAGACGATAGCTGCAATATAGTCAGGAAAAGCTAAAAAAGCGTCTACAATTCTCATTAAAAAGCGGTCTATTGTCCCTCCAATATACGCTGAAACTAAGCCAACAGGTACTCCAATCAAAAGAGAAAGAGCTAAGACAAGAAAACTAGTCCCAATTGTGGTCTGAGCTCCAGCTACGATTCGTGAAAAGAGATCTCTGCCTAAGTGATCAGTTCCTAACCAGTGATCACCGGTGGATTTTTGAAGCCGGTCTTGCATATTAACTTGTGTGGGATCCATCGGTGTTAGCTGACTTCCAAACAGACAAAATAAAATAAGCGCAATACCACACACGCTTATCACTACAAAAGGAAGCTGCGGCTTTTTCACGTTTTATCCCCTCCCTTTACATAGAGCTGGGGATTTACATATTTGTAGCTCAAATCCACAAATGAATTAATTAAAACAACAAACAGGCCCATCCACAAAATATACCCTTGAATCACAGGATAATCACGATTCATAATCGCATCAATGACTAATTTTCCAATGCCAGGATAAGCAAAAAGCACTTCAATGATGACCGTTCCTCCAAGCAAACTGCCTAAGCTCGTCCCTAAAATGGTAAGGATGGGCGTTAAGCTATACCGGAACGCGTGGAAAATAAAAATGCGGCTTTCACTGATTCCTCTTGCTCGAGCGGATCGTACAAAATCTTGTTTCAGTCCTTCTAGCAGACTAGCTCTAATCATTCGCATATACACAGCGGACATGGCAAAACCGAGCGTTAAAGAAGGCAGTACAAGATGAGCTGCTGTGCCTGTCCCCATCGAAGGAAGCCATTGAAGACGTACAGAGAACAGCTGTATAAACAAAAGGCCGAGCCAAAAGCTTGGAATAGACGCTCCAATTAAGGAAATACTTCTGCTGAGATAATCAATCCATTTATTCGAGTATAGTGCTGACAGCGTGCCGAGTGGCACAGCTATTAACAGCATCACAACCAAAGATGCAGCCGTCAAGCGCAGCGTAGCCGGAAACTTCTCGGCTAATTCATCGATGACAGGCTCTTTTGTTATATACGAAGACCCTAAATCAAACTGAAAAAAGCGCTTCAGCCACTTTACATATTGAATATATACAGGTTCATTAAACCCTAGCTCTGTTCGCAAACTATTTATTTGTTCCTCAGAAACTGCCACGTCATCTACGCGGAGCATTTGCTTAACTGGGTCTCCTGGAGCCAGCTTCATCAAAACAAAGCTGAGAAACGATAGGATAACTAAAAAAATGAGTAATTCTATTATTCTTTTACCAATTAATTTCATATCTATTTCACATCTAAATCCTTTGTTATCACATAGTATTCACTTTTAGTTGTGACCCAATTTTTCACATTGTCTCTATAGGCCACAAAATTATTCGGATGAACAATCGAAGAGTGGAGCGTTTCTTTTTCTACTATTTCTCCGGCTTGTCTTGCTAACTCATTGCGCTGTTTTTGATCAACTGTTTTATTGAGTTTATTGATAATGGAAGTTAATGCTGGTTCATGAAAATGACCTACATTAAATGCTCCTCCCTCCATGTAAAGAGCATTAAAGAAATATCCTGCATCTCCTCGCGGCGCGGTTACTAGACTATATGTAACGATTCCCCAATCATTTTTTGTTGTCATATACTCGTCCATATTTTCCACTTGTTGAATGTCTATTTTCACACCAATCTTTTTTGCTTCTGACTGAAGCATTTGTGACATTAAAGGCAGTTCTGGACGATAAGGGTATGTAACAAGCTTAAAGGAAAGCTGTTTTCCATTTTTTATTGCTTTTCCATCCTTGAGTATATAACCGGCTTTTTCTAAATATGTTTGAGCTTCACTTGGTCCATAGATTTTCGTTTTTTGATCGTTCGAAAAATCTAAACTCTTTAAAAATGGACCATTTGCCGGGGATCCTTGACCTGCAAGCGCTGTATCGACAACATCTTTTGGATTTAATAATACATCAAACGCTTTTCTCACATTTTTATCTTTAAACGCTTCTTGCCTTGAATTATAGAAAAGCATTTGATTTCTCAGGCTCGGCTGTACATCTACTACAATAGAAGAATCTTTTTTTAACGTGTTTAAGCTTTCAATAGCCGGACGGTACACAATATCGGCTTCACCTGATTGCAAAGCGGACGTTCGTGCATTTTCATCATCATTAAATGTTAACACAACTTCATCCAATTTTGGTTCCCCGCCCCAGTATTCTTTATATTTTTTTACTTTCATTTCATTATCTGGTTTAAACGAAGCTACTTTAAATGGCCCTGTTCCCACGGGTTTACTTTTTGTATCTGGAGCATCTACATCAATAATTGCTGTGTTTGGATGAACAAGTTCAGAAGGCAGCGTGGCAAGCGGCTCTGTTGTTGTAATGGTTAAGATTTGGCCACTGGCTTTCATTTCTTTAATTTTAAGTGCACTTTTCATTGCTTCGCTTTCTTTTATCGTTCTTTCTAACGAATGTTTCACGGCTTCAGCATTTAGATCCTTGCCATTTTGAAACGTAATCCCGTCTCTAATCTCAAATACCCAGGTCGTCCCATCATCTTCTGTTTTCCACTTTTTTGAAAGCCACGGTTCAATCTGTAATTGCTCATTAACTTTTACTAACGTTTCGGCAATACCGGCTCGTATAGTTGTATAATTTAACTGTGGATCGAGCGTGTCACTTGGAAAATTCGATACAAAAGTAAGTGATTTCTTTTTACTCTTTTCTTCGGTACTCGCAGAGTTAGCCGAACATGCCGCTAGTATACCTATTGCAACAAGCGTTAAACATAGCAAACTTATCCTTTTTCTCATATAAACCCCTCCTTTATTCAAAACTATCTTTCTTTTATGTACGGTCTCTAACTATAACTTCCCCCTTTAAATCGTAACGATTATTATTATCATAAAAAGTTTAATTTGTTTACCTTACTTTGTCAACAAAGGTTTTTAAAGGATATGGGTGCTCTAACACTTGTTTTCACCCGTTATGATGATTAAATTTATTTCATAACGCATACAAATGAGCATAAAAAAACAAAGCCTTCTCGAGGCTTTGTTTATGCAGCGTGTTTTTTTCTTTTATATTTCCACATCATATATCGATAACGAATCGTGCAGCCTATACAATATCCCATTAGCGCTACACCAGCAGCAAGAATCACCATTATACTAAATACATAGCTGACAAGCGTATACCCCATTAAAAATGAAATGAAAGCAATTCCGATACATACAGTTGCAATCCATTGGTTAAAAAGCTGCTGATCCCGGTCTTCCATTTGATAAGAAGAAGCAGGCTTTTTGAGAAGCTTTTTCCCTGCCATAATTACGGGATTACGCTTTGTTGCAAGTGTGACTACTCCAATGAGAAAAGGCAAGAGTAAAAGCCACTTTGCCGCAAGTAAAGCGATCAAAACCGTTATAACGATAAAGAGTTGATTAAGCTGAACTAATGGTTTGGGAATGCTCATGGAACTCCTCCTTCTTAAAACCTATTATACAAATTGGTTTACTAATTTAAAAGAAAAAGCACTCCAAATGAGCGATAAGACTCATATAAAAAAGTTACATAATTTCACTAACGTACTTTAAGATCAGTATCGTAAATAAAATCAAGACAACGTATCGTAAAGAACGAATTCGACGTTGAAGAAGACGTTTTACATGCCTTTTATTACGCATATGGGTTCTTCCTTTCGTATATTGAATTGTCTCTAGACACACTTATATCATACTTTTTTGGAAAGTACCAACTTCAGAAAAAATTGCCAAGAACCACAGCTTTATGCGCTTAAAAAGCCTTTTCCAATTACATCTCGTACATCGTGCACAATAACAAATGCTTCATCATCAATTTTTTTAATCAGCTTTTTAAGCTTAATGAGCTCTTGTTTGTTGATAACCACATACAAGATTTCTTTTGATTCTTTTGTATAGTTCCCTCGACCGTTTAGAATCGTTACTCCGCGATCAAGCTGTTCAGTGATTTGATCTGCTACTTCATTTTTGTTGCTTAAAATAACGGTAACGGCCTTTTTGGCATCAAATCCTTCAATAACAAAGTCAATTACTTTTGTTGTAATATAAAGCATGACGATCGTAAATAGTAGCTTTTCGATTCCAATAATAAAATAAGAAGCCAATACCACTAGTAAATCAACTATTAAAAGCGCATGACTGACTTTCCAGTTTAAAAACTTATTTAGAATTCGAGCAATAATGGCTGAACCTGCTGTTGTTCCACCAACTCGTAAAATCATCCCAATTCCAACGCCTAGCAGTACACCGGCAAAAACCATGCCAATGAGCTCTTCATGAAGATGAAGACCCCAACCTTCAGTTACGTGAAGAAAAATAGATGTAGCGATAATCGTAATCATCGTATAGACGATGGTTTTTTTCTCTAAAAATTTATACCCTACGATAAGCAAGATACCGTTTAAAATAAAGTTAGTGATGCCCGTTGAAAGATGCGTTGTATAATATAAAATAATTGATATACCCGTAACGCCGCCTTCACCTAGTCCTATTGGAATGACGAACATGTTAACTGCAAGTGAAAATACAAACGAACCTATTAATAAAAAGATGACATCTTTTACTGTTTTACTCATCGATTAAACCTCCTCGGCATAAAAATTCACATAAAAAAGCCCCTTCTCCAAAAGAGAAGAGACGCTTATGTTTAGTTTTTATATTACGTATTCTTAAATTGCCATGTATGACTATAATATGTTCAAATACGTTTGTCAAACAGAAAGTTTATGCATTATGTGTAACCAAGGCTATGAGTCATTTATCTTTTATGTATACTAGGAATGTTTTAATTTATTTAAACAAAGACGGATGCAGGAATTAGTTGACTCAATCAATTCTTTATCGCCTTTTTTCAATCGAATTTCTAACGCACGTTGAAAATAGTGATGTGCTCTGGAAACAACCCGCTGATCAAGTAAACATTTTCCATAATGCTGATAGACAAAGTCTTCATATATGTGAAGGTCTTCATCTGCTTTTAATTGTTCAATGAGTAACTGAAACGTTTCATTCGCTTTATCCCACTGTTCTTGCCAGTGATATGTATGTCCAAGTCGGATCGTATTCAAAAATTCACCTATTGTATCAGCATGCCGGTCATATAGATAAATGGCCAGCAGCAGATGTCTTTCACTGCTCGTTAATTCTCCAAGTATGCGCTCATATACACCAATATGTCCATATGTTTTAGCAGCGGCACACTCATCCTCTTCTTCAAGAGCTCGTTTCTTTAAATAGATAATTCCCTGCTTCATTTGGTGTGGGTTAACCGGAACTTCTCGAAGCTGTTCATTAAATCGATAACTCATATTAAACGGAAGATCTCTGATGTTCATGCACGCTCCTTTCATGTGGCACATCAGCAAACATACTTTCATGACCGCTTGCTTATGGTCCATTGGATGTAGGATTCTTTCCATTTTGATACGTTTACGCGATTTACAGGAAAGCTCAGCAAAAGTGCTGAGCTGTTGGTTCTTATTATTTTACTTATATATCCATTTTATCACAAAAAATACTACCGTAAAGATGCTCAGGCAGTCTTCATATAAAAAAATGGTTTTTTATCAATAAAAATGGTTTTATGCTCTTGAAAGCCTATACGCTGATACAATTTCTTGGCTTCTACGTTATTATATTCAACGTTTAACGATAAAAACATCTTACGCTTTTTGGCTTCTTGCTTGGCTACATTTAAAAGAGCCGTTCCTATCCCTTTTCCACGATAAGCTTCATCTACACATAGAGAGTCAATATAATAATCTCCATGTTCAGTTTCTATATCAATTTCCCACGCTGGATTATTAAGTTTAGCACGTACAAAACGCTTAACTGGTTCATAAAGCGTTTGTAACATACTTCCTTCGTAGCAAAGCATAAGTCCAACTACCTTCTCCTCGACTTCTGCGACTGTAATATGATGATAGCTATAGCGATTCTTCTCAGACAGAATAAACGCTTTAAGTCTTAAAAGCGCTTCTTCATTCGTTGTAGCCGCCGTATGAGAGCGTGCAATACTGCCAAGCATGTCATAAAGTAATTCCGTTACAGCAGAAGCATCTTCTTTTCTTGCTTTCCTTATTTTCACGATTTTCAAACTCCCTTTATTCTCTTCGCTTGCGTTATTTGTAGCAAACCTTCTTACCTATCTACTTTAACACGAAAAAGAAAAGAAAGAAAAAATTAACTCCTAATCTTCCTTTCATTGTATAATTAATGTATATTTTCAAATGAATGGATGATGACTATGAAAAAAACACCGTCAGCAGAAAGATACTACGGTAAGTGGATGGGAAGTTTTAGCAGAAATTCTTTTACAAGTGCCTCAGCTGCTCATATGGCCCCTGCGTCTTCTTATACGGATTGGTCGCTCTTTGTTGGATGGTATTTAGCCACTCCTATATAAATACTTACTTAACTCGAAAAAAAAAAGAAATTCAGCAGTTACTGAATTTCTTTTTTAGTTTTTTGCTTTTTTGTATCCTGCTTCTTGCGCATCTTTTTCGGTACAAAACCAAATGACGTTGTTCATGGTTTGATTGTAGTGCGCCCCAGTTGGCACGTGATAAATTTTAGAGTTCTGATTTCCTTTTATTTTACCTTCACAGCTTTTGGCAGACTGAGTATCCTTTTGTTTAGAAGAGGACTGATTTTTTACAGCATCCGTATTATACCCTTTTTCCTGGGCATAGTTTTCAATGCTCCAGATTCCTTTTTCGCTTTTTCGAGCCTGCTCCTGGATTTTCTTAAATTCATCTACGTACTTTGTGTTAGGAGGAAATACTGCTACGCGGGCTAGCCCTTTTGCTAGCAGCTCTTCATTATACAGCTCATTGTCTATCCATACATACGCAAGTAACCGGCCGTATTGATCACGCTCCTGCACATCAAATTCAAGGGTGATTTCCTGTCCTTCTAGCCTTTTTTTTGTGTAAGCAGATGCTTCTGGACCAAAGGGCTGTACGCCTAGTTTGGGATGCTTTGTTTCTGGGGTATCAACAAGAAGTAATCGCACGCGATCTCTCTTTCCGTTCAGCATTTTCACTTTAAGCGTATCACCGTCCACTACTCTTTCTACCGTAGCCGCCTCACCTACTACATCTTCACGATTTGCTTTAGAAGGACTACGATCTTCTTCTTGATCTGATGAACCTTCTACTTGAACTGCTTGTTTTGTATCGGTAGAAGATGTGCTTGAATGACTAGCCTGCTCATCGCTGCATCCAGTAAGAAGCAGCATAAACATCGCAAGCATCGTGCAAATAATTGCTTTTATTTCTTTCAAAACCCGGGTCCTCCTTTAACACGTTCCCTATCTACTATATAAAAGTAAAATGATTTTATAAATAGTGTAAATCACCTAAAAACAAAAACTCGTGAAAATACCTTTCACGAGTTTTTTCGTGCAACTGTTATAAAGATTGGTTACCTGTTTTAAAGTTATTCTTTTAAATAGCATCTATTTTATTTTTATCTCACGAACACATTTTTCGTTTTAGTGTATCCAGATTTTTAATCATGAGGATATTTTACACTACAAATACATTTATCGTCTACCGGCTTATAAGAATAAGGAATAGCCGCACAAATAGAATAAGTGTGAATATTTCAATATAATAACTGACTAACATGCTTGCTATTTTTTTGTAACATAAATAAGAGCCCTCACTAACGATAGCTAATAGGACTCTTCAAACCTTTGTTTTTACGATCGAATTTTTTGTTTGCGCATCCACTGGGTAGCGACCCACTTTTCTCCTTTTATAACAGGAGCTCCCCCGTGGAGAGTACGGTCATTAAGTTCAGCATCACTATAAAAATATTCAAAGTACACGGCCATTCCCTTTGTGGGAGATACGGAAAGACCAAGCTTAGGGAAATAAGTTTCTCCTCCTTCTTCGACATCGTTTAAGTACATAACCAATGTACTAATACGGTTATTTTTAGATGCTTTACTTGCAGAAGTGAAATAATCGTGATGGGCTTTGTATTCTTGATCAGGCAAGTATTTTAAAATTTGAAGACCTTCAGCATATTCAATAGATGGTCCCATTATTTTAGAAAGTCTTCTTTCAATTTGATGTACAAGTTCGTTTTCGCTTTCGTCAAAAAACATGCCGCTGCTCGTTCGAATACTGTTTACTTCACGTGCAGCACCAATTTTTGATCGCTGCATTTTATCTTTGGATAGCTGTATAAGTTCGTCACATTCTTCGTTACTTAGGACATTTCCTAAAACTAGAACAAGAGGCTCTTCAAATCGAGCAACAATATTAATCTCTCTATCTTCTAATTTAATTTTATTCCCTGAATGGTTAAAAATTGTTTGTTCTTTCGTTAGTAAAGATGTATTAGTTAGAATCATCTTTTATCGGCTCCTCCAAATAGCTATTTTCCAATTCTTTACTTCATTATATGTAAACGCTTACTAATAAGAATTATATCATGTGTACGAAGTAAATTCTGCTAACAAAGGAAATAAATAAAAAGAAGCCCGTTATATAACGAAGCTCCCTCATTTTTTCTTATAGATTTCACATATCGTTTAAATGCTTTAACTATCTAAAAAACTCTTTTAATATAGAGTATACGTATCAAAGACTGCCTAAAATCAGCGGTACACAAGTTCTTTTTTACTTAAATCAAGCGTTTGTGCTGTAGAAGCATGAATTTCGTTAAAAAGCGCTGGATTTTCTACCAGTGACAAGCCGTAAGAAGGAATCATTTCTTTTATTTTTGATTCCCATTTCTTCATATGCTGCGGGAAACACTTTTCCAGCACTTCAAGCATGACATGAACGGCAGTCGAAGCACCTGGCGAAGCCCCGAGCAATGCAGCAACGGAACCATCAGCTGAACTCACAACTTCGGTACCGAATTGAAGAGTTCCTTTACCTCCGGCTTCCGTATCTTTGATTACTTGTACACGCTGACCCGCTACGACGATATCCCAGTCTTCGCTTTTTGCGTTTGGAATAAACTCGCGAAGTTCTTCCATACGCTTTTCATCGGACAACAGCACCTGCTGAATCAAGTATTTCGTTAAGCCCATCTCTTTGACGCCTGCTGCTAACATCGTTAAGATATTATTCGGTTTTACAGAATTGATTAAATCCAAATTTGAACCCGTTTTTAAGAACTTTGGTGAAAAGCCGGCAAAAGGTCCAAACAGCAGTGTTTTTTTGCGGTCGATATAGCGTGTATCAAGGTGCGGAACCGACATCGGCGGAGCGCCAACCTTTGCTTTTCCGTACACTTTCCCGTGATGCTGCGCTACAACTTCGGGGTTATTGCATACCATAAATAATCCGCTTACCGGAAACCCTCCAATATGTTTGGACTCAGGAATACCCGTTTTTTGGAGTAAAGACAGACTTCCGCCTCCTCCTCCGATAAAAACAAAGTTCGCCGTGTGATATTCCTGTTTGCCGGTATGAATATCATGTACTTTTACTTCCCACGAGCCGTCTGCGGTACGTGTCAGATTTTCAACGCTGTGGTTATAGTTTATTTCTACCCTTTTACTTTTTAAATGTGTAAACAACATACGAGTTAAAGCTCCAAAGTTCACGTCTGTCCCTGAGTCGATTTTGGTTGCCGCAATTGCTTCAGTCGATGTACGGCCTTTCATAACAAGCGGCATCCATTCTTTTAGCTTTTCAGGACGATCTGAATATTCCATCCCTTGAAACAATGGATTATTTGATAGCGCTTCAAAACGTTTTTTCAAAAAGGATACGTTCTTTTCTCCTTGTACGAAACTCATATGAGGGATTGGCATAATAAACTCTTGCGGATGATGAATTAAATTACTGCTTACAAGATACGACCAAAACTGTCTTGAAAGCTGAAACTGTTCATTAATCCGCACTGCTTTCGTAATATCTATAGATCCGTCAGCTTGTTCAGATGTATAGTTCAACTCGCACAGTGCAGCATGGCCAGTCCCTGCGTTATTCCATTCATTCGAGCTTTCTTCTCCTGCATCTGCGAGTTTCTCAAATACTTTGATTTCCCATTCCGGCGCTAACTCTTTTAGTAAAGATCCCAACGTTGCGCTCATCACTCCGGCCCCAATTAAGATAACGTCTGTTTTTTTATATACATTGCTCATCACAATCTTCCTTATCTTTTATATTTTAAAAAAGCACCTTTTAGCAACATGCCTGTTCTACCTGACTCTCTACAGATTAAGCATGTCTGACAAGTTATCTGTCTTACATAATGGGCGTTTTTATACATACCCTTTCATCTTGTCCTTTTTTAACATGCTCAATATCACTTCAGCGGTTTCTTCAACTGCTTTACCTGAGACATTAACAATAGGACAGCCAATGCGCTTCATAATTTTCTCAGCATAGTCCAGCTCTTCAAGGATTCGATCTACATTGGCATAATTGGCTTGAGACGCTAAACCTAAATTTTTTAATCGTTCTTTTCGGATTTCATTGAGCTTATCCGGTGTAATAACTAAACCAATACATTTATTTTTCGGAATAGTAAAAAGTTCATCAGGAGGCGTCACTTCTGGAACTAACGGTATATTCGCTACTTTAAGACTTTTATGAGCTAAATACATAGAAAGTGGCGTCTTAGATGTTCTCGAAACACCAATCAACACTAGATCAGCTCGCTTGATGCCTCTGAAGTCTTGTCCATCATCATATTTAACAGCGAATTCAACTGCTTCTACTCTTCGAAAATAGTTATCGTCTAACTTTCTCGTTAATCTCGGTTGAAGATTAGGTTCCTTATTAAAGGTTTGGCTAAAGGCACTCATGAGAGGAGTCATTAAATCAATGGCTACAATTCCTTCTTCTTGTGCCTTTTGGTCAAGATACTGTTTTAAAGGTGGGATGACGATAGTATACGCAATGATGGCCTCGTTACACCTTGCTTCAGCAATGATATTATCAATATTTCCTTCATCTTCTACGTAAGAAGTATTTTGAATTTCAATATCTTCTCCACTAAATTGAGTTAAAACTGCTTTTACCATCAGCTCAGCCGTTTCACCTACTGAGTCGGAAACTATATAGACAATTTTTCTTTTATTCACATTAAATCTTCCTATTCTTTGATTTTAATAGTTTAATAACGCTAATATTTTTTATTTAGCAGCTTACAAGATACACAATTTAATAGTAATGAATAGATAAATATGCTGGTCACTGTGATTACAAACACTTTAACAAAACAATTAAATTAAGAATTTATGTCATACTAATTATAAAATAAAGCTAAATATGTTATACTATTTTCATTAAATGTTATATTAGCATTAATTATACTTAGATACAATCCCTTTTCTCAGCATTTTATAAAAAGTTTGAAGAAAGAAAAAGTTTAAATGTTAAAAGGATTTATGATTTTAGATGATAGGACTCGACTCGCTGAGCGGCGTGTTATAAAGGTAGACACGAGGATAGTTATATTTATTTATAACATGATTTGAAAAAGAACATTATAGAAGGTTTAATCTCATCTATTCTTTTTAGCTAAGAGTGCTATAACTAATAATAATGAACGGTTTACTTTTGACCTTATATATACTAAAAACACCGCCTAAACGACGATGTTTTGAATAGTTGGTTCTATCTCACCGTTGCTTTATGCTTCGGCAATCCATGCATTAATTCTTATAAAACGGGATTACTTCTAGTAGATTTTTGCAATAAAAATTTAGAAAGATAATGAGATACGCCGTTTTCGTCACAGTTAAATTCCGTTACGTCATCGACAATTTCTTTAATATGATCCGGCGCA
>Ga0209796_10000393_pt1 | contig 31117 bp, 26 predicted proteins | sample AgamicOrSfrz_FD_187167 | JGI IMG/M metagenome (GOLD analysis project Ga0209796, IMG submission 187167) | Agave microbial communities from Guanajuato, Mexico - Or.Sf.rz (SPAdes) (version 2) | ecosystem: Host-associated > Plants > Phyllosphere > Phylloplane/Leaf | place: Guanajuato, Mexico...
GATTGCTTCGGCCAAAGCCCGGATGCCGGAACCCGAGATGTTCTCGGAGCGGAAATCTTCGTCGATGATGACGACGGGAAAACGGAACTTCATGGGCGATTCTCCAAAAAGAACGACCGCTGCATTCTGAACATTGCAGCGGTCACCCGAATAGCTGGTGGGTCAATGCGCTGCCGACGTCACGTCTTCGGCAACGTGACGCCGTGCTGACCTTGATATTTGCCGCCGCGATCCGCGTACGACGTTTCGCAAATCTCGTCGCTTTCGAAAAACAGCACTTGAGCGACGCCTTCGTTCGCGTAGATTTTGGCAGGCAAAGGTGTCGTATTCGAGAATTCGAGCGTGACGTGCCCTTCCCATTCCGGCTCGAACGGCGTGACGTTGACGATAATTCCGCAGCGCGCGTAAGTGGACTTGCCGAGGCACACGGTCAGCACCGAGCGCGGAATGCGGAAATATTCGACCGTGCGGGCAAGCGCGAACGAGTTGGGCGGAATGATGCAGACGTCGCCCTTGAAGTCCACGAACGATTTTTCGTCGAAGTTTTTCGGGTCGACAATCGTCGAGTTGATGTTCGTGAAGATCTTGAATTCGTCGGCGCAGCGAATGTCGTAGCCGTAGCTCGAGGTGCCGTAGCTGACAATCTTCCGGCCGTCCTCGGAGACGCGAATCTGATCGGGCACGAACGGCTCGATCATTTTGTGCGACTCGGCCATGCGCCGGATCCACTTGTCGGATTTGATGGTCATAGGTGAACGCTGCTCGACGTAATAACAGATGGGTGACGGATAACCGACGGATAACCGGCGGGCAACTGAATGATGGCTGCGCGGCGTGCGCCGGGACACCACGGCCGCAGCCCGCGTGCTCAGGTGCCGGTGCGCCGCACGAAAGGCGCTTATTTTACGCGATCGCGAAGATGCTGCCGCAGATCCGGGCCGCGAGCGCTGCCTTGAGCGAAGCGCTCGACAGCACAGCCCGTGGCGCTTGCGCTCATTGCCGGATCACGCCGCAAGCGAGCGCCAGACCCGCGCCGTGCTGCGGATACGCGTAGGGGTCGGTCGCGTCGTGATGCAGCAGAACCGCGCGCTGCAGAACCGAACGGATACCGTCGAGCGAAACGTCCGGTGCCACGATGAAGCCGCTTGCCACGCCGTTGGTGTCCGCATGGATGTTGCCGAGATCGCCTTCCACGCGCGCGCCTGCTTTCAGACGCTCGGCGGCGGGCGAGAACACCTGGCCGGCGCTCGAGGCGTCGGCGGCATTGCAGTCGCCGCGCTCGTGCACTTGCAGCGCGTGATCGCTATTGGGCGGCAAGCCCGCGAGATTGTAGGTGACCTGCACTCCGTCAGAGCGCTCGATGAACGTCACGAGGCCGCGCGCCTGATTGCCCACGGTGGGCAGCAACTGCGCGTCGGCGCGCTTTTCCTGTGGTCTCAGGAAGGCGCTGCAGCCGCACAACAGCACACTGCTGGCAGTCAGGACGATGAACGCATGCACCGCCTGCCCGTCGATTCGTTTTCCCATGCGATCCTCTTGCCGGCCTGGCAGCCGCCCCTGCGGCCGCCGAGCCGAACCTGTGAAGTCGACATGATACCGCGAGACATGGCGAAAACAGACGCTTGCGCCCGCCTGCCGCGCCCGGCCGGGCCGCCGCAGTGCGCCGCCCGGCCGGTTTCGCACGACCTGTCAGGTGTTCTGCACGACGATGTTGGGGAACTTCGAGCTCATGTCGCGCGCGCGCTCGGCGATATGCACCGCCACCTTGCGCGCAATCGTGCGATACGTTTCCGCGATGCGCCCTTGCGGGTCGGCGACCACCGTGGGCCGGCCGGAGTCGGCCTGCTCGCGGATCGCAATGTCGAGCGGCAGGCTGCCGAGCAGGTCGACGCCGTACTCCTTGCCCATCCGCTCGCCGCCTCCCGCGCCGAAGATATGCTCTTCGTGCCCGCAGTTCGAGCAGATATGCATGGCCATGTTCTCGACGATGCCGAGAATCGGAATGCCCACTTTCTCGAACATTTTCAGGCCCTTGCGCGCGTCCAGCAGGGCAATGTCCTGCGGCGTGGTGACGATCACGGCGCCCGTCACCGGCACCCGCTGCGAGAGCGTCAACTGGATGTCGCCGGTGCCCGGCGGCATGTCGACAATCAGGTAGTCGAGATCGCGCCAGTTGGTCTGCCGCAGCAGTTGTTCGAGCGCCGACGTGGCCATTGGGCCGCGCCACACCATCGGGTTGTCCTGCTCGATCAGAAAGCCGATGGAGTTGGCCTGTAGGCCGTGACCCGTCATCGGGTTCATGGTCTTTTCGTCCGGCGACTCCGGGCGCCCCTCGATGCCGAGCATCAAGGGCAGCGACGGGCCGTAAATGTCCGCGTCGAGTATGCCCACCGACGCGCCCTCGCTCGCCAGCGCGAGCGCAAGATTGACGGCGGTCGTGCTCTTGCCGACTCCGCCCTTGCCCGACGCCACCGCGACGATATTTTTAACGTTCGGCAAAAGTTTCACGCCGCGCTGCACCGTATGCGCGGCGATTTCCTGCGACACCTGCACGTGGGTCTGCGCCACGCCCGGCACGGCGCGCAGCGCGTCGTCGAACTGTTTGCGGATCGCGTCGAACTGGCGCATGGCCGGATAGCCGACTACCACTGCGACGCTGACCGTGTCACCCTGCACGACCACATTCTTCACGTTTCTGGCAGCCGCATATGGCCGGCCGGTGTTGGGGTCAGTGACGGCTGCGAGCGCAGCGTCGACCAATGCCCGATCGATACTCATTGACACTCCGAGGGGAACACCTGCGTCGCGGCGGGATCGAAATCTCGGCCACGCGCCGGAATTTGCAAGAAATTGTTAGTCAGCATTGCGAAAACCATGCATGCCGGGCACCCTTCCGGCAGGCGGATTGCCTTGGGGCCGCATCGCTGCGCGCCAGCCTTCATTGTAGTGGTTAGGGTGAAGCGATGCCGGAAGACCCTTCTTCACTGTCGGACCGGGACGGACGAAGAAGGTCCCTGGGGCTCGCCCAGGTCTGCCGCCGGGTTATCCGGCCTGACCGGCACTAGGCTGTTGCTGCAGCGAGCGACGCTCACTGTCAAGGCGCAACGTCGCGGAATGCTTTACCTGCGCGCTATATGCGCGTCATTCGCATCAATCGAGAGGAATCAAAAATGAACGCAAGACTCATGACTCGCCTGGCCGTTTTCGCCGTTGCCGGCTCCGTGCTGGCAGGCTGCGCCAGTCAACAGGGTACTAATACGGCTGTCGGCACGGGCGTAGGCGCCGGCACGGGCGCGGCGCTGGGCGCGATTTTCGGCGGCGGCAAGGGCGCGGCAATCGGCGCGGGGGTCGGCGCTGCGGTGGGTGGCATTACCGGCTACAACTGGCAGGCAATTCACAACAAGCTGTCGGGCGCAACCAAGGGCACCGGTACGCAAATCACCGAGCAGCCGGACGGCTCGCTCAAGCTGAACATTCCGAGCTCGGTTACGTTCGACACGAACAGCTACGCGATCAAGCCGTCCTTTGCGCCGGTGCTCGACCAGCTAACGCAGACGCTGCAGCAGAATCCGGAAGTGATCGCGCAAGTGGTCGGCCACACGGACAGCACCGGCCAGCCGGCGTATAACCAGACGCTGTCGGTCAATCGCGCGCAAAGCGTGGTGAGCTTCCTCGAGCAGCGCGGCGTTGCGGCGCAGCGCCTGTCGGCGCAAGGCATGGGTCAGAACCAGCCGATCGCCGACAACAACACGGAAGCCGGCCGCGCCGCCAACCGCCGCGTGGAAATCTACCTGCGCGCCACGGCTCAGCACGCCACGCAGTAAGCACAGCGCGCGACAGCACGGAGAACGGCGGGCGCGTGCAGCGCCCCGCCCGGCTCAGGGCGGTATGCAGGCGCGGTTTATCGCGCCGCAGCCCGCTCTGGGCCTGCCAGACAGCCCCGCAACCTTGTTCCGGTCGGCCCGCCGCACAGCGTGAAAAATGCGCGGTGGGAATTTTCGTACGGGAACGAAAAAAATTTCGAACTCTCACGAAAATCCGCTGTCTGTCTTTACGGTACGTGGCTGGCGAAGCCGCCGCGTCACCATTCTCCTCTTGTCGTTGTTGCTCCGGGGTTAATCGCCCCGGTTTTTTTTGGGCGCTCGCTTTTCATATCGTCCAATGCCGCGTGGCTGCGTCCGCCCCGCGCGGGCCCGCGCCCGGTGGGCGTCCGCCCTGCTAGAATCGATCTTTCGTCCCACCGCAGGCTCCCACCATTCTTATGTCAGCACCCGCAACCGATCTCACCGCAGGCGCGCCGTCGGGCCGCCGCCAGATTCTCGTCACGTCGGCCCTTCCGTATGCGAACGGGCAAATCCATATTGGCCATCTGGTCGAATATATCCAGACGGACATCTGGGTCCGCGCGCTGCGAATGCACGGGCACGAGGTCTACTACGTGGGCGCCGACGACACGCACGGCACGCCGGTCATGCTGCGCGCGGAAAAGGAAGGTCTGACGCCGAAGCAGCTGATCGAGCGCGTCTGGCAGGAGCACAAGCGCGACTTCGACAGCTTCGGCATTTCGTTCGACAACTACTACTCGACCGATTCGGAAGAAAATCGCGTCCTGAGCGAGAACGTCTATCTCGCGCTGAAAGAAGCCGGCCTGATCGAGGCGCGCGACATCGAACAGGCATACGACCCGGTCAAGGAAATGTTCCTGCCGGACCGCTTCATCAAGGGCGAATGCCCGAAGTGCGGCGCGAAAGACCAGTACGGCGACAGTTGCGAAGTCTGCGGCTCGACCTATCAGCCGACCGAGCTCATCAATCCGTATTCGGTCGTCTCGGGCGCCACCCCGGTTCGCAAGACCTCCACGCATTACTTCTTCCGACTGTCGGACCCCCGTTGCGAGAACTTCCTGCGCCAGTGGGTCGGCGGCCTAGCGCAGCCGGAGGCGACCAACAAGATGCGCGAGTGGCTAGGCGACGCCGGTGAAGCCAAGCTCGCCGACTGGGACATCTCGCGCGACGCGCCGTACTTCGGCTTTGAAATTCCGGGCGCGCCGGGCAAGTACTTCTACGTGTGGCTGGATGCGCCGGTTGGTTATTACGCGAGCTTCAAGAATCTCGCGCAAAAGCGCGGCCTCGACTTCGACGCATGGGTCCGCCCCGGCTCGAAGGCGGAGCAGTATCACTTCATCGGCAAAGACATTCTGTATTTCCACACGCTGTTCTGGCCGGCCATGCTCGAATTTTCGGGTCACCGCACGCCGACCAACGTGTTCGCGCACGGCTTTTTGACCGTAGACGGCGCCAAGATGTCGAAGTCGCGCGGCACCTTCATCACCGCGCAGAGCGTGATCGACACCGGGCTGAATCCCGAATGGCTGCGCTACTACTTCGCCGCCAAGCTGAACAGCACAATGGAAGACCTCGACCTGAACCTGGACGACTTCCAGGCGCGCGTGAACAGCGATCTGGTCGGCAAGTACGTGAATATCGCGAGCCGCGCCGCGGGCTTTCTGATCAAGCGCTTTGATGGCCGCGTGCAGGACAGCGCGATGCAGCATCCGCTGCTCGGCACGCTGCGTGCCGCGATTGGACAAATCGCCGCGAACTACGAGGCGCGCGAGTACAACCGCGCGCTGCGCCAGACCATGGAAGTGGCCGATGCGGTCAACGCGTACGTCGACACGGCCAAGCCGTGGGACCAGGCGAAGGATCCGGCCAACGCCGTCGCGCTGCACGAAACCTGCAGCGTGAGCATCGAGGCGTTCCGGCTGCTGTCTATCGCGCTGAAGCCCGTGTTGCCGAAACTGGCCGAAGCGGTCGAAGCGTTCCTCGGCGTCGAACCGCTGCAATGGGTCGATGCCAATGTGCCGCTCAGCTCGGCGCGCCCGATCAACGCCTACAAGCATCTGATGACGCGCGTCGATCCGAAGCAGATCGAAGCGCTGCTCGCGGCCAATCGCGAGTCGCTGCAAGCCGCGCCGCAAACGGCGGCACCTGCGGCGGCACCTGCGTTGGATGCCAAGGCAAAATCCAAAGCCGCCAAGCCTGCCGCTGCCCCTGGCGCGAGCGACGAAACGCCCGGCGTCATTTCGATCGACGACTTCGCGAAAATCGATCTGCGCGTAGCGAAAATTGTCGACTGCAAAGCGGTGGAAGGCTCGGACAAGCTGCTGCAACTTACGCTGGACGTCGGCGAGGAGAAAACCCGTAACGTGTTCTCCGGCATCAAGTCCGCGTATCAACCCGAGCAACTGATCGGCAAGCTCACGGTGATGGTCGCGAACCTGGCGCCGCGCAAGATGAAGTTCGGCCTGTCGGAAGGGATGGTGCTGGCGGCGTCGGCGGCGGACGAGAAAGCCGAGCCGGGCCTGTACGTGCTCGAGCCGCACAGCGGCGCGAAGCCCGGTATGCGGGTGAAGTAAGCCGGCGAGAAGGCGCAGTGGGTTTTAGCGCCTTGTTTTAGCGCCTTGTTTTTGCGCCTTGTTTTAGCGCCTTGTTTTTGCGCCTTGTTTTAGCGCCTTGTTTTAGCGCCTCGTTTTAGCGACTGGTTCTGGCGCGCCGCGTTTAGCGCTTGCGCTTAGCGCGACCGCCTGCGCGTCTGCGTCTAGCGCCGCGCGCTCGCGCCGCCGCGCACGGCTCTTCGCTCTTCGCGCTTGTCTCTTCGCGCCTGTCTCTTCGCGCTTATCTCTGCACCACACAAAACGGCACGCCCGGCAAAGGCGTGCCGTTTTTCATAGCCGCAACCGTCACCACTTGATCCGGTCGTAACGGCGCGTATAAAGCAGCGTAATGCCGTCGAAGGTGCCGCCGTAAGCCGCCACCGACCAGTAGCGTGTCAGGTTGACAGTCGCCTTGATCGCATTGCTCGCGGACTGCAAGCCCTGCTCGTAGCCGATCACGAGCCATTCGTTGATCGCTTTCGACACCATCACCACCTGCGCATCGGTCAGCCCGACTTCGCTGCGGCCAATCGAAAACTCGTCGAGACCAAAGGTCTGCGCGATCCGCTTGCCGCTGGCGCTGCCGAGCAGTGCCAGCGCCGTCGTCATCGTGCTCTGCTGGCCGAGGTTGTTACCCTGGTCCGTGCCGTGGCCGAACAGCAGCCACGAAAGCTTTTCGTTGTCCGGCACGTTCGGCTCGGAAACGAGTTTCGCGACCGGAAACTGCACGGTGCCGGTCACCTGCACGCCTGCCTCGACCTGCTGATTGCGGCGCATTGCCAGAATGTTGAGACCCGGATTCGCCACCGGCCCGTTGAACGTGAAGAAGCCGTTCTCGATGTTCAGTTTGCGGCCGAACGCGGTGTAAGTTGAGCCCGGCGTCACGCGCACATTGCCGACCGCGCGCAGCGGCAGGTTCGGCGCGCTCATCGCCGTGATGGTGCCGGTCAAGCCGAGGTCGGCGCCTTGCCCGCGGAAGCGGAAGCTGTTGCCAAGACTGATGTCGATGTTGGCGCGCGGCGCAAACGGACCGATCGGCTTGTTGCTGCCGGGCACCGGCCGCGGCCGTTCGCCGGCCACGGTGCCGTCCGGGCGCACTACAACGACGTCGTCGCCGAGCTTGGGCGCCGACTGCTCCGGCATGTCGAACAGTGCATGGTCGACCACGAACTTGCCGTTGATCGCCATGCCGCCCTGCGCACCCGCGTTCGCCACCGTCGCGCTGCCGGTCAGCGACAGGTTGCGGTCCGGCGCGGCAAAAAGCTCGAGCTTGTCCGCGACGATGCTGGCCGTCAGATCCGGCTCCGCGCCGTCCAGGCGCACGCGGCCGGTGGCGCGCAAGGTGCCGCTCGCGCCGTGGAACTCGACCTGCTGGAAGTCCACGAGGTTCTGCGACAGCGCGATGCGCACCACGCCGTCCTTCAACTGCACGCCCTGATCCACGAGAGTGGCGGAAAGCTCGTCGCCGAGCAGCGAGCCGGTCAGATTAGGCCGCGCGACAGTGCCGCCGAGCGCGAGCTTGAGCGCGAGATGGCCGTCGAGCAGATAACTCGGGCCGAACAGTCCGCCAGTCGTTTTCAGCGACGGCACGTTGGCGCTCACATTGCCGGTGAGAGCGCTCTCCTCGTCGACCGTCAGGAAGCCCTCGCGCGCGACGAGCAGCGTATGGGCGTCGGCGTCGATCACGCCGATGCGGCTCGCCTGCGCGTGCAGCGTCGCATTCAGCCGGTTGCCGCCGCTGAATTCAGCACGCGCGGCAATATCGGTTATGCCGAGCGATGCGAGCCCGCGGCCTATCTCGACGGTGGCGTCGCCGCTGCGGCGCTTCAGCTGGATATGACCGCTCGCGCTGCTGCCGAGCGCGAAGTCCCAATCGCCGTCGAAAATCAGGTCGGTCTTGACCGCCGGCGGCACGCCGGTGATCTCGCGCCGCAGATCCTGAAGACGCGCGAGCGAAATGCCGGTCAAACTGCCCGCCGATTGCACCCGGCCGTGGTCGAACGCGAACGATTTCAGGCTCAGCACCGCGCCTTCCAGCGTGAGGCGCGTCGCGCCGAGCGTCAGGCGGCGCGGGCCGGCGCTCACGGCGAGCGGCGAGTCGAGATTCAACGCCGGTGTGCCGCGGTTTTGCAGACGCGTCACCGTGCCGTCCCAGCGGGTGCCGTCGCGCGCCTCGGTGAGCTTACCGTTGGCCGCGAGCGTCAGATCGAGCGGCCGCTCCTGCAGCTTGCCGGTGGCAGCGGCCTCGAGCGAATGACTGGCGCGCGTGCCGGTCAGACGCGCGGTGAGCGTGGTCAGATCGACACCGCCAGCGCTGACGTTGCGCGCGTCGGTGGTGAAAACGAGCGCACCGTTCGCGCCGTCGCGCAGTTCCGCGTGGCCTTCCGCATGGCCGATGCGGTTGCTGCTGAGCACGACGCGGTCGGCCTTGTAGTTCAGCACCACGTTCGGATGGTCGAACGTGCCGGTCAGATCGCCGTCGGCGGCTATGAGCCCGGCGAGACCGAAGCCGAGGCGCTCGAGCGCGGGGGCGTCGACATGAAAGCGCAAGCGGTCGCCGCGCGCGCCGAAGCTGCCTTGCAGGTCGACCTGGTTGCCGGCCACCGAGAGGTTCGCGCGGCTCGGCAGAATTCGTGAGCCAGCCAGTTGCACCGTGCCGGCGCCTGTCAGCGGCAGCCCGTCGTAGACGCTCGGGCCGAGCCTGAATTCGGCCTTGGTGGTGAACACCGGCGCCAGCATGCCGGTCGCGGACAAGGTGCCGTTGACCTTCGCCTCGATCTTGCGCGCGGGCGGCACGGCGCGTTTGGGCGCGGGGGTCTTGCGCTGCAGCACCTCCGTCTTTACAACGGCTTTGCCTGTGTTTTTGACTGCCGCCGCCGCTTTGTCGGCCGGTGCGGCGCTTTTCGCGCCGGCCGTGCTTCCAGCCTGCGCAGCGGCCTCGGCCGCGAGCTTGCTGTTCGCGGCACTTTGCGCCACGGCGGGTCCTTTGACCGGCGTGCGCGACGGCATTTGCGAGGTCAGCGTCAACGGGTCGAAGTCGGTCAGTTGCGCCTTCAGGTTGTAGCTGGAATTCGCGTCGTGCTTGAGCGCGCCGGACAATTCGATGCGGCCTTTGCCCGACGTGATGCGCACGTCGTTGAAGCTGAGCCGCGCGGGGTCCATCGTCAGCTTGCCTTGCGCGCGCAGCGCGGCTTTCGGGTCGGCAAGGTCGAGCGTGACGGTCTGGATATCGTCATTCAACCGGATCGCGATGGGACCGGAAAGCTGCGTCGGACGCACCGCCGCTTGCAGCGCGTTCAGGTCGAGCCCGGCCACCTGCAGATCGAACTGCCCGCGCTTGCCGGCGAGCGCGCCGCCGCCTGTCAGCGTGGCGCTTTTCACCAGCCGCACGGCAAGGTTCGAAATGCGCTGCGCCTGGGCGTCGAGGCGCACATCGGCGTTGGCGTCGATAAGCGGCAGCAGGTTCTGATCGATTGCACCGGGACGCGCGTTGACGATCGAAATGTGCCCTGCCACGGCGAACGGGCTGGTCTTCGCAGAGTTGCCGGCGTGAGCGGGGACTTCTGGCGCCGCCGCGCTTGCGTGCCGCCCGGCTGAGCTGGCGGGATGCGCCGGAGCGCGCCTCTGGGCCCCGCCGGCAGACGCGGTTGCGGTGGATGCCGAACCGGCGTTGCCACTTTCATTGCGGCTGGAATCCATCGGGCGGCCCGCACCGCCGTCCGCTGTGCCGACCGCTGTGCCGACCGCTGTGCCGACCGCTGTGCCAACCGCTGTGCCAACCGCTGTGCCACCCATTGTGCCGTCTGCTGTGCCAACCTCGGACCCCACCGGCTGCAACTCCGCTCTCACCGCCAGATCGGCGAGCGGTGCGCCCGGCGCAAATGCCTGCGGATTGACGTGGTCGAAGGTCAGCGTGGCGCGCTTAAGCGGCACTTCGGCAAACGGCGTGGCCTCGACGCGCGCGTGCCCCGCGAGCTTCATCCCGCTCGCGTCGAGCTCCGCGATCAGATTTTCCAGCGACCCGCTCACCTGCCCGCCCACTTGCACCGCCTCGTCGCGGACCTTGCCGGAATAGGAAAGGTCGCCGGCGAGCGCAAACGGCTTCACGCCGTCGAGCTTCGCCGACGCCGTCACCGCGCCGAACGGCGTATCCAGCCGCTCGACCGCGGCCTCGTGATGACGCCCGTCGCTGCGTCCATGAAAAGCGAAGTGCGCAAACTCGCTGGTTGAGGTGCCCTGACGCAGCAACAGCCTGTCCACCTGCACGTCGCGAATCTCGAGTTGCATCGGCAAACGCAGGTCTTGCGGCAGCTTCAGCGGCTCATTGCTGCGCGGCGCCGAGGAGCCAATGCGCGCGTCGACCGTGCCGACATGCAGATAGTCGACCGTGAAACGCCACGGCTCGCGCGTCAGCGCCCAGCGGCCTGCCACCCGGTCGATCTGGATGTCGGTGCCGCTGCCGTCGAGCGCGCGCCAGCGCACGGCGCGCAGCCGCACGCCGTTTGCCAGCGCGCCGCCTTCCAGGGTGCCGCTCAGCTTGCCGTTCAGCAGCCGGACCGCCGCCTGCCAGGCGTACGCGGTGCCACGCTCGGTGGTGAGCGCTCCGTACACGAGGCCGAGCGCCAGCACGACCAGCACCACGAGCACCACCACCGCCCAGCCGAGCGTTTTCACCAGCAGGCGGCCCGCGCGGCGGCGCCGCGGCGGCGGACCCGGCGGTCCGGGCGGCTGGTCGCCGGGGGGCGGCGCGGGAGGTTGGGTGGAAACGTCCGTGGTCATGCGCGGTTTGGGAAAGAGGAAGTTTCCATCAGAAGGCGATTCCGAGCGTCAGATAGGGCCGCACGCTGCGGTTGCGAATGCCGTACGCAACATCGACGTTGACCGGCCCGACCGGGCTGCGCCAGCGCGCGCCGACGCCCACGCCCGGGTAGAACACGCGCTCGCCCCACGTGTCGGTGGCGGTGCCGACATCGAAAAACGCCGCCCCGCCCCAGTCGTGGGTGAACCAGTGCTGGTATTCCGCCGACGCCGTGACAAGGTACTTGGTCGGCAGCACCGAGCCTTGAACGTTGTTACCGATGCTCTGGTAACCATAGCCGCGCACCGAGTTCGAGCCGCCGGCGCGAAACAGCAGCGAAGCCGGAATGCCGCTCGAACTGCCGCTCGTGAACACGCCGCCCAGCTCCGCGCGAAACACCACGAGGTCTTCCTTGCCAATGGGCAGATACTGCTGGCCGCGCGCGTAGCCGCGAATGAACGTCTGGTCGGTCAACGCGCCCTTCACCGCGAAACCGGCCTCGACGTGAATCAGGTTGCCCTTGCGCGGAAACAGCGGGTCGTCGGTATTACGGCGGGTCCACGACCACGACGGCACCAGCGCGCGGCTGGTGGTCGGCGCGCCGACGTTCTGGTCGAGCCGGTCCTGGTAGAACAGGATCGCGTAGGAGTAGTCGATGAATTGCGACGTGCGCGCGCGCTGCACGCCGCCGCGAATGCTGTAGATGCGCGTGTCGGAAACGTCGGTGGTGGTGTAGGAGGCAAGCACGCTGTTGGTCCACGCGCGCGGCCCGGGCGGCATTGCGAGCTGCACCTGGCCGTATTGCTGGACCTGATCCAGCCGTCCGTCGATAGTGAACGGCCACGCCTTGCCGAACGTATTCAGGTACGAATACGCGCCCTGCACGAGCGCGCCGTTGTCCGTCGAATAGCCGACGCCGCCGCGAATGCTGTTGTACGGATACTCCGAGACCTTCACGTGCAGCGGCGTTTCGACCGGCTTTGCCGGGTCGCTGTCCACGTCGATCGCGACGCTCGCGTAGTACGGCGTGTTCTGCAACTGCCGCTGCAATTCGGTGATGCGCTGCACGTCGTAAATGTCGCCCACCGAAATCGGATTGACGTTCTCCACGATCTGCTCCGGGTAGCGCCGCGTGCCCGACACGTCGAGCTTGCCCATCGTGAAAGTCGGTCCGCTTTCGAACGCGACCGACAGCTTCGCCTCGTGCGTGCGCGGATCGACGCGCGCCTCCGAGTGGTAGATCTTCGCGCCGAGATAGCGGCGCGCCTGCAACGCCTTCAGCGACGCGTTCTTCGCGTCGTCCCACTCGCCCTGGGAGAACGGATCGCCTTCGTGCAGCGAGAAGGCAAAGCGCGCCGCATTTTCCTGCGCCGGGTCCTCGGTCAGCACCGGACCGCGAAACGACAGCGAAATCGAGCTGACAATGGTTTGCGGCCCCGGATCCACGCTTACCGTCACGTGCTTCGTCTTGTCCACGGTACGCACGTCGGTACGGACCACCGGCGTGAAGTAGCCTTGCGTGGCCGCCAGATCGCGCACCTGCTGAGGCGTGGCGGTAATCAGAAACTCGAACTGGTCGTCGCTGATGTCGGGACGTTTCGCGAAGCGCGCAATGTCGAGGTGCTCGTCGAGCAGCTTGCGCAGCGAACGCGGCGAGGCTTGCACGTCGACCTTGTAGCTCGCCGCTGCGCGCGCCGCGTAAGCCGGGCCGCCCGCGAGCATCAGCAGCATGCCGACGGCGAGCGACGCGTGCAGCCAGCGCAGCCAGCGCCGCCGCCCTGCCGCGTCGACTGCGGCCGGCTGCGGCGCCGCGCCCCGCGCGCCCGCTTCGCCGCGCCGCTCGTGCGGCTTTTCGATCACACACCCCGCCAAGCAGGACCTCCGGCCATGGTTGATTGAATTTGTCGTTCGGGCGCGCAGTGCCGCCGAAGCTCGCTATTTGACCACATCGGCGCAACCGCGCTATCTCAAAACGCATCCGCAAATGCACCGTCGAAGGCGCCGTCACACGCACTTCGAAAAGACGCTCAGCCCCGCACCGGCCGGCTTGTGCGGGACGCACGCGCCCGCCTTTGACGCGCAGTTCGGCGCTCGGGTTCCAGCCACGCCAAGCGAAGCCAAAGATGAACACCGCGCGCGGCCCGCCCAGCGGGTTGTTCGACCGCGCGCGGCGCATGAGCTAAAATTGCGAAATCGAGTAGCGGCACCGGCGCAGACTGCCGAAGCCGCCATTTCCCCAACTACGGACGTCGAGCCATGTATCAATCGGACATCACCCAGTTCCTGAACCAGCTCAAGCAGCAAAAGCCTAACCTGGAAGCCGAGCAACGCCGCGGCCGGGCACTTCTGTGGGACAAGCAGCCGATCGACCTGGAAGAGCGCGCCGAGCAGAAGGCTTCGCGCGTCGAACAGACGCCTTACCAGTACTACCAGAACTTCTGAGCGCCGCGCCGCCACCAATGAGTCAAGCCGACGAGGCTCACGGCGCACAGCCGGCGTCGCCCGACGCCGCGCTCGCCACGCCCGCGACCGATTCGACGCCAGACACCGTCGACGGCATTGCGTTCGCGCGCCTGTACGGCGAGCCGCTCTTCAAGCTGCCCACCGACCTGTACATTCCGCCGGACGCGCTCGAGGTCTTTCTGGAAACGTTCGAGGGGCCGCTGGATCTGTTGCTGTACCTGATCCGCAAGCAGAACTTCAACGTGCTGGACATCCCGATGGCGGACGTCACCGTGCAGTACCTGGGTTACGTCGACCAGTTGCGCCAGACCAATCTCGAGCTCGCCTCCGAATATCTGCTGATGGCGGCCATGCTGATCGAGATCAAGTCGCGCATGCTGCTGCCCGTCAAGAAGGTGGACAGCGGCGAGGAAGCCGAAGACCCGCGCGCCGAACTCGTGCGGCGCCTGCTCGAATACGAGCAGATGAAGCTCGCCGCGCAGCGCATCGACCAGTTGCCGCAACTCGGGCGCGACTTCCTGCGCGCGGAAGTCTATATCGAGCAAAGCATCACGCCGCGCTTTCCGGACGTGAACAGCGAAGATCTGCGCGCCGCGTGGGCCGACGTGATCAAGCGCGCGAAGCTGGTGCAGCATCACAAGATTTCGCGCGAGGAACTGTCGGTGCGCGAGCACATGAGCACGATCCTGCGGCAGCTGCAAAACGCGCGTTTCATGGAATTTTCCGAGCTCTTCGACACCAGCAAGGGCGTGCCCGTCGTGGTGGTGAATTTCATTGCCGTGCTGGAGTTGTGCCGGGAATCGCTCGTAGAAATCACCCAGGCCGAGCCGTTCGGACCGATTTATGTGCGACTCGCCTACTTGCCGGCCTGAACACCGCGGCGAAGCTCGAACGGGGCCAACGGCCGCCGGCCCCGGCGCTCCCGCAGCAATGCCGGCGCGCCCGCTTTCGAGGCGCCGCTCAGGCCTCATTTCGGTGCAACCAGCCGCCAAATCCACTACAATCCCGCGCTTCGAACCTGTCATTACCAGTGAGGCCGCGGGCCGCGCTACCGGCTAGGGCCGTTGCGTCAACCCAGTCTCGCGCCGCGCGAGGAATCCCCGTCCGATCATGAAAGTCATCAGCTCGATCCATGAATTGCGCGACCAGTTGCGCGGCCAGAATCGCACCGCCTTCGTGCCGACGATGGGCAATCTGCACGAGGGCCATCTGTCGCTGATGCGCCTCGCGCGCCAGCACGGCGATCCGGTGGTGGCGAGCATCTTCGTCAATCGTCTGCAGTTCGGGCCCAACGAGGACTTCGACAAATACCCGCGCACGCTGGAAGCCGATATCGAAAAGCTCCAGAAAGAGAACGTCTACGTGCTGTTCGCGCCGACCGAGCGCGATCTGTATCCGGAGCCGCAGGAGTATCGCGTGCATCCGCCGCACGACCTGGGCGACATTCTGGAGGGCGAATTCCGGCCAGGCTTCTTCCAGGGCGTGTGCACCGTCGTGATGAAGCTGATGTCGTGCGTGCAGCCGCGCGTCGCGGTGTTCGGCAAGAAGGACTACCAGCAGTTGATGATCGTGCGCCGCATGTGCCACCAGTTCGCACTGCCCACCGACATTGTCGCCGCGGAAACCGTGCGCGATACCGACGGCCTCGCGCTCAGCTCGCGCAACCGCTACCTGGAGCCGGCCGAGCGTGCCGAAGCGCCGATGCTGGCGGCCGAACTGAATCGCGTGCGCGACGCGGTGCTCGCGGGCGAGCGCGACTTTGCGGCGCTCGAGCGCGCGGCAATGGCATCGCTCAGCACGCGCGGCTGGCAACCCGACTACGTCGCGGTGCGCAAGCGCTCGAATCTGCTGCCGCCGGGTCCGCAGGACGCGAACGCCGAACTCGTCGTGCTGGCAGCGGCCAAGCTCGGCGCAACCCGTCTTATCGACAACCTCGAAATCTGAACCTGCTTGAGGCGATTCGCGCAACACCCGGGAATCGCCAGGAATCAAAGGATTGACTAGCCATGCAACGCAACATGCTGAAGTCGAAGATTCACCGCGTCGCGGTCACGCATTGCGAGCTGCACTACGAAGGCTCCTGTGCGATCGACGAAAATCTGCTGGAAGCGGCGAACATTGTTGAGAACGAACGCATCGACATCTGGAACATCAACAACGGCGAGCGGTTCTCGACTTATGCGATCAAGGGTGAACGCGGCAGCGGCATGATTTCGCTGAACGGCTCGGCGGCTCGGCGCGCGCAACTGGGCGATCTGGTGATCATTGCGGCCTTCGCGATGGTCGAAGAGGCGGAACTCAAGGCGGGCTGGAAGCCGGATCTGGTTTTTGTCGACGAAAACAACAAGATCAAGGGCAGCCGCGACCACGTGCCCACCCAGACTTGGACCTGAGCCGACCCGCAGCCGGTATCAGGCCGGCATTCGCCCCGTATTAGCCCGCTATTAGCCCGCTATTAGCCCGCTATTAGCCCGCTATCAGGCCGTTATCAGGCCCGGTTCGGCTGCTCTCAAGCCAGTATGCGGCCGGTTTCCCCAGAGATTGCCGCCCGCCTGCAACCCAAAACGGCGCTTACCGCCCGCTCAGCCTTTCTTCGCGGCGCCGTTCGTCCACTGGATGATCGGCTCCCACTGCTCCAGATCCTTCTCCACGCGGCTTTTCGCGACGTCCCACAGCGTCAGGCCGTGTGCTGCGAGCTGCACGTAGTTCTGCGTGTCCCGCAGGTAACCGAGCACGGGCAGCTTCAGTCCCTCCACGAAACGATGCAGTTGCTCGGCCGAGCGCGTGCGCGCGTCCACTCGCATGCCGACCACGCCGATCTCGATTGCCCCTTTTCTAACCGCCTTTTCCTTGGCGAGCCGCTCCAGGAAGTCCTGGGTGGCGAGGATGTCGAACATGGACGGCTGCAGCGGCACGATCACCTTGTCCGCCAGTTCGAGCGCGACGTTCATGCGATTGCCGTGCAGCCCGGCGGGCGTGTCGATAATCGCGTGCTCGAGCCCCTTCGGCGGTTTGACGGGCGTCTCGGGGTTGACATCCCACGTTTCGATGGCCGGCAACGTCTCGGGCCGCAACGAGAGCCACGCGTGCGCCGACTGCTGTTTGTCAAGATCGGCGAGCGCCACCCACTCGCCGCTTGCGGCGAAATAGCCGGCCAGATTCGTCGACAGCGTGCTCTTGCCCACGCCGCCCTTCGGATTCGCCACCACGATTACCGTCATGAATACTCCCGGAAAGAAGGCTGGGCGATGCCAGCCGGTTTGCCGCTTTCTGCTTCGAGCTTGCTGCCCTGTTGTCGCGCCGGCACGCCGCTTTGCCAGGTTGCGACTCCGCACGCGCCGATCCAGCCGTTGATAATATCGACAAATCCAGCGAGGCCGAAGCCCCCGAACGGCTAATCGGCCGTCGTCCGCCAGCGAATCCATCTTTCGAGGAAGCCGATCAATGAGCAAGCTCCGCCCGCAATACACCGTCGAACACCTGCACGAACGCCAGAAGGGCAAGCTGCCAGGCTTGCTGGGCGTGCGTGTGCTGTCGCTGGACGAAGGCATGCTGAGCGCGGAACTGACCGTGCGCGAAGAACTGCTCGCGCCCAACGGCTTCTTGCACGCGGCCACGGTGATCGGTCTTGCGGACACCGCCTGCGGCTACGCGTGCCTCGCCCATCTGCCGGAAACGGCACGCAATTTCACGACGGTCGAGCTGAAAAGCAACTTTGTCGGCACGGCGACCGAGGGCACGATCCGCGCCGTCGCAAAAGCCGTGCACCTTGGCCGCAGCACGCAGGTATGGGACGCAACCGTCACCGATCCGACCGGCAAGACCATTGCGCTCTTTCGCTGCACGCAAATCGTGCTGTATTGAGGCGCGGCAGGTAGTGGACCAGGCGACCGGCGGAAAACCTGCTGGTTGCGTTTCCACCCTTTCTCCCAGCAATTGAATCGACGGCTGGTCCGCCGCGCACTCAGCTCACCGCCGCCACCAATGCCGCGAGGTCGAGATGTTCCGCGAGTGTGTCGGCCAGCCGATCCAGCGACGCTTCGCGTAACGCGGGGTAGTCGATCGCTTCAGCGTCGCTCAGTCCGGCCCACGCCAGCAGCGCCGCGCAAGCGGCCGGCGTGTCGAACAGACCGTGCACGTAGGTCGCGAGGATTTGCCCATCGGCGGAAAGGGCGCCGTCCGGACGTGCGGCCCCGGCTTGGTCTGTTCGGCCACCTTGGCCCGTCTGGGCTGCCTCGCTCGCCTGCCCCCCGGAGCCCTTCGGCCCTGCTTCGCTTAAACGGCCCGCCTCGCCTCGTTCGTCAAGACGCAGCGCCGGCGCGTCGAGCGCCGGCCCCCGCGTCTCCCCCATATGAATCTCGTAGCCGGTCACTTCCGGCAAGCCGGGCAGGGTGAGCCGGCCGGTCACGTTCACGAGCGTCTTGTCGCGCGTCAGCACGGTCGAGTAGTCGAGCCAGCCAAGCCCCGCCGACGTACCCGGCGCACCTTCCACGCCGTGCGGGTCGGCCACCTCGCGGCCCAGCATCTGCATGCCGCCGCAGATGCCGATTACCCGCCCGCCATAGCGCAGGTGCCGTTGCAGCACCGCGTCCCAGCCGTTCGCACGCAGGAACGCCAGGTCTCCCCGCACGTTCTTCGAACCCGGCAGGATGATCAGATCCGCGGGCGGCGGCGTCGTGCCGCTGCGCACGTAGTGGAAGTCGACTTGCGGATGAGCGCGCAGCGCGTCGAAATCCGTGTGGTTGCTGATATGCGGCAGCACCGGCACCACCACCCGCAGCGTGCGCGCGGCGTCGCCGCGCTGCGCCGCGTGCAGCTCGGGCGGCAGCATGTCCTCGGCGTCGAGCGTGAGCCCGTGCAGATACGGAATCACGCCGAGCACCGGCTTGCCGGTCTTCGCTTCGAGCCAGTCGAGGCCCGGCTTCAGCAGCCCGATGTCGCCGCGAAAACGGTTGATGATGAAGCCGCGCACGCGCGCCTGCTCGCTCGCCGACAGGCAGGCGAGCGTGCCGGTCAGATGTGCGAACACCCCGCCCCGGTCGATGTCTGCCACCAGCACCACCGGACAATCCACTGCCTCGGCAAAACCCATGTTCGCGATGTCGCGCTCGCGCAAATTGATCTCGGCCGGGCTGCCCGCGCCCTCGACAAAAATCGTGTCGTACGCCGCCTGCAGCCGCGCATACGACTGCAGCACCGCCTCGAAGGCGACCGGCTTGTAGTCGTGATACGCGCGGGCGTCGAGATTCATGCGCGCCTTGCCGTGGACGATCACCTGCCCGCCGCGATCGCTCGTCGGCTTGAGCAGCACGGGGTTCAGGTCGGTGTGCGCGGCGATCCCGGCGGCCACCGCCTGGAGCGCCTGCGCGCGCCCGATTTCGCCACCGTCCACGGTAACCGCGCTGTTGAGCGCCATGTTCTGCGGCTTGAACGGCGCCACGCGCACGCCGGCGCGCCGCGCGAGCCGGCACAAACCGGCGACGAGCGTGCTCTTGCCGGCGTCGGACGTCGTGCCCTGGATCATCAGCGTGCCGCGCGGCACGGCGGGCGGGTCGAGCGGAATCTGCGGCGGGATCGGTTGGCTGCTCACGGAAACGTTGGACTCGACGATGAAAAGAAATGGTGGGCCGCATTATCCCATCGCGCCGGCCCGCTCTGCACGCCGGCACGCCGGTACAATCACGCGATGATTTCCCGCGACCTCACCTTCATTCTGGGCGGCGCGCGCTCGGGCAAGAGCGTGTACGCCGAGCGGCTCGCCGGCCAAAGCGCGCTGCCCGTCACCTACATTGCGACGGCGCGTGTTGCCGGCGACGCCGAATTCAACGCGCGCATCGCGCATCATCGCGCGCGGCGCCCCGCGCATTGGCGCCTCTTCGAAGCCGATCTCGACCTCGCGGGCGCGGTATCGGAAGCGGACGCGCCCGGACACTGCACGCTGATTGACTGCCTGACTTTGTGGCTTGCCAACCTGCTGTGCCCCGCCGACGGCGAGCCGCTGCCTCCGGCTCAATATCAGGCACACATCGAGGCGCTCGAGACGGCGCTCGCCAACGCGCGCGGCAAGATCATCGCGGTCAGCAACGAGATCGGCCTCGGCGTCGTGCCACTCGGCGCGGCCACGCGTCTTTACGTCGACGAACTCGGGCGGCTCAATCAGCGCATTGCGGCACTCTCCACCCAGGCCACGATGATGGTCGCGGGCCTGCCGCTCGCGCTCAAAACCGCAGGCGGCGCGTGATGCTGACGCTTCCCCTCATCGTGACACTCGCCACCGCGGGTGTGGCCGTGGACCGCTGGTTCGGCGAGCCGCGCGGCGCGCATCCGCTGGTGGGCTTTGGAAAGTGGGCGGCGCGTCTTGAAGCGCACTACAACCGCGGCCGGCGCCTGCGGCTAAAGGGCTTGCTCGCGTGGGCGCTCGCCGTGCTGCCGCCCGTGCTGGCCGCCTGGTGCCTGGTGGCCATCCTGCCTTTTTTCGCGGCTTGTGCCGTGCACGTCGCGCTGCTGTGGTTCGCGCTCGGCGCGCGCAGCCTGCACGACCATATCGAGCCGATTGCCAAAGCGCTCGGAAAGCGCGATCTCGCCCAGGCGCGCTTGCTGACCGCGCGGATCGTCTCGCGCGAAACCGCGCATGCGGACGAAGCCGCGCTGTCGCGCGCCGCAGTCGAATCGGCATTGGAAAACGGCAACGACGCGATTTTCGGCGCGCTCTTCTGGTTCGCTATCGCGGGCGGTCCGGGCGCACTCGGCTTTCGCCTTGCCAATACGCTCGACGCCATGTGGGGCTACCGCACGCCGCGTTATTTGCGCTTCGGCTGGGCGGCCGCGCGCCTCGACGACGTGCTCAACTGGATTCCCGCGCGCCTCACCGCCGCGAGCTACGCGCTGCTCGGCGACACACGCACGGCCTGGCGCTGCTGGGGCGAGCAGGCGCCGCGCTGGGACAGCCCGAACGCCGGCCCGGTCATGGCCTCGGGGGCGGGCAGCCTGAATGTGCTGATCGGCGGCCCGGCGGTTTATCACGGCGCGCTCGAGCACCGGCCCACGCTCGGCTTCGGCCATCCCGCCAAGGCCGCTCACATCACCGCCGCGCTGATGCTGGTCGAACGCACCATGATCCTGTGGCTCGCGGTGCTGATCGTGCTCGCCTTGTTGAGCGTGCCGCTGCATGTCTGAACGAATCGCCGACCCGCGCTTTCCTCGCGATGCGCAACGCGAGCAAACCACCGTGCCAGCCGATGCGCTCGCGACGCCCCGCGCGCCGATCACGCACGGCGGAAATCTGCACGAAGCGGCCGAGCGCTATGGGATTCCTCACGACGAGTGGCTGGATCTGTCGACGGGTATCAATCCGCACGGCTATCCGGTACCGCCCGTCCCCGCCGCTGCATGGCGCCGCCTGCCGGACGAAGGCGACGGCCTTGCCGAATGCGCCGCGCGCTATTACGGCGCGCCCGACGCCGCGCATGTGTTGCCGGTCGCCGGAAGCCAGGCGGCGATCCGCGCACTGCCGGACTTGTTGCCGCGAGGCCAGGCCGGCGTCGCACCGCTCACTTACAGCGAATACGCACCGGCTTTCGAGCGCGCGGGGCATGGCGTCATGCCGCTCGATATTTCGTGTGACAGCTTGCCCGAGGCGCTCACGCACGCAATCGTCGTGAATCCGAACAATCCGACCGCTCACCGTCTGAGCGCTGACAAGCTGCTCGCCTGGCATGCGCAACTGAGCGCGCGCGGCGGCACGCTGCTCGTCGACGAGGCTTTCGCCGACACGATGCCCGCGGCGTCGCTCGCAGCGCAAGCGAATCGCGAAGGTCTGATCGTGCTGCGCTCGCCGGGCAAGTTCTTTGGTCTCGCCGGTGTGCGCGCCGGATTCGTGCTGGCGTCGCCCGCCATGATTGAACGGCTGCGCCGCGCGCTCGGCGCCTGGACCGTCAGCGGCCCGGCGCGTCATGCCGTGAAGGCCGCCTTCGCAGATCGCAGCTGGCAACAGCAGATGCGCTCGCGACTCGCCGCGGACAGCGCGCGTCTCGTCGGTCTACTGCAGGCGCATCACCTCCGCACCCAGGCCACGCCGCTCTTTGCATGGACCGACGACCCACGCGCCGCTGCCTTGCATGAAGCTCTCGCCAGACGTGGCGTGTGGACGCGGCTTTTCGCGTCGTCGGGCAGTGTGCGTTTCGGCTTGCCCGGCAGCGAAGAGGAATGGACGCGTCTGCAAGACAGCGTGGGCGCGGCGATGGCGGCGATGGCGGCGACCGGCGGCGAGGCGCCGGAATCCAGCTGATCCGCTTGGCCAACGCAACGCCCCTGCGCCTCGCCGCACCGCTCATGCGTTCAACGCACATTTCGACATTCGAATCGATGACACCCTTCGCGCGCTTCGCCCGTTTGATCTTCGCCGCTGCCTGCATTGCCCCCTTGATTGCCGCCGCGTTGCCCGCGCGTGCGAGCATCAGCGTGACCGACGACACAGGCGCCGTGGTCACCTTGCCCGCTGAGGCTCAGCGCGTGATCAGTCTCGCGCCGCATGTCACCGAACTTCTGTACGCAGCGGGCGGCGCGTCGAAGATGGTGGGTGCCGTGTCATACAGCGACTATCCGCCTGAGGCAAAACAACTGCCGCGCGTCGGCGACAACAAGTCGCTCGACCTCGAACGCATCGTTGCGTTCAAGCCCGATCTCATCGTGGTGTGGCGGCACGGCAATGCGCAACGTCAGCTCGACCGACTGCGCGAACTGCACATACCGTTGTACTTCAGCGAGCCGCATCGTCTGGACGATGTGGCCGTTTCGCTGACGAAACTCGGCCAGTTGCTCGGCACGTCGTCCACGGCGGATTCAGCGGCGGCCGCATATCGTCGCGAGATTGCCGAGTTGCGCGCGCAGTACGCGAAACGGCCAGCCGTCAACGTGTTCTATCAGGTGTGGGATCAACCGTTGATGACGCTTAACGGCCAGCATATGGTCAGCGACGTCATTGAGCTATGCGGCGGCCGCAACGTGTTCGCAGCGCTGCAACCGCTCGTGCCCACGGTTTCGACGGAAGCAGTGCTCGCCGCGAATCCCGAGGTAATCGTCACCGCTGCGCCCGGCGCGACGAGAGCGGACACCCCGTTGCCGCAACTGGGCGCATGGCGCGCATGGCCGCGGTTATTGGCGGTGGCGAACAACAACCTGTTCACGATCGACGGCGATCTGATCAATCGGCCCGCGCCGCGCATCGTAGAGGGCGCGAGGCAGATGTGCGCGGACCTTGAGCTTGCGCGCTCGCGCAGGAAGTAGAGCGTGGCGGAAGATGGACGCGAGCGACGCAGAATAATGCGCCTCGACGCTTCGGGACACTTGCTCTGACGTCAGCGACGCTGAGGGCCACTCGGGCGATGCCGACTGACGCGCACTGCCAGCGAGTCACCCTCGGCACAGTCGGCACCGGTGAAAAGCACGCTGCGCGACCTTTCGCCCGCCAGCTCCGCGCGCGCCTCACAACGCTCACCCTCGCAACGCTCACCCTCAAGCGTTCCACTTCACGAGCGACCACGGCTGCCCCTCATCGCCGCGACGCAGCCAGACCATGCCGCCCGTTTCGAGCGACCATCGCAAGCAGCTTTCGAGCGGCACGCCGAGCGCGAGTGAAGCGATCGCGCGCATCACGCCCGCGTGCGTCACCACATAGGCGGGCGAGAGCTCACGCGTCTGCGTATAGGCATCGAACCACGCACGCACGCGCGTGACGAACTGCGCGACGCTCTCGCCGCCATGCGCTCGCGCGTGTTCGAAGTTGGCTGCCCAGTCGTCGAGCAGTTCGCGATCTATCGCGTCCCAGCGACGCTCTTCCCAGTCGCCGAAATTCATTTCCTTCAGGCGGTCGTCGTGGCTCAGCACGCAGCCGAAATCGTTCGCCATTTCGACGGCGAGCGCCGAGCAGCGCGTCAACGGACTCGACATCACGACGCGCGGTGCGGGCACCTGCAAGCCCGCGAGCCGCAGCGCGAGCGCGGCGGACGACACGTCCGCGGCCTCGGCGAGCGCCACATCGCTGTGGCCGTAACACACGCCCGCGTCGAGCGCGACCGCGGGATGGCGAATCAGGACGATATCCATGCGAGCCCTGCCAGATAGATGCTCAGTTCGAAAATCTGCTGGGCGAAGCCGAGGCAGTCGCCGGTGTAGCCGCCTATGCGCCTCACGAAATAGCGGCCCATCGCAAAACGCAGCATCGCGAGCATCACCAGCGTCACACCGGCAAAGCGCCAGTCGGCCGAAGGGAACCCACGCAGGCCGTCCGGCCATAGCAGCCACGGCAAGCCAAAGAGCGCCGCGCACGCCAGCGCCGGGCCGTTCAGACGTTGCGCGACCGGCTTCGCCTTGCCTTCGGCACGCACGTAGTCGAGCGACGCGAGATAGCTGATTGCACACGCGCGGCTTGCAGCATGGGCCGCGATCATGAGGCCAGCCGCCCGCAGCGGCGGCAACGCGGCGAGCGTCTGCCACTTCAGCGCGAGCGCGATGACGAGCGCAATCGCACCAAACGCGCCGATGCGCGAGTCATGCATGATGCGCAATACATCGTCGCGCGTATAGGCGCCACCGAACGCATCGACGCAATCGGCCAGGCCGTCCTCGTGAAACGCGCCGGTAATCAGCAGAGACGCGGCCATCGACAGCAACACCGCAACGCCCGCCGGAAACACGCGCAACGCCGTCAGATAGACAAGTGCACTGACGCCGCCGACCAGCACGCCGACGAGCGGAAAATAACGCGCCGCCGCGTTGAGATAGTGCGGTTCGTAACCGACCCAGCGCGGCACGGGCACACGCGTGAAGTACCCGAGCGCGGTGAAAAAGTAGCGCAATTCCGCCAGCGGATTCATAGGTGCGTGCTCGCGTGCGTGTTGTTGGAAGAACCGCTGTGCGTCGTTCAGGCTTCGCGATTCGCGACGCCGGCCGATTCGAAGCTCGCCATCTCGTTGATGAACGCGCAGGCCGCGCGCAGCAGCGGCACGGCGAGCGCCGCGCCGGTGCCCTCGCCCAGGCGCATGTCGAGCGACAACAGCGGCCGCGCGCCGACATGCTCGAGCATGCGCTGGTGCCCCGCTTCGTTCGACGCATGAGCAAACACGCAGTAGTCGCGCACGCTCGGCGAAATTGCATTGGCCACCAGCAGCGCGGACCCGGCAATGAAACCGTCGACGACGATCGTCATGCGCGCGTGCGCCGCCGCAAGATAGGCGCCCGCCATCATCGCGATTTCGAAACCGCCGAAGGTTGCGAGCACATCGAGCGGATCATGCGACGCATCGTGATGCGCGAGCGCTGCTGCGAGCACGTTGCGCTTTTTCGCAAGCCCCGCGTCGTCCAGTCCGGTGCCGCGGCCCACGCACTCGTCGACAGGCAGGCCGCATAGGCGGCTCATCAGACACGCCGCCGCCGACGTATTCGCAATGCCCATTTCGCCGAAGCCGATCACGTTGCTGCCGAGCGCCGCGTGATGCCGCACGCGCGCGGCGCCGGCCTGCATCGCCGTGAGCGCCTGTTCGCGGGTCATCGCCGGTTCCTGTGCGAAGTTGCGTGTGCCCGCGGCGACCGGAATGTTGATCAGCCCGTCGGTGCGCGGCAGGGGTGTCGCAATGCCCGCGTTCACCACCTCGAGTTCGATGCCGGCGACGCGGCTCAGCGCATTCACCGCCGCGCCGCCCGCGAGGAAATTCGCCACCATCTGCGCGGTCACTGCTTGCGGATACGGGCTCACGCCTTCGGCGGCAATGCCGTGGTCGCCGGCAAACACGATCAGCGCGGGGCGTTGCACAAGCGGATGCGTGCTGCGCTGGATCAACCCCATTTGACACGCGAGCTCTTCAAGCCGGCCCAGACTGCCGGGCGGCTTCGTCTTCGTATCGATGATGTGCTGAAGCTCCGCGCGCAAGCTTTGATCGAGCGGCTCGACTTCGGGCAATGCGAAAGGGCCTGGCAGAAAAGTCATGAGTTGCTCTGGATAGATGATGTTGTGGCGTGGTTAGCGGTGTAGTTATTGGTGTGGTTAACGGCGTGCCGTCGCGTCATGAGCCAAAGCCGATTCGTGACGCGAACGCGGCGCGGGAATCAGCGCCTCGTGGTCGCCGTCGCGAATCAGAATCAGCGGGTAGCCGAACACGCGGCTCGTCAGCGCGGGCGTGAGCACGTCGCGCACGGGGCCCGCATACGCGGCGCCGTTGCCGTCGAGCAGCAGCGCGTGAGTTGCGAAGCGGCGCGCGAGATTCAGGTCGTGACACGAAAACAGCACGCTACGCCTTGGCTCTCGCGTCCATTCGCTGAGCGCTTCGAGGCACTCGATCTGATGATGCAGGTCCAGATGTGAAAGCGGTTCGTCGAGCAGAAGAAGCGGCGCCTGCTGGCATAGCACCGCAGCGAGCGCGACGCGCTGACGCTCGCCGCCGGAGAGCGACAGCACGTCGCGCGCGGCAAGCCCGGTCAGGCCCAGCAGGTCGAGCGCGGCGCGCGCAGCAGCGCGGTCGGCCTCGCGCTCCCAGCCCCAACCGGTCAGATGCGGAAAGCGGTTGAGCATGACGATGTCGAGCACACTTGCGCTGAACGTGTCGGGCGCGCTTTGCGGCATCAGCGCGCGGCGCTGTGCGAGCTGCTGAGCGTGCCAGTCGGCAAGACGTTTGCCGTCGAGTTCGACGTGGCCCGCGAACGCCTGCCTCAAACCTGCGAGCGTCGACAGAAGCGTCGTCTTGCCCGCGCCGTTCGGACCGGCGACACACCAGATCTCGCCAGCGTAGAAAGTGTGTGTGAACGCGTCGAGCAAGGTACGCGTGCCCGCGCGCAACGTCACGCGTTGGGCGCTGAGGACGGGCTCGGCGTGGCTGGCTGTGTGCATCATCGGGGAGCGCGCAGCAGCATCCACAGGAACACCGGCACGCCGATAATCGCCGTAATCACGCCGACCGGCAATTGCGCCGGCGCGATGACGAGGCGCGCGATCAGATCGGCGCCCATGACCGCGACGCCGCCGCCGAGCGCCGCGGCGGGCAGCAGCATGCGTTGATCGTTGCCGAAGGCGAGCCGCAACACATGCGGCACCACCAGCCCGATAAAGCCGATTGTGCCCGCGGTCGTCACGGCCGCGGCTGCGGCGAGCGAGGCGGCCAGATAGACGCGCAGCCGCAGCGGCACCACCGCCACGCCGAGCGCTTGTGCCACTGCATCGCCTCGCAGCAGCACATTCAGGCGCGGCGCAGCGGGCACGATCGCAACCAGCACGACGACGAGCGCGGCGAGCGCCGTCCACGGCATCGCATTGCCGTTGAGGTCGCCGGTGAGCCAGAACAGCATGCCGCGCAGACGGTTGTCGGGCGCTACATTCAGCAGCAGCGTGATGAGCGCGCCCCAACCGGCGGCGATCACCGCGCCCGTCAACAGAAGACGCGGCGACGTGTCCTGCGGTTCGCCACGCCACAGCTCGCGGCGCGCGAGACCGAGCACAAGAAGAATCGACACGAACGCGCCCGCAAACGCCGAAACGTCGACGAGCCACCACGCGCAGCCGGCGATCATCGCGACCAGCGCGAAGCTCGCGGCGCCGCCCGATACGCCCAGCACGTAAGGCTCGGCGAGCGGATTGCGCAACAGCACTTGCAGCAGCGCGCCGGCCATGGCGAGCAACGCGCCGCACGCAAAGCCGGCCAATGCACGCGGCAAACGCAGCGTGCGGACAATTTCTGCTGCGAGATCCGCAGACGCGCCTTGCGAAGCCGGCGCGTGCAACGGCGAAAGCGCCTCGATCACGCTCGACGGCGCGAGCGACACGCTGCCCAACGCCAGCGACGCCATCAACACGACCAGCGCGGCAAGCGCGAGCACGAGCCAGATGGCGGCAGCGCGCTTCGCGCTCATGGCGTGGAGCGTGGCGGGCAGCGAAGCCGGGTAACGGTTCATCCGGGCGCTCCCGGCATGGCGCGCGTATTACTGCTGCTGCCAGCCGAGCGTGACATACGCACCGCGCCGCGGCGAGTTATACGAGTAGGCCGTTTCATAGTCCTTGTTCAACAGATTCTGGATTTGCGCCGCCACGTACCACGCTTTCGTGATGTTGTAACGCGCCGACAGATTCACGATGCCGTAACCGCCCAGCTTGCCGCTGCTGTCTTCACGCGGACCGCTGACGATCCACTCGCCGCCCACGCGCCACCCTGCGACGCTGCGATTCACCGCGAGCGACGCAAAACGGCGCGCGCGCCGCACGAGGTCCACGTCGTTGTCGAGATCGACCGGATTTTGCAGCGTCACCGCCGCGCGCACGTCCGTCTTGCCGACATGTCCGCTCCACGATCCTTCAATGCCCTGCACCTTTGCTCGCCCGACGTTCTCGGCCAGATAGATGCCCGGCGTGACCTGCCGATAATCGATCAGATTCGAATAGCGCGTCTGGAAAGCGCTCAACCGCATCACGCCGAGCGCGTTGGACGCGTATTGCAGCGCGGCTTCGAGCGAGTGGCTGCGCTCGGGCTGGATCGACGGATTGCCGCTTAACGGATAGTACAGATCGTCGAAGCTCGGCGCGCGAAACGAATCGGCGTAGCTTGCGCTTACCTTCCAGTGCGACGTGATGTCGAACCCGTAGCCGAGATAGTAACTGTTCGCCCCGCCGAAATCCGAGTACTGATCGCGCCGCACGTTCGCCTGAAGCTGGCTGCGCCCCAGGCGCGCCGTATAACCCGCAAAAGCCGAATCCACGCGACGGATGGGCGCGGCAAACGTGTCGGAGTCGAGGCTCTGGTCCAGGTGCTCGTAACCCACGCGCAGTTTCTGCTGCGCGGCGAGCGCGAAATCGTTCTGCCACGTGTACTGCCGGTTGTCGGTATCGAAGCGGCCGTTGTACAGACCGTTGGTGTTCGAGACGCTGCGATCGTCGCCTTCGGAAACGATCAGGTGCGTGGTCCACCAGTCGGTGAGCTTGCCGTTTGCAAACGCGGACACTTGGCGCACCTTCGTGTACAGATTGTTCAGATCGGTCGGCGTGCCGTACGCGTTGTCGTAGCTGGTGTTGCCGTTCGACTGGAAGTAGCTCACGCCCGCGTCCCACCGGTCGTTGAACTTGTGACGCAGGGAAGCCGAGACGCTCTCGTTCAGATAGCCGTTTGCGTTGGGATTGGCATTGGGCGCCTCGCGCGAATTGAGCGCGGAAAAGCCGTCGTCTTTCGAGCGCGCGAGCGATATGCTGAAGGTCGTGCGGCCCTCTTTGTCCAATGCGCCGTTGGCGCCGAACTGCTGTGTCTGCGTGTGATAGCTGCCGTAGCCCACTGAAAAATTGAAGCGCGGCGGATGATCGCCGCCGTCTTTGGTGAACACCTGGACCACGCCGCCTATCGCACCGGAGCCATATAACGCGGACACATTGCCGTTCACGACTTCGACGTGATCGATCTGGCCGAGCGGAATCTGGGCGATTTGCGCGGCGCCGAGACTCACGGAATCCACGCGCACGCCGTCGATAAGCACCAGCGATTGCGTGGCCGACGCGCCGCGCAAATAGAGGCTAGCCGTCGAGCCGGGGCCACCTGTGCGCGAGATTTGCGCGCCGGGGGCGAGTTGCAGCAGGCCGGCCAGATCGGTCGCGGTGGTGTCGGCAATATCCTGCTGATCGAAGAGCGCCGTTTGGGGAATGGCATCGGCGAGCGGTTGCGCTCCGCGCTCGGCAGTGACCACGACGGGAGACAACACGTTTGACGAGGAGGCGGCACTGGCAGGCGCCGTGGCCTGGGCGTGCGCGAGAGGCGGCAGCCCTGCAAAAGCGAGCAGCACCGCGCGGGCGATGGGGGACAGCATGAAATGAGAGTTCCCGTGGATGGCGTGCGCGGCCCGCTTCCCCGCAGGCCGTCGCGTAACGAGGCGCGTGCGTTTGACATTTCGCAGAGCGCGCCCCTCCCTCTGGCCGGTATCCGGGCTAACGACTTTCGATCCCGCCTTCCCACGCGTGACGCGCAGTGGCACACTCGCGAGTTGAACCGGAACTCGCGATGGGGATCAAACTGCAAAGCGCGAACTGCTGGCCGGAACTGCTAGCCAATTGCTGCCCAATTGCTACCCATATGGCAGTGCTGAACTGCAATACGAGCGCGCCAATGCGGTCGCTTACCGTTGCGGGGGCAGCGCAGGTTAGCGCGTTCAGGTGAGCCGCGCTCCCTGCTTCCCGTTTAACTGCGCGCACAGTGACATGCGCGCGGGCACCAGAGCGCGGCCAGTGTATGAGCGGCGTCGGGGTCAGTCAAGAACGCGGGCTGTGCGAACGATTCATTCGGACAGGGTCGAACTTCTGTCCGACACGATCCCTTGCTTGCGAGTAGTTTTTCTTCTTCAGTCGAAAAAAGCCTGCAAAAAGCGGTGTTGTTACGTCTCGAAACGAGACAATTGTCGGAACGTGCGACATTCCGCGCTAAAATGCGAGGTCTTTAGAGGACGCAGCACATGCTCACCGAACTCGAAACACTTTCACAGAATATCGGCCAGCTGATCGCGATCAGCCAGCGCCACAATGAAGCGCGTATCGCGCTCGAAGAGCAACTCGCGCAGTCGCGCGCCGAAGCAGAAGCCACGCGCACGGAACTTGCGCTGCTGCGCGAGGAACGCGACGCACTGCAGGCGGAGCGCGACGCGCTGTCGGCCAAGATCGACGACGCCCAGGTGCGGTTGAACGCGATCCTCGAAAAATTGCCGCGTGCGCGCGCGCACAACGAGCCGGACAACCAGCTCGACCTGCTCGAGCCCGTTCAGCATGAAGTGCAAGCAGAGAGCGACGCGACACGCCACGGAGAAAATGCATGACCACCAAGCAGATCGAAGTATCGATTCTCGGCGTGCCCTATCGCCTCGCCTGCTCGCCGGAAACGGAAGGCGCGCTGCTCGAAGCAGTGGCGCGCGTCGACGCTGAAATGTCGAAGATCCGCAATAACAGCAACGTGCGCGGCACGGATCGTATTGCTGTCATGGCTGCGCTGTCGCTGGCATCCGAACTGCTTAAGCTGCAACAAAGCGTGCGTCACGGAGAAGCATTTCCTGCTGAGGAAATCCGGCGTACAATGCACCAAATGAACGAGCAACTGGGTACTGTCATCGCGCAGTACAGCGTGCAGTAAGCGGCAGTTGCAAGTCGCATTTTTATCGGTTTAGCTTCCCTGCCTGGTTCGCCAAGGTCATATATTCCTTGAACCAATGCCATGTGCACGGTTGCGGAAATTTGTAGCACGGGCGTGCGCGTCACTCTGTCTGATGTACCCGAAGTGCTGCTAACTGCGACCAATTCTGAACCCCCGGTTCAGGATGCCGGCCTAGCGGCTAAGGCGGGGACCTTATTTGGAACGGCATCGGACTTGCGTCCGGTGCCGTTTTTGTTTGGGCGCCGTGCTTCTTCAAACCCCTAA
>Ga0209796_10000394_pt1 | contig 31037 bp, 16 predicted proteins | sample AgamicOrSfrz_FD_187167 | JGI IMG/M metagenome (GOLD analysis project Ga0209796, IMG submission 187167) | Agave microbial communities from Guanajuato, Mexico - Or.Sf.rz (SPAdes) (version 2) | ecosystem: Host-associated > Plants > Phyllosphere > Phylloplane/Leaf | place: Guanajuato, Mexico...
AGGGACGCGAGTTGTTCGTGACGGACGATCGCGGTTTGCCGTGTGTGCGGAGCTTGCGACACGTCCGTCGCCAGACTAGCTTTATCTGCCTGTGCCTGTGCCTGTGCCTGTGCCTGTGCCTGTGCCTGTGCCTGTGCCTGTGCCTGTGCCTGTGCCTGTGCCTGTGCCTGTGCCGGTACCACCGTCTGCTTCCACTGCCCCGCCTCGCGCACGAACCGCAGCCGCAGCGCGTCGTGACGCGCCTCCAGCGCCGCCACCGCACGCTCCAGCGCGGCAGGCGCGAGCCGCCCCTGGACCTTCAGCAGCACGGCCTGGTTCCAGTGCGACTCCCCTTGCGGATAGCGCTCGAAGAACAGACGCTGGATCGGCGTCAACGCGAGCGCCGCGCCGTCGTCGACTTCCTGCGTCGCCTGCACGTCCAGCCGCTGCGCACGCTGCGCGAGACCGCGCAGCGTCGGATGCTCGAAAATCTGCCGCGGCGTGAGCCGCCAGCCCGCCTCACGCGCGCGCGCAATGATCTGCAGGCTCTGGATCGAGTCGCCGCCGGCTTCGAAGAAGTTGTCCGTGACGCCCAGATCGTCGCGCCCCAGCACCGCGCTCCAGATCGACAGCAGCACCGACTCCACCTCGTTCGACGGCGCAATCCGCTCGCGCTCGCCCGTTTGCGGCGCGGGCAGCGCGGCGCGGTCGAGCTTGCCGTTGGGCATCCACGGCAGCCGCGCAAGCACCGTCACCGACGACGGCACCATGTAACCCGGCAGCCTCTGCTCCAGTTCCCGTTGCAGGTGGGCGGGGTTGAGCGGGAAGGACGCGGCGGGCTCGCCGTTCGCTGAGTTGGTGTTTGTTGCCTGGGTGTTCGCTGTTCTGGTGTTCTCTGCTCTCGTCGTCTCTGCCCGCGTGTTCGTTGCCTGTGTGTTCTCCGTCTGTGTGTTCGCTGCCCGCGTGGTCTCTGCCCGAACGTTCTCTGCCTGAGTCCTCTCTCCCAGCATGTTCTCCGCCAGCCCCTCCCCCGCCACATACGCCGCCAGCCTCTGCTTCTGCCCCTCGCCCACCACAATCACCGCCGCCTCGCGCACCCCCTCGCACTGGCGCAGCACCGCCTCGATCTCGCCCAGTTCGATGCGCTGCCCCCGCAGCTTCACCTGCTGATCGAGCCGTCCGAGAAATTCCACCGTGCCGTCCGCGCGCATCCGGCACAGGTCGCCGCTGCGGTACTGCCGCGCGCCCGGCGCCCCGTACGGGTCCGGCACGAACCGCTCGGCCGTCAGCCCCGGCCTACCCAGGTACCCGCGCGCCACCGTCGGCCCGCCGATGCACAGCTCCCCCAGCCCGCCCAGCGGCGCTTCGTCGCCCGATGCGTCCAGCACCCGCGCCGTGCGCCCCGGATACGGATGACCGATCGGCACCGTCACCTGGTCCGCGTCCTCAGCCCGCGTGTGGCGATACAGCGCAGCCACCGTCGTCTCCGTCGGCCCGTACAGGTTATCCAGCCGGATGTCCGCAAGCGGCCCTTCGCGCCAGCGCGCGAGCGCATCGCCCGGCAGCGCCTCGCCGCCCACCGTCACCCGGCGCAGGGCGAGCTGCGCGCGCGGCGGCGCATGACGCTGCCACTGCTGCCACAGCGCCGTCGGAATCCGCGCGAACGTCACGCGCCGCGTGACCAGCCGCTCGCTCAGGCTCTGCAGATCCCACGGCTGCACGCCGCGCATCTCCACCGTCGCGCCGCGCAGCAGCGCGGGCAGCGTCTCGTGCAGCGCGACGTCGAAGTTGATCGTCGACGAATGCAGCACCGTGTCGTCTTCATTGATGCCGTAGGTCGCGAGAAAGTCCTGCAGGTGCGTCCACAGCGCGCCGTGGCTCACGCCCACGCCCTTGGGCCGTCCCGTCGAGCCCGACGTGTACAGCACGTAGGCGAGCTGCTCCGGATGCAGCGCGATATCGGTATAGCCCGACGACTGCGGCGTCTGCGGCGACTGCGCTCCCGAAGCTGCATCCTCCACCGCCACCACTTCACACCCTGCCAGCACATCGGCAACCCGCCCGGCGCTGACCCGATCCGCGACCATCTGCACGATGCCGGCATCGCCGATCATCTGTGCGAGGCGCGCGGCCGGATAGTCCGGGTCGAGCGGCACGAACGCGCCGCCCGCGCGGATGATCCCAAGCAGCGCCGCGATCAGCGCGGGCCCACGCGCGACGCACAGTCCCACGCGCCGCTCCGCGCCCACGCCCTGCGTGACGAGCCGTGCCGCAAGCGATGCGGACCACGCGTCAAGTTCGGCATACGTCAGGCTCGCGTCCTCGCAGCGCAGCGCAATCGCGTGAGGCGTGCGCCTCGCCTGCGCACCGAGCGCCACGCCGAGCGATTCGAACGGATACCGCTGCAACGGCGCGGCTTCATACTGCATCGGCAACGTCAGCGATCCAACGCGCCGTGCAATACCATCGGCCATCTGCGTCAGAACAGATTCGTACTGCGATGCAATGCGTTCCACCGTCGCCCGGTCGATTCGCTCGCCGTTCCACGCCCATTCGAGCGCGAGCGCCTGCCCACGTGGAATGATTGCGAGCGCAAGCGGGTAATGCGTTGGATCGACCGAGTCGACGGACTTCACCGTCAGGCTCGCGTCGCCGTTGCGAGCGGCATCCACGGGATAGTTTTCAAACACGACGATGCTGTCGAACAGCGCATCGCCGCTGCGTCCGCTCCACTGCTGCACGCGTGCGAGCGGGGTGTGTTCGTACTGGCGCAGCTCCGTGAGCTCGCCTTGCAGCTTGCGCAACCATGCGCCGAGCTCCGCGCGCGTGTCGACGTTTACGCACACCGGCAACGTATTGATGAAGAGTCCAAGCATCCGCTCGGCGCCCGGCAGGTGTGCGGGCCGTCCCGCAAACGTCGTGCCGTACGCGACGCTGCGCCGATAGCCATAACGCGCCAGCAGCACGGCCCACGCGCCCTGCATCAGCGTGTTGAGCGTGATCTCATGGTGCCGCGCGGTGGCCTGCAGGCGGGCGACAAGCGCTTCGTCGAGCGCGTGGCGTCGCGCATGAGCGCCTGGCTCAGTCGCGCGCGCTTCGCCGAGGCTCGCGGTGAGCGTCGTGGGATCGTCGGCACGCGCGGCCCACGCACGCCACCATGCTTCGCTCGCGGGATCGTCGGCCGCCTCGCGAATCCACTCGACGTAGCGGCGGTACGGCGGCGCCGTATCGAAGGCCGCAGCCTCACCGTTCGTGCGCATCCGGTAGTCGCGCAAGATTTCGGCAAATAGCAGCGACACGCTCCAGCCATCCAGCAACAGATGATGATGCGTCCACACAAGGTCGGCGGTCTGCGAGTCGCGTATGAAAAGCGCGATGCGCATGAGCGGCGCCGCGTCCGGCGCAATGCCTTCAGCCAGATCGCGCGCGCGCCATTCTTCGAGACGCGCGTCGTAATCTGCGACGCCTGACCAGTCGTGCGTCACAAACGGCAGTGCGATCATGCGATGCACGATTTGCATGACGGCGCCGCCGTGCTGCCACGCGAAGCCGGTGCGCAAGATCGCGTGGCGCTCCAGCGCGGCCTGCCACGCGGCCTGCATCGCGGCAGCATTGAGCGCGCCGGAGAGCGTCGCGCGCATCTGGTTCAGATACGCGCCAGCCCCCGGTTCCGCGAGCGTGTGATACAGCATGCCGCCTTGCAGCGGCGTCGCCGGATACACATCCTCGACGTGCTCTGGTGTGAGTCCGAGCGCGCGCCACAAATCGGACGACGCCGCACCGTTGTTATCCGGCCGCGCCGCCAATGCGACAGGCAACGTCGATGTCGATGTCGACTCGTCCCGCAGCGGTTGCGCCACGCGCGCGAGTTGCTGCACGGTCGGCGACTCGAACACCATGCGCGGCGTGACATGCAAGCCAGCATCGCGCGCTTTGGACACGATCTGCAAACTCAGAATCGAATCGCCGCCGATCACAAAGAAGTTGTCGGTTACGCCGATGTCGTCACGCCGCAACACGGCCCGCCATACGGCAAGCAACACGGATTCGGCAGGCGTCGTCGCGGCAACGGCCTGCGCAGCGTTTGTCACTGCTTCCGGCGCAGGCAGCGCACGGCGATCGAGCTTGCCGTTCGGCGTGAGCGGAAAGCGCGTGAGCTCCACATATGAGGACGGCACCATATGCGCTGGCAAGCGCGCCGCAAGCCACGCCTGCCAGCGCGCAACATCGCCTGTATGCGGTTCACCGCGCGGCACCACGTAGGCGACAAGACGCCGGTCACTGTCGCCGGTGTTGGCACTGCTGACCACCAGCACCGCCGCATCACGCACGTCGGGATGAGCCAGCAGCGCCGCCTGGATCTCGCCCAGTTCGATGCGAAAGCCACGGATCTTCACCTGGTCGTCGTTGCGGCCCAGATATTCGAGGTCGCCGTCCGCCAACCGTCGCGCGAGATCGCCTGAGCGATACAGACGTGCGCCCGGCGCGCCATACGGGTCCGGCACGAAGCGTTGCGCAGTCAGCGCCGCGCGTCCCAGATAGCCGCGCGCGAGGCCCGCGCCGCCCACATACAGTTCGCCGACCGCGCCAGCCGGCACGCGGTTCAGGTCCGCATCGAGCACATGCAGCGTGAGGTCCTCGAGCGGCGCGCCGATCACACTGCGCGCCTCGCGTAGCGCTGCATCGTCAAGCGTGCGATGCGTCACGTGCACCGTCGTTTCCGTAATGCCGTACATGTTCACGAGCGCGGGCAGCACGCCCTTGCGGCGCGCGCCGTCCGCCCAACGCGCGAGCGACGCCGGCTCCAGACGCTCACCGCCGAAGATCACCGCGCGCAGCGAGGCGAGCGTGTTGCCCTCGTCGGCCTGCGTCAATTGCATGAACGCCGATGGCGTCTGGTTCAGCACCGTGACCTGCTGTTCGCGCAGCAGCGCATGAAAGGCTGCGGGTTCGCGTGCGCTCCAGTGAGGCACGATGACGAGCCTTCCACCATGCACCAGGGCGCCAAAGATTTCCCACACCGAGAAGTCGAACGCGTACGAGTGGAACAGCGTCCACACGTCCTGTGCATTGAAGGCGAAGTGCGACTGCGTGGCGTCGAAGAGGCGCGCGACGTTCTCGTGCGTGACGCCCACCCCCTTGGGTACGCCGGTTGAGCCCGAGGTGTAGATCACGTAGGCGAGTTGATGTGGATGGGGATGCGGATCAAGGGTGTCGTGCGCAGCGGCGTCGTGCGTAGCGGCGGCGCTCGCGTGAGCGCTCGATGCGCCGTCACGCAGCGCTGCCGCATCGAGCGTCGCCCGTGCGCCGAACAATGCTGCATGCTGTGCGAGACTTTGCGCATCGGTCACGATCAGGCGCAACTGCGAATCGTCGACGATATGGGCGAGGCGCTCGGCCGGATACGACGGATCGAGCGGCACGTACGCCGCGCCCGCACGCAGCACGCCAAGCAGCGATGCAACCAGCGCCGCCGAGCGCTGCATCGCGACACCCACGCGTACCTCCGCTGTCGCGCCGAGCCGGATCAAGTCACGCGCAATCGCACACGACCATGCTTCAAGCTGTGCATAGGTCACCTGATCATTCCCGTCGACCAGGGCAACCGCGTTGGGCCGCTTAAGCGCCTGCGCCGCGATTCGCGCGCTCACGGGTTCGTAGGTGAACGAGGCGGCAGAAGTCGCTGTGATATTCCCGGCGTGGTCGGTTCTCAGGTCGCGCAGCCGCACATCGGGATCAGGGCTATCGACGAGCGCAGTCGCGAGACAATCCAGCATTTCCTCGAAATATCCGGCGACGCGCGCTACGCCCTCCGCTGACACCCGCGCCGCATGACGGTGCCACTCCAGCTTGAGCGCGTGGCTCCCGGCCACGTCTCGCGGTGCGACAACCAGCATCAACGGCAAGTGACTGCGGTTGTGCGCCTCGACAGCGCGCACGCGCAGCAGGCTATGCGTATCGTTGTTTGCTACGTTTGCTGTGCTTGCTGTGCTTGCTGCCTCTGCTGCGTTTGCCCCGGCTGCTGCACTTTTTGGGTTTGCCGCACTTGTTGTGTTTAGTGCGGTTGCTGCACCCACTGCACCCACTGCACCCACTGCGCCCACTGCGCCCACTGCGCCCACTGCGCTGGCAGTGTCCGTTGCGCCCGTTTCGTCGGTCGCGCCTGTTGTACTCGACGCGCTCACTTCATCGCCCGCTCCCGCCGATTCCATGGCCGTCCTTACATTAGCCATTCCCATCGCACGCAGCGCATCATCGAGCGGATAGTTTTCGAACACTATCAGACTATCGAACAGCGCATCGACGCTCGAATCCGCCCATTGCTGCAAGCTCGCGAGCGAAGTGTGCTCGACCTCGCGCAACTGCGCGTTGTGCCGTTGCAAACCAGCGAGCCAGGAGCGCAGCGGCGCGTGCGATTCCGCATCGACCCACAGCGGCAGGCTGTTGATGAAAAGACCCACCGTCGATTGCGCCTCCGGCAGATCGACGGGGCGGCCCGACACGGTCATGCCGAACGCTACCTGCGTGCGCCCTGAGAAGCGCGCCAGGACGAGCGCCCACGCCGCCTGCACGAGGGTATTCAGCGTGACCTGCGCGCGCTGGGCGGCGCGCTTCAGGCGCGCGTGCGAGGCGCCGTCGAGTTCGCGAATCAGCGCTTTGGGCTCCGCTACAACGGCGCCGTTGCCGGGCGACGGCCGCGACGCGCTGCCGAGCGCATCGGCGAGGAGCGCCGGATCATCGCGCGTTGCGAGCCGCGCGCGCCAGAACGCAGCGGTGTCGGGTTGGTCGCACAGCCAGCGGACGTAAGACTCATAAGGTGTACCAGGCGACGTATCGGGAACGCCACCAGCCTCGATCGTCGCATACGCGCGCGCCACCTCCGTCACAACCTGTGCTGTGCTCCAGCCATCCGTCAGCGCATGATGGTGAGTCCACACAAGATCGTACGCGCCGTCGGGACGCTGGAAAACATCGACGCGCATCAGCGGCGCGACGCCTGGCTCGAAGCCGCGCGCGACGAGCGCCTTCCGTGCGGCGTCGTAAGCGGCGTCCTCCGCGGCGTCATATTGCTCGACTGTGCATGCGTTGACGGTGGAGTCCAGAGCCGCATCGGCAAGGCGTGCATGCACTTCGAACGGCATACGCACCTGCCGCTCGACGACCTGCAACGGTTCGCCGCCCGCCGGCCACACGAAGCGCGTGCGCAAGACCGGATGACGTGCGATTACCGCGTCCCATGCCGCGCGCATCGTGTCGAGATGGAGCGCGTCGATCGTCAGGCGCAACTGCGACACATACATGCCAGGCTCGCCGTCGAGCATGCCGTGAAAGAGCAGACCCTGCTGCATCGGCGTCGCCGGGTAGACGGCCTCCACGGCGTCGCGCGAAACGCCGGCCTGTGCGAACCAGAAAGCGTTGCTACCGGATTCGACGGCGCGCGATACGTCGACGTGCTCAGCGGCCGCCGCCGAGACTGCGCTGAGCTCTTCAGCGGTCCCAGTTGCGGCGCTAACGGCTGCCAATGCCTCCACCGATCCGGCCACGCGGGCGTCAGCGGAAGTGACTGCGTTTTCGTGTGTGCGCGCAGGCACACTGGCGTATGCAGTCGCGCTCTCACGCGTCGAGGCGCTTGCATTGCTAGAAACACCCGCTGTTGCGCGGGCGTTTCCGGACATCGCCGCTGGCGTCCGCGCAGTTGCACTCGCACTCGCACTCGCAACCGCACTCGCACTTGCAGGCGCACTCGCAGCCGCATTCGCACGCCCGCCGATCATTGCCAGCGGCACCGCCACGCGCGCCGCAGCCTCGATAGTCGGATGGTCGAACATCTGCTTCGGCGTCAGTTTCAGGCCTGCGGCGCGCAGCTTCGCGATGATCTGCAAGCTCAGAATCGAATCTCCGCCGATCTCGAAGTAGTTGTCCGTTACGCCGATATCGTCGCGCTTGAGCACGAGCCGCCAGATGCCCGCGAGCGTGCGTTCGGCGTCGTTGCGCGGCTCTACGCGCGCGGCACTCACGGCCTCGCTGTGCTGCTCAGGCACCGGCAACGCGGCGCGGTCGACCTTGCCGTTGGCGGTGAGCGGCAGCGCCGCCAGCACCTGTAGCGACGACGGCACCATATAGTCCGGCAAATCCGCAGCCAGACGCGCGCGGATTGCGTCAACGTCGAGCGTGCCGTTCGCGCTCAGATAGGCGATGAGGCGCGGCGCCGCGCCCTCGCTATCCGCATGTGCGATCACCACGGCGTCGCGCACGCCGTCCTCGACGCGCAGGCGTGCGGCGATCTCTTCGGGCTCGACGCGAAAACCGCGAATCTTCACCTGGTCGTCCAGACGCCCCAGAAACGCGAATTCGCCGTCGGGCAAGCGGCGGCTGCGATCGCCCGTCCGGTAAAGCCGTGTGCCGTGGCCATCGGGATCGGGCACGAAACGCTCCGCGGTCAACGACGGCCGGTTCAGATAGCCATACGCGACACTCGCGCCACCAATGCACAATTCGCCTGCCGCGCCCTTCGGCACGGGGTTGCCGTCGACATCGACGATGCGTGCGTCGACGTGAGCAAGTGGCTTGCCGAGCGGCAACGTCGCCGCCCGGCTTTCGGCGCCCGAGCGTGTCAGCACGCCGACGGCGGTCTCGGTCGGCCCATAGTGATTGATCAGCCGGCACTCCGGACGCAGCGCCGCAATGCGCTCGGCAAGGCGCGTCGGCGCTGGCTCGCCGCCCATTACGAGGCAACGGCGCGGCAATGTCCGCTCGGGAAATTGCGCCTGCAGCAGCGCGTCCAGATGGCTCGGCACGATCTTCAGCAGATCGACGGCATGCGCGTGCATGTAGTCGGCGAAGGCGTTTGGATCGGCGACAACATCCGCGTCGAGCAGATGCAGCGTCCAGCCATGCCACAGCGCGCCGAACAACGACGTATGGCCGAGGTCGGCGGCGGGCGTCGACAGATACGCGGCGCTCGTGACGTCCTCGGGCAGCCGTTCGCAAACGCCGCGCAAATATGCGGCGAGCGCGGCATGGCTCAACACGACGCCCTTGGGACGGCCGGTGGAGCCCGAGGTGTAGATCACATAGGCAGGCCACGCGAGAATCCTGTCGTCGGCTTGCGGATGCAAAGCCGCGAGATCGGCGGGCTCCGAAGAAGTGGCGTCACTTGCGTTGCTAATGCCGACACGCACCGCGTGCGGGTTCAGTTGCACCACGCCGTTGGGCAGCCAGGCGCAATTGCGCGCGGCGTCGCCCACGCCTTCGCCACCTACGTCATCTGTCGTTGCACTCACCGCCTCCACCGCCACCGCCTCGCCCATCACCACCACCCGCGCGCCGCAGTCCTCGGCCTGCCAGCGTAGCCGCGCTTGCGGCAACGCGGGGTCGAGCGGCACATAGCAAGCACGCACTCGCCACACCGCCAGGATCGTCGCGACGAGCGCCGCGCAGCGCGGCAATGCGATCACTACGCGATCGCCGGGCCGCACGCCAGAATCGACGAGCGCAGTGGCAAGCCGACCCGACCACGCCCACAAATCGCGCCAGGCGAGCGACCCGGCGCCGTCGACGAGTGCAACGGCGTGCGGGCGTTCGATGGCAAACCGCGCAACGCGCGCAGGCAGGAAGTCGGTGTCGAAGTGGATGGCTTGCATGGTGTCCGTGGTGTGATCCAGGTGTCTGACGCCCGCGCAAGCAGGCGCGGGCCGCTGTTTTCGAGGTAAGTCGAGATGTCGCACGCGCCGCAAAAGCGCTGTCAACGCGACGCTAATGCCGCATGTTCACAGCGCGTAAGCCCCCGCGGCGGGCGCAGTGCTTTGAGCCGCTTCATCGTCGTCGAGGTGGAATGCGCCGAGCGCGCGCGAGGGCATGTCCGCGATCTGCTCGAGCACAGCAACGTAGTGGCGCGCGAACTGCGCGACGAACGCATCGTCGTAAAGCGCAACGGCGTACGCGAACACGCAGCGCAGTTCGCCCGCACTCTCGCGGAATACATCAAGCGCGAGTTCGAAGCGGGCGTCGCTCGCGTCAGCGTCGATCAGTTCGCACTGCACGCCGTCGAGATCGAGCGCCGTATCGAATTCGTCGTGCAGCACGAACTTGATCTGCGCGAGTGGACTGCCGCCCGCGCGGCGTCCTGAATGGAGCGCGGCTACGACGCGCTCGAACGGAACATCTGCATTCGCCTGCGCGTCGATGCTGTCGTCGCGGACCTCGCGCAGCAATGCCGCAAATGGCTGCGTGCTTTTTACAGACGCGCGCATTGCCAGCGTGTTGACAAAGAAACCAATCAACTCCTCGGTTTCGATCCGGTCGCGACCGGCAACGGGCACCGCGATCACGACGTCATGCGCGCCGCTGTACCGCGACAACAACGCAGCGAACGCGGCGAGCAGCACCATGAACAAAGTGGCGTTTTCCGCGCGCGCGAGCGACTCGAGGCGGCTCGCGAGATCACTAGCAATGCGTGCGCCGACGCGCGCGGCATGCGGCTCATAGGCACTACCGCGTTCGTGAACGGTCGGCAGATCGAGCAAAGCATCGTAGCCCGCGAGACGGCTGCGCCAGTAATGCAGCTGTGCGTCGAGTTGCAGCCCGCCATCGGCGCCAAAGCGCTCGCGCTGCCATGCTGCATAGTCGGCGTATTGGACTGCCGGTGCAGACAGCGCGGGCAGTGCGGGCAGCGCGTTACTGCCGGCCCGCCGCGCGGCACGATAACCAGCGGCGAAATCGCGCAGCAGCACATTGGCCGACCAACCGTCGGCCACAATGTGATGCATGACGATATGCAGTACATGCCGCTCATCGCCGCGCACGAAGAGCGTCGCGCGAAAGAGCGGTCCGCCTGTCAGATCGAAGGGTTCGCGCGCGCGTCCGCGTAACTGGGCGTCGAACTGTTCCTCGGTACTGTTGCGCGCGTCGACGGTGTCCCACTGCCACGCGTCGCGAAGATCGCCCGCTTCGCTCACGGCCGTGATCAGTTGGCGCGGTGCGTCGCCGCTATCGTCAAAGCGCGTACGCAGCACCTCGTGACGAAAAACCAGTGCATCGAGTGCGCTTTTCACACTTTGTGCATCGAGCGGCCCTGTCAAGGAGAGCGCGGCAGAAATGTTGTAGGCAGGGCTATCCGGATCGAGTTGCCACAGCACCCAGAGGCGTTCCTGCGGCAAGGACAGCGGCGCCGTACCGCGCTCGCTTGCAGCGCGGCGCGTCAGTGGCGCAACGCTTGCACCGGCGTGCGTGGGCGTTGCCCAGCGCGCCTCTAACGCGCCCGCAAGATCCATTAGCTTCGGATGACTAAACAGGAGTCCCACTGGAACGTCGCGCCCCAGTTTCGCACGCAGCCGCGATGCCACCTTCGCCGCCAGCAGCGAGCGGCCGCCCAGCGCGAAAAAGTCGTCCCTTGCGCCGGGCGTCGGAACGTCGAGCACTTCGCTCCAGATCTGCGCGATGATCTGCTCCGTCGACGTCAACACCGTGCTGCCCGCCTCTGCCACGCTCGCGCCCGTTGCGCTGGCTCGCGGCGGTTCCGATCTTGCGTCGTGTACCGCGAACGGCACGAGCGCACCGCTCTGCCATGCGGCCACGCATGCGCTGCGCTGCAATTTTCCACTGGACGTGCGCGGCAGATCGCCAGGTTCGAGCAGCAGCACCAGCGCGGCTTCATACTGGAATGCCTCGCCGAGCGCTGCGGCGATCGCCGCGAAGATGATCTCGGGCGCGATCTGCCGTGCCCTGCCGCGTGGCACTTCCGCTGCGACGCCGATCGCCTCCGCGCCGTCGGCGGTCTCGACAGGAAACGCGGTGACGCGCCCGCGGCGCAGCCATTCGACACGCTCCGCAAGCGCCGTTTCGAGGTCCTGCGGATAGACGTTCTCGCCGCGCAACACGATCATGTCCTTACAACGTCCGCAAAAAAAGAACTGACCGCCGTGGACGAAACCCAGATCGCCAGTGCGCAGCCAGCGTCCCGGAAAACCCGGCGCGTTGTCGAGAAACACCTCGGCCGTGGCGTGCGGGTTGTGCCAGTAGCCGTGCGTGATGCTGGGACCGGTACACCACACTTCGCCGACGTGACCGTCCGGCAGGCGCTTGCCCCTTTGCGGATCGACAATCGCAAGTTGATGATCGAACGCGGTTACACCGCAACCGACAACGGCTTTGCCGTGATCGCGGTCAATGGCGTCACTCGGGTCACCGTGCACGCCGCGCGTGCCATGGACACCGCCATCCGCAGCAACCACGGGGCGCGCGACCGGCAGTGGCTGCGCAAGCGCGGAGGCAGAAAAGCGCGTCTCGGGCGAGCCCGAGCCTACCTCGACGCCCGTGAAAAACAGCGTTGCTTCGGCCAGTCCATAACAGGCGTACATCGCGCGCGGGTCCAGGCCGTGGACGCTGAAACGTTCAGCAAAACCGTCGAGCGTCGTCTGGCGAATCGGTTCAGAGCCGCAGAATGCGACGCGCAGCGACGACAGATCGAGTCCGGCCAGTTGCGCATCGCGCACGCGGTCCGTGCACAGCCGATATGCAAAGTCCGGACCGCCAGTCACGGTCGCGCGCTCACGTGCAATGCCCGCGAGCCAACGCGCCGGTCGCTCGAGAAAATGCAGCGGCGAAATCAGGCTGACCTGGAAGCCGCACAGCACCGGCATCAGCACGCTGCCGATCAGCCCCATGTCGTGATACAGCGGCAGCCACGAGAACATACGGTCGCCGGGCCGGCAACCCATGCCGCGCGCCATCGCGTTCACGTTCACGCATACGTTGGCATGACTAACCATCACTCCTTTCGGCGACGACGTCGAGCCGGACGTGTACTGCAGGAACGCGATGGCGCCGGGTTCGGCGCGCTCGATGCAAAAGCGATCGTCGCCGCTCACCTCGTGCGGCGACATCAGCGTCGCGCCGTTCAGCTCGAGCTCGCATTCCAGGCCGCCCGACACGTTACGCGACCCACGGTCCACCACTGCGATTCGCGCCATGCAATCGTCCGCGATGCGGCGCAGCCGTTCGATGTGTCCGCTTTGCAGCGCCTGCGGCGGGTACGCCGGCACCGCGATCATCCCCGCATACTGGCAGGCGAAGAACGAGGTCACGTAATCGAGCCCGCTCGGCAGCATCAGCAGCACGCGGTCATTCTGTGCGCCGTGCCTGCGCAATAGTGCCGCCAGACGCTGCGCGCGTGCATCGAGCTCGCCGTAGGTCAGTTCGTGAGCGTCCATCTCGCCGTCGGCGAGAAAACGCACGGCCACCTGATCGGGGCGTTCGCGAACGTGCAGCTTCATTACCGTGACGAGGTCCATCGCGGGCGCCGCAACTGTCTGCGGCTGCGCTTTGCTGAACAACCCGGCGCTGTCGATTGCCTCGTCCTGCGCAGCGCGATTCACCGCGTACTGGTCCGCGCCATCATGACGCGGCGTATTGATAACAGACATCCTCGCCTCCCGAGATTTGCCGCGCGCCGCGCGGCTGTCATCGCCCTGCACCGCATCGGCGCGGCGCAAGACAAGCGTCGCCGTCGCATGCATTGCGCCGGCGGCGTGAATATCGTCATTGCGGGGAAAGCAAGGCGTCTCTTGGGAACGCCGTTATGTGATACCGGTCAGCCATGCCGGCGCGCTTCGCATCACGCGGACGCGAAGGCCGGTCGGCAGATGCCGGTCAATACGCGAAACTGATCGGCGTACCACCGCGCGGATGCGCCACGGTGCCCATCGGCACGCCGTAGATTGCGCCCAGCATCTTCTCTTCAATCAGTTCCGGTGCGCTGCCGCTCGCGAGCAGGCGGCCGGCCTTTAGCGCAACCAGGTCGTCGCAGAAACGCGCGGCCATGTTGACATCGTGCAGCACGACCACCACGCCGAGGCCGCGTTGCTGACTCAGCGTGCGCACGAGGTCGAGCACTTCCAGTTGATGCGCGATGTCGAGCGCCGAGATCGGTTCGTCGAGCAACAGACACTGGCTGTCCTGTGCGACCAGCATGGCAATCCATGCGCGTTGCCGCTCGCCGCCGGAGAGACTGTCCACCGCGCGGTCCGCGAAACGCGCGATGTCCGTGAGTTCCATCGCCTCGTCTACCTTGTCGCCGTCCACGCCGGTAAAGCGGCCGAGCGCGCCGTGCCACGGATAGCGGCCAAGCGCCACCAGTTCGCGCACCGTCATGCCGGTCGCCGCCGGCTGCTGTTGCGGCAGATAAGCGACCTGACGCGCGAACTCGCGGTTCTCCCACTCGCGTAGCGGCCGTCCCGCGAAACGCAGCACGCCTGCGCTGGGCGCCTGTTGACGCGCGAGCAGTTTGAGCAGCGTCGATTTGCCGGAGCCGTTGTGACCGATCAGGCCGCATACGCGTCCTTTAGGCAGCGTCAGCGTGAGCGGATGCAACAGCACGCGCTCGCCGATGCGAAAGGACACGCCGTCGAGTTCGTACATCGGCTCGCCCTGCGCAGCTGGTGCAGAAAAAACGGACGGATTGGCGTTCATGAAAGATGAATCCTGATTCATTGATAAGCAGACGCGAGGCTCGCGGCATGTGCCGCGCCCGTGCCGTCCTCGACGATCTGGCCGAAGTCCAGCTTGATAAAGCGCTCGGCGAGATGAAAGTAGCGATCGTCGTGCGTGATGACGAGCACGGTCTTGCCCTTCGCCTTGAGTTCGGGCAGCAGGCGCTTGTAGAACACGTCCTTGAAAAGCGGGTCCTGGTCCGCGGCCCATTCGTCGAACACATAGAACGGCCGATCTTCCAGATAAGCGACGACCAGCGCGAGCCGTTTGCGTTGACCCTGCGAAAGGTCCAGGGTCGAGAATCTGCCGTCCTTCACACTGACCTTGTGCTCGAGCTGCAGATCGACGAGCAGTTGTTGCGCAAGCGCGTCGAGTCCTTCGGCATGCATGCCGAGCAGCGTATCGAACAGGAAGAAGTCGCTGAAAACCACGGAAAAGTGCTGCCGGTAGGCGTCGCGCCGCGCTTCGTCGACAGGCTCGCCGTTCAGCAGCACGCGCCCGCTCTCGGGCACGTAGAGTCCGACCAGCATTTTTGCGAGCGTGGTCTTGCCGCTGCCGTTGCCGCCGATCAGATAGACGAGCTCGCCAGGCCGGAACGTCAGATCGACCGGCCCGAGCGTGAACACCTCGTTCTCCTTCTCGCGGAAGTAGCGATGCGTAGCGCCGTCGAGTGCAATGCTTTCGAACGAGGTGGCGACCGGCGGTTCGAGCATGACCTCGCGCGGCAGTTCTGCATTGACCTGCTCGATGCGCTCCAGCGCGACGCGCGCCGAACTGAGGCCCGGAATCGCGGACAACACGGCTTCAATCGGCATGATCATGTAGACGAACACGATCGCGTAGCCCGACATGACATGCGGATCGACTCTGATGTAGCGCGCGAACACGAAGAGCGTGAGGCCGATGAACGCGAACAGAATGAAATTGCCCCAGCTCGTCGCCGCCGCATACAGCATGTAGCCGCGCGTGCGCTGCACACGCACCGCTTCGACGTTGCTCGCGAGCGTGTCCTCGACGAACGCATTCTTGCGGGCGCGGTGCAGCTTCAATTCCTTGGCACCGTCGAAGAGCGCGCGGAAATGCTTGACGAGATCGTCCTCGCGTTTGCGCGACGCACGCAAATGAAACATGGCGCGGGTATGCGCATAGCGGAAGCCCGTCATGCCGAGCACGATGGTGACTATCGCGACAAGCAGGATCGGCCACGACATATAGCCGAGATATGCAAGGCAGCCGACAATCACTGCGCTTTGCATTGCAAGCGAAGGCAGGCTCACGAAAAACACCACGATCGTGTCCAGATCCTGCGTGAGGACAGCAAGCGATTTCGCCGCACCCTGCTTTTCCAACTGTGCAAACGCGGCGTCGCCAATGCGACGAATGGTGCGCATACGCAGTGTCGCTTTCGCCTGTTGACCAAGCCACATGAAAAGCGACTGCGCAAGCGCACGCATCGCGAGTACGCCGAGCCCCACCGCGAGAAATTGCATGCCGAGCCGCGCAAGGCCCTCGGGCGTCGCAACGAGCGCCTGATTGATGAGCGCGAGCAGCGCGGCATTGCCGAGGCCGCCGAGCACGCTAGCAATGAGCGCCGCGACGATCATCCAGCGCGACTTGCTGACCAGTTGCAAAAGTACGGACATGAAGCTCCTTTCATTGCGGCTTGGATGCGTGAGGACGCGAGCGGCGTCCTCGCGCGCCGGCCGCGTCAGTTGTCGACACCCCGTGCATCGTCTTCATGCGCGAAGGCTCTTTCTTGTTCGTTGCGCGCCCCGTGCGCAGGCACATGACGGCGTGCGTGCGCAGGATGAGCACCCGCTTGCGCGCGGCGCTTGAGGAACGGACAGCGCTCCTCGATGGGTGCGTTCGCGTCGTCGAGAAAGTACTGTTTCCATTCGAGGTTGCCCGGGTCGCCGTAAAAGCCGAGGTCGGGATGCGCGGGAATATCGTCCCACGTTTCCAGACGCTTGCGCACCTGGTTGCGTGCCTCGCGGCCAATCACCTTGTTCGTGATGGTATCAACGAACACCGACCGCGGCTGGAACAGCAGCACCATGCCGGGACCCAGATTGCGGCTATGGCGCGCGCGAAACGACGGGCACGCGCATACCACGAACATCTGCACGCCTGCGTAAGAGAACTCCCACGCCTCGTCCATCGGGTCGGGCTGCTGATCCGCCGCCGGATCCGGATCGATGTCGTGCAACTGCTGCAGGATGCCCCAGAACAGCGTTCTGTACGTATCGTGCGAAAGCGGCTCAGGGTCCGGCTCGAAAAACACCGCAATGTTGTTCCTCCGGTACTGCGGCTGCACTGCGAGTTCCGCGAAGGTTTGCATCGTCGCGGGCAGGTCGCGCAGATCGCGGCCGTTGACGAACGAGTAGAACATCTCGCCGCGCCGCTCGGCCATCGTGCCGAAAAAGCACGGATACGCCGGGTCGAGCACGTGCTCGCGCAGCGTCGCATACGACGCGTCCAGCCATGCGGGTGCGCACACCGCCGTTCCTGTCGCCTTGCCGGCAATGATCCGGCTTTTCCAGTTGCTGACCTCGAATCGATCGGCCTCTGCCATCGCACTTGTGCCTGCTTGCATCGTTCGCTCTCTCTTCCTGACCCAGTGTTGTGCGCGTCGAACGCGCGAGGCGTCCCGCGCCGGGTGGGCGGGACATCGATACTGCTGTCGTGGGGAAGAGGCACCTTTGTTGTCGATCTTTGCCGTGGGCGCCTGCATGATGCTGCTCGGTTTATGCACGCTTGCTGCTCGGGTTCTGCTCGGTTTGCGCGTGGTTTCCGCTTATCTCTCGCGCGCTCAGGTCGAGGCGGCCGCGGGTTCGTCAAGTTCCGCGACGAGGGCTTCGACCCACTCATTCGGGATGATCGGCTGATGATATGTACACTCGCCAGATACCACAGTCGAGCCGTGCAGGCGGCCATCCGGAATCAGCACCATGTCGCCTTTGTGCATGGCGAGTTGCATGCCGACGTTGCCCCAGAAGAGCATGTCGCCCTCTTCGATCGTGACGAGACGATGATCGTTGTGCACATGCGTGGTCGAGCACATTTCGTGCGGCTCGACAAAGGTTTCGCGGTCGATACCCGGACACTCCGCGTCAATCCGCGAGCTGATGCGATGTGCAAAAGCGACATAGTCGCGAATCGACGAAAGCCAGCGCAGTTGCTCGCCGAGGTCCCAGCGCGCGCGCCCCGCGAGCCGCTCGCCGGCCACAAGCCCCTGCAGACACTGAGCGCGCGCCGCATCGCCGAAATTGTCCGTCACGCGCCGCAGTGCGCGTGCACTGCGCTGTTCCAGCGCGCTTTTCAATGCGGTTGCGTCGGCGGGCCCACGGCCAGCCGGCTGCAGATGCGCGCACGCCCGCTCCAGCGCAAGGCCGAACGCGAGCCATTCGGCTTCGGCCGCGAAGGCCGCGCCGATCAGGCCAAACGCGCGATCCGGCCGGCGTGCAAGCGCATACAGCAGGTTGCATTTCGCGGTGCTGGTCGGCAGATAGAACTGCCAGTACGCGTGCTGCCTGCCCGTCACGCCGCTTGCGGCCGCAACGCGTTCGAATAGTGCGTCGTCCGCTGCTGCGTGATGAAGACCCGGCCGCTCATCGGGCGGCAGCGTGTCGAAGAAGCCGCTCGCGCTGGCGCGCGCGAGCGCGCGGCGCTTCGAAACCGCGAGCGCCCAACGCTGGACCATGATGAAGCGCAGCCCGTCTTCGAGGTAGTCGTTGCGCATGAGTCGCTCGAACGTGGCGCTCCAGAATGCGAGTTCCTCGTCTACGATGCGGCCAACGCGCGCGCTCGCGGCGTTGACGTTTTCGCTCACGTCGACATCTTTGGTCAGGTATTCGAACGCATAGGCTTCGAGAAACGGCGCGATTTGCGCACCGAGTTCGCGCGTGTCTTCGCGGTAGAAGTCGGTGAAACGCTGCCAGTCTGCCGGTTGCGCGCCGGCAGGTGCACGGGCGACGTCGAGCTCGTAGATCGACATCAGCGTGCGCCCGGACGCGAGCGCCGGCAGACGGCTCACGTTGTGCTCGCGCACCGGCTTCATGAATTTGAGGAACTCGAAGTCCTCCGGCCGCAGCGGGCGGCGGTGGAAGTCGTCGTCGAGCAGCAGTTCGTCGACAGTGGCACTGCGAAACGGCTGCGCGGCCGCGAACTGTTTGATGAGCGCGACGTAGCGCTCGCTGTGGCCAACGAACGGCGAGAAATCGAAGATCGGCAGCGAAGCCTGGCTCATGGTCATTCGGTCCTTATCCGGGTTGCCTCAAACTGCGAGTGAATGGTGGCGAAGCATCTCGCGCGAAAGGCTCACACACTGGCTCCGCGCGGCGGTTTCCTCAGGCGCCTGCGCACTGCGAGTCGCGCGGTTGCGCTATGTGTTGCGCCTGTTGCGCGTATTGCGCCTGTTGCGCGTGCTCGGTGAGCTGCGTATGCCCGATTCGTCGCGCGAGCGATCCGGCGACGACTGCGAGCACCGCCTCGCGTGCCGTGTCGATGAAAAAGTGTCCGCCGTCGAACCCGTGCACCGTGCAGGGACCGCGCGTCTGCTGCGCCCACGCATGAACATCTGCGCCATGTGCCGTGGCGGGATCGTCGCGGCCGACAAAGACGTCGATGGGACAATCCAGCATGGCCGCAGCGCTGTCCACCTCGTCCACGCGCGCCTTCATGCGCGCTGGATGCATGCCGCACAAATGGAAGTCGGCGCGCAAGAGCGGCAGCATAAAGTCGACGAAATCCGCATCGTCGAGCAGTTCTGCGGGCGTGCCGCCGCGTTCGCGCAGGCAGGCAATCATTTCGGCATGCGAACAGTTCAGCCAGTGCGTTTCGTGTTTTCTGCGAGCCGGCGAGACAGTTGCGGACGCACCAAACCACACCGGTGCCGGTTTGCCCCTTTCGCGCAGAGCATGCATGAGCTCGAGTCCGACGAGCGATCCCATGCTGTGGCCGAACAATGCGAACGGCGCACCGTCGTCTGCCAGCGTGAGCAGTTCGTCCGCGAGTTGCTCCACGAGCGCGGGCCATTCCGTATGCGCCGGTTGGGCACGGCGCATACCGTGACCCGGCAATTCGAGTGCTCGCACCTGTACGAACGACGGCAGCAAGGCTTGCCACTCGCGATACACCGCCACGCTGCCGCCGGCATGCGCAAGGCAGACCAGCGTGAGCGCGCCGGGCACGAGCGAAACGCGATTTGACGAGTTCATTGGTTCAGCGCGCGCGCATCACGCATTGGTGACGCCTTCGGGCGCCGCGCTGTCGGCCATGGCCTGACGCAAGCTGAGCGGACGCATATCGGTCCACACCTCGTCGATCCATTGAAGGCATTCGTCCTTCCTGCCGGACTTGCCGGCTTCGCGCCAGCCAGCGGGAATGGCCTTGTAGTCAGGCCAGATCGAATACTGTTCTTCGTGATTTACAACGACAACGAAATGAGTGTTTTCGTCACCCCAGCTCATCGTGGCTCCTGGATCAGGTTGTCTGCGTCTGGTTGATCGGGCGAAGGCGCCGCTTGCTTTGTGCCTGAGCACCGCTGATGCGCACCGGGGCACCGTTTATCCGTTGCGCATCTAAATGCGAATCATTTGCATTAAAATCTACTCGTCGACCACAGCGTGTGTCAAGTCGCGCGAGCCGCCCGTTCCGTCGACCCAAAGGCAATGCAAACGTGTGCGGCCAACGAAACCGGAGCTTAAGGCAAAACCTTTCGTCAGACAAGCAAATAAGAATCATTTGCATTATGCGGCGTTTCTCGCCATCATCCGTTTCATCGAAAACCGGTCAATTGCCATGGATAACCCGCAGAGCTCTGCTAACAATGAGGTCGCCTTCGTCGCTTCGTCGCCAACCCAGCAGGCATTCTTCGATACCCTGCTTTCGCGCCGGTCCTCGTGGCCCCTCGCCGAGCCGGGGCCGAACGAGAGCGAGCTAGGCCTTATTTTCGACGCCGCGATGCGCGCGCCGGATCATGGCGCATTGCGTCCGTGGCGCTTTGCGCTGATACGCGAGGGCGCGCGCGCCGAGTTCGGCGAGGTGCTCGTGGATGTCGCCGCGCGCCGCGAACCGGCGACCCCGCGCGCGCAGCACGAACACCGGCGGCAACTTGCATATACGGCGCCACTCGTCATCGTGATAGCCGCAGCAACTTCCAGCGCCTCGCACATTCCGGAGACCGAGCAGCTTCTCGCGGTCGGCGCGGCCGCGATGAACATGCTCAATGCCATTCACGCGCTCGGCTATGGCGGCTTCTGGGCGACCGGTGCAGACGCCTATGACCCCAACCTGCAAGCCGCGCTGGACTTCGAGCCGTCCGAGCGCGTGCTGGGGTTTCTGTTCGTCGGGACACCGAAGTCTCGCGACGCTTCGGCCGCGCGGCCGCCGCATTCGCTTTACGTGCGTGAGTGGCTGGGACGCACGTCGATCTGAAACATCGCCAGGCCGTTTCTGCCGCGTTCATCCGGCACTGTGCGTCGAGCATTAGTCAGATACCGACTACCTCGCTTAGGCCGCGGCAAGCGACTTTATACTGCCAGCTGGCGATGTCTTCGTAGAGACCATCGTATGTGCTCAGATGAATCCCGCTGCTCCGGACCGCCCAATGACGAGGAGACGCTATTTGCCGCCGTGTATATAAGCAACGTGTCTGCGGGTGTCGGCATGGCGGATGTCGAGTCGATCGTGTCGGTCTCTCGCGTTCGGAACCGGGCGGATGCGCTAACCGGCTTTCTCGTTCATGCGGGCCGCAACTTCGTTCAGTACCTGGAGGGCAATCGCACGGCCCTTAGAGAATGCCTGCGCCGCATCGGCCGCGACCGGCGTCACTACGAGATGAGGATTGTCGCGATTGGATCGCTCGAGCGGCGGCGCTTTGTCGAATGGTCAATGGGTTATTTCACCGGCGACCTCGACGGGTCTGAGCGCATCGAAAGCGTGCTGACAAGCTGGTCGGGCACGGACCGCTCGCTGCTCGAGGAAGTGTGGCGCATCTGTCAGGCAGCACGCACGCTGCCCGAAGTGAGCGAGTCGCATCTGGTCGCCGGCCGGTTCGACGTTCTGCTCCGGCGCGACCCACAATCATCCGTGTAATGCTGCTCGCTCTCGCAAATACACTGCTATTGCGCGGCTTTTGCAGCAGCGATGATCGTCTCCGCCACGGCTCGCGGCTGGCTCACCATTGCAACGTGGCTGCTGTCCACCGTCGTGACCCGTGCACCAATGTTGCTGGCCATGGCTTGCTGAAGTGTCGGATCGATCATTCGGTCATGTGAGGCAACCACGAAGTACGACGGCTTGTCATGCCATGCAGCGGTCGTGACCTTTTCGCCGATACAGCTGGCCGCCCACGGTACCTGTGTTGCGGCGATCAGGCGTCGTTGCGGCAGAGGCAGATCGGGCGCGAAATCGGCTAAAACCGCCTTTGTCGACAGTGTCAGGTAGCCGCCGGAGTCTTTTTGCAGTTCGCTTGCCCAGGCCGGCGCGGGCTTACCTTTCGTGATGTCTTCGATAGACTGCCCGTTATCGGGCGCAAATGCCGCCACGTAGACAAGGCTCTTCACCTTCTCATCATTGCCCGCCTCGCTGATCACGACGCCAGCCCACGAATGACCGACCAGCACGACCGGACCCGTTTGTTGGTCCACCACGCGCTTCGTCGCGGCAACATCGTCAGCCAGCGAGCTCAGTGGGTTCTGCACCGAAACCACGTGGAGTCCGCGTGCCTCGAGTAGCGGAATCACTTTGTCCCAGCTCGATCCGTCGGCAAATGCGCCGTGCACCAGCACGACGTTCCTGCCTTTCAGATCTTCTGGCGGCGCTGCATGTGCTGCCTGCAACGCCTGTCCCGCGAACAGGCCGCCAAATAACACTGCGGCACCGAAGAGTCTCTTGATTAGCGTGGTCATTGTTCTTTTCCCGGCAAATCGTAGTGGTGTTGTCGTATTCATTGAATGGCAGAGCGCACAGGCGCGCTGCCATTCTCAGGATTACGAATGAGCATAGATCGGACCGAGACCGACAACGTCCTGCTGCGCGCGAGGCATTGCGTCCGTCGACGAGCGCGAGCCCGCAGCCGACGCACCTTTTTCCACGCCGCCGTATGCGGCAGCAGCTGAGCCGTTTTGTGCGTCGACACGCATTTGCGCAGCCTGGATGTTGCTCGGATATTGCGTGTTGTCGCTGGCGGGGTTGTAGCCCGCCTTTTCGAGTTGAACCAGCTCCGCGCGCACTTCGGCGCGCGTCAACGCGTGACTGGACTGCGCAAACGAAAGAGCAGGAACGGCAACGAGTGCTGCGACGACAAGCGATTGAACGAGTTTCATGAGTGTTCTCCAGAAAATGGCGGTACCAAAGGTCAAGCGTTCAGGGAATCCGTCCCATGCCGAGCATGCGGACCTTCGCATCTCCCGAACCGGGCGCAGTGTTGCGGATCAACCTTGCGTGTAGATATTTGAACCCGCCCACGTATCTGCAATGTGTTCGCGAACCGCATGCCGTGCAACGCAGTTTGTACGCCCTTGGCGCAGATACACTGCGATACAAAATCGCGCCGCAAAACGCGGCGCGTTCTGGCTAATCCTGCTTGAGCGTCAGCTTGCTCTTCATGATCAGAACGGCAGCGAGCGCAGCTGCGCACGCCATGACGAGCAGCCCCGCATGCATGCTGCCCGTGCCGGCCTTCGTCCATCCGACCACTGCCGGCCCCCAGAAACCGCCGGACAGTCCCACGGTATTGATGAGCGCAATGCCGCCGGCGGCCGCGGTTCCCTTGACCAGTTCCGAGGGGATCGCCCAGAACACGGTGTACGCCATCCACAAACATGCAGTGCCAAGCGTCAGCGCGAGCAGCGTGAGCATCACGCTGCCGTCCGCGAAGATGGCGAGGATCAGGAAGAGCGCCGCGCCGCTTGCCGGAATCGCGCAGTGATAGCGCCGCTCGCCCACGCGGTCCGAACGGCGGCCGGCGGCATACATGCAGACGGCCGCGGCCACATAAGGGATCGCGGTGTACCAGCCGAGGCGAAGCGTGTCAGTCACGCCCTGCTCTTTCAGCAGCGTCGGTAGCCAGAAGCTGATTGCATAGATTGGAAAGATGATGCTGAAGTACGCGAGCGCGAGCACATACACGCGCGGACTCTTGAGCACGGCCTTGAACGAGTCCGCATGATGCGCAGCCGGCGCCGTTTCGCTCTCGAGGAAATGCTTTTCGCTGCTCGTGAGCCAGCGGGCATCGGCGGGACGGTCCGACAGCACGCGCAGCGTCAGCAGCCCGAGCACGACACACGGCAGACCTTCGACCAGAAACATCCATTGCCAGCCGGCAAGGCCGCCCACGCCCGCCAGAGCCGTCATCAGCCATGCGGACACGGGACCGCCCACGATGCCGCCGAGCGGTCCGGCAACGAACACAAGGGCGATCGCGCGCGCCATGCGGGCCGGCCCGTACCAGCACGACAGGTAATAGATCATGCCCGGTGCGAAACCTGCCTCGAACACGCCGAGCAGAAAACGCATCGCGTAAAACGCCGGCACGTTGCGCACGAACAGCATGCAGGCAGACGTGATGCCCCACAACACGAGAATGCGACTGAACGTGCGGCGTGCGCCCACCTTCGGCAGCATCAGGTTGCTCGGCAGTTCGAACAGCACGTAGCCGATGAAGAAAATGCCTGCGCCGACGCCGTACGCCGCGTCGGAGAAGCCGAGGTCGCTTTGCATCTGGAGCTTCGCAAAGCCGACGTTCACGCGGTCCAGATACGCGAACATGTAGCACGCCACGAGGAACGGCAGAAGCCGCCAGTTGAGCTTGCTGTAGAGCGCGGAAGAATGATCTTCGGCGGCGGATGGGTGGATGGCTGACATAGGTGTCTCCTCGTTCCTTGCGGGATCCGTCTGGCGGGCTGAATTCATGTTGGCAGGGCAAAAACGGACTAGCAATAGCAACTAAGTTCACATATCGTTGCTCTGCAGACAACGCGTCCCCACCAGGCAGGCACACAGGGCAGGCACATGAGAGAGATCAATCAGCAGCGTCTTCGCTATTTTTACGAGGTGCTGACGCAGGGCACCATTCGCGGCGCGGCCGAGCACATCAATACGTCGCCGTCTGTCATCACGCGGCAAATCCGGCTGCTGGAAGACGAACTGGGCGCGGCGCTATTCGAGCGCCAGGCGCGCGGCGTGCGGCCTACCGAAGCGGCCACGCATCTGCTCGAGTTCTGGCGCGGCTATCGCGCGCAGCAGGAAAAGCTCGAGGACCAGCTGCACGCGCTGAAGGAGCTCAGGCAAGGGCACATTCAGCTCGCCATCAGCGAAGGTTTCGTGGACATGTTCATCGACGAAGTGCTCGCGCAGTTCTGCACGCGCTATCCGGGCCTCGAGATCAGCATGACGATGCTGGCCGTGGACGCCCTTCTCGATGAAGTGGCGGAGAACCGCGCGCACATTGGTCTCGCCTACAATCCGCCGCCTCATCCGCGCATCCAGTACCGGGCGAGTTCCGCGCAGCCCGTCGTGTTGCTGCTGCGCAAGGACCACCCGCTCGCGCGCCGCAAGCGCCCGGCGAGTGTCGACGATCTGCGCGCTTACCCGCTCGCAGTCATGCCGTCCGCGTTCGGCATCGGCCATGTCGTATCGATGCTGGAAATGGCGGAAAACGTGAGCATTCGCCCGACGCTGACCACCAACTCGCTGAGCGCATTGAAGCGCTTCGTGATGGCGGGCGATTTCATGACGCTGATTGGAGAATTCGCCGCGTACCGTGAACTGGCCGCCGATCAGTTGACCACGGTTGCGATCGCGCATCCGCTGTTCGAGAATGCCCAGGCGAGAGTGCTTGTGAAAACCGACCGGCCGCTCGCGGCGGGACCGCTCGAATTGCTCAAATGGATCGAGCAACGCATGCCGATGTTTGCTGCGCCGAACGGCCAACCAGCGCAAAACGCGCAAGATGCTGCGGGCGCCCGGCGACGCAAGGCCCCGACGCAGAAGAGCCAGGGCCAGCGCAAAGCCTGAGGGCCGGCGCTGCGTGAGGACGGCGCGGCTCGACCCAGGGTCACGGCAAAATGCGGCCGCGCCCCCTTGCATCAGTCAGAAACGCGCGACGTCGATAATCGCGTCGGCGAAGGCTTTCGGCGCTTCCTGAGGCAGGTTGTGGCCCACGCCGCCGCCGATATTGCGGTGCGCATACTTGCCGGTGAACTTCTTCGCGTACGCCGCGGGGTCAGGATGCGGCGCACCGTTGGCGTCCCCTTCCATCGTGATGGTCGGCACCGAGATGGTGGGCGCCCTGGCAAGACGCTGTTCCAGTTCATCGTATTGCGACTCGCCCTGAGCGAGTCCCAGGCGCCAACGATAGTTGTGAATCACCACGGCCACGTGGTCCGGATTGTTGAACGACTGAGCCGTGCGATCGAAAGTGGCGTCGTCGAAATTCCATTTCGGCGAAGCGAGACGCCAGATCAGCTTGTTGAACTCGTTGCGGTTCTTGTCGTAGCCGGCGTAGCCGCGCTCGGTCGCGAAATAGAACTGATACCACCACGCGAACTCCGCCTTGGGCGGCAGCGGCGCCTGGTTCGCTGCCTGGCTGCCGATCAGGTAACCGCTCACCGAGACCATTGCCTTGCAGCGCTCCGGCCACAGCGCGGCAATGATGTTCACCGTGCGGCCGCCCCAATCGAAGCCGCCGAAAATCGCCTTGTCGATCTTCAACGCATCCATCAACGCAATGATGTCGACGGCGACGACCGCCTGCTGCCCGTTGCGCGGCGTGTCCGGCGACAGAAAGCGCGTCGTGCCGTAGCCGCGCAGATACGGCACGATGACGCGGTAGCCCTGGGCGACGAGCAAGGGCGTGACTTCAGCGAAACTGTAAATGTCGTACGGCCAACCGTGCAGCAGGATCACAACAGGTCCGTGCTGCGGACCTGCTTCCGCATAGCCCATGTTGAGCGTGCCGGCATTGACCTGCCGAAGGTTCTCGAACGAAGCGACTCGCGAAGCCGCCGCACCAGAGGCGGTCTGCGCATTGGCGAGACCGCTCAGGCCCAGTTCCATCAGGCTGAGGCCCGCGACTGTAGTGCCGAGCAGACGACGGCGCCGGGTGTTGATCTGTTCAGACATGGCTCGTTTTCCTTTGTGTAGAGAGCTGTGAAGCAGGAAGCGGCAGTCGAAGGTCCGAATCATGGGTGTCGCGCAAAGCGGCTGCGTTCTGCGGTTTCGGCGGCAACGCCCGTTCGACTCGCGTGAATCGTATTAAACCCCGTGGACGTATCTGGCTTATGTCCGCAGCCGCCATGGGTGCAACGTTATGTATCGTGTCACTGCCCGGATACATTGCGATACAAAGCGAACCTCCGCTAACATCGCACGGCTCAGTAAAACCGGTTCAGTAGAACCGGTTCAGTACAACCATCTGACAGGTCTAGCCCCCTAACCTTTTCCGGACATCTCAATGCACGCATTGCCGTGGGTTGCCATTTTTCTTGCCGCCGCGCTGGCCATTGCCCGGGTACCGCGTGCCATCACCCTGGGCCTGCTGGCCATTGGGTATGCAAGCGCATTTGCCTTGGGACAATTAGAGGCAACTGCGCTCATTCCCATTGCGCTTCTCGTCGGCACAGGTCTGTTGCTGCGGCGCGCTCCGTCGCCTGCCATCGGATTGGTATGCAACCTCGTGTTTGTCGCGGTTGCCATCGCGCTGTTTCAACACAAGCTGCCCGGTTTCCATAATCTGGAGGCCATTCATGCGGAGCGTTTTACGCCGGACGCCGCGCCCTTCACGATGTACCTGAACTTCGACAAGCCGCTGATCAGCTTCTGGCTCGTACTGGCGTGCCCGTGGATCGAGCCGCACGAGAACTGGCGCAGGCGGGCCGCCGCAGCGCTCGTGGCTTGCGCCGCGACGTCTTTCGTGTGCCTGGCAATTGCGTTCGTTGCAGGATCTATTGCGTGGGCGCCCAAGTGGCCGCCTCTCGCATGGCTGTGGGTGCTGAACAATTTGCTGCTGGTTGCGTTCGCGGAAGAAGCCTTTTTTCGCGGCTATGTGCAAGGGGGCATCGGTCGTCTGGCTGGCGGTCGTTCCAGTGCGCAATGGATCGGGCTGGCGGTGGGTGCTCTGCTCTTCGGCGCCCTGCACTTCCAGGGTGGCGCGCTACTGGTCGTCGTGGCGAGCATCGCCGGGCTCGGAGCGGGCCTCGCCTATCGCGCAGGAGGTTTGCAGGCCGCGGTGCTCACGCACTTCGGACTCAATCTGATTCACTTCGGACTGTTCACTTATCCGTTCATTGCGCGCACGTAATGGTGCAGGCTGCGTCCGACCGGCGGTCGCGAAAATGCTGTGTCAATGCCCGTTTGACGTGTCATCTGTGCGCGGCAGCGACACCGAGAAGACGGTCTCGGCGTCGTCCGAACTTGCTTCTATTTCTCCATGATGGGCCTTGGCGATCTCGCGTGCAATGTACAGGCCGAGCCCCAGGCTTCCCTCGCTGCCAGATGACTGCTGCGCCCCCGCTCCTCGCGTGAGCGGTTCGAAAATGCGCTCGAGCGTTGCGCGCTCGATGGCAGGTCCACGGTTCCTGACGTCGATACGAATCCGCTCGGCGTCTCCGCTCACCTCGACGCGTATCGGCATGTCCGGCGCGCCGTATTTGAGCGCGTTCAGCACGAGGTTCTGCACCAGTTGCTGCAGGCGCCGGCTGTCCCAGGTTCCCTGCAGATTGCCGCTGACGCTCAGCTCCAGCTGACTATCGGGATGGGCCGTGCGCAATTCATCAAGTTCGTCGGCGAATACTTTCGCGAGGTCGATCTTCTCCGGGACGACGTTGATGCCGAGACCGAGCCTCGTCCTGTTGAAATCGCAAAGGTCGTCGAGCAGCGCCTGCATCCGCCCTCCGCTGCGGATCAGACGGTCAGCCGCGTCCGATACGACCTCGCCTGCATTCAGCGCTGCGAGATAGGACGCGGTCATTTGAATTGCCTGAAGCGGACTGCGCATGTCATGCCCGAGCATGCCGAGCAACAGGTTCCGGTTCTGGTCGACCTGTGCGCTGAAGAAACTGATCGATTCCGCCAGCGCCTGGTCGATCGCCTCGTTGAAACGGATCACGTCATCGAGATCAGGTGCGTGCGGCGCGCAGTCGTCCATCCACAGACGAAGCACGCTGGCGCGCAGGGCACGGTATTCAGCGGCAAGCTGATTGATGTTAAACCCCTCCCGCGCCCGCAGCAGCGCATGCGTTTGGGCCGCGGTTTCACTTGCGTCGAGCATCGGGGCGTGCCCCAGCGACTTCTCGCGTTGAGCCTGCCGGGTCTGGGAAGTCCGCAGGTCTTTTACGACGGCATGCAGAATCTGCTGCGCGTGGTCACGCAGCGCCAGCGACTCCAGATGAGCCGCCGCCGGCAGCAGTGTGGCGGCGAACGTCTCCCACTGCGCCAGAATCGACTCCATGTCTCGCAGGATAAAGTCAGCAAGTCGCATCCGAGGTCTCCACTGCGTATGCGGGGAATGGGGAAGCATTCAGTGTACTTTCATGTTACAGGTAATTGGCGGCCGGCCCTTTTTATGATGCGAGGCGGAAGGCGAGCCATTCGCTTAACCTGATACCGCGCAGCACAAGGCCTTAACGGCCGCGTCACGTTCGACCACGACAATTCGCCATCTTCCCCCCCAAGATGGAGTTTTGCATGTTTGTGTCACGAAGCCGTTTCGCCCTGCGTGTTGCAGCGCTGTCGAGTGTGATCGTTCTGACCGCCTGTGGCGGCAGCGACGACGTCGTCTCGACGAATCAGCCGATTGCGGCCGTGCCGGCGCCGCCGGCCGACCCCGGCTTCGTCGACAGTGCGCCGGTGCCGGACGTGCCGGCTTTCGTCGACAACATCGCGACCAATCAGCGCGGCGACGCTCGCTACGCGACGCTGTCGACCAACGCTGCGGTGCGTGTGGTGAGCCGCTTTCTCGACCTGTGGCAGCCCTCGACGATGCTGGTGGACGCCGGCGTGAGCGCGCCGGCAAACGGCGCATTTCCCGCCATCGCTGCGTCGGCCTGTTCAGGCCTGCCCGCCAGCGGCACGCCGTGCGGCACTATTGTGAACAGCACCGTGCTCGCGGCCAACGTTCAGTACGTAGTCAACGCGACCACCGCCCGCACCGCGCAGCAGGCCGACGCCGCCTATTTCGACGACCGGCGCGGGAAGGGCTATAGCGTGACGGACGGCATGGGCCCGCTTACCACCGCATGGCGCACTGCGGCGCAGCAAACGACGAGCATCACCAGTGTGCCGCCGGATGCCACGACCGTGCTGTACAACGACTCCGGCAACAACGTCGGCGTGGGCGGCAGCGCCAACGCGAGCTTCGGGAAGGTCGTCGATCTGCTCAACGAGATGGGCAACAACGCATCCACCGAACCGACGAAACGCTTCTACAAGTACGCACGGCCCTACCGCTGGAGCACCAGTGTCGTCGTGTCGCCGACGCTCGTGCCAGCCGAGAGCACGACGCCCGCGACCGACGGCGGCTTTATCAGCGGCCATGAGGGCGAAGCGATGCGCGATGCGATGACGATGGCGTGGCTCGTTCCCGAGCGATTCCAGGAAATGGTCAGTCGCGGTCTCGAACTGGGCGAGAACCGCATTCTCGCCGGGATGCACTCGCCGCTCGATGTAATCGGCGGCCGCATGCTCGCGCTGGCCGTCAGTGCCGCGAACCTCGCCACGTATGCGAGCGACGCGCAGACCGCTTACGGTCAGGCCCACCAGACGCTGCAGCAGCTCACGGGAACGAGCGACGCGACGTTCGGCACCTTCGCTCATTCAGGCACGGCAACGACCGACCGGTTCGCCGATTACACCGCTAACAAGGCGGCATTCCTGCGCCGCATGACGTTCGGCTTCGCTGCGATCGAATCGACCGATGCGCCGCCGGTCGTGCCGAAGGGCGCGGAGGTTTTGCTGCAGACCCGCTTTCCGTACCTGAGCGCCGACCAGCGGCGTGTGGTGCTGAAGACGACCGAAATGCCGTCGGGTTATCCGGTGATGGACGATGCCGAGGGCTGGGGCCGCCTGAACCTGTTCGCCGCGGCGGACGGTTATGGCGCGTTCAACGGCAACGTGATCGTTTCGATGGATGCGTCGAAGGGCGGATTCAATGCAGCCGACCTGTGGCGCAACGACATTGCGGGTGCCGGCAAGCTGACGCTGCAAGGCACGGGCATGCTGACGCTCGCGGGCAAGAACAGCTACACCGGCGGCACCCAGGTGAGCGGCGGCACGCTCACGGCTGCATCGCCTACTGCGTTTGGCACCGGCGACGTGTATGTCGGCCCCGGCGGCAGCGTGAAAGTCGCGGCGAGCGCGCCTGTGACGATCGCAGCGCGTTACACGCAGCTCGAGAACACGACGCTCGAGCTCGATATTGACGGCAACGGCGGCGGACGCCTGCGCGTGGGCGGTGCGCTGAGCATCGCGGGCGGCACGCTGCACGTGAAGTTCGTGAATGGCTATGCGCCGAAGGTCGGCGACACGATCGCGTTGATCGACGGTGCGGCGGGCTCGGCGAAGTTCTC